>Ga0075313_1000164_pt1 | contig 12679 bp, 9 predicted proteins | sample MayberryNE_Catta_3_FD_120051 | JGI IMG/M metagenome (GOLD analysis project Ga0075313, IMG submission 120051) | Natural and restored wetland microbial communities from the San Francisco Bay, California, USA, that impact long-term carbon... | ecosystem: Environmental > Terrestrial > Soil > Wetlands...
GAGCTCGCTCAGCTCGTGCTTCGACACCGGCGGATCGTAGCCCGCGGCCTCGCAGGAGCCCCGAGGGGCGGCCGGTCACGGCGCGGCACGTGCCACCTCCTTGCTTTCCGGCCGCGGCGAGAGCAAGATCCCAGCGGGCAACTGGGGGAGAACGAAGTGAAGGACTGCGGCACGATCCGGAGGCCGGCCTGGACGACGCGACGAGCGCGCCTGCAGCCGTGCGGAGCGGCCGTCGACGTCGCATGGCCCGGCTCGCGGAGCAGGAGGGTCACGCACGCCCGCGGCCGGACGTCGAGCGCACGACGGCCCCGTCGAGGAGTTCGGTGACGCGGCGTCTCGGCGGCCTGTCGACGACGCGAACGGCCCTCATCGCGGTGGGGCTCCTCGTGAGCGCTGCCTTCATGTACGTCGCGGTCCGCGACGCCCACCTCGGGCAGACCTGGGAGGAGATCCGCTCGGTCGAGTACGGCTGGCTCGTCCCCGCGCTCGCGCTGCTCGCGCTCGCCTTCTTCATCCGCGGGATCCGTTGGCGGTCGCTCTTCTCGCCGGAGACCAAGCCGCCCCTGGGGCCGGTCATGAGCTCCCAGTTCGTCGGGTACTTCGCGAATGCCGTCCTCCCGGTGCGGGCGGGAGACGCGGCGTCCATCGTCGCGCTGAACAAGAGCGCGCGAACGCCGGTCGCCGAGGGCACGGCGACGGTGCTCGTCGAGCGGGCCGAGGATGTCCTCTCGCTCGTCTTCCTCCTCTTCGTCATGCTCCCGTGGCTTCCACACGTCGGCTGGCTGCAGGGGGCCGGCTTCGTGGGTCTCGCGCTGCTCGTCGCGCTCGCACTCGTCGCGGCGGCCGTCCTCCGCTACGGCGACCGTGCGATCCGCCTGCTCGTCCGCCCGCTCCGGTGGCTCCCGTTCGTTCCGCAGCACGCGCTCGACCATGCCCCCGCCCACTTCGTCCGCGGTCTCACGGGCCTCGTCAGCCTGCGGGTCGCGCTCGTCAGCTTCGCCTGGACGACCCTCTCGTGGATCGTGCTCGGGATCGGCTTCTGGCTGGTGATGAAGGCGAGCGGCCTCTCCCTCTCACCGCTCGCGGGAGTCCTCGTCGTGATCGGCATCGGGCTCGCGATGATCCTGCCCTCGTCGCCCGCGGCCGTCGGCGTGTTCGAGGGGGCGACCGTCGTCGTCCTCTCCGCCTACGGCGTCGCCGACTCCGAGGCGCTGTCGTACGCGCTCGTGCTGCATGCGCTGAACGTCCTCCCTCTGTTCGTCGTCGCCGCCGGGATCGTCGTGGTCCGCAGGCTCCGCGTGCGCGCCGATCTCAACCGGACACCGGTCGAGCCGGCTTCCGCGCCTTCACGAGCACGTTGACGAATGTCCGCTTCCCCGCGACGCGGGGAGTGTCGTTCAGCCGGTCGACGAGACGGACGAGCGAACGCGCGGCGTTGAAGACGTTGAGTCGCGAGCCGCGGTTCTCGTCTCCCGCGAAACGATCGGCGCTCCTCCGGAGGCTGGCGGGCAGGAGATCTTTCTCGATGAGTGGCTTCCCGATCCCGTACACCAGGAAGTGGATGAACGGCACGCTGTAGTGCGTCGACTCGACCAGCTCCTCGATCTCGAACCCCGGCTCGCGCACGCGGGCCTCGAGCTGCGCGGGCTCGTAGAGGCGCTCGTGGTTCGACCAGATGCCGGCGATCGGGCCACTCCGGATCGGCCGGCCCCCGAGCGCGCTCCAGGTGGCGTTGATCGGGTCCCACAGGAACGGATACCGGGCATGTGGCACCGAGATCGCGAGCGTGCCTCCCGGCCGGAGGACGCGGAACGCCTCGCGGAGCCCTGCGCGGTCGTCGGGCAGGTGCTCGAGCACCTCGCTCATGAGGATGCGATCGAAGGAGGCGTCCGAGAAGGGGAGCGCCTGAGCATCACCGACGACGAGCGTCGCGCGGACGCCGTGACCCCTGGCGGCGTCCAGGCGCGCCGGGTCCGTGTCCAGCCCGGTGGGCCGTACGGACCGCAGCTGCTGGATCGCGAGGAGGTAGAAGCCTGTCCCGCATCCGCAGTCGAGGATCTCCAGGTCGTCTGCCAGTTCGAGGTAGTCGAGGAGGATCGGCACACGGCGACGAAACGCCATGTCGGCCTCGTTCGTCAAGAGGCGCTCCAGGACCGCACGGTCGCGGCTCGTGAGCGAGCCGACGGCTCCGGTCACGGCCGCCGTGCCAGCGTCACGAGCAGCCGCTCGTACGCATCGATGCTCTCGACCGGATCGAACGCCGCCCGGATCTCCTCTCGCGGACGGACGTAGCTCGAGGGATCATCGAGCACCTCCCGCAGTCCGGCGGCGAGCGCGCGAGGATCGCGCGGGCGGACGAGCCGCCCCATGCCGGTCGTGCTCACGGGAACCCGCGCGCCCGGGATGTCGGTTGCGACGACGGGCGTGCCGCAGAGCATGGCCTCGATCTGCACCGAGGCGAAGCAGTCGGTCCGGCTGGGGAGCGCGAAGACGTCGCACATCGCGTAGAAGTTCGCCAGTCGCGCCTGCTCCCGGATCAGCCCGACGAACGTCAAGTGCGGACGGCTCGCGTCCAGGAGCGGCTTGCACCTCTCGTAGAAGCTCTCGTAGACCATCTCGTGCTCACCCGCGTACACGAGGTGGGCGCCGGGCACGGTCGCGACGAGCTCCGGCACCGCTCTGAGCAAGTAGTCGAAGCCCTTCTCCTCGACGAACCGGCCTGCGAAGCCGATCAGCCTCCGTCCCTCGAGGCCGAGCTCGGAGCGCCAGCGGGCGACCTCGTCGTTCACCGGCTCGGGCATCTCCACCGGAGGCAGAATGGGCGCCTGCTTGTCGGCGAACCTCCGCAGGAACGTCGACTCCCGCGCGTAGTCGTCGTTCAGCGGACTGACGACGGTCGCGAGGTGACCGCCGGCCGACAGGAGCGCCGTGCCGACCGCCTCGATCGCCTGGTTGACGAGCCCGGCGGGCATGACGAGATCTCCCTGGTGCGTCATGACCACCGGACGGCCGCGCATCCGCCCGAGCGCCGCGACGAGTGGTGCCTCGAGGAGCGGCGTGTGGAAGTGGACGACGTCGTGGTCGCCCGCGAGCCGGTACACGTTCGACGGCAGCGAGGGCGTCAACCAGCCACGGCTCAGGCGGGCGACGGGTCGAAGCCTGATGACGTCGACACCCCGGATCGCCTCTCTGGGCGGGAGCTCCGGCGAGTGTCGGGTGGTCAGGACGGTGACGCCGTGGCCGCGTGACGCGAGGCCTTCCGCGATCCGTGTCGCGTGAGCCGTGAGGCCTGTCCAATGCGGGTGGTAGAACGTGAGCACGGTCAGGACCCGGATCGGTCGCACGCGAGAACTACCCTAATCTACGCCCGTGCCGCACAGCCTCCTGGCCCGGGCAGATCAGGCACGCGACGTCCTGCCGGGCCGCGACACCCGGAGCCTGACGCGGCGTCGCGCGCTCGTCGTTGCGCTCGCGGCGATCGTCCTCGCCGGGCTCGCGTTGAGACTCGTCGGTACGAACTGGGACGACGGGGCGCATCTCCACCCGGACGAGCGCTATATCAGCACGGTCGCGGACAACACCGACTGGCCGAGTGGCCCGCTCGGGTACTTCGACGTCGAGAAGTCCCCCCTCTCCCCGTACAACACGGAGCAGGGCAGGGACTACCTGTACGGCATGCTGCCCCTGCTCGCGACGAAGGCGGTCGCGACCCTCACCGATCGGGACGGCTACGGCGAGCTCAACCTCGTCGGCCGGAGGCTGGGAGCGCTCCTGGACGTGGCGACGATCCTGCTGGTGTTCGCGATCGGCCGGCTGCTCCTCTCGAACCTTGGCCGACGACGCGCACTCGCAGGGGGGTTCCTCGGGGCCGCGCTCTACGCCTTCACCGTCACCGCGATCCAGCACGCGCACTTCTTCACGACGGACGTGTGGGTCGTCTGCCTCGCGACGCTGACGTTCTTCCTGGCGTTGCGCAGCCTCCGGCTCGGCGTCGCTCCGGGCTCCAGGGGCCCTTTTCTGGCGGTCGTCCTGGTCGGCGCCGCTCTCGGCCTGACGGTGGCCTGCAAGCTGAGCGGCGCTCTCGTGGCGGTGCCGATCGCGCTCGCTCTCGTCGGGCGCGCCCTCCTCGTGGGCCGCTGGGCGGGCCGGCGCGCATCGCTCGTTCGCCTGCTGGCCGACGCGGCCGTCGTCCTCGTGAGCTCCTACGTCGCGTTCCGCCTCGTCTCGCCGTATACGTTCGCCCACTCGAGCTGGCTGGACGTGTCCCTCAACGGCTCGTTCCGGGACGCGGTGGAGGCGCAGGCCCGAAACGTCGCCGGACCTTCGGCCTTTCCACCGTCGTACCAGTGGCAGCTCTCCTCTCCGGTCTGGAGCCCGCTGGAGAACCTCGCGCTGTGGCAGCTGGGAGTACCGCTCGCGCTCACCGCGCTCGCAGGTCTGGCCGTGCTCACGACGCGTGCGGTGCGCACGGTGAGCGCGTGGTCGCGCGCGCGCCGCGTCGGGGACGAAGCCCTTGTCGGCCTCACCTCCCAGGTCATGCTCGTCGCGTACCTCGGGACGATTTTCCTCTACTTCGCGACGCCGTTCGTGCACAGCGGTCGCTACCTCCTGCCGATGGTCCCGCTGCTCGCGGTCGCGGCATCCGCAGCGGTGATGACCCTCGCCGGACGCAGTCGTCGCCTCGGGCTCGCGCTGGGCGCGATGGTCGTCAGCGCGACCGCGCTGTACGCGGTCGCGTTCGGCCACGTCTACACGGCGCCGAACACGCGCGTCGAGGCGTCCGACTGGATCGCGGAGAACGTCCCTGCCGGCTCTTGGATCGCCAATGAGCACTGGGACGACGCCCTCCCGATCGGCGGTCCGTGGGGCTCGACGAGGCAGCAGGCGCTTGCCCTCGACGGATATCGCGGGGTGCAGGTGTCGGTGTTCCACCCCGACGACGACGGGAAGATCAGGGATCTCTACGACGCGCTCTCTCGCGCCGACTACTACGTCCTCTCGTCGCCGCGCGCCTGGAACACGATCGGTCGGCTGGACGAGCAGTTCCCGCTCATGCCGCGCTTCTACGACCAGCTCTTCGCGGAGCGCCTCGGCTTCGAACGCGCCGCGACCTTCACGTCGTACCCGCAGCTGCTCGGCGTGGAGGTCGACGATCTCCGCGCGGAGGAGGCGTTCTGGGTATACGACCATCCGCCCGTGAACGTGTTCCGGCGCACCGGACCGCTCGAGTGGGAGTCGTTCAGGGCGGCACTGTGTCCGCAGCCCGCGCCTCCTCACTGCGCGTGACGAACGTCGCTCCTCCGCGAGACGCGAGCACGTAGCCGATTCGGTCGTCGTAGGGATCGGCGCGCACGCTGGTCTCGAGCCCGTGCGAGCGCAGGAGCTCGGCCACCAGCCGGTCCGCCTCCGGCAGCAGGTGGCGGTGGTACTCCACGACCACCTTCTCCACGCGATCCATCGCCCCGGACGCGCTCTGCAGGACGTCGACCTCGAGACCTTCGCAGTCGACCTTCAGGAGGCGGATGACTCGCGGCGGTAGGACCTCGTCGAGTCGCCTCGCTCTCACCTCGATCCCCTGGTCCCCGGGCTCGTCGGCGGCGGCGGACGCTCGCGGGCCAGCCGACGCCCGACGCAGCACGTAGCTGTCCCTGGTACCGATCGCCAGAAGCGACGCCTCGACGTTCGGGTAGGCGTGGTCGGCGAGGTTGCGCTCGAGCAGCTCGAACGTGCCGGAGTTCGGCTCGTACGCGCAGACCGTGAGGCCGGGGTGCCGTGCTGCGGCGGCGAGCGCGAACTCGCCGACGCCTGCACCGACGTCGACGACGAGGCCGTCCGAGGCATCGAGCTCGCGGAGGCCGTAGGCGTCGTCCACGAGCGTCTCCTTGACGACGAGCAGATCGAGCACCGTCGAGAGTCGGAGCGTGTGCCCGTCGCGGAGGTCGAGTCGCTTGTCCCGCGAGACGATGCAGCGCGCGATGCTCCGCACGCGTGCGATTCGAGCCAGGCCGACGAGCGATGCGAGGTAGTAGGGCAGTTTGCGTACGAATCTGGGAACCTGAGGACGCAAGGCCGCCGGCCTACCCGGACGGAGCTTCCGTCGCGAGCGCCGCGACGTCGGGCCGCAGGTAGAGCCACTCGTCCATCGTCGCGGTCGGGCTCCAGGTCTTCCGGTAGGCGAGCCATCGTGCCCAGTCGCCGATGCTCGCGGAACCCCAGTCCGGGACCCACCACACGCGGAGCCGGAACCGCTTCTTCACGTAGCCGTCCAGCCGCGGGTCCATCCCCTCGAAGCTCGGGTCGGCGACGAGCAGCACGGGGCCGAGGGGCACCTGCTCGGGGCTGCTCATGTCGTAGTAGCCGACGGGGAGGTCCCGTAAGTACCAGCTCCAGGGCCAGCCCGTGCCGCCCCAGCTGTCGGCCGTGAGGACAACCGGCTCCCCGGCCTCGCGCGTCAGAAGGGACTGGATCCGGACGAGCTCGTCGCGGATCGCGGGGACGTCGTCCGAGTTCTGCACCTGTACGAGCAGCTCGCGCGCGTCTGCCGGACGGACGTACGAGACCATGAGCGAGGAGAAGAGCGCTCCCACCGCGGCGAGCGAGACGACGGCGAGACCGACCCTCGAGACAACGCGCGCGCGGCTCTGCCAGAGCGCCTGCATCCCGAGCCCCGCGAGCAGCACGAGCGGCAACAGCGGGTGCAGCACGAGCCACGGCATGCGCTCCGAGGCCCACGAGTACACGGCGAGGCTGCACAGGAACGTCCAGACGAGGAACAGGCCCGTCATCGTCGGCCGTCGGACGACGCCGACGATCCCGATGAGCCCCAGGATCACGATCGGCCATTCGTAGGCGGGCAGGAGGACGAGGTAGAAGAACCACGGGCTGCCGCCGCGCCCGACGTCCTGTTGGCCGAGCCAGTACGAGATGCTGCCCCACAGACCGTCCCGCAGGCCCTGCGGGTTCGTCAGGAACGTCGAGAACAGGAGCGTGTAGACGACGAGGAACGTCGCGACCCCCCACGCCCAGGCGTCGCGGCCGAGGGAGACGGCAGCGCGAACGAGGGGACCGTCGAGGAACCGTCTTCCGGCACCTCTCGCCTCGAAGCCCTGCACGAGCACGGCCCCGCCGAGGAAGAGCCCGAACACGAAGACCGTGATGTACGTCGTCTCCTTCGTCGCGAAGCTCACGGCGGTGAGGCCGAGGAGCGCGGTCGGCTGCCAGCGCCGGGGCTCGTGGAAGAAGCGGACTAGGACGACGATCAGCCCGAGAGTCACGCAGGCGACGTAGATGTCCTCGCGGGCGAAGCGGGAGAAGTACAGGTAGCTCGGCCCCAGGCAGAGCGCGACCGAAGCGGTGAGGGCGGCGACGGTGCCGAGTGGCTTGCGCACGAAGAACGGGAGGAAGACGGCGATCGTCCCCATGAGTGCCGGCGGGATCCGGCTGACGTAGTCGCCGGCGCCGAGCAGGAGCTGCACGAGGCCGATGAGGTAGTACTGGATTGGCCCGTGGTAGACGGGGTCGTAGCCGTAGCCCTCGCCACTCGCCAGGCGCCACGAGAACCATGCGTGGAGGCTCTCGTCGTGGTGGTACGGCTTCCCGTCGAGGGCGACGAGGCGCAGGCCGAGAGCGAGCAGCGTGAGCGCAGCGAACGGGACCGCCTCCCGCCACCAGGTCGCAGCCCACGCGCGCGCCCGGCTGAGCCGCACGCTCTCGAACGAGACCCCGACCGGCCTCGGCACGGAGGAGCGCAGCACCCTCACGAGAGCTCCCCGGCGGACGTCTCGACGACCCGGGGCGACGCACGCGCCAGGCGGTAGCGGAACGCGACGAGCTGCGAGAGGCCTCGCAGGCTGAATCTGAGCAGACGTACCTTCCGCAGTGTCGACACGCCACGCTCGCGTGCGAGGTGCGTGACCGGCACGTCGACGACGCGCCACCCGCGAACGACGGCGCCCAGGGTGACGAGGATGTTCGGCGCGAGCGTCTGCGGCTCAAGGCAACCCTCGAGGTCGGTGAATACTGATCGGCGCAGGAGCCGGAACGGCGTGTTCGCGTCCCTCACTCGGCGTCCGGCCAGGAGCGACGTCGCGATCCGCACGGTCCTGGAGAGAAGCAGGCGATGGAGCGGGTCGTGCCGGTCGACGCGGACGCCCAGTACGAGGTCGCAGCTCTCGCGGAGGCTCCAGAGCTTCGTGAAGTCCGCGACGACGAACTGGCCGTCCGAGTCGAGCTGGAACACCCAGTCGGCACGCGCGAGCGCGAGGCCGCGCATGACGGACGGGCCGTGGCCGGCATTCTGCTCCGCCCGCAGCACGTCGAGCCAGGGACGATCCTGCGCGAGCCGGTCGAGGACGCGCGGCGTCTCGTCGCTCGAGGCGTCGTCGACGACGATCACCTCGAAGGTCTCGACGAGCGGGAGGAGCTCCCGCCCGAGATCCTCGACGATCGCCTCGATCGAGTCCGCCTCGTTGTAGACGGGCATCACCACGGAGAGCTGCACCTCGCCGGCGCGCATGCTCATCGCATCATCCCGGCGCCGGCGCCGCGGCACCAGCCCGGAGAAGCTGCCTCGTGCCCGCGCGACCCTGGCGCCGGCCAGGTCAGTTCAGAGGGCAGCCGAGATTGTTCAGGGTGTCGAGCTGGGTCGCGAGCGCCAGCATCGCCGGGCGATTCGCCGCGAGGGCGGCGTTCACGTCCGCGATGATCGTCGACGTCGCGAGCGGGTAGTCGACGTCCGGGTGGATCGAGTTGAGCGCTGCCGCCACCGCGGCCCGCAGCAGGATCCTCGCCGCGCCTTCGGTACCCTTGCCGCCTTCGAAGGCCAGCGCCTCGATCAGCGTGACGTTGTCGAGACCCAGGCTGTTGGGCACGTCGAACAGATCCTCGAGCGTCATGTTCGGCGAGAGACCCTGCCAGGCCTCGGGGTGGTTCTTCCAGTACCCCGGCGTGCAGCCGTCGAACGGGATCGGCGTCGGCGTCGGCGTGTTCGTGGGCGTATGAGTCGGGGTGTTCGTCGGCGTGTTCGTCGGCGTCGGGGTCAGCGTCGGCGTCGGCGTCTTCGTCGGCGTCGGGGTCAGCGTCGGCGTCGGCGTCTTCGTCGGCGTCGGGGTCAACGTCGGCGTCTGCGTGGGCGTGTCCGTCGGGGTCGGCGTCGGGGTCTTGGTCGGCGTCGGGGTCGGCGTGTCCGTCGGGGTGTTGGTTGGCGTGTTGGTGGGGGTGTCCGTCGGGGTGTTCGTGGGCGTGTTGGTGGGCGTATTGGTCGGCGTGTCCGTCGGGGTGTTCGTCGGCGTGTTGGTGGGGGTGTCCGTCGGCGTGTTCGTCGGCGTGTTCGTGGGCGTGTTGGTCGGCGTATCGGTGGGCGTGTTGGTCGGAGTGTTCGTGGGGGTGTCCGTCGGGGTCGGCGTCGCGGTGGGCGGCGGCTTGGGCTGGCCGAAGCCAACGATCGACAACGAGCCGCTGTTGAAGTGCAGCACGACCTCGTCGCAGCTCTCGCTCACGTTCGGGATGTGCACGTGGCGATGGCTCGTTCCGCCGGGCGAGGTCGTGAGCGCCGAGCCGACGTTGTCGATGAAGAACTCGTAGATGCCGGACGACTCCTCACCGGCGCTGCAGTCGACGGTGCCGACGCTGCCGCCGAACGTGCCGCCCTGGTTGAGGGTCGTGCCGGCCGACGGTGCCCCCGAGCAGTGGTTCGTCAGCGAGTTGATGTCCGCGTCGTCGTCGAGGCACACCTTGCCCTGATCGAAGTCCGTCGAGCCGCTGTCCTGGACGACGTGGATGTCGAGGGTCGTGCCGTCGCGCTTGACGTACATCTGGCCGACGACGACCTCTGTCGGCAGCTGGCCCTTGTTGTAGAGGTTGTAACAGGCGAAGTCGGAGAAGGCGGGATCGACGTCGGCGGGCGCGCACTTCACGCCGTCGAGACCTGGGTTGCCGAGCCCGGTGCCGGTCCAGGCCAACACCGAGACGACCAGCGAGCCCAGTAGGACGATCAGAAGGGCGTCACGCCGCATACCCGAATCCCTCTTTCCCCCGCAGTTGTGGAACTCTCCCCCATTCGGGGTACGAAGTCAAGTCTTTCTCCTGCCCGTCACGACCGAGTATCCGCCCTAAGATCAGAGCCGCGATGACGGCTCTGCGGGGAGGTCATATCGCCATCGTCGGGGCCGGGCCGTGCGGTCTCGCCTGCGGCCGCGAGCTCCAGCTCCTCGGCCACGAGAACTGGGCGCTCCACGAGCGCTCCGACCACGCCGGAGGGCACGCGTCGTCCCACGTCGACCCCGCCGGATTCACGTGGGACGAGGGCGGTCACGTCGTGTTCAGCCACTTCGGGGAGTTCGACGGCCTGCTCGACGAGGCGCTCGGGGACGACGTCCACGAGCACGAGCGCTCCTCGTACGTTCGTCTGGACGGCCGCTGGGTGCCCTACCCGTTCCAGAACAACCTCCGCTATCTGAGCGCCGAGGACGCGTACGAGTGCCTCGTCGGGCTCATCGACGCGCCCGGCGCGAACGGCGACGCCGACTTCGGGACGTGGATGCTCGGGACGTTCGGCGAGGGCATCACCGACCGCTTCATGCGCCCGTACAACACGAAGGTGTGGGCCGTGCCGCCCGAGCACATGTCCGCCACGTGGATCGCCGAGCGGGTGAGCGTCGTCGACCACCGCCGCGCCCTCCGCAGCCTCCTCCTCGGTCTCGACGACGTCGGCTGGGGGCCGAACAACACCTTCCGGTTCCCGCGGCAGGGCGGCACCGGCGAGATCTACCGGCGCGTCGCGGCCGCGCTCGGAACGCACGTGCGGTACGGCTCCGAGCTCGTGGGGGTCGACATCGAGGGCCGGCTCCTGCGCTTCTCGGACGGGACGACGGCCGGCTACGACGCCGTCGTCTCGACGATGCCCCTCGACCGGCTCGTGGCGACGATCGACGACTGTCCGGAGGAGGTGCGCTCTGCCGCGTCCGCCCTCGAGCACAACAGCGCGTGGATCGTCGGCGTCGGCGTCGAGCGGCCGCTCGCCGACGACCGCTCCTGGCTCTACTTCGCCGACCCGACGATCCCCTTCTACCGGGTCACGAACTTCGCGAAGTACGCGGCGGCGAACGTGCCGGGCGCGGATACCAGCAGGTACTCGTCGTACATGGCCGAGATCTCGTACTCGGACCGGCTGCCGCGCGAGCGGGACGGGCTCGAGCAGCAGGTCGTGGACGGCCTCGTCTCGACCGGCCTGCTCGAGCCCGACCCGCCCGTCGTCTCCCTGTTCACGCTGGATATCGAGTACGCCTACCCGATCCCGACCCGCGACCGCGACGAAGCCTTGCGGGTCGTCCAGCCGTGGCTGATGGAGCGGAACATCTACTCGCGCGGGCGGTTCGGCTCGTGGAAGTACGAGATCGGAAACATGGATCACGCCGCGAAGATGGGCATCGACGCGGCCCGGCTCCTCGTCGAAGGGCGGCCCGAGGAGCTCTGGAGCCCGTGAGACTCGTCGTGCCCCGTTGAACGAGCTCCTCGACGCGTTCCTGTTCTGGTTCGTGGCGCTCGCGCTCGGGCTCGTCGCCCTGCCGCTCGCCGAAGCCCTCTTCGGCCGCCTTCCAGGTCATGGGCTCGTCTTCTCGCGGCCGCTGGGCATGCTCGCGGCGGCGTTCCCGATCTGGCTGCTCGCCAGTGTCGGCGTCGCTCCGTACGGCCTGGCGGGGGCGATCGGATCCGTCGGGCTGCTGATCGTCGTCTCCGCCTTCCTCTGGTGGCGCGGGCTCGGCCGACTCCCGACCACGGATCGCGGTCGATCGACTTGGATCGCAGGTGAAGCGGTGTTCACGGTCGCCTTCTTCGGCTGGGCGCTGCTCCGGAGCTACTCCCCGGACGTCTGGCAGACGGAGAAGCCGATGGACATGGCCATCGTCAACGCCGTGAACCGCTCCGACTCCTTCCCGCCCGCGGATCCCTGGCAGTCCGGCGAGGACGTCAACTACTACTACTTCGGCCACTACGTCGTCGCCTTCCTCGTCCGGCTGACCGCGGTCGATCCTGCGGTGGGGTTCAACCTCGCGATCGCGCTCTTCTTCGCACTCGTCACCACGACCGTCTTCGGCGTCGCAGCCACGCTGTGGGAGGCGGCGCGACGGAGCGGCGAGGGAACGGAGCGTTCCGCGATCGTCGTGGGCCTCACCGCAGCCGTGTTCGCGACGGTCCTCGGAAACGTAGCCGGCGGCATCCAGTTCCTCCGCGACTCGGGCGGGCTCTCGACGCGCCTCGAGACCTACGACTGGTGGGCGCCGTCGCGGGTGATCGAAGGAACCGCGAACGAGTTCCCCATGTTCAGCTTCCTCCTCGCCGACCTGCACGCGCACGTGATGGTGACGCCGTTCTCGCTCGTCGCTCTCGCGTACGCCGTCCAGCTCGGCCTGCATGGACCGCCGCGCGTGGGGCTTCGTCCCCCGGGTGCTTGGCGCCGCCCCGCAGCCGAGCTCGCCCTCGCCTCGCTCGTGCTCGGCTCGCTGTACGCCACGAACAGCTTCGACTTCCCGACCGCGTGCCTCGTCGGAGGCGGCGCACTCCTCGTCTGGGCGCTCGCAGCGCCGGGCCGATGGCTGGGCGCACTGGCGTGGGGAGCGGCGTGGGTCGGCGGCGCGCTCCTGCTCTACCTCCCCTTCTGGCTCGGCTTCGATCCCCCGAC
>Ga0075313_1000165_pt1 | contig 12630 bp, 12 predicted proteins | sample MayberryNE_Catta_3_FD_120051 | JGI IMG/M metagenome (GOLD analysis project Ga0075313, IMG submission 120051) | Natural and restored wetland microbial communities from the San Francisco Bay, California, USA, that impact long-term carbon... | ecosystem: Environmental > Terrestrial > Soil >...
GACGAGAGGGTGTCGGCGGCGTCGGTCGAGCGGACGGCTTTGCTGTACGAACGGGTCCTGGAGCGGTTCTTCACTGCACCATGACAGTCATTTGCGACATCGATGGGGTCGTCTACCGCGGCGATGAGCTTCTCCCGGGCTCGGACACTGCTCTGCAACGTCTGGCCACGGCGGGAGTGGACCTCTATTTCGCCACCAACAACAGCACCAAGAGCCCGGTGACGGTCGCCGAGCGGATATCGGCCTCGACCGGTGTGCCCATCGATCCGGGCTCCATCGTCACCTCCTCCGAAGCGGCGGTGCGAATGCTCGAAGAAGAGGAGCATCCGGTGATGGTCCTGGGCTCTGATGGGATAACCACGGCCCTCGCCCACGCGAGGATGGAGGTTACCGACGATCCCATGCAGGCGAGAGCTGTTCTGGTCGGGCTCGACTGGGAATTGAGCTACCCGCGATTGACCAGAGCGGCGGACGCGGTTCGCGCCGGGGCGCGGTTCATCGCCACCAACACCGATCCGACATATCCGATCGCAGGTGGCCTGCTCCCCGGCGGGGGAGCGATAGTGGCCGCGGTGCAAGCGACCACCGGAGTCGCCCCCGAGATCGCGGGCAAGCCACACCTGCCGATGAGGACGCTGCTCCGGGCTCGGGGCATCGGCCCGGCGTGGGTCATCGGCGATCGGGTCGACACTGACGTAGCTCTGGCCGAGGCCGAGCCCGATTGGACATCGATCCTCGTCCTCACCGGCGTGACCACTCCGAACCAGGCTCTCGGCGCGGACCATGTCGTTCCTGACCTGGCGGCGGCAGTCGAGCTCGTGTTGACCATGGGAGAAGATACGGCTCCAGTCCGCGTCCCGTAGCCTTCGCGCATGGGCGATTTCTTGTTGACCGTGGGCTTCGTGCTGCTCTTCGCCTGGGTGGCTCGAGGGTTGGTGGGGGCCCGCGAGCTGACATGGCGAAGAACCCTCCTCGCCATCTTCGTGGGAGTCGTCTTTGGCATGGCCGTGGCCATCTTGATCTTGGTCCGGGACTTCGCCCAGCCTAAGGACATCGACGGGGGACAGGTCTTCGCCCTTTCCCTGCCATTCGCATTGATCGGCACGATGGGGGCGATAGTCGTCCTCGAGCTCCTATTCGCTCGGCCCAGGGCACGGCGGGGCCTACATGTGCCTCATCCGTTCAAGGCGTTGCGTCGTCGAGCCGGGATCATCCGCCGCGGCTGGAAGGTGACCCGCATCATCGCCCGCAACGGCCTCGCCCCGTTGGTCGGCCTGCGCCGAGGTGAGGTCTCGACGCGAAGCCCCGAGGAGCTAGCTCGGCGGGTTCGCGTCGCTCTCGAGGAATCGGGAGGAGTGTTCATCAAGCTGGGTCAGCTCTTGGCAACGCGACCGGATCTCCTCCCTCCGGCAGCGATGGCGGAGCTGGGGCGTCTCCACGCCTCGGCGGCGCCCTTGCCCGAGGATCAGGTGGCACAGGTGATTCGAGAGGAGACCGGCAGAGGGATCGAAGACGTGTTCATGGACGTCGACTGGGCTCCCCTGGGATCGGCCTCGATCGCCCAGGCACACGCAGCACGGCTCCTCGACGGAAGTCCTGTGGTGGTGAAGGTCAGGCGGCCCGGTCTGCGAGAGCAAGTACAACGAGATCTGGCCATTGCCCGGTGGCTGGCCAGGACCGCGGAGCGTCGAACGACGTGGGGGGCCCAATACCGGGTCACCTCGCTCGTCGAGGAGTTCTCGGACGTCCTCCACGGTGAGTTGGATTTCCACGTCGAGGCGCGTCACGCCATCGAAGCCGGGGCGGCGATCGCCCGTCAACCTCGCGTAGTCGCTCCCCAGATCATCAACTCCTTGACATCCGAGCGAATGCTCGTGATGGAGCGGCTGCCCGGAGTTCCACTGTCGGCCGAGACGTCCGCCATAGAGCCTGCTCGCGGGCGGTTGCTCGCTGATGCCCTCTGCGTCTCTCAGGTCCAGGCCATGCTGAAGGGGGAGAGGTTCCACGGCGACCCTCATCCGGGAAATGTCCTGCTCCTGGAAAGCGGCGATCTCGGTCTCATCGACTTCGGCATTGCCGGGCGTCTGGACAGTTTCGAACGGGCTTCGGTGTTTCAGATGCTGGTCGCCATCAAGCTGCAGCAGCCTTCACTGCTCTACGAGGCCATGGTCTCGATCGGCGCGGTGAGCCCGACCCGCGATCCGGATGAGATCGAAAGGGCTCTCGCCCAGTTTCTCGCCGCTGACGTCAGCTCGGGGCTCCCTTCGCCGGACGCTCTCACCGATCTTCTCGCACTCACGAACAGGCTCCGGATGAAGCTTCCAAGGTCGACCACGACGATGTTCCGTGCACTGGCGACTCTCGCCGGGACGGTGGAGCAGCTGTCACCCGGGTACCCGCTGATCGATGTGATAGCTGACGTCGGGGGCGCCGAGTTTCGCGACCGAATGCTCCCGGGATCAGTGTCTGAGTTGGTTCAGCAGGAGTGGGCTCAGCTCGGACCGCTCCTGAGTCGCGCCCCGCGTCACATGGATCGGATCGCCACGCTTCTCGAGCACGGCCGCCTCACCACTCGGTTGAGACTCTTCACCGACATCCACGAGGTCCGCGTTCTCGAGCGTCTGATCAACCGCGTCGTGCTGGCGCTTCTCAGCATCGGAGTCGGCCTCGTCTCGGTCTTCTTGCTGAGAACCGAAGGCGGCCCAGCGCTTGCAGCGATCGGGGTCGACCTCTATGAGGTGCTCGGCTGGATCGGCCTCGCCTTGGCGGTGATCCTCCTGATGCGGGTTCTTCTGGCAGTCCTCCGCGTCGACGGGGACACGGTATGAGGAATGAAGATCTGGTGGTTGCCAACCCTTTTGGGCGATAATCCGGTGATGGACATCAACCCGGAGCAGATCGAGAAGTTGGAGGCAGCCCTCGCCCGTCTGGAAGAGCTCGACCCTGCCGAGGTGCCGGAGCCCGCCGCCGAGCTGGCCAACATCCTCAGCTCTCTGCTCGAAGAATCGGAGCCGTCCTGACCAGGAGGCGTCTTGACGCCGAGATCGTCCGACGCGAGCTCGCCGGCAGTCGCAACGAGGCACAGCGGCTCATCTCGGAGTCGAAAGTCCTCGTGGGCGGTATGCCCACGCCCAAGCCTGCTTCTCTCGTCTCCGCCGACACCTCGATCTCTTTGGTGGCCGATGAGAGAACGTGGGTGTCTCGAGGGGCCTTCAAGTTGCTCGCCGCTCTCGATGCCTTCCCTGTAGACCCGACGGACAAGGTCGTCCTCGACGTTGGAGCATCGACGGGCGGGTTCACCGAGGCAGCACTGGAGCGGGGTGCGCGATCAGTGACCGCCCTCGACGTTGGGCGGGGCCAACTCCACGAGCGTCTCCGGAAGGACCCGAGAGTCGTCTCACTGGAGCGGACCAACTTCCGTCTGGTCGATCTGGCCGAACTCGACGGCCCTTATCCGATCATCGTCGCCGACCTCTCCTTCATCTCATTGTGCTCCGTCGCCGCAAAGCTCGAGGCGGTGGCCGCCGATGGGGCGGATTTCGTCCTTCTGGTGAAACCCCAATTCGAGGCAGGCAAGGGCAACGTGGGACATGGCGGGGTAGTCCGCGACCAGGAAGTGCGTGAACAGGCCGTTCGCAGGGTGATCCAGTGCCTGGAGGAAGCCGGGCTGGGTGCCTGCGGCATCCTCCGGTCACCAATCGAAGGACGAGACGGCAACGTCGAGTACCTACTCTGGCTTCGCAAAGGCGAGAAAGGGAACGCCCTGGAGGTGCCTGAATGAAATTTGCCCTCGAGGTACGACATGGGCCGGAAAATGCACGTGTCTTCGCCGAGAAGCTGAGGATGGCCATCGCCTCGGCAGGGGGCAAAGTGGTCGAGGACGATGGGGAGATGCCAGACCTCGTCCTCGCGGTGGGGGGCGACGGGACTGTGCTTGCCGCTGCCCAGCGCGCCCTTGCCAGCGACGTTCCCGTGCTCGGCTTCAACCTCGGCACCATGGGATTCTTGGCAGAGGCCGAGCCCGACGACCTGGATGAGGTGATCACCCGTCTACTCGGTGGTGACTTCGAGGTGTCGGAACGGATGACGGTCAAGGCGACGGTGGACGGCGTCTCAGCGACCGGCGTCAACGATGTCGTGGTGGAAAAGGTCGACAGTCAGCGCCTCATTCATCTCGACGTTGCCGTCGATGACGAGCATTTCCTGACCTATCGCGCAGACGGGCTCATCGTGGCCACTCCGACCGGATCGACTGCATACTCGTTCTCAGCCCGGGGCCCACTGGTCGATCCGGTCCTCAGTGCTCTGATCCTCACGCCGGTTGCCGCCCATTCACTATTCGACCGGACTCTTGTCATTCCGGCGAGCAGTCGGCTATCCATCGTCGTGGGCAAGGACCGCCCGGTGAAGGTCACGGTGGACAAGATCGACATGGGCCATCTCGGCGCAGGCAGGACTGTCGAGATCGAGCAGGGTGAACGCCCGGTGCGGTTCGCCAGGTTCCGCCCGAGGCCGTTCCCCAGGCTGATCACCGACAAGTTCGGTCTCGACCGATGATCCACCACCTGCGGGTTGCCAACCTCGGCGTCCTCGAGGAAGGGTCCATCGACCCAGGGCCGGGCTTCAGCGTCATCACAGGAGAGACCGGAGCGGGTAAGACCATGCTCCTCGGCGCCCTACGCCTTCTCATCGGGGAGAAGCCGAAGACGAGTGCAGTGGGCCCATTCCGTGACGAGGCTGTCGCCGAGGGTCTCTTCAGTGGCGTCGACGGGGAGATCGGCGTCACACGTGTGGTCCCGCGGGAGGCCAGGAGCCGGGCATATATCGATGGGACGCTCGCCGCCTCGGCCGTCCTCGAGCAGAAGATCGGCGGCCTGCTCGAGATAGTCGGTCAACACGATCGACTCCTCCTGCAGCGAAGCCAGACCGTCCTTGGTCTCGTCGACGACATGCTGGACGGGCCAGGTCGTGAGACGAGGGACCGCTACACCGATGCCTGGAACAGATATCGATCCGCGATCGAGGACCAGCGTCGGCTCGGGGGAGATCGGCCGGCTCTCGAGCGAGAGCTGGATCTCCTTCGCTACCAGGCGAACGAGATCGCCGCCGCCGGGCTTGTGGCGGGTGATGACGCCCGCTTCGAGTCGATGGCGGCGAGGCTCAGGAACGCCGAGGCGCTTCGGGAGAACCTGGCCGCTGCAACCGATGAGCTCGAGCGGCTGGTGGAGAGCTCCGGTGAGGTCCTGTTCAGGGCGAGAAAGCTGGCGGTACTCGACCCGGAGATGGCTGAATCGATGACGGCGGCAGAAGGCCTGGACGCGGTCGCCCATGACCTGCTCCGGGACCTGCACGCGGTGGCCGACAGCGAATTCGAAGATCCGGCTGCCCTGGAGATCGTCGAGCAGCGGCTCACCGCTCTCGGCGAGCTGAAACGGAAATACGGCCGGACTCTCGATGACGTCCTCGAATTCGGTGACGATGCCTCCCACAGGGCATCGGATTTGGAACAGCTGATCGAAAAAGCTTCAACGATCGATGGGCTTCTGCAACGGTCGGAAGGCGAGCTGGCCCGGATCGGAGCCGAATTGAGCACGGTCCGGCGTCAGGTGGCCCGGGAGATCGAGCAAGATGCCCGCATCCACCTCGGCGCCCTGGGACTTCCGGCGGCCTCCGTAGCCATCACTGTCGAGAACATCGAGCCAAGCTCCTCTGGTATCGACAAGCTCGAGATCTTGTTCGCCTCGGACGAGCGGCTCATGTCGGGGCGCATCCAGGACGTCGCCTCCGGAGGGGAGTTGTCTCGCTTGATGCTCGCCCTACGACTGGCGACCCGTGCCGAGGGCGCCAGGACCATGGTGTTCGACGAGATCGACGCCGGTGTTGGGGGAGCAACCGCTCTCGCCCTCGGTCGCAAGCTCGCCGATCTGGCCAGGTCCTGTCAGGTGCTCTGCGTCACCCATCTCCCCCAGGTGGCAGCCCACGCCGAGGACCACTTCGTCATCGAGCGTGACGGGCCCTGCGCGTCCGTGCGTCGGGTCGATGGGGAGGATCGGCTCACCGAGCTCTCCCGGATGCTGGCCGGCCTTCCAGAGAGTGATCACGGCCGCGAGGCGGCAGCCGAGCTTCTCGAGGACGCCCAGTCTCGATGATGCTGGCCCGGAGCCTGATCGGTGCTACATTGGCGTCCCGTCATGGACGGGCCACTTTTCACCTCAGATACCACCACTCAGCACCCCTCTGAGGGGACCGACGGCCCACCCACTCCCACCAGGTTCGTGTTCGTCACGGGTGGCGTCGTCTCCAGTTTGGGTAAGGGGATCGCGGCTTCCTCCCTGGGGCGTCTGCTCAAGTCGCGCGGCCTCCGCGTCGTGAATCAAAAACTCGATCCCTACATCAACGTCGACCCGGGCACCATGAACCCCTTCCAGCACGGCGAGGTGTTCGTCACCGACGACGGGGGAGAGACCGACCTGGACCTCGGTCATTATGAGAGGTTCACCGGCGAGAACTTGAGGCGAACTTCGAATGTCACCTCCGGGTCCGTGTATCTGTCCGTCATCCAGAAAGAGCGCCGAGGGGACTACCTGGGAGACACGGTTCAGGTCATCCCACACATCACCAACGAGATCAAAGACCGCATACGCCGGGTCGGGGAACAGGACGTCGATGTTGTGATCACCGAGGTCGGGGGGACCGTCGGCGACATCGAGAGCCTCCCATTCCTGGAGGCAATCCGCCAATTCGGGAACGACGTCGGGCGGGAGAACGTCATGTTCGTTCACGTCACCCTCGTGCCATATATCGCCACGTCGGAAGAGCTGAAGACGAAGCCGACCCAGCACTCCGTTGCTGAGCTGCGAAGCAAGGGAATCAGCCCGGATGTGATCATCGTCCGGTCGGACCGGGAGATCGACGAAGGTGTCAGGAAGAAGATCAGTCTCTTCTGCGACGTCCAGCCCCGGGCGGTGATAGCTGCGCCTGACGCGCGAGACATCTACGAAGTGCCCCTCATCCTCCACGATGGCGGGCTAGATGCCGTTGTATGTGACCGGCTCGGCCTTGTCACCGGCCCGCCGAATCTCGACGCCTGGCGCTCGATGGTGGACAAGGCCCTGTCAGCCACGGAGACCGTGAGGATCGGGATAGTCGGCAAGTACGTCGGCTTGCCTGACGCATACCTCTCCGTCGCCGAGGCTCTCCGTCATGCCGCCTCGGGCCAGGGTCTGGGACTAGACCTGGTGTGGGTTCCCAGCGACGAGCTGACCGGGCTGCTTGCAGACTCCTACCTCGAGGACCTCGACGGCATCGTCATCCCCGGCGGCTTCGGCTATCGGGGGGTCGAAGGCAAAGTGCAGGCAATCCGGTACGCGCGGGAGAACCGGGTGCCGTTGCTGGGTCTCTGTCTGGGCCTGCAGTGCTCGGTGATCGAGTTCGCGCGCAATGTCCTCGGTCTGAGGGATGCCAACAGCACGGAGTTCGATCCTACGACACCACACCCCGTGATAGACCTGATGGCCAGCCAGGAGGACGTGGAGGAAAAGGGTGGGACGATGCGACTCGGTCTCTACGCCGCCAAGCTCGCCGAGGGCTCTAAGACCCGCGAGCTGTACGGCCAGGAGTTGGTGTACGAGAGGCACCGACACCGGTGGGAGGTCAACAACCGCTACCGGAAGGACCTGGAGCGGGCAGGGATGAGATTGTCCGGTCTGTCCCCGGACGACAACCTCGTCGAGTACATCGAGCTGGTCGACCACCCGTACTTCGTCGGAACTCAGGCTCATCCCGAGTTTCGTTCCCGACCCGACACGCCTCATCCGCTGTTCATGGGGCTGGTCCGGGCCGCGGCGACGAGAGGTGATCAGTTGGTCGTGCTTCCAGAGCCGGTGGACCTGACCATCGATTGAGGCACGGCCGGTTCCGGGCCGATAGCCTGCTGGCAATCGTGCCAAACGTCAGGGAGGACGCGTCTTGATCGTCGGTGTCCCCAAGGAAATCAAGACCGAAGAGCACCGCGTGGCGATCACCCCGGTAGGCACCCGCGAGCTGACCGAGCGCGGCCACACCGTTCTCATAGAAAAGGGCGCCGGCGAAGGATCCTCAATCGTCGACGATGAATTCGAGGCTCAAGGGGCCACGATCGTCCCCAACGCGGGTGAGGTATTCGCCGGGGCCGAGATGGTCATCAAGGTCAAGGAGCCGCAGGAATCCGAGATCGAGATGTTCCGAGCGGGTCAGATCTTGTTCACCTACCTCCACCTGGCGGCCTACCCGCGGATGGCTGCCGGCCTGTTGGCGCGGGACGTCATCGCGATCGCCTACGAGACCGTGCAGCTGCCGGACCGCTCGCTGCCCCTGCTCGCCCCTATGTCCGAGATCGCAGGACGCATGGCCACCCAGGTGGGGGCGTACTTCCTGGGGAAGGCTGAAGGGGGGCGAGGCGTGCTCCTCGGCGGTGTCACCGGCGTCAGGTCGGGCAAGGTCGTGGTGATCGGCGGTGGGATCGCCGGCTCCAACGCAGCGGTCATCGCGGTGGGGATGCAGGCCGACGTGGTCGTGCTCGACACCGATATCGGCAAACTGCGCACCCTGGACTCGCTCTATCTGGGTCGGGTCAGGACGCTGCACTCGAACCGGCTGACACTGGAACAGGAGGTGCTCGACGCCGACCTGGTCATCGGCACTGTCCTGGTGCCGGGGGCGTCCGCTCCCAAGTTGGTCACCGAGGACATGGTCCGGGCGATGAAACGGGGATCGGTGCTCGTCGACGTCGCCATCGATCAAGGCGGGTGCTTCGCCACTTCCCGTGAGACAACCCACACCGATCCGGTGTACCTGGTTCACGACGTGGTCCACTACGCCGTGGGCAACATTCCGGGAGCAGTTCCTCACACTTCGACCTACGCACTCACCAACGCCACGCTGCGATACGCAGTCACCCTGGCCAACTACGGCGTTTCCGGGGCCGTCGAGCGACACCCGGAGCTGGTGGCCGGGATCAACGTGGTCGGGAAATCGGTGTGCCACCCCGCCGTTGCGGAGAGCTTGGGCGTCGCACATGTGCCGCCACGAGAGGCACTCGCCACGGTTTGAGTCCCACATTGCCGGAAGGGGTGGAGGAGTACCTTCTCGCCCTCGACGTGGAGCGCGGCCTATCGATCAACACCATCGAGGCCTACAGACGTGATCTCACCCAGTATCTCGAATTCCTCGCCGGCGCTGAGCCTGACCAGTCCTCTGTTGAGGGATACGTGTCCCATCTGCGCGGTATGGACCTGGCGTCATCGACAATCGGGCGAAAACTCGCCACGGTTCGGGGGCTGCATCGCTTCCTGGTGATCGAGGGCCTCCGGCAAACCGATCCCACCCTTCTTCTCGAATCGCCCCGTCGTCCTGAGCCATTCCCCAAGGCCCTAACCATCGACGAAGCCATCCGTCTGATCGAGGCGCCGGACGTAACCGAGATCAAGGGCCGGCGTGACTCCGCGTTGCTCGAGTTCCTGTACGCAACTGGGGCGCGGGTCTCGGAGGCCGCAGGAGTGGACCTCGGACATGTCGACCTCGAGGACAAGGTCGTCATCGTGACCGGCAAGGGCGCCAAGCAGAGACTCGTGCCGATCGGTGGCAAGGCGGTGACTGCGGTGTCCAGATGGCTCCCTGACCGATTGAGTCTGATCAAGAGGTCGCAGCGGGGGGACCCGCTCTTTCTCAACCTGAGAGGCCGGCGTCTCAGCCGCCAGGGTATCTTCGACGTCGTCCGGGCCAACGCCAGGAAGGCCGGAATTCAGGAAGGAAAAGTCTCACCTCACGTCCTTAGACACTCGGCAGCGACGCACATGGTGGAGGCGGGAGCGGACCTGCGGACGGTACAAGAAATCCTCGGTCACGCTACCATTTCGACAACCCAGATCTACACGAAGGTAAGCCCTGCCCATCTCGTGGAGATCTACGTCCAGGCCCACCCGAGGAGCAAATGACCACGTTGGACATCGCCGGTGCTGAGAAGGCCCTTCGCGAGGAGCGAGCCCATCTCGTCCATCAATTGGACGAGCTCGGCGCCGCCGAAACAGGCGATCTCCGGGCGGACATCGACTTCGGCGGCAGCTTCGCGGATGCTGCGGCAGTGACCGCCGAGCGCACGGAGGTCCTCGGTGTGGTCGACACACTGAAGGCACAGCTGGTCAACATCGACCAGGCTCTCGGCAAAATCGAAGCCGGCACGTACGGGATCTGTGAGGACTGCGGCAAGGCGATACCCGCGGCGCGTCTCGAGGCGCGACCCGAGTCGGTGCGTTGCGTCGAATGCAAGGCCAAGGCGGCCGGTCACTAAGGCGTGCCGGGCTCGCTGGGCCATCTAGCTCGTCGGTTCTTCGATGTCCTTTTCTCCGCTCCCCTGGACGCGGCCGAACGGGCGGCGGTGGAAGGCTGGCTAGACAGTGGACAGGCGTGGGTGTTCTTCTCACAGCCGGATCCAGACCAGCGACACGGGTTCCACGCCGCTCTAGTGGCAATCGCGGGGGGCGGCGAGCTCGAGGTCATTCGTGCCGCCCTTCTCCACGATGTGGGTAAGAGACATGCTCGCCTCGGTGTCCTCGGTAGAACCGCCGCCTCGCTGGCGATCCGGCTCCGCCTTCCTCTGACCACGCGCTGGCGCCTCTATCGGGACCACGGCGAGATTGCAGCCGGAGAGTTGGAGAGCTTGGGCTGCGAGGGCTTGATCGTCGACTTCGCGCGCCACCACCACGGCGGACGGCCAGGTGGTATCCCTGCCGCCACCTGGGACCTGCTGCAACTCGCGGACCAACCGCCAAAGACCGGCGCCACACCCGGGGCCGAATAACCTGAGGCGGCTGATGACCTTTCATGTCAAGACCACAGTCTTCGAGGGGCCCCTGGACCTCCTGCTCCAGCTCATCACGAAACACCAGGTGGAGGTCACCGCGGTAGGCCTCACCGAAGTGGTCGGGGAGTATCTCGCCTTCATCGACGACATGAAGGACCTGGATCTCGAGGTCACTTCGGAGTTCCTGCTCATCGCGGCGACTCTCATCCAGCTCAAGGCCCAGTCGCTGCTTCCAACCCGGGGCGTCTTCGACCTGGACGAGGAGCTCGCCCTCATCGAGGAGCGCGATCGGCTCCTCTCGCGGCTCCTGGTGTGTGTGACATTCAAGGATGTGGCGGCTGTGCTGCAACGACGGCTTCAAGAGGCGAACCGATTCGTCCCCCGAACGAGTGGGCTCGACCAACCCATCGCACCCCGACCCTCGGAGCTCGTCGTCCCGATCGATGTCGAGGGACTGGCCACTCTCGCCTTCAGGGTCTTTGCCCGGGAAGGAGCCGAGCCCGACCTCGACCATCTGGACCTCGACCTCCCCTCGGTTGATGCCGCGATTCAGGAGATCAAATCGCGTGTGACCCATGAGACCATGTCCACCTTCGAGGAGTTGACCGCCCAATGCACTCGCACCGTCGAGGTGGCTGCATATTTCCTGGCCCTGTTGGAGTTGGCTCGCTGGGGTCTCATCGAGGTTTCCCAGGATGATTGGTTGTCTGCGATCGTGGTCCGTGATCGGGGCACTGGAGCGGTGGATCTCGATTCGGAGTGGGCGTCGTGAGGGAGATCGCAGCAGTGGAAGCCGTCCTCTTTGTCACCGAGGCGCCAGTGCCCACAGGCGAGTTGGCCGAGGTCCTAGAGCTGCCCAAGACGAGAGTCGAAGAGCTGCTCGACCAGTTGGGCCGGGAACTGGAGGACCGCGAGAGCGGCTTGATACTGCGTGAGGTAGCAGGTGGGTGGAGGCTCTACAGCCATCCGGACGCCTATCCGTTCCTTGAGCGGTTCTCGACGTCGGCCACGGCTCGCAAGCTGTCGCCTGCAGCCCTCGAGACGCTGTCCGTGATCGCCTATCGGCAACCCGTTGCTCGAAGCCAGATAAGCGAGATCAGAGGGGTCGACTCCGATTCTGCGGTGAGAACCTTGGAGCGACTTGGCCTGGTCGAGGAAAGGGAGCGTCTCAACATCCCGGGCAACCCCGCGGTCTATGTCACCACTGATCTCTTCCTGGAGAAGATGGGCCTCGAGTCACTGGCCGGGCTGCCGCCCCTTGCGGATCACATTCCGCCAGCGGACACCGTCGAATCCCTCGAGGAGACGATTCGCCCCGGGACGACGTGAAACATGGCGGATCCGATCCGCGTCCAGAAAGCGATCTCAGGGGCCGGGCTCATGTCGCGTCGCTCCGCCGAAGAGACAATTCGCCAGGGGAGGGTCGCCATCGACGGTGTGCAGGTGGTGCTCGGTGACCGGGTCGACGTGGCTACCCAACAGGTGAGCATCGACGGCGTACCCATCCCCGTCAATCCCGATCTGGAAACGTATCTCCTCTACAAGCCGGCCGGGGTGATCTCCTCGGCATCGGACCCGCAGGGAAGGCGGACGGTGGTCGATCTGGTGGCCGCCGAGCGCCGGCTGTACCCGGTGGGCCGTCTCGACTATGAGTCTGAGGGTCTGATTCTCCTCACCAACGATGGGGATCTCGCCAACCGGGTCACCCATCCCCGATACGGGATCGTCAAGAAGTATGTCGCCCTGGTCAATGGGAGCCCGGGCAAGGCCGAGATCAGGCGCCTGACGGA
>Ga0075313_1000168_pt1 | contig 12532 bp, 8 predicted proteins | sample MayberryNE_Catta_3_FD_120051 | JGI IMG/M metagenome (GOLD analysis project Ga0075313, IMG submission 120051) | Natural and restored wetland microbial communities from the San Francisco Bay, California, USA, that impact long-term carbon... | ecosystem: Environmental > Terrestrial > Soil > Wetlands...
ACGACTACCGGCGCGACCTCGAGGCGCTCGAGGAAGAGGTCCGCGCGCAGGATGCCGGATTGATGTTCATCAAGGCGCTCGCGCGGAACCTGTGGCGCGAAGGGGAGCACCGGTACGACACGTGGTACGAGCCCCTCGACGATCAGCCCGCGATCGACGCGGCCGTCGCGTTCGGGCTGTCACGCCAGACCGCGACCGGTCTCGCGACCGCCGGCGACGTGCGCCTGCTGCCGATGATGATCGAGGCGGAACGACGCGCCCCAACGATCACGCCCGGTGACGCCATGAGGGCACTCTCGATGGTGCAGGAGATGGAACCCCCGTTCGTCCGGGTGCCGGGTCGCCAGATCCCCGACTGGCTTCCGGACTGAGCGACGTCGGCCGCCCAGGCGTCTATCGGACGGTGTCGTCGAGAGGGAGGCCGAGCGCCTCGTAGCCCTTCAGGCGGCCGGGGCGGTCCGCGTCCTGGATCATGCGGGCGCGGTCGATCACCTCGGCGACGATCTCGAACGGGACGACCAGCACGCCGTCGTCGTCGGCGACGACGAGGTCGCCCGAGCCTACCGGCGCGCCGGCGCACACGATCGGCTCGTCATCGCTCACGGCGCGGATCCGACCCATCGGATGCGCCGGAGAGCGAACCGAGCAGAACGCTGGCGTCCGCTGGATCGTGCACTCGTAGGAGTCTCGACACGTCCCGTCGATCACGAAGCCGACCGTTCCGTGGGTCCTTCCGAACAGCGTGTTCGCGGATCCGAGGATCCCCGCCGTCGTGCCCTTCGCGTCGATCACGAGCACTTCGTCCGGTGCGCCCCACGGGCCGGCTTCGCGCCAGAGGCCTTCGATGCCGGGTGCGTACTGGCGCCGGCTGAAGTCCTCGTAGCTCATCGCCTCGAGTGGCTCGTCGATCACGTCGTAGGCCATCGGATGGGCGATGCCCGCGAACCGGATCCCCGGGAACAGCGGACGCATCCGCGGGTCCATCTGGTGGCGTTCCTGCAGCCCCATCGAATCCAGGGCGTCGGACACGTCGGACGTCCGGACCGATCGGGCGATCCGGAGCGCCTCGGGATCGATCGTCATCCTTCGTCATCTCCTCCGTCGAGCGGGATCGGGGGTTGTCGCGGTACGAAATGCACGCCGGCGTCGGCGGCGATCGCGTGGAGCCGCGAGAACGAGGTCTCGTAGTCCGTGTCGGTTGCGAGGTGCTCGCAGAAACACGGGAGGTCGGGATCGAGACCGGCGAGCCCGCGGAGGTATGCGCCCTGGTCGAGCACGCCGTCTCCGACGAGCACCTCGTCCCACTTCACGATCATGTGGGTGTGGTCCCAGCGGAGGTCCTTGAGGTGCGCGCCGACGATCCGTTCCGACAGCAGCGCGAGCGTGCGCGCCGCCAGGCCGGCCGTGTCGAAGTAGCTGCGGCGGCTCACCATGTTCACGAGGTCCAGGTGCAGCCCGAGCGCGGGGTGGCCGACGAGGTCGAGGAACGCGGCGATGTTCTCGGGTTCGAAGAAGAAGGACGTTCGCCAGGGTTCGACGCCGTAGCGCGTGCGCTCGAGCGACAGACCGTCGAGGATCCGCTCGACCACCTCGCGGAACGCCCGCACCCCCGCATCCGAGAGCATCAACGGGTCGGGAGCCAAGGGATCGTCCGATGGGTCGGTCGACCCGACGAGCGTCACCACGCATCGGCAACCCATCAGGTCGGCCTTCCTGAGGAGCGTGCGGACACGCTCGATGCGGACATCGCGGAGGTCCACGTCGCGCGTCGATAGGTTGTCCCACATGCCCACCTCTCCGACGACGAGGCCGAGGGCGCGCGCCGCCTCGCCGAACGCGACGCACTCCGCGTCCGACATCTCGGCGAGCGCGCTCGGGGCGCGGATCGCGGACAGCTCGAGGCGGTCGAGCATCGGACAGAGATCGTCGAGCTCCGGCACGGTCGACGCCGCGAAGGCAGCGCTGAGGCCGCCGAGCCTCATCCGACCGCGCGAGGCTCGGCCGTGAGCAGCGCGTACTCATGCAGGGTCGGGATCTCAACCGTGAGCGTTCCGTCGCCCACCCGAGCGCCGAGCGGCTCCTCGACGCCCGGAGCCAGCAGGGTGCAGGTCGCGCTGGCGTGTCGCCACGGGACCCGGACCGTGACGTCGGCGATCGGTTCGACCGAGTCGGTCGCCTCGTCGTAGCGGTGATTCAGCACGTGGAGCACCTGTCCGCCGTCGTCCATGGACCGGATCACCCGCACGGCGGGATCCGACGCCTCGATCACCGCCGTCGGCGGCGCGGCGACCTCGTCGACGATCAGGCCACCCTGGGCATCGCCGTGCTCCCTCCAGAACCGCTCGAGCCGGTCCCCGTCGCCGCGCCGCACGAGCACCGGGTCGAGCTCGCTGTCGGAGAACGTCACCAGCTCACCGCCGGACCGAGCGAACAGCTCGAGCGCCGCACGTTGGATCGCGCCCATGCCGCGCGCCTCCGGAACCGCGATAGTGCGGTACCGCACGAGCTCGCCGGGATCGAGCTCCTCCGAGGTGAAGCGGCCGTCGCCGCCGTACACGACGTCGAACTGCACGTTCCGCTCGGTGAGGGCTTGGACGAGGGCCAGATATCGCACGTGGGTCTCGGGCCGGCGCGAGATCGGGCCGTCGGGATACAGGACCGCCAGCTCGTTCGCGGCGAGGGTTGGCTCGTACAGCTCCCGGTGCTCGCGGATGAAGCGCGCGTATGTCTCGAGCTCCGCCGGGACGGTCGCCGCCAGCCGCGTCTCGGCGTCGACGCCGGGCCACCAGTGGTAGCCCCAGCCACCGCCGTTCGCGTACGCCTCGAGGAACATCAGCAGGTAGTAGGTGGTGCGCCGCTGGCCGGCGAGCTGGCGTGGCACCGTGATGCTGGGACAGATCCATGTGGGCGCGCCGGTGAACGACGATCCGAGTCGGTACCAGGCCGAGAACGTCCCGCGCGGCAGCAGGAGGTGCGGGTCGCCGCGGTCGATCCGGTAATCGTTCTCCATCAGGACGAAGTCGACATGCGGTCCCCAGCAGCATCCCCATAGCACGCCGAACCGCTCGACGTTGCTCCCGAGGTAGGCGAGGTTCGCGCTGATCGCGAAGTCCGGATCCCGTTCGGCGGCGAACGAGCGCAGCTCGTCGATGAACCCGACCATCACGCGGAAGGCCTCGTCCTCGTGGAAGCGCCGGTACCTCGCGTACAGCTCGTCGTCGGTCCGCAGCGAACGACGGAGCTCGTCGTCGCTCAGGGCCGGGACCTCCGCGTGCGCCTCGCGGAACCGCTCCAGGCACCGGCCGCAGAACCCCGTGCCGCCGGGATCGCGGTCGATCAGCCCGATGCTCGTCATGATCTCGTCCAGGTTCACGACGTCCATCCCGCGGCGGACGCCCTCCCGGCACCGCTCCATCAGATGCCGGCGGAAGACGTCGCTGTAGATGCACGCGGCGTAGACGGGCTTCGACTCCCAGTAGTACCAATCGCACTCCGCGGGTGCGCCGCCGACGTCCGCGCACACCTCGTCGAGCAGGTGCGACGTCTCGTCGGACGCGTATTCGCGAGGCACCAGTGCGATCATCGGCACCGAGAACAGGATCCGCTCGCCGTTCGCGTGACGGGCCGCCACCTCGTCGGCGGTGTATCTGAGTGGATCCGCCCACATCCCGTTCACGGTGGTGCCGACGCGATCGCGCCCGGACGGCATCGCGACCGCGGCGACGAATTGGACCTGTCGGAACCACTCCATCGGCGACTCCCCACTTCGACCTCGTCGGCGTCGAAGCGTATGATATCGTTCCCACATCCGGGGAGACGGGAGAGGACGTACCGTCGTCGGTCGGAGCGCTGCCCGAGACGAAGCCCAGGGGCCAGACGGAAGGAGCGCAACATGAAGGCGCCGGCGGTGGTGTTCCCCGAGCCCAAACGGGTCGAGATCCGGGAGATGGAGCTTCCCGACGTCGGACCCGGTCAGGTCGGCATCCGCACGGCGTTCTCGGGTGTGAGCCAGGGCACCGAACGGTGGGCCCTCATGGGCCGGTACTACCGCTTCGAGGACGTGCCCGAACACTACCCCTGCTCCCCCGGCTACCAGGCCGCCGGCGTCGTGGAGGTGGTCGGAGCCGAGGTCGAGAGCTACGCCGTCGGAGACCACGTCATGACGATGGGCACGCACTTCGCCCACCCCGATCACAAGTACTCCGGGCCGATGCAGGCATCCCACGCCGGCTATCTCGTCGCGGACGCCTCAGCCGCGTGGAAGGTCGCGCCCGAGGTCGACCTGGCGGCCGCCTCGCTCTTCCACATGGCGGGGGTCTCGAGGTCGGGCGTCCGGGTCACCAAGGTGCAGCCGGGCGATCTCGTCGCACTGATCGGGCTGGGCATGATCGGGCAGATGTCCGCGCAGGCGGCGCGGCGGGCCGGCGCGAGGGTGATCGCGACGGACCTGATCGCCGACCGGTGTGCGCTGGCGGCCGAGCACTCGGCCGATCGCGTCGTGGACGGTTCGGGGGGGAACCTGGAGGACGCCGTGCGCGAAGAGAGGCCGGACGGTGCAGACGTCGTGATCGACACGACCGGGATCAGCAGCATGTACGAGCGCTGCCGTGACCTCATCCGGCACGAAGGCAAGATCATGATGCAGGGCTACTACCCAGACCCGATCTCTATCGAGTTCCACCCCACGCACCTGACGCGGGCGAGCGTCACGTTCCCGTGCGGATGGGACGACGAAGAGAACGACGACATCGCCGACGACATGAAGACCGGTGCGCTGCGGCTCGACCCGCTGATCACGCACCGGATCCCGTTCCGCGACGCGGCCGCGGCGTACGAGCTCGTCGTGGAGCACCCCGAGGCGTCGCTCGGCATGGTCTTCGACTGGACCGGCGCCTGAGTGGGCGTGCACGGCACCAGCTCTCGATCGGCCCATCTCCCAGAAAGGACCTGAGCTGCCCATGGAACGAGGCGTGTACTTCGACGCATGGTTCCCGCGTCAGCACTGCTACCACCCGAGCTTGCCGCCGCGGCGGCTGAAGATGATCGACGATCTCGAGGCGTACCACGCGACCTCGCTGGTCTGGGCCTCCCTCGGCGGTGGCTCGATCTCCCTGCCCTACCTCGAGCGGGAAGCCTTCGGCGAGGTCGACGAGCGGTTCCGCTTCTACGGGTTCATGAACGACTCGGAGTTCATCGCGGCCTGTCAGGAGCGAGGGATCAAGGTCTTCGGCTGCGTCTTCGAGGTCCAGGGTTGGGAGTTCCCCGTGGAGCTGAACGAGGACGAGTCCGAGGTCCTCTCGATGAACGAGCTCCGCGGCGTCGGCAAGAAGGCGTGGCTGGGCCTGCGGGAGTTCACGCAGAACACCTACCCGAAGATCTGGAAGCCCTTGGAGGACTACTTCCCCGACGGTCTCGTGAACAGCGACGGGGAGAAGGTCACGGACATCCTCGAGGAGTGCACGTCGCGCGACATCTACGGCGAAGCGTGCCACTCGACGTGGGTCGAGGTGCCCGAGAACGAGCACTACGCGTACCTGATGGACCGGAACAACCCCGTCTGGCGGGAGTACCTGAAGGCGATCATCCGGATCCAGATCGACGCCGGCGTTGCGGGCGTGCACCTCGACGAAGCCGACCTCCCGATCTTCGCGACCGGCTACGGCGGCTGCTTCTGCAAGGACTGCATGAAGCTGTTCCGCGCGTGGCTGCAGGCGCTGCCGGCCGAGCGGGTCCCCGAGCCGCTGCAGGACACCGATCTCTCGACGTTCCACTACGGCGAGTGGCTGCTCGAGCGTGGGTACGACTTCAAGTCCGATCGCGAGTCCACGCCGCTGTACTGGGACTACATCCGGTTCCAGCGCGAGACGATCGTCGGGTACTTCGCCGAGCTCGCCGACTACATCAAGGAGTACGGGCTGTCGAAGGGCCGCGATGTGCTCGTCTGCGGCAACTACTACTACCTCTCGCCGCACTACTACCCGTTCGAGCCGAAGGCGGACGTGCTCGTCACAGAGATGAATGCGACCAGCTACCGCCAGCCGGCGTGGTGTCGGTACGCGGCCGGCTTCGCCCAGGGCAAGCCCGTGATCGTCGTCGAGAATCCGTACGGCGGCGTCGGACCGGAACTCTTGCCGAAGCTGCAGAAGGGGAAGGGGTACGACCTCTACCGGATGATGCAGTACGAGGCCTCGGCGCTCGGGATCAACATGAGCGTGCCGTACGGCGCGTGGATGGGCAGCATCATCGAGGACTCGTTCTGGGCTCCGCACGATACGACGGTCGAGATCCAGGACTTCATCACCGACAACGAGCGCCTCTTCTCCACCGAGACGTACAACGAGGCCGCGGTGCTCTTCAGCATCCAGAGCGCCTACGACTGGGAGGAACATCGCGGCTGGAAGCAACGGTTCCCCTTCTGGACGGCCGCCGAGGGTCTCGTCGAGCAGCAGCAGCCGTTCGATGTCTTCGTCCTTCCAGAAGGGCGGCTGCGCGAGGACTGGATCACGGCGAAGGATCTCGAACGGTACCGGACCGTGGTCCTGCCGGAGTGCACGTTCCTCACGCCGATGCAGGCCGAGGCGATCCGCGGCTATCTCGAGCACGGCGGGCGGGTGATCGCGTCGGGGGACCTCGGGGCGAACCTCGATGCCGAGGCGCGACGGGGGCTGCTCTCGCACCCTCACCTGTTCCGGACGACGGAGATCCGTGCGGACGACTTCCCCGGAGGCCGGCAGGTCGTGATCGATCCGGGCGTCGACCTTGCGGTGAACCTCCACAAGGTGGGCGACAAGGAAGCGGCGCTCCACGTGATCCGGTACGACTACGACGAGGCGAGCGACGAGGTGCCGATCCTCGACCGGATGACGATCGACGTGCGGATCGCGCGGCCGTTCCGGATGATGAAGGTGCTCAGTCCGACGGGTGAGGTGCCGTCGAAGCTCACGTTCAGCCGGGAGCGTCGCGAGATGCACCGCGTCGAACTCGAGGACGTGCCGCTCTACTTCGTGGTGCTCTTCCAGTAGGCGAGGTTCGAAGGGGGCTGTCGGTGGGCGGCTACGAACCGGTCGATCTCTCGGGCGTCGCGAACACCGGGCTCGATGCGATCGAGACGGACCGGATCCCTCCCGTCGGCGACCTGACCTTCCACGGGATCCCGTTCCGGGTCGGGGGGCCCGGTGCCGACCGGTCGTGCTTCGTGGTCGTCGATCCGGAAGCGGACCCGGTCGATGTCGAGGTCGGGCGACGGGCCGAGCGGGTCATCCTGGCGCACCGGCGGCTCGGCCGGGACCGGGACGACCGCCCGCCGATCGGAACCGTCGTCGCCCTCTACACCTTCCGGTTCCGAGACGGAACGACCGAACGCGTCGCGATCCGCGAACGGCTCGAGATCGCGGCGGCAGCCGACGCCGGGTGGGACTCGAGCGGCCCGTTCCACGCGACAGGCGACAAGGGGGTCGTGCTTCTGGATCGTGAGACCGGCCGTTGGGACGAGGTCGGACTCCGCCAGACGGAGTCGGTCATCCGCGGGCTCGCCGACTACTTCCTGTGGACCTGGCGGAACCCGACACCTGCCGTCCCGATCGCCTCGCTCGAGCTCAGGGCGCGGGCCGGCCTCGTGCTCGTCGCGGCGATCACGACGAGCGACGCCGACGAGGACCCCTTCGCGCGGGAGGCGGCACGGGTGGTCCGGATCACGGCGACCGATCCTCCGGGCGGACGCCTCGCCGACCCCTCCGTCGAGATCGACCGAGGGATGGCGTCCTACGCCTTCGCCGTCCCCCGCCAGGCAGGTCAGAGCCTCTCCGAGGATCCGCTGAAGGGATGGGGTCACGTGGCGGACCCGGACACGCCGCACGCGTATGCGCGGATCGCGGGCATCCCGTCGGCGACCGTGGTCGTGAGCGACGGCGATCGAGCGGTCGGGCGGTTCCGCTGGGGCGACCTCACCCACGAGCAGCCCGTCGAATCGGAGGGCCTCCGTGTCGACGTGGTGGAGGGAGGCCGGAACTGGGTCCACGTCACGGTGCTCGACGATGAGACCGATCATCCGATCCCGTGCCGTGTCCACTTCCGCTCACCCGCCGGGGTGCCGTACCAGCCGCACGGACATCACGAGCACGTAAACGCGGGGATCGAGTCCTGGCACGTCGACGTCGGCGGCGACGTCCGGCTGGGCGACGCGACGTACGCGTACATCGACGGCACGTGTCAGGGGTGGCTCCCTCGGGGCGACGTGATCGTCGACGTCGCGCGGGGCTTCGAGTACGAGCCGCTCCGAGAGCGAGTCGAGATCGGTCGCGATCAGCGCGAGCTGGTCCTCCGATTGAAGCGACGGTCGTCGATGAACGAGCTCGGCTGGTACTCGGGCGATTCCCACGTCCACTTCCTGTCGACCCAAGGCTCACTGCTCGAGCAGCAAGGTGAAGACCTCAACGTGGTGAACCTGCTGCAGAGCCAGTGGGGGAGCCTGTTCACGAACACCGAGGACTTCACTGGGCGGCCGGCATCGACCGACGACGGACGCTTCGTGACCTGGGTGAGCCAGGAGAACCGCCAGCCGTTCTTCGGGCACATGGTGTTGTGGGGCCTGCGCCGACCCGTCATGCCATGGTGCACCGACGGTCCGATCGAGGCAGACCTCGGCGCGTGGCAGGAGACGACGATGAGCGACTGGGCGGATCGGTGCCACGAGCAGGGCGGCACCGTCGTGATCCCGCACTTCCCGTTGCCCAACGGCGAGCCGCCGGCTCTGATCGCGACCGAGCGGGCAGACGCGGTCGAGATGATCGTCCAGTGGCCGGCCATGCACGCCGAGTACTACGCATACCTGAACGCTGGGTACCCGCTGCCGCTCGTGGCGGGGACCGACAAGATGTCGTCGGAGGTCCCCGTCGGGATATACCGAACGTACGCGAAGGTCGGGGACGAGGGGTTCTCCTACGACGCATGGTGCCGGGCGGTCCGTGGGGGCAGGACCTTCGCGACCGCGGGTCCGATGCTCCGCTTCACCGTCGACGGCCATGAGGCCGGCGACGTCGTCCGGGTCCGTAGCGGCGGCACGGTGACGGTGGAGGCGACGGCCGAGAGCATCTTCCCGATCGGCTGCCTGGAGATCGTGTGCAATGGCGAGGTGGTCGCCGTCGCCGAAGGAGGGTCGGGCGTACGAGAGCTCGAGCTCCGGTCGGACGTGGCCGTCGCGGAGGACTCGTGGCTCGCTGCGCGCTGCGGCGGACCGGGGTACTGGGACGGGCTCGCGCATCGCGAGCCCTGGGGACGCAGGATCTTCGCGCACACGTCGCCGGTGTACGTGGCGTGTGGAGCAGGCGAGTGGTCGCGCATCGACGACGTGTGGATGACGGCGATGCGGACCCAGATCGAAGCCGGCATCGAACGGCTCCGCTCGGGCCGCCGGTATCCCGAGGAGCGCATCACGCACCATCACGGCGAACCCGACCACCAGGCGTTCCTCGAACGGCCGTTCGTCGAGGCGCTGGAGCGCCTGCGCGCCCGGCTCGAAGCCGGGGAGCCTGACGACCGCCGGAGGTGATGCGTGAAGATCGGGGTCTGCTCCGCGAACTCAGGTCCCTACACGACCCCGGCGCGCCTTCGGGCGCTCGCGGGACGTTCCGAGGCAACGGGCGTCGAGTCGATCTGGGTCTCGGAACACCTCGTGGTGGCGGACCCTCGCACCCCACCGTCCCCGATGGAGCCCGAAGCCCCGATCCTCGATCCCGTCACCTCGCTGGCCTTCCTCGCCGGGATCAGCTCCAGCGTGCGACTCGGGACCGGCGTCGTGGTGCTGCCGCTCAGGAACCCGCTGGTCCTGGCCAAGGCGCTCGCGACCGTCGATGTCGTGTCCGAGGGGCGCCTGATCGTCGGCATCGGCGTCGGGTACGTCGAGCGCGAGTTCGAGGCGCTCGGCGTGCCGTTCTCCGATCGCGGGCGACGGCTCGAGGAGCATCTCGCGGCGATGCGAGCGATCTGGACCGAGCGCCGTCCGGCGTTCGCGGGTCGGTACGTCGCGTTCGACCACGTCCAAGCGCGCCCGAACCCGCTCCAGGAACCGCATCCCCCGATCGTGATGGGCGGGTACGCGCCCGCGGTACTACGGCGGACGGTCCGTGAGGCCGACGGCTGGTACGGATGGGGCCTCGACCCCAGCGCGACCGCCCGTTACCTCTCGACGCTCCGGGAGGTCGAGGCACAGGTCGGCCGAGGAGACGGACTCGGTGCGCTCGAGATCACCGTGACACCTCCCGAGGCGGTCGATCCCACCGATGCGGCGGTCTACGAAGAGCTCGGGGTCGATCGACTGAACCTGATGCTCCCCTGGTCGGATGATGATGATGGGATCACCCGATTCTTCGACGAGGTCGTCTCGCCGCTCGTGCACGCCCAGGCACCGCATGGGCCAGCCCGGTGAAAGGGCCACGGGGGAACGCGATGGCCGTGCGCGCCTGAGGCGAAGGGAGACGCGATGTGGGACGCATTGGATCCGGCGGTGATGCTCGGATCGGAGCTGTCACAGCGTCGGGAAGCCGGATACGAGGTCGCCGCCGTTGAGCCGGAGGTCCTGTCGGCGCTCGACGCCGGAACGCCCGAGGATGTCGAACGGGCCTACCGCCTCCTCGAGACGACCAAGATCCGATCAGACTGGCCGTTCGACGAGCCGTCCACGCTCGAAGCCATCCTCCGGGCATCGCCGGAGGCAGTGCCGAAGGCACCGTCGTCCACGCTCGACCGACGGATCGTGGACGATCGCATCCTGGCAGGCTGGCTCGGCAGGTGCGCCGGCTGCAACCTCGGCAAGCCGGTGGAAGGGTGGAGCCGCACGAGGATCCGTCGTTACCTCGACCTCTCCGGAGCGTTCCCGATCACGGACTACCTGCCGGTGCTGGGATCGGACGACAGCGAGCTGACCCTGAACGACTGCTGGACGGAGACGACCCGGGGCAACGTCAGCGGCATGGCTCGCGACGACGACATCGACTACACGATCCTCGCCCTACACGCCGCCGAGATGTCGGGCCCTGACCTCGGATCGGCCGAGATCGCCGCCGAGTGGCTCGACCATCTGCCGTTCGGCCAGGTCTACACCGCCGAACGCGTTGCATACCGGAACCTCGTCGACGGATTCGGCCCGCCGAGCTCGGCGAGGCGCCGAAACCCGTACCGCGAGTGGATCGGAGCGCAGATCCGGGCCGACCTGTGGGGCTACCTGTCGCCGGGAGACCCGCAGCGCGCCGCTGAGGCCGCGTTCCGGGACGCGTCGATCAGCCACACGAAGAACGGCATCTACGGCGAGATGTGGATCGCCGCCTTGATCGCTGTGAGCTTCGTCACCGACGACGTGGCTTCAGCGCTGGAGACCTCCCTCGGGTGGATCCCGTCCCGCTCCCGGCTCGCGTCGGCGATCCGTGACGTGCTGGCGCTGGCCGCGGGCGGCGCCAACTGGTCCGAGGCCAGGGATGCGATCGAGGAGCGGTACGGTCGCTACAGCGGCGTCCATACGATCAACAACGCGGCGGTGGTCGCCTCCGCCATGCTGTGGGGCGACGACTTCTCTCGGACGATCGGCCTCGCGGTCGAAGGCGGATGGGACGCCGACTGCAACGGCGCGACGGCCGGATCGGTGTTCGGCGTGATGCACGGAACCGAGTCGCTCCCCGGCCACTGGGTCGACCCGTTGGAGGACTCCGTCCGGAGTTCCATCTCCGGCTTCGATCGGTCGAAGATCTCTGACCTCGCGGCCCGCACGACGCACCTGGCCCTGAGGGCACCCGATTCCCTGTCGTGATCCGAACCGAGGGAGGTCTCAGGAGATGCGGCTCGAGCTGAACCTTGATTTCGAGGAGCGGTTCGCTCCCGAGCGATTCTTCTTCGGGGTCGCCTATGCCCCGTACTGCGAGGGTGGCGGCTTGAACGCTCCGGACGGCCCGAAGAACACCGATTGGACCAAACGAGGACATCGTGAGGCCGGCGGGTACGACGAGGGGATCGGATTCTGGGATCACCACGCCGAGCACATCGGATTGGCAGCGTCCCTGGGGCTGAACGCCTTCCGGTTCGGGATCGAGTGGGCTCGGTGCCAGCCGTCGCCTTCGGCCGATCCGGTCGAAGCACCGCCGTGGGACGCCTCGGCCTTGGATCGCTACGCCGACATGGTCGGGCTCGTGTTCGACCACGGCATGCAACCGATCGTCACGTTGCACCACTTCACCCATCCGCTGTGGCTGGGCGTGGACATCTGGCTCGACGATCGAGGGCCCGATCTGCTCGTCGAGGCGCAGCTCCGCATCGTGGACGAGATCAATGCGCGGCTGATGGCTGGCGGTGGCACGGTGATGTCGCACTTCCTCGTCTACAACGAGCCGAACCTGGTCCCGCTCTTCTTCAACTCCCTGGACTGGTACCCGGGCGACCGGAAGGGACCCGAGTACATGCTGCCTGCATTCGACACGATGCTGTCCCACTACGTGAAGGCCTACGACGGCCTCCACGACCTGTTCGAGGCCAGGGGCTGGGGCAGCCC
>Ga0075313_1000169_pt1 | contig 12499 bp, 11 predicted proteins | sample MayberryNE_Catta_3_FD_120051 | JGI IMG/M metagenome (GOLD analysis project Ga0075313, IMG submission 120051) | Natural and restored wetland microbial communities from the San Francisco Bay, California, USA, that impact long-term carbon... | ecosystem: Environmental > Terrestrial > Soil >...
CCGTCGGAGCCGTCGGCCCCGACGACGACCTGCACGTGGCGGTCGCCTTCGGGGGCTCGATGCACCACGAGCACCGGGCAGGGGGAGCCGGCCAGCACCGAGCTGCTCACGCTGCCGAGCACCACCGTGTCGAGCCAGCCTTCCTTGCCGCTGCCGACCACGACGAGGTCGGCATCCCGCGTCTCCGCCGCGTGCACGATCTCGCTCGCCTCGTCGCCGGCCACGACCAGGCCCTCGACGTCGTCGAGCCCCGCCGCGGCCAAGGCCGGGACCGCCTCGTCGACCGCGCGCTGTGCCGCCTCCTGCCCGGCCTCGGGCGAGTAGTGGCCCCGAAGCTGGGCCTCGCGCATCGCGACGTCGAAGTCGTTGACCGAGAGCACCGTGACGTGGGTGCGTGCGGGGTCGGCGATGCGCGAGAGCATCGCGCAGGCGCGTTCGGAGGGTTCCTCGCCGTCGGTGGCGAACAGCACGTTCATGATCTCTTCGCCTCCTCGTCGGCCACGGCCGGGGAACGCTCGACCGACCCGGCAGGTCGGGCCGCTTCCCGGCTCGTCGACCTGAGCGATGCCACGATCGAGACCGTGATCGTGATCGCGATGAACGCGAGCGAGGCCCAGATCGGGATGTGGACGACCGAGCTCACGATCATCTTGACACCGACGTAGACCAGCACGACCGCGAGCCCCAGCTTCAGGTAGACGAAGCGATGGATCATGCCGGCGAGCATGAAGTACAGGGCTCGCAAGCCCAGGATGGCGAACGCGTTCGACGTGAACACGATGAACGGATCGTCGGTCACGGCGAAGATCGCCGGGATCGAGTCGACCGCGAACAGGATGTCGCTCGTCTCGATCAGCACCAGCACGGCCATCAACGGCGTGGCGATCCGCTTCCCGGCCTCGACCACCGTGAAGCGCTGCCCGTGGTACTCGGCCGTCATCGGCACCACCCGGCGGAACAGCGTCAGCACTGGGTTCCGTTCGGGGTGCACCTCCTGGTCACGGTGCAGCGCCATGCGGATGCCCGTGAGCACCAGGAAGGCGCCGAAGATGTAGATCGTGAAGTGGAAACGCTCGAGCAGCGCCGCCCCGCCCGCGATGAACAGCGCCCGGAACACGAGCGCGCCGAGGATGCCCCAGAACAGCACGCGGTGCTGGTACTTCTGCGGCACCCCGAAGTACGTGAAGATCAGGGCGAAGACGAAGATGTTGTCGACCGAGAGGCTCTTCTCGATCAGGTAGCCGGCCAGGTACTCGCCGCCGGCCTCGGCCCCGAGCCAGAGGTAGACCACCACGCCGAACGCGAGTCCGAGCGAGATCCAGAAGATGCTGAACTTCGTGGCTTCCCGGAACGAGACCTCGTGCGCCTCCCGGTGGAACACGAACAGGTCGAGCCCCAACAGCAGCAGGATCAGACAGAGGAACCCGACCCACGCCCAGATGCCGACGTCCACCACGTGAACCTTCCCTTCGATCCGGCCGGCGCAAACGGCGCCGGCGTGCTCGTTCGGACCGAAGGTCTCTCCGGCAGCCGCGCGAAGCGGCGGCCGACGCCACCGGGCTGCGAGGCCGGGCTGTCGGCGACGTCTCGGGGGATACTCCCCCTCGGTTCCCGTCGACGGTAGCAGGGAAGCACCGGTTGCGCCCGGAACGGGACCGATCGTCTCGAGCCCGTCACGCCCGAAGGGAGACACGTGAGCGCAGATCACAGCGACGTCCGGGCGTGGCGTCTCGACCACCGCACCCCGCTCGCCGAGGGTCACCTGCTCGGGTTCCTGGGCTCGCGCGCCATCGCGGGGTGCGAGGCCGTCGAGGGCCGCAGGTACGCGCGATCGATCCGCATGCCGACGGGTGCCCCGGCGGTCGTGGAGGTCGAACCCGACCCCTCGGAGCCGTTCGTCACGATGTGGATCCGGGGAGATGGGGCGCCGGGAGCCGTGGAGCGGGCCGTTCGCCGCCTGCTCGACCTCGATGCCGATCCGGGGGCGATCGATGCGACGCTCGGTGAAGACCCGGCGCTGCGTTCTGTCGTGCTTTCGGCGCCCGGCATGCGCCTTCCGGGTGCGGTCGACGGGTTCGAGATCGCGGTCCGTGCGATCGTCGGGCAGCAGGTGTCGGTCGCCGGCGCTCGCACCACGCTCGGACGTATCGCGCAGCGGTTCGGTGAGCCGCTGCCCGAACCGCTCGGGACGGTCGTCCGGGTGTTCCCGACGCCGGCCCGCCTCGCCGATGCGCCCCGCGACGGGCTGGGCATGCCACGGGCCCGGGCCGACGCGATCGTCGAGGTGGCCCGTGCCGTCGAGAGCGGCGAGCTCGATCTCTCCGGCGAGGCCGATCTCACGGCGACCCGCGAGCGGCTCCGGGCGATCCGAGGGGTCGGCGCGTGGACGGAGGAGTACGTGGCGATGCGTGCGCTCGGCGATCGCGACGCCTTCCCGGTGACCGACCTCGGGGTGCGTCGGGGGTTCCGGCGGCTCGGGTTGCCCGACGACGAGCGGTCGATGCTCGAGCACGCCGAGCGATGGCGGCCGTGGCGCGCCTACGCCGTCATCCACCTCTGGGCAGGCTGAGCGCTGAACGCAAGCAACGGTGTCGACGATCGGCCCGTCCGGAGTGGTCCGGGCGGTCCTGATCCGGTACGTGGTCCCTTCCTACGCTGGCATCGGAGATCGATCTCATCGAGAGAGGCGGTGCGCCATGAGCCCCACGCGAGGTTCGATGACCGTCCGGCAGGCTGCTTTCATCGGTGTCGGCGCGATGGTGGGAGCGGGCATCTTCGCCTTGCTCGGGGAAGCCGGCGCCGTCGCCGGTGCCGCTGTCTGGCTCTCGTTCCTGGTCGCCGGTGCGATCGCCGGCCTCCAAGGCTACTCGTGGGCCAAGCTCGGCACGAAGTTCCCCTCGGCGGGCGGCTTGCTCGAGTACGTCACCCGGGGGTTCGGTGACGGACATATCACCGGGGCGACGTGCTGGTTCACGTTCGGCTCCAACGTGATCGTCACGGCGCTGGTTTCCGTCTCGTTCGGGAGCTACGCGGCCTCCATGTTCATCGGCGATGATGCGGCGGCGTGGTGGCCGAAGGTCTTCGCGGTCGCGCTGCTCATCGGCATGCTCTGGCTGAACGTCGTCGGCTCCAAGGCCGTCGCCCGCGTACAGAGCCTGATCGTGTGGGTCGTGGTCGGCGCTCTGATGGTGTTCTCCGTCATCACGATCTGGAACATCGACCTCTCGTTACTGTCGCCATCGCTGTATCCCGGTGTGCGAGAGATCATGGCGAGCGTGGCGTTGACGTTCTTCGCGTTCCTCGGCTTCGGTGTCGTCACGTTCACCGCCAAGGACCTCTCCGAGCCCGCCCGCCAACTCCCGAAGGCGATGTACCTCGCTTTGGCGATCGCCACCGTGACGTACGTGGCCGTCGCGCTCGGAGTGTTCGGAACCCTCACGGTCGACGAGGTCCTCGACTCCGGCGGCTCCGCCATCGCCATCGCCGCCGAGCCGAGCCTGGGGCAGCTCGGATTCTGGCTCATGGGCCTGATCGGGCTGTTCGCCACGGCAGGAGCCACCAATTCGGGCATCTATCCGGCGAAGGGCCTTTCCGAGGAGCTCTCGTCCAAGGGGCAGTTCCCGCCCGTGATGGGCCGGTCGCTCGGCAGGGCGTCGATCGGGATGGTACTCATGGTGGCCCTCACGATCGTGCTCGCGGTGGGCTTCGATCTGACTGCGATCGCGAACATCGGATCCGCCGCCGCGCTGATGATCTTCTCGCTCGTCTCGGTCGCGCACCTGCGGATCCGTGCTCAGACGGGGGCCCGGCTGGTTCCGTTGATCGCCGCGCTGCTGGCGACCACGGTGACCCTGGTCGTCTTCGCCGGCACGACCCTCGCCGAGCAGCCAGCGGCGACGTCGGCGTTGATCCTCACGATCCTGTTCTCGATCGCACTCGACCTCGGCTGGAGGCGCCTGAGGCGGCATCGCGGGTCCGCCCGCCGGGCGTCGCCGGTCACTGCCCCCGGATAGGTCGCGTTCCAACCCGGGCAGAGATGTGCCCTTGGGCAGGCCGAGCTGGAGGTCCCGGGACGGAAGTCCCGGCGGGGCGGTGCCCCGGGCGGCGTAGCATCCGCACGTGACGCGGCGCGCGGACTCCCTGGGACGCCCTCTCGCCCTCTTCGCGCTGCTCGCGCTCGCCGCTCTCGCGCTCGTGGCCGGCACGGGCGTCGTCGTGATCCGCCGGGTGGCGACGGACCAAGCCCTCGCCGAGGCGCGGCAAGTCACCGAGGTCTCGGCCCGGCTCGTCGAGCGGCGACTCCACGACGGGCTGCTCACGGGCGGCGCGATCGCGAGTGGGGCCGTGGCGCGGATCGTGCACGACGCCGTGCTCGTGGAACCGGTCGTGCGCGCGAAGCTCTGGACGCGCGGCGGCGAGATCGTCTACTCGGACGAGGCCCGGCTGATCGGTTCCACCTACGACCTCGACGACGACGATCTCCAGGTGCTCGACGAGGGCGGCGTCGTCTCCGAGGTCTCGGACCTGAGCCGCCCCGAGAACCGCTTCGAGCGGTCGTTCGGCGAGCTGCTCGAGGTCTACACGCGGGTCGAGACCTCCCCCGGCCGCACCCCCCTGCTGTTCGAGACGTACCAGCGGGCGTCGAGCATCGCGGAGCGGCGCCGGGAGCTCACGGCGACGTTCGTCCCGGTGCTCGTGGCCACGCTCGTCGCGCTCGCCCTGCTGATGGTGCCGCTCGCCTGGATCCTCGCGAGCCGGGTTCGCGGGTCCCAGCGTGAGCGCGAACGGCTGATGCAGCGTGCGATCGAGTCGTCGGACCGTGAACGCCGACGGATCGCGGCCGACCTCCACGACGGCCCCGTGCAGGAGATGGCCGGCCTCTCGATGCGCCTCTCGGCCGCCGCGGGGCGGGCCGCCGACGGCGCGTCGGCCGAGGTCCTGCAGGAATCTGCGTCGGCCGTGCGCGGCAGCGTCCGCACCTTGCGATCGGCGGTGGTGGGCGTCTACCCGCCGAACCTGCAGCAGGTGGGGCTCGCAGCGTCGCTCTCGGACCTCCTCGCCCGCCTCGCGTCGCAAGGGGTCCACGCGACGGTCGAGGTCGATCCCGCCGAAACGTTCGGCCCCGATGTCGACGCTCTGGTCTACCGCGCGGCGCAGGAGGCCGTGCGCAACGTCGAGGAACATGCCGGGGCCAGCACCGTCCGCATCGTCGTCACCCGCGCCGATGGCGCGGCGAGGCTCGAGGTGACCGATGACGGACGGGGGATCGACGACGCCCGCATCGAACAGGCGCGCCGCGAGGGGCACGTCGGGCTTTCGATCCTCGAGGATGTCGTCGCGGACGGTGGGGGACGCCTCTCGGTGCGACCACGAGCGCCGACGGGTACGGTCGTTCGGGTGGAGGTTCCGATGCCATGATCAGGGTCGCGATCGCCGACGACCACAAGGTCGTGCGCGTCGGTCTCGAGCAGCTGCTGCAGACGTTCGACGACGTGGAGTTCGTCGGCGCGGGTGGCGGGGGTGAGGAAGCCGTCGGGCTCTGCGCCGAGCACCGGCCCGACGTGTTGCTGCTCGACCTCTCGATGCCCGATCTCGACGGCATCGAGGTGACGAAGCGACTCCGTGACGCCTCCCCCGAGACCAAGGTCGTGGTGTTCACGTCGTTCTCCGACCGAGAGCGCATCGTGCAGGCGCTCGACGCCGGAGCCGTCGGGTACCTGTTGAAGGACGCCGAGCCCGACGAGCTGCACTCGGCGCTCCGCGCCGCCGCCCGCGGCGAGGCGCCGCTCACCCCCAGGGCGGCGGCCGCTCTGCTCGAGGATCGTCGCAACCGTCCCGCCGAGGTGCCTCTGACCGCGCGCGAGCGCGAGGTGCTGAGCCTCGTCGTGGAGGGCCTCGCCAACAAGCAGATCGCGCGCCGCATGGGCATCAGTGAGAAGACCGTGAAGGGCCATCTCACGAACCTGTTCCAACGGATCGGGGTTGCCGACCGTACGCAGGCGGCCCTGTGGGCAGAGCGAACCGGCGTGCTGCGCGACCCGCACTGAGACGAGGTCCCGGGACCGAAGTCCCGTTGTGAGGCCCGCCGGGCCGGCCGCACGATGGGTCCATGATCCGTGCCGTCACGATCGCCGTCTCGCTCTGCCTCGTGGTGGGGGTGGCGACACCCGTCGCGGCCCGTGACGACGTGCGTCGTCGGGGCTCGTGCTCGGGCGGACCGGGCGAGTGGATGCTTCGCGTGCAGCGGGAGAGCCGCACGAAGCTCCGAATCCGGTTCGAGATCGACGACGTGCCCACCGGGCAACGCTGGCAGCTGTTCCTCTCGAACAACGGCACACGCGTCTACTCCCGCACCAAGGTGTCACGCCGAGGCGGCGAGGTGCGGGTGAGGATCGCGACCCGCAACCGTCCGGGCCGCGACCGCATCGCGGCGAGCGGCGTCAACACGAAGACGGGAACCACGTGCGAGGGGTCCGTCAGGTACTGAGCCCTCGGTCCCGGGACCGTCGTCCCGTTGTAACCCCGACCGCGTCCCCGCGAACCTGATCGACAGAGACGGCCGGACGAGCCGGCCGTGCCGAGGAGGCGATGCAAGATGGTCCGCAAGCTCATGGGGATCGGCCTCGCGACCGCGCTCGCGCTGTCGCTGGCCGGCGCAGTGCCCGCGATGGCCAAGGACGGCGACGTGATCCGCCGCGGGTCGTGCAGCGGCTCGACCGACTGGAAGCTGAAGCTCTCGCCCGAGGACGGCCGGATCGAGGTCGAGTACGAGGTCGACTCGAACAGGGTGGGCCAGCGGTGGAAGGTGAAGATCGTCAAGAACGGGAAGGTCATCTTCCGCGGGGCGCGCACGACGAAGGGTCAGAGCGGCTCGTTCGAGGTGCGGGTCGTGACGTCGAACCCGCCCGGCAAGGACACGTTCCGTGCCCGCGCGACGCATGCGGGCGAGGTGTGCAGGGGCGCGGCGACCTTCTGATCCCACGAAGCAGACCGCTCCTCTCTCCCGCCACGGGAGGGCCGCGAGGCCCGGCGCGAAGCGCCGGGCCTCGCGGTTCTCGAGGAAGTTCCACACGGTCATCACGGTCGTGCGGGCTGCGGTCCGCGATACTTGGCCGGTCATGGATCCCGAGGTCGTCGAGGAAGCCGTCGAGGTCGCCGACGCGAACGAACCCGCCGCGATCGGACCCAAGGGCTCCGATCAACGGGTGATCCTGGGCAACACGGGCCAGAACGTGCTCGGGCTCGCGATCGGGGCCGCGGCCACGTTCGCCGCGCAGGTGATCATGACCCGACGCCTCGGCGACCGCGCCTACGGCGTGGTCACGCTCACCACCCAGTTCGCGTTCATCGCCGCCGCGGCCACCAGGTTCGGCATGGACGTCGCCGACGTGCGCCTCGTGGCGATCCTCGTGGGCCGCGGGGAAGCGGCGCGCAGCCGGGGGCTCGTGCGCCGATCGGGGTTGATCGCCGCCGCGGTCTCCATCCCGTTCATGGTCCTCGCGTACGCGTTGGCGCCGTGGCTCGCCGAGGCGTTCTTCGCGGGCAACGACGCCGCGCTGCCTGCGTTCCGCGCGGCCGCGGTCACGGTGCCGTTCGCGGCCTTGGCCTTCACGTACATGGGCGCGACGCGTGGGCTGAAGATCATGCGCTACACCCTGTATTCGCAGTGGATCGCGCAGCCGGTCGGCTGGGTCGTCCTCACGCTCGGGTTCTGGGCGATCTGGTCCGCGACGGCCGGCGCCGCGACCTGGGCCTTCGGTGCCTCGTGGGCACTGGCGCTCGCGATCGCCGCGTACGGCTGGTGGAAGGAGCAGCGACGATTCCCGCACGATATCGGCGGCGAGGCCATCCCGGAGGAGCGCACCGGCACCCTGCTGCGCTTCGGCGCCCTGCGTGCCCCCGGCACCTTGTTCTCGCAGCTGATCTTCTGGACCGACCTGTTCGTGCTCTCGCTGCTCTCCAGCGGGCAAGGGGCGGCTGCCGAGTCGCAGGTGGGCGTGTACAGCGCCGTGCTGCGTGCGGGTCAGGCGCTCTTCCTGTTCCTCACGAGCGTCTCGCTCACGTTCAGCCCGTTCGTGGCCGATCTCCATCACCGAGCCGAGCGGGAACGCCTCGACGTGCTCTACAAGCAGGTGACCCGCTGGACCCTGGCCGCCACGATCCCCGTGTTGTTGGTGCTCGCGATCATGCCCGGGCCCGTGCTGCGGATCTTCGGCTCCGGGTTCGTCGATGGGGAAGCCGCGCTGCGCATCCTGATCGTCGGCATGATCGCGCCGGTCATGGTCGGCACGGTTGGGTTCATCCTCATCATGGCCGGACGCACCGGGTGGGATCTGCTCGTGTACGTGGGTGGGTTCGCGATCGACGTCGGCATCGCGATCGCGCTCGCGCGGCCCGACGTGCTCGGCATCCGCGGCGCCGCGATCGCGCAGGCGGTCACGCTCACGTTCAGCGCGGTCGCGAGGCTGCTCCTCGTTCGTCGGTTCCTGGGCATCTGGCCGTTCGACGCTTCCCACCTGCGTCTCGTCGTGCCGACGGTGGTCGGAGGACTCGTCATGGCGGGGGTTCACGCGGTGCTCCCCGATCAGGCATGGCTGTTGAACCTGGCGCTCTCGGCCGCGATCGGCTCGGTCGTCTACGCGGTGGCCCTGTTCGCGATCGGGCTGGCACCGGGCGAGCGAGATTCGGCGCTGCGCCTCGTTGGCAAGCTCACCGGGAAGGGCCGCGAACCCGCGTGACCTGCGGCGTGGAACCACGGCGCCGGAGGACGTGGGTTCCCGGTCGTGGGTGGTCCCCCCGACGACCCACGACCGGGACGGTTCGGAGCCCGACGACGCGTCGGCGGCGGCGAGCGATCGGCCCTCCGCCGCTCGAGCGAGCGGAGGGTAGATCCCGCCGCCCTCGAGCCCCGGGCCCTCCGGCGCTCGAACCCACCACGCGCGTGTAGGCGGCCGCGACGGGGTGGGCGAGCGCGACGGCTGGCCACTGCAGGTCGGAGGCGAAGGCTACGTCAGAGCCGGGTTCGAGGCGATACCGCAGAACGGCTAGGACGCGACGGGGACTTGGGCCGGGCGTTCCACAGGATCACGCATCCAGAGCGGTCCTGACGGCTTCCTCGGCGGTCTCGACGCGCACGAGCGGATCGGCGTCGGTGTCGTCGCGCCGAAGGTCCCACGTGCCCAGCCCGACGACGCGCTTGTCCATCTTCAGCGCCAGCGCCACCTCGCTCAACGTGCCGAACTCCCCGCCGACGGCGATGACCGCGTCGGCGCTGCGGGCCACGAGCACGTTGCGTCCTTCGCCGAAACCGGTGGTCACGGCCACGGTGAGGTGGGGGCTGGCCCCGGTGCGATCCTCGCCGGGCAGGATGCCGACCGACGTGCCACCCTCGGCCGCGGCGCCGGTCGCCGCGGCGTTCATCACGCCGCCGAGCCCGCCGCACACGAGCACCGCGCCCGCACGTGCGAGGCGCCGGCCGACCTCCTCGGCCATCGCCAGCTCCCACTCGGTCGCGTCGCTGGCGCCGATCACGGCGACGTAGGGGGCGTCGTGACTGGCCATGCCCTGAGTATCGCGCATGCGACCGGCGCGGAACCATCCCGTCCCGTCACAGGGCCGCCACACCCCACTGCTAGACTCCCGCGCTCGATGGGCCTCCCAACCCGCATCGGGCCTCACCTCTCATCTCGCCTCCGGGCGTGGGTCCGGTCTCCGTCCACGATCGCCGTCGGGCTGGTGACCGTCGCCGCGTTGGCCGCGTGCACGGGCGATCAGGAACCTTCCGATGCTCCCGCGGGATCGCCCTCGACGTCGCCGCCGCCCGTCACGAGTGCCGATTCCTACGTGTTCACGGACGCCGCCGGCATCGAGGCCAGGCTCACCCTCGAGGGTGAGGGCGGGGAGCTCGTGGTGCGCAACGGGACCGGCGCCGAGTTGCCGAAGCCCGGGGTGTTCGTGCTCGATGCCCGCGACGGGGCTCGCACGATCTGGCGTGTGGTGGACGCGACGCCCGTGGCAGCCGGGCAGCGTGCGTCCTTCCAGGTCGATCGGCCGCCGGTGCCCGAGGCCCGTCACATCGGACTGGTCGTCCTGCTGCTCGGTGGCGAGGATCTCGGCGCGTTCGTGCCGCCGCAGCCGGGGAACGCAGCGTGAGGCGTCGCGCCCTCGTCCTCGCGCTCGCCGCCATGGTCGTCGCGGCGCCCACCGCCGGACTCACCCAGGACCAGGACCTCGTCCGGCGGCTCACCGATGCCGCGTGCTCGGTGCCCACCGAGCTGCTCGTTCGCACCTGGCGCGGCCACCGTCCCGACCGGAGCGGCGACCTCGAGCTCCTGCCGGCGGAACCTGATTTCATCGGACACGGGGGGTTGCCGCACTCCGGACCCTGGGACTACGTGAGCAGGGTTCCCTTGCTCTGGTACGGCCCCGGCTTCATACGGCCGCAGGGCGAGGTCGGCCGACCGGTGACGCTCGCCGACATCGCGCCGACCCAGGGCGAGCTGGTGGGCTTCCCGTTCGACGCCCCCGACGGCGCGCCGCTCACCGAGGCGCTCGAGCCGGGAGCGGCACGGCCCAAGCTCGTCGTGGTGGTCGTGTGGGACGGCGCCGGAAGGGACGTGCTCGCCGCATGGCCGAACGCATGGCCGGAGCTGCGGGACATGATCGACCGAGGCACGTGGTACGACCACGCCGAGGTGGGTTCGTCCCCGCCGAGCACCGCGCAGATCCACGCCACGATCGGCACCGGCGCGTTCTCCCGCAACCACGGGCTGGTCTCCCACCGGCTGCGCATCGGCGACCGGCTCACCGATCCGTGGGAGGCGGGATCGCGGTACCTCACGGCCGCGACGTTCTCCGATCTCTACGACCGGCACGAGGGGAACCGTCCGATCGTCGGCACGCTCGCGACCGTGGCGATCCAGCTCGGCATGATGAGCCACGGCTCGTTGTGGGGGGGCGGCGACCGCGACATCGCCGTGCTGCGCGAGCGCGAAGGCGCCGCCACGCTGGGCGCCGAGGGCATCAGCTGGAACCTCACGAGCAACGTCGCGCCCTACTACCGGCTGCCGGACTACGTGAACGATCTTCCCCCGATCACCGACTACTACGACGAGACCGATCGGCAGGACGGGCGCGCCGACGGCCGCTGGCACGAGCTCCAGCTCGACGAGGCAAGCGCCGAGGAGGCGCTGCTCACTCCCGCTCGCATCCCGTTCCAGACACGGCTGATCGAAGAGGTCGTTGATCGGGAGGGCTTCGGCGCCGACGACGTGCCCGATCTGTTGTTCGTCAACTACAAGCTGATCGACGAGATCGGACACAAGTACTCGATGAACAGCGTGGAGATGCGCGACAGCATCGTGGCCCAGGACGCCGAGCTGCCCGCGCTGGTCGACCTGCTGAACGAACACGTCGGCGAGGGGAACTGGGTGATGGCGCTGACCGCCGACCACGGACACACGCCCGACCCGAACGTGAGCGGGGCCACCGTGATCTCACCGGGTGCCGTCGCCGATACGATCCAGGCGGAGTTCGACACCGACGGTGACGACACGCGCATCGCGGAGTTCACGCAGCCGACGAACATGTTCGTCGACATCGACGAGATGGAGCAGAACGGCGCGACGCTCGAGGAGATCTCCGGATTCCTGTTGTCGGTCACGAAGGGCGAGGTGGCCGGCGAGCAGTACCCGGTGTCGCCCGAGGTGGCCGGCGAGCCCGCCTTCCTGGCCGTCTACCCGGCCGACATGCTCGAGGACCTCCCGTGCATGGAGGGCATGCTCCCGGACCACGGCAGCAAGGGGGCGCCCGCCCCGGATCAGGGATAGCGGATCTTCGGGTCCTCGGGGTCGAGGGACTCCGGCCATCCCGGGAACGTCTCCGGCCAGTCCCAGAAGTCGTTCGTGGCTCGCACGGGCCGTCGAGGCTTCGGCGTGCGCGGCTTCCGATCGAAGTCGAACACGTGCTCGAAGTTGTGCGAGGTGCGGATGCGCGAGGTGAGGTAGGGAAGGCCCCAGTTGTCGGCGATGAACCGCAGCGGCGAGGAGAACTCGCCGAAGGCGTCGTCGAGGTATCCGCGCCTCGCGAACGGGGAGATCACGAGCATCGGCACCCGGAACCCGAGCTCGACGTCGTCGATCGTCGGCGGGGCCACGTGGTCGTAGAGGCCACCCCACTCGTCCCACGAGATGAAGATCGCGATCGACTCCCACATCGACGAGCGCATGATGGCGTTGACGATCTCGGTGACCCAGTTGTGCGCATGCCGTGTGCTGAACGGAGGATGGTCCGAGAGCTGGAACCGAGGCGTGATCCACGTGACCGACGGCAGCGCTTCGGCCTCGATGTCCCGTAGCAGGTCGTCGACGGGCCAGATGTGCGCCTGCCACTGCTCCTCGTCGTGGAAGATGTCCTCGATCGCCGAGTACGCCTGCCAGATGTATCCCGCCTGGTAGGGGTCGGCGGAGTAGAACGCCCAGTCGATGTCGCGCTTCGAGAG
>Ga0075313_1000170_pt1 | contig 12493 bp, 13 predicted proteins | sample MayberryNE_Catta_3_FD_120051 | JGI IMG/M metagenome (GOLD analysis project Ga0075313, IMG submission 120051) | Natural and restored wetland microbial communities from the San Francisco Bay, California, USA, that impact long-term carbon... | ecosystem: Environmental > Terrestrial > Soil >...
CTCTGTCGGCTCTGGCGGGTTCGCTCGTAGCCTCGCTGCCTCTTTCGGGATGGCTTGCATGCGTTTTGCGGCCCGCTGGTCGCGCCGGACCGGCCGGCGTGGCGTCGACACCGATCGAAAGTCGATGGTGGGCTAAACCCCACGACGATTGGCAGAGCAAGACGCGCCGACGCCGAGGTTTTCGTGTCCGTGTCGTGGATACGGAAACACCCTCATGCAACGCGGGGGCAGTGGAACTCCGCCAGGCAGTGACCCCGGTTCCAGTGTGAGCATGATGTGAGGGGATGGCTCGTGGATCTGGCAGTTGGCGGGGTGGTCGGCGGTCTTGTTGGAGCCGTCGCAGCAGTCAACTTCGTCATCTACACCGGCATCGAACAGGGCTATGAGGCGAGCCTCGTCGAGGTGTTCCAGCACAGCCTCATTGCTGGCATCGTCACGGTGATGATCCTCCTCGCCGGTCCCGTCTTAGGAGTACTGACAGCCCGACGAGTGCGCCGAAGACGGGCTCCGAGCAGCAAAGCTGAGAGCAATTGATCGGGTTACAAGCAGTGGCCACCGTTGAAGCGGGCGACCAGCGCAGGCTGCCTCCATCGCGAGTCCATTGCGCAAGGGGGTGCGAGGGCCCGACCGCCACAGTGCGGCAGGCCGCGGTGGTGTCGGAGGTGGAGCAATGACGGACCATGCAGTGGTGATCGCAGGAGGTGGCCCGACCGGGATGATGTTGGCGGCCGAGCTGACGTTGGCGGGGATCGACGTCGGCATCGTCGAACGACGCACCAGTCAGGATCTCGACGGCAAGCGAGCCGGGGGTCTTCACTCGCGCACCATCGAGGTGCTCGATCAGCGTGGCGTCGAGGAGCGCTTCCTCTCGGAGGGCCAAGCACATCCGTTCGTGGGCTACGCCGGGACCTTCTTGGACATCAGCGACTTCCCCACGCGCCACAACTACATCCTTGCGCTCTGGCAGAGCGACTTCGAGCACATCCTGGCCGGCTGGATCGGTGAGCTCGGGGTCCCGATCCTTCGTGGCCGCGAGGTTGTTGGCTTCGCGCAGGACGACACGGGCGTCGACGTCGAGGTGTCCGACGGCAAGTCGCTCCGAGCCGACTACCTCGTCGGGTGCGACGGGGGACGCAGCGTTGTCCGGAAGGCGGCCGGCATCGACTTTCCCGGGTGGGACCCGACGAGCAGCTACCTGATCGCCGAGGTCGAGATGGACGGGGAGCCGGAGGTCGGCATGCGCCCCGAGGGTGGCGGCATCGGCCCCGTCAACCGGGAGGAGGGTGGAAATCCGTACGGCGTCGTTTTGCTCGAGAAGGAGATCGAACACACCGCCGAGCCCACCATGGAGGACCTCACCGAGGCGCTCGTCGCCGCCTACGGGACGGACTATGGGGCACACAGCCCCACTTGGGTCTCCCGGTTCACCGACATGACCCGGCAGGCGGCGTCCTACCGCAAGGGACGCGTGCTGCTCGCCGGCGACGCCGCCCATGTGCATGGCCCGCAGGGTGGGCAGGGACTCAATACCGGCGTGCAGGATGCCGTGAACCTGGGCTGGAAGCTGGCCCAGGTGGTCAACAAGACATCACCCGCAACCCTCCTGGACACCTACCACGCCGAAAGGCATCCGGTCGGTGCTCGGGTGCTGCACAACACCATGGCGCAAGTCGCGCTCGTCCGCACCGACGAGCGCAGCAAGGCGCTCCGCGACACCATGCTCGAACTGCTGGGCCTGGACGAGCCGCGCAAGCGCATCGCCGCCATGATCTCCGGTCTCGACATCCACTACGACCTCGGAGAGGGACACCCGCTGCTCGGGCGGCGCATGCCGGATCTCGACTTGCAGACTGCGGACGGTCCCACCCGCGTTTTCACCCTGCTGCACGACGCCCGGCCCCTGCTCCTCAACCTTGGCGAACCCGGTGATTTCGACATTTCTCCTTGGGCGAATCGAGTCCGGTTGCTCGACGCCAGGCACGATGGCGTTTGGGAGCTGCCGGTTCTCGGCGAGGTCGCCGCTCCCCCGGCCGTGTTGATCCGACCCGACGGACACGTCGCCTGGGCGGGAGACCTCACTGACCCGGAGCTGCCTCAAGCACTCGAGACCTGGTTCGGAGCGGCCACTCCGGCTTAGAACGGACACGCGCATCCGCAACCTGAGCCGTTAAGTGGATTCCGGTGCAACTCCGCTTTGAGACTCCTGAATATGACATTGGTCCCTACCAAACCCGGCCAAGTCGGAGTACGGGTGACGAATGCCTGAAGAGAAGCGTGGTCACCCCGGCTCGAAGGTCCCTGCCTCGCATCGCGACCTCATCGAGTGCCCGCCGGTAGCAGCCTTGACCACAGTCGGGCTCGATGGGTATCCGCAGACCTCGGTGGTGTGGTGTGACTTCGACGGCGAGCACGTGCGCATCAACACGATGCGAGGCTTCGCCAAGGAGCGAAACATGCGCCGCGACCCGCGGGTCACCCTCCTTTGCTATGACCCGGGGCAACCGATCCGCTATCTCGAGGTCCGCGGCACAGTCGACGAGATGACCGAGAAAGGGGCGACGGAGCACCTGGACGCTCTCGCATCCAAGTACGCCGGACGAAAGATCCGCTACTTCGGCGAGGTGATCCCGGTGCGGTTCGCGCAGACCGAGACACCAATTCTGTGCCTTGTCCGCCCCAAAGATGTCGTCGCTCTCGAATCCACCGGATCACGCTGTGGACCATGACCGCACCCACCACGTCCGAGCAAGTCATGATCCCGGCATCTCATCAGGATCTCCTGGCCAGGGCGATCTGCGGTGTGCTCACGACCGTGGCTGGCGACGGCCAACCCCATTCGAGCCTGGTTTGGGTCGACGGTGACGGGTCGTGTGCACGGGTCAACACCACACTCCAACGTCAGCAGGGCCGAAACCTCCTCGCCAATCCCAAAGTGAGCCTGCTCGTCGTTGACCCCGACAACACCTGACGTTTCATCCAGATTCGAGGTGACGCCAAACTCACGGAGGACCGGGCAGTGGAGCACCTCGATGCGCTGACCCGCAAATACACGACGCATCCCCGCTACTACGGATATGTCTACCCAGCCGACCAGCAGGACAGCGAGACCCGGGTCATCTGCACGATCCATGCCCGAAGGATCACCCTGGACGCGATCCACGCCTGATCCATCACCCCCGTTCAGCCCCAACCGAGCAGGATCCGAGAAGCGAGGCAGGCGCCGGCTCCATAAGGTTGCTGGACATGAATCGGATGCACGCAGCCGACAGCCACGAGTTCATCCGGGTGACCGGTGCTCGCGAGAACAACCTCAAGGACGTCAGTGTCGAGATCCCAAAGCGTCGTTTGACGGTATTCACCGGGGTCTCCGGATCGGGGAAGAGCTCCCTCGTCTTCGACACGATCGCCGCCGAATCGCAGCGGTTGATCAATGAGACCTACAGCGCCTTCGTTCAAGGCTTGATGCCGACTCTGGCACGGCCGGAGGTCGACGTCCTCGACGGCCTGACGACGGCGATCATCGTCGACCAGGAGCGGATGGGCGCCAATGTTCGCTCCACGATCGGGACCGCCACCGACGTCAACGCGATGCTGCGACTTCTCTTCAGTCGGCTCGGCGACCCGCACATCGGTCCTCCGACTGCCTATTCCTTCAACATCCCGACCCGGACAGCGAGCGGTGCGATGACCGTCGACAAGGGCAAGGGGGAGAGGATCGTGGTGCGAAACCTCGTCTACCACGGAGGCATGTGCCCGCGCTGCGAAGGCATGGGCTCGGTCAACGACATCGACCTCACCCAGCTCTACGACGAGAGCAAGTCGTTGGCCGAGGGCGCGATCATCGTGCCCGGTTACAAGGCGGGCGGCTGGTCGGTTCGCATCTTCACGGAGTCGGGTTTCGTCGACCCGGACAAGCCGATCCGCAAGTACACCAAGAAGGAACTCCACGACTTCCTCTACAAGGAGCCGGTGAAGGTCGAGGTCAACGGGATCAACCTGACATACGAGGGGCTGATCCCGCAGATTCAGAAGTCCTTCCTGTCCAAAGACGTCGACGCCCTCCAGCCGCACATCCGCGCGTTCGTGGAGCGTGCGGTGACCTTCACCGCCTGCCCCGAGTGTGGCGGCACCCGCCTCAATGAGGCGGCCCGTTCGTCGAAGATCGCGGGCATGAGTATCGCCGACGCCTGCGCGATGCAGATCAGCGACTTGGCCGAATGGGTGCGTGATCTCGACGAACCGTCATTCGCGCCCCTGCTTACCGCGCTGCAGGAAAGCCTCGACTCGTTCGTCGAGATTGGCCTCGGCTACCTCTCGCTGGACCGGCCCTCGGGCACGCTGTCTGGCGGCGAGGCACAGCGCACAAAGATGATCCGCCATCTCGGATCGGCGCTGACCGACGTCACCTATGTCTTCGACGAGCCGACCATCGGCCTGCACCCTCATGACATCCGGCGCATGCATGACTTGCTGCTCCAGCTTCGCGACAAGGGCAACACAGTGCTCGTGGTGGAGCACGATCCTGAGACGATCGAGATCGCAGACCATGTCATCGATCTTGGCCCCGGCGCCGGCCCTGCAGGTGGCGAGGTCGTGTTCGAAGGCACTGTGACAGAGCTGAGATCGAGCGGAACCCTGACCGGCAAGCATCTCGACGACCAGGCGTCTCTCAAGCCAGCGGTGCGCACTGCGTCCGGCAAGCTGGAGATTCGAGGCGCCAATGCCCACAACCTGCAAGACGTCGACGTCGACATCCCACTCGGGGTGCTGGTCGTCGTCACCGGAGTCGCCGGCTCCGGGAAGAGCTCCCTACTCCATGATTCCATGCCAGAGGGATCGGGTGTCGTCTCGGTGGACCAGACCCCGATCCGCGGGTCGCGTAGGAGCAATCCCGCGACGTACACCGGGATGCTCGACTCCATCCGCAAGGCTTTCGCCAAGGCCAACGGCGTGAAGCCGGCGCTGTTCAGCGCCAACTCTGAGGGTGCCTGCCCCAACTGCAACGGCGCGGGCGTCATCTATACCGAGTTGGGCTTCATGGACACCGTTGCCACCACCTGCGAGGTGTGCGAGGGCAAGCGGTTCCTGGCCGAGGTCCTCGAGTACGAGCTGGGCGGCCGGGACATCAGTGAGGTGCTCGCCATGTCGGTCGTCGAGGCCGAGGATTTCTTCGCCGAGGGCGAGGCGAGGGTCCCGGCCGCCCACGCCATCCTGGAGCGGATGTCCGCAGTGGGACTCGGCTACCTAAGCATCGGGCAACCGTTGACGACACTCTCTGGTGGCGAGCGCCAGAGGCTGAAACTGGCCATCCACATGGCGGAAAAGGGCGGGATCTACGTGCTCGACGAGCCGACGAACGGTCTGCATCTCGCCGATGTCGAGCACCTGCTCGGGCTTCTCGACCAGCTCGTGGACTCGGGAAAGTCGGTCATCGTGATCGAGCACCACCAGGCCGTGATGGCCCACGCCGACTGGATCATCGACCTCGGGCCCGGGGCGGGGCACGACGGTGGCCGGGTCGTGTTCGAGGGCACGCCGGCAGAACTGGTCGCCGCCCGTTCGACCCTCACCGGCCAGCACCTCACTGACTATGTGGGATCGACATAGAGCCACGCGCCGGACCGGCCGGGAATTCGGTCTGAGCTCTAGGCTGGACATATGAGCCCCGACCTGGACGAGCTACGTCTGTTGCGTCAGGCCCGGGACCAGATGGACCGCGAGTACGCGCAGCCGCTCGACGTCCCGGCGCTCGCCCGCACGGCCGCGATGTCGCCCGCGCACTTCAGCCGGCGTTTTCGCGAGGCCTACTCGGAGACGCCGTACTCATACCTGATGACCCGGCGGATCGAACGGGCGAAGTGGCTGCTGCGTCTCGGTGACCTATCGGTCACCGAGGTCTGTATGGCGGTCGGCTGTACGAGCCTCGGCTCCTTCTCGTCCAAGTTCACCGAGCTCGTCGGCGAGCCACCGAGTGCCTACCGCGCCCGCGACCATGGCGAGTTGGTGGGCGTTCCGTCCTGCCAGACGATGGTGGCGAGCAGGCCACGCAAGGACCGGCGCCCGGGGGCGGAAGCGAGCAGTTTTGGAGAAGCAACTGTCGCGACACCCTCGTAGGGTTCGTGCCATGAGCGTTTCACTGAGCACAGTGCATATCTACGTCGACGATCCCGACGCCGCCGTCGGCTTCTACCGAGACACCCTGGGCCTCACGGTGCAGGACGAGGTCGAGAACGAGGGCTTCCGCTGGATCACGCTGGCCACCGAGAGCCAGCCCGAGATCAAGATCGTGTTGTCGCAACCACATGCTGGCCGGTCTCAGGAGGACGGCGACACCCTCGCAGCTCTGCTGGCCAAGGGTGAGTTGCCCGGCCCGTTCTTCCGCACCGATGATCTCGACACGACGTTCGACAAGACCGCCGCGGCGCCCGGCGTCGAGGTCCTTTCAGAGCCAGCCGATCAGTTCTGGGGTGTCCGCGACGCCGCGGTGCGGGACCCCGCCGGCAACATGATCCGCATCGAGCAGGGTTAGAACCGGATCGCTGCCATTGGATCGGGGCATGTCGGACACAGAATCGCCCCCAAATGAGTTGACGCAGGTGGTCAGCTGGGGTGAATTCTCCACACGTGAGCCGGACCTGGCGCGGTTCGGGGCAGACCGGCTGACCGCAGCACCGGCCTATCTAGCGACCACTCGTCGGTCGGGAGCGCCGAGAGTCCACCCGGTGACGCCGATCTTCTCCGGCACCGGACTCTTTCTGTTCATGGAGCCGACTTCACCGAAACGGCGAGATCTCCTGGAGCGGGGATGGTTCGCTTTGCACAACGGCGTCCCGGACAACGCGGGCACGGGTGGCGAGTTCTGGGCCAGTGGCCTTGGGCTCGCAGTGGACGATCCAGAGATGTGGGCCCTTGTCGCCGACGCGGCGGGCTACGAGCCACCCGACCGCTACGTCCTGTTCGAGTTTCAACTGAGCGAGGCCCGCTGCCACGGGTATGGCGACGTTCCCTTGCCCTCCACTCGGAGGTGGTCGGTCGACGGGGTCAGCTAGCGAAGCCTGATGGCCTCGAGCACCAGGTCCAGGACTGTCTGCAATTTCGCTGGACACCACTCATCCGAGCCCGGCGGCGACCTTCTCGGCGACGGCCACCACAGGGAAGTGGATGTTCCCCCGCGGGCAGGCCGGGAAGAGCGAGCTGTCGGCCACCACGAGGTTCTCCGCGCCGTAGACATGGCCTGACGCGTCCACGACTGCGAGCGGATCGCTCGCAGGGCCCATCTTCGCCGTGCCCGAGCAGTGGTTGGTCGTCTGCGACCGTTCCCGAATCAGCCCTTCCAGCGCCTTGCTGTCGCTCCACATCCAGCGACCCTCCTCCAACGGCTCGACGATGGCGGCGAGCGAAGGTGACGAGTAGATCTCCATCGCCATCTCGATTCCATCGCACATCCGGGCCAGGTCCTCCTCCTCCGAATAGTGCCGATGCTCGACGCGCGGAAGTACCGTCGGATCAGGGGATGTGAGCGAAACGGTTCCGGACGAGCGAGCGTTAACCATCGAGACGGACAGGCCGATGACCCATCGACCCAGCCCCGCGTCGAAGCTCTGTCCGTTGTAGAGATGGCAATCGATCTCTCCGGGTGATGTTTGCGAGCGACTCCTGGCCATGGCCTGGCCTTGGAGTTGCTTGCCGTGTTCCGCCTCCGGGACAAGCAACGCCGTCGCGACGTCGATCGCGAATGGGTGATCGAGCAGATTCCCGCCGACGCCGGGAAGATGCTGACGGACCGGGATGCCGAGCAACTCGAGGTCCTGCTCGTTGCCGTAACCAGAGCGATTCAGGACGCCAGGCGTGAAGTAGGCGCCCGCGGCCAGAACCACCAAACCGGCGTCGATCTCGTCGCCGGTGCTCGTGACGATCCCGATTGCTCGCTCGCCCGCGAACCGCACGCGGTCGACCAGTGTGTCCGTCCTGATGGTCAGGTTCAGCCGATCGCGGACCGAAGCCAGATAACTGAGCGCGGCGTTGAAGCGGTTGTCGGCGACGATGTTCTTGGGTACCGGACCGACGGACGGGAACTGCTCCCGATCTCCGTTGATGTCTTCGACCTTGGTCAGACCCAGAGATTCGGCCGCTTCAGTGAAGGCGAGGTCCCCGGGCGACCAATCCTCCGCGCGCCAGACGTGCACCGGGCCATCGGTCCCATGGAGAGGCCCGCCCAGTGGGTCGGACTCGGCGCGCCGGAAATACGGCAGGAGATCGTCGAACCCCCAGCCCGGATTGCCGAGTGCCTCCCATTCGTCGTAGTCCGCCGCCGAGCCGCGAATCCAGTAGCAGGCGTTTACAGCCGAGGCGCCACCGAGGACTCGGGCTCGAGGGAGGAAGTTCCCGTTCCCGGCGTCGTGGAGCCCCCACGAGTGCGATGTGAGTGGCTGCTGCTGAGAGAAGAGGAGCTCTGCGGGCCAGTCGGCGACATCCGGGCCGTAGTCAGGCCCAGCTTCGACCACGAGCACTGAACGATTGGAATCCGCCGTCAGCCGATTCGCAAGGACGGCGCCCGCGGGTCCGCCGCCAACGATCACAACATCAAACCCACTGCCTTTTGTCAATGCTCCGCTCTCCTCTCAGTGGTCTTTCCCAGAGTGCCAACGCCGCTGAGTGGTGCCTGCAGCCGGGGTTCGCAAGGGTGCGATTATGGCGGTCATCTCCCTAGGAATCGGTCGCGTCCTGCGACGAGGGCATTGATCTTCCGGTCGGCAACCGAGCGCTGGAGCATCCAGAACCCGCAGTCGGGATGAACCCACCGGACACGGTCCGGGCCAAACGCCTTCACAGCCTTCTCGATTCGGGCGGCAACCTCATCGGCCGTCTCGACGTGATTCACCTTGATGTCGATCACCCCGACACCGATGGCGACGTGGTCGCCAACCTCCTCGAGGGCTTCCAGCTCGGAGTCTGGCCGGTGGGCGAGCTCGAGAACAAGGTGATCGGCTCGGAGCCCGTTGAGGAAGTCGATGAGGGACCTGAATTCACCTGACTGGACCGTCTGGCCGCCGTAATTGCCGAAGCAGAGGTGGACGGCACTCTCGACTTCGATCGCGTCGAGGATCTGATTGATGCCGGCCTGGGCGACAGGGGCGTGCTCCGGACTCCCAGGCACGTTCGCCTCATCTACCTGTATGCAGACACAGGGGACATCGGACACCTGATGGGCCAGGCAGTCTGCGATCGCCATCGTCAACTCCTCGAGGTCGTTGTAGTGATTGTCGAGAAGCATGCGCGCCAGCATGAACGGGCTGGTGAGCGTGAACTTGAGCGGGCCATCCGCAACTGACGCCGACCGCATGCATGCGCCCGGCAGGTCGAGAGTGCCTTCGGAGATCTCATCCTCGACCACGCCTGCGGGCTTGCGTCTGAACCCCGTCTCCGACTTGGCCTGGAATGCCTCGTTGTCCCTTCTCCCCATCTGCGTTCGAACGCCACCCATCCGGGACACGAAGTAGTCGATCATGCCGTTCGTCTCGGCATGATTGGGGTCGAACCGATATAGCTCTCCATCGGTGGGGAGATCGATCCCGGCGCGCTTCTGGGTGTGGATCACGGCGGAAGTGGCGTCTATCAACGCCTGCTCGGAGGGTGAGGCGAGCAGCCAACCGATGGGCGAGTACGAACCCACCGTGGTGGTGAGGATCTCCGGCTCTGACGGCAATTGCATGGGATTCATGCGCTGGACCGTACGCGAGGGGGATGGGATGACGCCCGCGACCGATGCGGTCAGATGAATCCGAACAACGGTGGGAGGATGACCACGACCGCAGCGGCCCAGACGCCAAATACGGGTAGGTAGCTGGTCTGCCAGCGCTCGAGCCGGTTGAAGGTGCTGTGCCCGGTGAGGAACCTGGCGGATAGCCAAGCGGTCCCAGCCAGGCTCATGAGGAGGAGGACGTTGAGGCCGAGGGCCGCCGTTCGGTTCGGGGTGAACCCGAGCTCGCCGATCCGGGAGACCATCGCGCCGAGCACCATCACGTCGAGCACCAAGGCACTGGCGACCGCGACCAGCTGGATCCGGTCCATCCAGCCCGGTGAGGCGGACGGATTGCGGGCGGAGATCCCATACAAGACGAGCCCAAGGACCACTACGAGCAGGGCATCGAAAACGCCGAGGAGGTCGCGATCGAAAGCGTCGCCGAGCCCGGTCACGACGTAGACGACTATCGCGGCGACCAGCATCACGGCGAACAGCGGCGTGAAGAGCATGGTGAGCACCGGTGCCATGTTCTCCACAACCCGTTGCTTCGACTCGACGAGCCATGCGGCCACGATCACTGAGCCCGCCGCCGCTGGGGGCAAAACCCAATCGATGACTCGCTCGGCGTCGACACCCGTGGGTTCAAGGATGAAAGCAGTCAGTGCCAGAAGCACGCCGCCGCCGAGCGCGATCAGCACGTAGTAGATGAACCACTCGCCCGTGAAGCGGACGAAGTCCATCCTCCGCTCGTGCGATCGCACGACACCGCTCGTGTACGGGTAGGTGACCACGAACCACAGGGCTACGGGCAGGTGCGCAGCGACCAGCAATTCGGTCGACCCGCCCGCTACAAACGGGTAGAAGTTGATCACCACGGCGGAGACCAAGAACGGGGCAGCCGTCAGCAGGGAATCGCGCATTTGGAGTCCTCGGCGGCGGGCGAAGTAACCGGCCAGGAAAGGCAACACGAACAGGCTCGCGTTGAGTGTCAGCCACGATGCCTGCTCGGTGGGGAACCCCGCCGCCAGGCGCGCGATCTGGATCGTGGCGGCCGCCGCGACGGCGAACACGAGTGCCTCTACCCAGCGACTGTCAGCCTGTTCCTGTTCGCCACCGTCGGCGATTACGGACTGCCTCCAGAGCCTGCCGCTTTGCTCGCTCGCGAACTCCCGGGATAGCTCGTCGAGTCTTCCCATCCGCTTGATGGCGACCAGGAACGCCTCATCGGGAGCGAGACCTGCCGTGGTCAAATCAGCGATTTGATCACGCAGATGGGTCTCCAGTTCCTCCACGTCACGGCCATCGAGCGCCGGGTCCTGTCCAATGAAGGCTCGCCACTCCGCGATCTCCAGCTCGACCTGCTCCATGATCAGGCCCTCCCGAACGCAAAGGAGAGCAGGTCGCCGCCTCTCCAAATGCCACGCAACGCCCGGGTCACCGTCTCCCACTGTCGCCGGTGCTCGGCCAGCGCCGCACGACCCCCATCGGTAACTGCGTAATACCTGCGGCGCCGTCCCTCCGGCGGCGTCCGCCACTCCGTCGTCACGTACCCGAGCCGGTGAAGACGATGCAGCAACGGGTAGAGCATCCCATCAGTCCAGTCGAGCTCACCGTTCGAAAGCTCCCGAACGCGCCTGAGAATCGCGTACCCGTAGCTCTCACCCTCGGCCAGGATCGCCAACACCAACGGCGTCGCCGACGCGGCGACCAGGTCCTTGTCGATCTGCACTCAACACCTCCGATACCTCGATCCGGAATGCATAGAAGCACAAGGTATCGCATCGTGACGAACCTGGCAAGGCCCAGAATCAGCGCGGAGTCGCATAGCCCGTGTGCGCCCCCAAGCTCGTCGGCCGGTTTTGGCTAGCCAGACGGCTCGCCGGCGGCGAAATCGGGGGCGAAGGTGGCAAACGACATCTCGGCGGCCGCCGCGATCTCGTCGGCGGTGGCAGTGTCCGAAGCCTCCACCGCGGTGATCCACGCATGCACGGACTGCCTGGACAGCTCGATTGCCTCGGGCGAGTTGGCCGCGGCGACGGGGTCATCGGCAACGACCCCGTTGAGGTAGAGATCGAGGGCGACGAAGGCACCGTCCCAGCCCGGTCCGACGTACAGCGATCCTGCGCCGCTCATGGCCAAGGCGATTGGAACCGTGTGCTCGAGCTCGAGCACCGTGCGTTCCTCCCCGTCGGGGGAGAGCCGGAGCACCACCAGGCTGGTCGGCCCACCGAAGGTGACCTCGAGCAAGCTCGGCGGCTCGCATCGCTTGATCTCACCGCCTGCGTTGCCCTCGAGCTGGAATGTCCCACCAACCTGGAGGTCGCCGCTGATGGGATAGAACCAACGCTTCATGCGCTCCGGGTCGGTCAGGGCGTCCCAGACCTCCATGTTGGGAGCGTCGTAGCTCCGCCGGATCAGGACCGCGATCTCCTCCCCGTCGGGACCTTGCCGCCTGCTCACCTCGCGCGTGATGGCGTCGATCTCGTTCGCTATATCGATCACTGCTCTTCCTTTCTCTCGGGTGGCCGTTCGTCGACCGTCGAATCTCGGGGGCTGCCTGCCCCGGCACGGCGCTCTCGCATGCCTCGTGCCAGCTCGGTCTCCAGGGCATCGAGGGGTTGGTCCCACAGGTGCCGGAAACGTCTCAACCAGGTGTCGACCTCCTGCAACGCCGCAGAGCTGACTGTGTAGAGACGGCGAGTGCCCTCAGCCCGGACGTATGCGAAGCCTCCATCCCGGAGTACTCGC
>Ga0075313_1000175_pt1 | contig 12280 bp, 13 predicted proteins | sample MayberryNE_Catta_3_FD_120051 | JGI IMG/M metagenome (GOLD analysis project Ga0075313, IMG submission 120051) | Natural and restored wetland microbial communities from the San Francisco Bay, California, USA, that impact long-term carbon... | ecosystem: Environmental > Terrestrial > Soil >...
CGGTCCCATGACCGTCGCCATGCTGCTGGTGAACACGGTGACGGCCGCGGAGCATCAGGCGTTCGGACAGTGAGCGCTCGATCGGCGCCCGCCGCTGTTCCATCGGTGGGCGGGCGTCTGGCCGCCGTCCTCGGAGCGGGCTCGTTCGCGGTCACCGGCGAGATCGTCCCCCCGCGCACCGCCGACGGCGTGGTGGTCACCGACCATGCCCGCGCGCTGGTCGGTTCGATCGACGCGGCGAACGTGACCGACAACCCGACCGCCAGCGCGCACATGTCGGCCGTGGCCGGCTGTGCGTTCGTGGCCGGAGCCGGCATCGAGCCCACGCTGCAGCTCACGTGTCGCGACCGCAACCGGCTCGCGATCACGGCAGATCTCCTGGGTGCCTGGGCGCTCGGCGCCCGGAACGTGTTGTGCCTGTCGGGCGACCCGATGCGCGTCGGCGACGAACCCGATGCCGAGTCCGTGAACGACGTCACCGTGACCGACGTCGTGCGGTCGGCCAGGCGCCTGCGCGACGAGGGGATCACGAGCGCGGGTCTCGAGATCGCCGATCCGCCCCAGTACCTGATCGGGGTCGCCGAGGTGCCGCTGGCCGATCCCTACGACCCCGCCCGTCTGGAGCAGAAGCTCGACGCCGGTGCGGATCTCATCTTCACCCAGATCGCCTACGACATCGAAGCACTGACCGCGTGGGCCGACGGCGCCCGCGCCCGTGGTGTGTTCGAGCGCGCCTCGGTGCTCGTGGGGCTCGCGCCCCTGCGCACCGTGACGGGGGCGCGGTTCATGGACGAGCGGCTTCCGGGGGTCCGCGTTCCGACCGCGATCATCGATGCGCTCGAGGCGGCCGGAGACGATGCGCCGAGGGTCGGTCTCGACCTCACCGTCGAGGTGCTCGGGCAGATCCGGACGATCGACGGCGTCTCGGGCGTGCACCTGATGGGCATGGGACACGACGACACCGTGCGCGCGGTCGTCGATGCCGCGGGCTTGTTCCCACGCCCCACCGGCGCCCTGGGGTAGGCGATGGCTCACCGGGAAGCGTCGCCGCACGTGCCCCGGCCGGATCTGCCCGCGCTGCATTCGGCGGCGGGATCCGTGCTGGGACGCGAGGTCGAGTTCGTCGAGGCGATGAGTGGAGGCCAACGGCGTGACACCTACCGCGTGGTGTCGGCGACCGGCGAGCGATACGTGCTCAGGCTCGACCGAGATGCCGCCTCGCTCGAGAAGGAGGCGGCGCTCACGGCACTCATCGGGGAGCGCGTGCCGGTGGCTCCGATCGTGGGAACCGACCTCGGCGGCGATCGCGTGGGCGTGCCGTTCACGATATCGGCCCATGCCGAGGGCGATCCGCTCGACGAAGCGCTGTCCACGGCGGGCGAGCACGAGGCCGCGGCGATCGGGGGTGCGGTCGGCCGTACGCTCGCGGACATCGGTGCATTCACGTTCGACGTCCCCGGCGTGCTGATGCCATCCCTGGAGCCCGAGCCGCTCGACGCGTCGTTGCCGGGGCTGCTCGTGGCGACGGGGGAGCGGATCCTGATGGACGACGAGCCGCGGCAGACGCTCGGCGGTCCGGTCGCCGACGGCTTCCTGGCGCTGCTCCAGGAAGCCGCGCCCGCCCTGCAGCCGGTCGCGTCGCAGGCGGCGCTCGTGCACTCCGATTTCAACGGCAAGAACCTCGTCGTGACTCGTTCGGCCGACGGAGCGCCCGAGGTCGCCGCCGTGCTCGATTGGGAGTTCGCGTTCGCGGGGCCGCCGTTGGCGGACGTCGGGAACATGCTGCGTCGCCAGGACCGGCTGTCGCCCTCGTTCGTCGACGCGTTCGTATCGGGCTTCGCGGAGCGTGGTGGCTGGCTTCCTCCGGGGTGGCGATCGATCGCGGCGGCCCTCGATGCGCTGGCGCTGCTCGATCTCCTCGACCGAGGGGCGAGAGGGGAGCATGGACCGATGTACGCCGACGCGTGCGCACTGATCGACGAGGCCGTCTCGCGCGGCGACCTCGCCCCGCCGCCCCAGGCGTAGTCTCCCCATGGTGACGACGGTCCTGATCCGGAACGCCCGTGTGGTCACCGTCGACCGGGCGTTGGCACGGGCTGACTCGGTGGCGGTCGAGGACGATCGCATCGCATGGATCGGCGACGAGGCGGACGCCGGTGCGCACATCGGGCCCGACACCGAGGTGATCGATGCCCGCGGGGCGACCGTGCTTCCCGGATGCATCGACACGCACAACCACGTACGGCTGGGGTCGAACCCGCTCGAGGTCGACCTCGCGGGCGCGACGACGCTGGAAGCAGCGCAGGCTCGCATCCGCGGCCACGCCGAGGCTCACCCCGAGCACTCGTGGATCGAGGGGGTCGGCTTCAACTACTCGGCGATGCCGGGGGGGCGGATGCCGACCTGGCGGGACCTCGAGGGCCTGACCGGCGGCAGGCCGGCGTTCCTGCTGACCTACGACGCGCACAACGCGTGGTTGAACCGCGAGGCGATGGAGGCGTTCGGCATCGGTCCGAGCTCCGAGGCCCTGCCCTGGGGGCGGGTCCGGCGCGATGACGACGGATCTCCGACGGGCATCGTCGGGGACTTCGCCGTGTTGGGCATCAGCCGTCAGGGGCAGGCCGCCCTCGAGGGCATCCTGCCCGGCTACGAGCGGCAGCTGCAGTACGAGCGCACGCTCGAGAGCCTGGACATGGCGATCGGCTTCGGCATCACCACCGTCGTGGAGCCCCAGAACTCCCCGGACGACATGTGGATCTATCGCCGGGCGCGAGACGAAGGGCGACTGCGGCCTCGGCTCGTGGCGGCGATGTATCACCCGGTGGGGACCTCCGACGCCGAGCGGGCCGAGTTCGAGGCGATGCGGGCACGGTACGACGACGACCGACTGCGGGTCGGGCCGATCAAGCTCTATATCGACGACGTGATCGAGCCGTGGACCGCGGCCATGCTCGAGCCCTACGCGAACCTGCCGGGGGAGCGGGGCGACACGTTCTGGTCACCCGGGGAGTTCGCCGAGGCCGTGATCGAGCTCGAGCGGCACGGCTGGTCGTGTCACGTGCACGGCACCGGCGACCGCGGCCTGCGCGTCGCCCTCGACGGCTTCGAGGCGGCCAGGCTCGCCAACGGCGACGTGGGCGCGCGGCACGGCCTCGTGCACGCCGAATGCCTGCATCCCGACGACGTGCCGAGGTTCGGCGAGCTCGGCGTCACGCCGCTCATGCAGCCTCGGCACTGCGCACCCGAGATCGTCGCCGACTGGCGCGCCAACGTCGGCGAGGGGCGTTGGCGATACGCATGGGCGTTCCGGTCCCTGCGTGACGCGGGGGCGACGCTGGCGTTCTCGAGCGACTGGAACGTCGCCGAGATGGACCCGATGGTGGGCATCTACACGGCGATGACCCGGGCGAACCTCGATGGTTCGGACGGATGGGTGACCGAGGAAACCGTCGATCTCGAGACCGCGATCCACGCGTACACGATGGGCGGGGCGTACACCGTGTTCGCCGAGGACCGTCGCGGCTCGATCACCGTCGGGAAGCAGGCCGACATCGTCGTTCTGAGCGAGGACCTGTTCGCGGCCGCAGAGGCCGACCCGAGACGCGTGCTCGACGTGCACGTGACGCACACGATCGTCGGCGGCGAGGTCGTGCACCGGGTCTAGGGCTGCGTGGCTGCGCCGGTCGTCAGCACGTGAGGTGCAGGGCGGCGGCCGACGTCGCCGGGTCCAGCTCGCCGAAGCGCTCCACGGCTCGGTCGGTCGTCAGGCATTCCACGTCGACGCCACGCGCGCGGAGGTCTTCGAGCACCGCCGGATCGGGTTCCATGCGCCCGGTGGCTCCGGTGCCGACGACGAGCCGCGCCGGAAGTTCGGCCCACACGTCGGAGAGATCCTCGCGTACGAGGCGATGGCCGTCGTTCCTCCACCAGTCCCGAACCACCCGGCCGGGCAGCACGATGACATCGCTGGTGAGCGCGTCGCCGTCGACGACGACGTGGCCGAAACGGTAGCCGGAGATCCTCGACATCGGTCTCATGATGCCGCGGGGCGGCCCGTCCGGGCCGCCCGGGTACGTCGAGCTGCCGGCCGGTCAGCCGGACATGAGCGACTCGGCCTTCGCGTTGTCGTCGGTCACGACGACGCCGCGATCGCCCGTCGCCAGGTAGAGCGCGCGAACGTTGACGCCCGCGTCGGCGATACGGCGCGTCATCGAGCCGAGCGTTCCGGACCGGGTCGCGCCCGGGACCGGCTCGGTGAGGATCGCGTCGGCCTCGCCCTCGACCTTGAGCCCGGCCGCTTCCAGGGCTTGACGGGTGCCGGCCGCATCCGTCACGCAGATGTGGATGAGGCCGCGCCCCTCGAACCCGAGTCCGCACACACCCTCGATGTTGATGCCGGCGTTCCCCAGCGCTTCGCCGATCGACGCCAGCCCGCCGGGGCGGTCCTCCACCGAGATCACGAAGTCGGTTGCCATGCTCCCTCCTTCCTCTGCGGCTCTTCACGGCATACGCCCACGGGGCGGTGCCCGTCAACTCCCGCGCGCCGGCGAGCGTCGGGTGCGCTTACGGCAGCACGAACCCCATGCGTCGGAACATCCGCTCGAGCACGGGCGCCGAGGTCGAGCGCGCCCGCTCGGCGCCGGTCGCCAACAGTCGCACGAGCTCCCCCTCATCCGCCCTGATCACCTCGTAGCGACGCCGCACCGGATCGAGCACGGTGGCGACGGCATCGGAGGCTTCCTGCTTCAGCGTCCGGTAGCCCGTGCCTTCGTACCGGGCCTCGATCCCCTCGATCGGTTCGCCGGTGCACACGTGCAGGATCTCCAACAGGTTCGAGACCCCGGGCTTCGCCTGCGGGTCGTAGCGCACGTCGGTCCCCGAGTCGGTCACCGCGCGCGCGAACTTCCGTGCGATCACCTCGGGCGGGTCGAGGACGCCCACGGTGCCCAGCTCGGTGCCGCCGGTGGTCGACATCTTCCTGGTGGGCTCCTGCAGGTCCATGATCCGCCCGCCGACCTGCGGGACGATCGCCTCCGGCACCACGAAGGTGTCGCCGAACCGGGAATTGAACCGCTCGGCGATGTCGCGTGCCAGCTCCAGGTGCTGACGCTGGTCGTCGCCGATCGGCACCCGGTCGGTCTCGTAGAGCAGGATGTCGGCCGCCATCAGCACCGGGTAGGTGAACAGCGCCGCCGAGACGAACGCCCGGCGTTCACCCTTGTCCTTGAACTGGGTCATGCGGCGGAGCTCGCCGACGCTCGTCGTGGCCGAGAGCAGCCACGCGGCCTGCGCGTGCGCGGTGACCTGGCTCTGGACGAACACCACCGATCGCTCGGGGTCGATGCCCGTCGAGAACAGCATCGCCGCCAGGTCCAGCGTGCTCGTGTGCAGGTCGGCGGGGTCGTGCTCGACGGTGATCGAGTGCAGGTCGACGATGCAGAAGAAGGCCTCGCCAAGATCCTGGGTCGCGGCGTACTGCCGGAAGCCCCCGCTGTAGTTGCCGAGGTGCTTCGCACCGGTCGGCTGGATACCCGAGAAGATCCGCATGCACTCACGCTACCGGATGCGGCATCCGCCCTCGCAGAGATCCGATCGGCGCCGCCTCGCGCGCTACTCGACCGGCCCGACCGCCACGCGCAGGAGCAGGATGCCGCCGATGATGAGCGCGAGGCCCAGGATCGCGAGCGGAGGCAGCGCGTCGCCCCAGATGACCTTCCCCAGGACCGCCAGGACCGCCACGCCGACCGCGCTCCAGATCGCGTAGACCATGCCGACCGGCAACGTCTTCAGCACGTGCGCGAGGAGGAAGAACGAGAGGGCGTATCCGATCACGACCACGATCGAAGGCACGAGGCGACTGAACCCCTGTGACGCTCGGAGCGATGCGGTGGCGGCGATCTCGCTGGCGATGGCGATCCCCAACATCATCCAGGCGTTCATGAGGTCTCCTCGGAGGTCATCGCTCGGAGCCGCTCGATCACCTTGCGTCGCTGCCCCCGGCCGAATGGCTGGGTCCCCAGCACATCCGCGAGCCAGAGGCCGTCGGCCGCCAGGCGCACGATCGAGGCGACGACGACGTCGGTTCCTTCCGCCCGGTCCTCGGCGGGTGCGGGAGCGATGAGATCCCGCCACGGCTCGAGGAGGTCGGGTGCTTGGACGAGCGCTCCGATCAGCGCGAACCAGCGCTTCGACTGGTCCTCGTCGGCATCGGCGCACGCCGACAGGTACGCGCGTGCTGCTCGACCGCGGGAGTCTGGGTCCCGGGATGCGGCACGTCGCGAGGCGTCCTCGAACTCCAACCGCAGGGAATCGACCATGCCGCGGATCAACGAGTCTTTCGAGGGGAAGTGGTACAGGAGACCGCCCTTGCTGACGCCGGCCTCCGAAGCGACCGCCTCCAGGGTCACCGACGCGATACCGTCGCGGTGGGCGAGCCGGAACGCGGCGTCGAGCACGCTCGCGCGGGTGATGCTCGCGAGGGATCGGGTCGGGGCCACGTTCCGAACTATACCGTCTGGACGGTACAGTCACCATTCGTCGCTGGTTACGGAGACCGGAGCGAGCGCTCATCGTCCTCGTCCGGCCCGGGACGTCCGAGCCGTCGTAGCCGGAGCCTCACCAGTACCAGCAGGGCGAGCGTCACGCCGAGCGGCACCGCGATCACGACGGGCAGCACGCCCTGCGGGTTCAGCCGCTGGAACGCTCCGACGGTGAGGTGCAGACCCGGGCTGCTGACCGGGTGGCTGCTCGATCTCTCCTCGGGCTCGGGGACGGCGACGAGGTACACCATGTAGTCGCCCTTCAGGATCGCCTCGATCGTCCAGGAATGGCGAAGCTGATCTCCGGCAGGCACGAAGTCGACGTACTGCGTGCGCTCGGGCGACCAGTCCTCGGGGTCGACCACGTCCCCCGTCGACGTGAGCTTGATGATGTTCATCGCCATCACGACGGGTGGGGAGTCCTCCGACCCGTTGTTCTCGAGCAGCGTGTCGAAGGTCACCTCGTCGCCGGTCTTCACCTCGAGGAAGGACTCATCGAGCGAGATCGCGAGGTCCTGTCCATCGGCCTGGCGCAACGGCCCTCCGAGCGCGACGCCCGGCCCTGCGACGAGCGTGACGAGCAGGAACGTCGACAGCGCCATGCCGGAGAGCGATCCCCATCTCGCGCGCAGCCTGCGCGCCCGGCTCGCATCGAGGCGCAGCCGGGGAGCCGCGATCGCGAAGAGGAGGAACAGGACCACCACGACCCCCGCGACCGACGACCGGAGGAACTCGTCCCGTTCCCAGAACGTGCGGTGGTTGACGAGCACCTTCTCCAGGAACTCGCTGGTGGCCTGCATCGGGTTGATCCGCTGCACGAAGTACCCGAAGTCCCCCTTCTGCACCTCGCCGGGGAGCTGCGTGAGCAGGAACAGCAGCAGCCAGACGATGAGGCAGATGAACATGCTCGTCTTGTTCGTGTTGGACCAGGTGCTCACCAGCAACCCGAACCCGGCGAACGCGACGGCCAGGACGGTGCCGATGAGCACCCCGAGCAGGACGGCCTGGCCGAAGACCTCGTCGCCCTGGGCGGTGACGAACAGCGCCGGCAGCGAGATGAGGAAGGCGGCCGGCCACGGCGTGAGCGCCGCCAGGAGCTTGCCGAGCACCAGCTGCCGGCGGCTGGCGGGCGTCAGCAGCAGCACCTCCAGCGTTCCACGCTCGCGCTCCCCGCTGATGCCGTCGGCTCCGACGATCATGCCGATGAACACGCCGAACGAGATCGTGTTGAGCAGCGTGAGGAACACCATCTCCTTCGGTGGGATCAGGCTCAGCTCGCTGTTGGTCGCCAGCAGGAACGTCATGAGCCCGAGCAGCAGGCTGTAGAGGATGAGCAGGTTGATCGCCCTGCCTCCGACCCAGAGCTCCACGAGCTCCTGTTTGAACACCACCCACCACGCGCCCCGCGTCGGCCTGCGCCCGATGCGGGTGTTGGTCCGCGTCGCCTCGGCCTCCGCGATGGTCATGTGCGCGCCCCTTCCGTGAGCTCCATGAACGCGTCCTGCAGGCGGCTTCCCTCGACCTCGAAGCTCAGCACCTGGATGTCGGCGTCGACCAAGGCGTCGAGGATCCGGTTCGTCGACCGGGGATCGTCGCCGTCCGCCCGCGCGTCCGCGGCCACGAGCTCGACCTGCAGGTGCCGCTCTCGGTCCCCGTTGCTCACCCCGGCGACGCCCGGCATCGCCCCCAGCAGCGCCGTGGCTCGGTCGATCGACGTCGTCGGCACCTGCAGGCGCATCGTCGTCGTCCGCGGGCCCTTTCGTCGGGCCTTCGCGAGCACCTCGGCGACCGAGCCCGTCGCGACGACGTGCCCGGCCGACAGGATCACGACGTCGTCGCACACGCCCTCGACCTCAGACAGCGCGTGACTGCACAGGATGATGCCGGCGCCGCGGCGGCGAGCGATGTCTCGAAGCAGCGCGAGCAGCTCCTGCTGGCCGCGGGGATCCAGGCCCAGGGTTGGCTCGTCCAGGAAGATGACGACGGGGTCGTTCACGAGGGCGCGAGCGATCCCGAGCCGCTGCCGCATGCCATGGCTGTAGGTCCGGATCAGCGAGCGGCCTCGTTCCCGCAGCCCGACCAGCTCGAGCAGGGCCGACCCGTGTGACTGCGCGTCGGGGCCGCGCCTGCCGTAGAGCCGAGCGAAGTAGGTGATGTACTCGATGCCGGTGATCTGGTTCGGCAGTCCAAGGGTCTCCGGAAGCACGCCGATCCGCGGCCTGATCTCTGCGGGGCGGTCCGAGCCGACGCCGTCGACGGAGAATCGGCCCGACGTCGGTCGCAGGATCGTCGTGAGGATGCGGATCGACGTCGTCTTCCCCGCCCCGTTCGGTCCGAGGAACCCCATCACGTGTCCGGGCCGGAGCGTGAGCGAGAGGCCGTGCAACGCCGTCCACCCACGGTAGGACATCGTCAGGTCCTCGGCGACGAGGATCGGAGGGGGTGGGTCCTGGGCGTGTGTCGGGTCCGCCGAGCCGACAGCCCCTGCCTGTTCCATACGGCGCTCCTCATGGATCCGCAGCGGGCGATCGGTACCGGGTCGATCCGGTGAGCGAAACCTATGCCCGGGGTGCGACGATGGTCAACCGCCGAACGGCGGGGACCCTAGCTGCGGTCCTCGACCGGAACCCAGACCTGGTCCCGCGGGCCGACGTAGTTCGAGCCGGGTCGGATCACCTTGTTGTCCGCGTACTGCTCGCGCACGTGGGCCGTCCAGCCCGCCATGCGCGCGAGGGCGAAGATCGGGGTCATCAGGTCCGTGGGGATGCCGAGGGAGTGATACACCCCGGCCGCGTAGAGGTCCACGTTCGGCCACAGCTGCTTCTGTTCGTAGACCGTTGCCTGCAGCGCCTCGAAGATGTCGGCCCATCGCGCGTCGCCGTGGCGTTCGCCGACCTCGCGAGCGAGCGCCTTCAGGACCGTCGCCCGCGGGTCCATCGTGCGATAGACGGCATGGCCGAACCCCATGATCTTCTCGTGCCGCTCGAGACGGTCGCGCACGTACTCCTCGGCCCTGGCCGCCTCGCCGATCTCCTCGGCGGCCTTCATCGCCTCCTCGTTGGCCCCGCCGTGCAGCGGCCCCTTGAGCGCGCCGATCGCGCCCGTGATCGCGCTGAACATGTCGGAGAGCGTCGAGGCGATGATGCGCGCGGTGAACGTCGACGCGTTCATCGTGTGGTCGGCGTACAGGATGAACGTCGTGTCGAGCGCGTCGGCGTCGTCGTGGTCGGGTTCGTCGCCCGAGAGCATGTACAGGAAGTTCGCCGCATGGGGGAGCTTCGGGTTGGGCGGCACGATCTCCTGGCCGGTGCGCATGCGGTGGTAGTAGGCGATCAGCGTCGCGGTCTTCGAGACCAGCCGCATCGCCTTGCGGTATTGCGCCTCGGGTGACTGGTCCCAACCGTCGGGGTCGTACGTGCTCGCCGCGGAGATCGAGGTGCGCAGCATCGACATCGGTGAGGCTTGATGGGCGAGGGTCGACATGAGCTGGGTGAGGAACGGGCTCAGCTCCCGGTTCTCGACCAGGAACTCGTTGAGCTCGTCGATCTCGTCCTGGGTGGGCAGGCGACCGTGGTGCAACAGGTAGACGACCTCTTCGAACGTGGCGTGCTCGGCCAGGTCGGCGATGTCGTAGCCCACGTACCACAGGCGTCCCGCTTCCCCGTCGATGTCCGAGACGCTCGTATCGGCGGCGACGACCTCCCGCAGCCCTTTCTCGCTCACGTGTGGCCACATCCTTGGGTCCGGGGCGTGCTCGAACGCTCGCCGAGGGCCCGCGTGGTGCGTGCGGGCTTCTGACAGGATAGTCGGCGGCTCCGTGGCCGAACAGAAGGCGACATGCGGGTCCCGCACGACCACGGGCAGGAAGGACGGAGCTTGTCGATCCGCGTCACCCTGATCCCCGGCGACGGCATCGGCCCCGAGGTGATGGAGGCCGCCCGGCGAGCGATCGAGGCGACGGGGGTGGCGATCGACTGGGAGCGCAAACCGATGGGCGCCGGAGCGTTCTCGCGCACGGGAAGAGCGCTGCCCGCCGAGACCCTCGACTCGATCCGCGCGAACCGCGCGGCGCTCAAGGGCCCCATCGAGACACCGGTCACCAGCGGCCTCCGCAGCTCCAACCTCGAGCTGCGCAAGTCGCTCGACCTGTACGCGAACGTGCGCCCGTGCAGGCTGTACCCGGGCGTGCCGAGCGTCTACGACGACGTCGACATCGTCGTCGTGCGCGAGAACACCGAGGGCATGTACACGGGACTCGAGTTCGAGATGGGGACCGTGGCGGTGAAGGAGCTGATCGGGTTCGTCGAGGACACCACCGGCCGGCGGATCCGCGAGGACTCCGGGGTCTCCATCAAATCGATCAGCGAGAAGGGGAGCGAGCGCATCGTACGGTTCGCCTTCGAGGAAGCTCGCCGGCGCCGCCGATCCAAGGTGACGGCCGGCCACAAGGCCAACATCATGAAGTTCAGCGACGGGCTCTTCCTCGAGGTGGCTCGCGAGGTGGCTGCCCGTTTCCCCGAGGTCGCCTTCGAGGATCGCATCATCGACGCGCTGTGCATGCAGCTGATCCAGGCGCCGGAGCGCTTCGAGGTGCTCGTGATGCCCAACCTCTACGGTGACGTCGCCGCGGAGCTGTGTGCGGGGCTGATCGGCGGCACGGGTGTGGCTCCCGGCGGGCACTTCGGGGGGGCCGAGGGGGTCGAGCTGGCGGTGTTCGAGGCGACCCACGGCACCGCTCCGGATCTCGCCGGCACGAACACCGCCGACCCGGTGGGGGCCATGCTGAGCGGCGCGATGCTCCTGCGCCACGTCGGCGAGGGCGATGCGGGCGACCGGCTCGAGGCCTCGGTGGCGTCGGTGCTCGCCGACGGCACCCATCTCCCGAAGGATCTACGCGCGCCCGGCGACGATCGTCCGCCGGCGGGAACGTTCCAGTTCGCCGACACGGTGATCGCCGGGCTCTAGTTCGTCCGTCCCGCGGCCGATGCTTCCCAGGTCGGAGCGGAGAGGACGTTCGGGTGGCCGATACGAAGTCGTGTCCCGTGTGCAGGTCGGTGAACCACGCCGGCATCTCCCGGTGCATGAACTGCGGCGCACCGATGGAGCTGCCGGTCGTGCCGGTCGGGCTCGACCTCGAGGACCTGCCGCCCGCTCCGCCTCCAGACCAAGCCGCCTACGGCTGGAACGCGAAGGTGGCCACGCCGCCACCGACCCGGCGTCGAGGGACGGGTGGGCTGTTGGTGTTCTTCGGCGTCGTCGCGACGTTGGCGTTCCTGGGCTGCCTCGCGATGTACTGGTCGGGCCCGGGCCTGGACTCGCCGTCCACGTTCGTCGTGCTCTCCCTGTTCACGATGTCCATCCTCGCGACCGTGTTCTGGTTCTGGATGCTGGTCGACGCCATCTCGAACTCGAGGGTGGGATGGGCGCTCGCGATCTTCTTCCTCGGCACGATCGGAGCGCTCTGCTACTCGCTGTTCGGGCGGACCCCCAGGACCGCCAGCTTCTAGCCCGCTGCCGCCGGGCATCGGACGTTCGATAGCCTTGGGGTGGAAGACAGCCCGAACCCAAGGAGCAGACATGAAGGTCACGGTCGTTGGGAGCGGCTTCGTCGGGCAGACGACCGCGATGCGCATCCTCGAGAAGGGCCTGGGCGACGTGGTCCTGATCGACATCATCGAAGGGAAGCCGCAGGGTCTCGCCCTGGATCTCAAGCAGGCCGCCGCGATCGAGGGTTACGAGCC
>Ga0075313_1000176_pt1 | contig 12262 bp, 12 predicted proteins | sample MayberryNE_Catta_3_FD_120051 | JGI IMG/M metagenome (GOLD analysis project Ga0075313, IMG submission 120051) | Natural and restored wetland microbial communities from the San Francisco Bay, California, USA, that impact long-term carbon... | ecosystem: Environmental > Terrestrial > Soil >...
ACGACTTCGCCTATGCCGACCTCGGCTTCGACGGCTACCGACCCCCGTCCTTGCTCGAGGTCCCGGGGGCAAAGGAAGTCGCAGTCGAGATCTACTCGTTGACAAAGGGGCATTCGATGGCGGGCTGGCGCGTCGGATTCATGGCAGGGAACCGGGACGTGGTCGCCGCCCTGGCCAAGCTGAAGAGCTATCTCGACTACGGGACTTTCCAGCCGATTCAGATCGCTGCCGCTGCCGCCTTGAACGAGGGCGATGAATTCGTCGAGAACGTGAACGTCGTTTACCAGGAGCGACGGGACGTCTTGGTTGACGGTCTGGCCGACCTCGGCTGGAAGATGGATCGCCCTCGGGGGACCATGTTCGTCTGGGCACCTGTTCCGGGCCCATACGAGGATCTGTCCTCGGTGGATTTCTCCATCCACCTACTCGAGTCAGCAGGGGTGGCGATCAGCCCTGGTGTCGGCTTTGGCCCGAGCGGTGAGGGCTTCGTCCGGTTTGCCCTGGTCGAGGACGGATCCCGGATCGAGGAGGCTGTGGCGCGGATCGAGCACGCCCTCGACCGTCTGTAGCCTGGGCTCATGTCCTTCCCGGACGGCATCGCCGATTTCCGCTCCGACACGGTTACCCGACCCACAGCGGAGATGATCGCGGCCATGGCGTCGGCGCCACTCGGTGACGACGTCTACTCGGACGACCCCACCGTCAACCTCCTCGAGGAGGAGTCGGCGGCGGTAACCGGCATGGAGGCCGCCGTCTACGTGCCGACCGGGACGATGGGGAACCAGCTTTCCATCATGGCGCAGACAAACCCGGGCGAGGAGGTCCTCGCCCATGAGGGGAGCCATGTCCGCAGCATCGAAGCCGGGGCTCCCCAGGCTCTGTCTGGTGTCGGGTTTCGGACCGTCAGCGGGGACGGCGGCCGGATCGAGCCCGAGGATGTGGAGCGGGCAATGGCCATGTCCGGGTTCTTTCCCAGGATCGGCCTGATGGTGTGGGAGAACACGCACAATCTCTCCGGAGGCAGGGTGATTCCTCTCGATGTCATGGAGAAGACCTCCGAGGTTGCTCGGGCTCATGGGCTCAGGATCCACGTGGACGGCGCCCGGATCTTCAACGCCGTCGCTGCAAGCGGTGTGCCTGCCGATCGGTATGCCGCATTGTCGGACACCATCCAGTTCTGCTTCTCCAAAGGGCTCGGGGCGCCGGTCGGGTCCATCGTGTGCGGTCCCGCCGAACTGATATCTGAGATCCGGTATCTCCGCAAGAGACTCGGTGGCGGGATGCGTCAGGCAGGCGTCATCGCCGCTGCGGCGCGAGTAGCTCTGGCCGGGCGTGACCGCCTCGTCGAGGACCATGTCCTGGCTCGCGTGCTGGGCGACTCCATCGCCGAGAAGTTCCCCGATGCGGTCGACCCATCGCAGGTGGAGACCAACATGGTCAGGGTCCAGTTCGCTGCCCTAGGCGTCGAATGGCCCGAGATGAAGGAACGGTTGGACGGTGCAGGGATCAAGGTCAACCCCCCGCTCGCCGGTGGTTGGCGGATTGTCACCCACCGTGACATCGATTCGTCGGACGTGGCGCGCTTGCTCTCGATCCTCTCGTAACGGCGGCGGGACTCTCCGAGTCGGATACTGGTGAGTGTCGGAATCCTGTTCCCGGGTCAGGGAAGCCAGACCGTGGGCATGGGAGCTGACCTCTTCGATGCGAGGCAGGACCTGCTCGGCGACCGCGCCGATGAGATACTCGGGTTCTCGCTTCGCACACTGTGCTTGGAGGGGCCCGAAGAGGAGTTGACCAGCACCCACCACGCCCAGCCCGCGCTCTTCGCCCTTTCCTATGCCCTCTGGGATATAGCCGCATCCGAGAACGACATAGACCCGGGAGGAGCGGCCGGTCATTCCCTCGGCGAATACACCGCACTGGCCGCCGCCGGGGTATTCGACTTCGACACAGCTCTCGGCCTCGTGTCGCTGAGGGGCAGGGCAATGGCTCGCGCCGCCGATCGTGAGAAGTCGGGGATGGCGGCACTCATCGGCGCCGACCTGGCTCAAGCCGCTGAGGTGACCCTGGCCCGACAAGAGCAGGGCGGCAGGTTGGAGGTGGCCAATGTGAATGCCCCCGGCCAGATCGTGGTCGCGGGCGGGGGTGACGACCTGGAATGGCTGGCCGAGCACGGCTCCGGATTCGGGATCCGGCGAGTGGTGCCGCTCAAAGTGGCGGGGGCGTTTCACAGCCAGTTCATGGCCCCGGCAAAGGAGCAGCTCGAGACCGCTCTCGAGGCGATCGAGATATCCGAGCCCCGGTTCCCGGTGTGGTCCAACACGACCGCCAGACCACATCAGACAGCGGGGATAATCGATCTCCTTGCCCGTCAGATGACCGAGACCGTGCTCTTCTCGGACTCTCTGCTCGACATGACGGCAGCCGGGATCGACACATTCATCCACGTTGGCCCCGGTGACGTGACTGCGGGTCTGGCCCGCAGGACGGTCGAGGGCGCCGCCGTGCACATCATCTCCCGCATCGACGACATCCGGTCCGCGTTGGACGCCATCGTTACGATGGACGGACACTGAGGAGAAAACAATGAGGAACGCCGAGATAACCGGCTGGGGCAAGTGCATGCCTCCCAACGTGCTGAGCAACCACGATCTCGAGCAGCTCGTCGACACCTCCGACGAATGGATCACCACCAGGACCGGGATCAAGGAGCGGCGAATCAGCCACGTCGAAGCATCCGAGCTCGCCGCGGTCGCCGGTCTCCGAGCCCTGGCAGCAGCCGGCAAGACCGTGAACGACCTCGACTTGCTCCTCGTCGCAACCTGCTCCGGTGACTCGATCATTCCCTCCACGGCGTCCGTAGTGCAGCGGCACATGGGGGCCTGGAACGCGGCAGCCCTGGACCTAAACGCCGCCTGCTCAGGGTTCGTCTATGGACTGGTGGTCGGGACCAACATGATCCGGGGGGGAACCAACAACACCGTCCTGCTGGTCGGAACGGAGAAACTCCATTTCGTGACCGATTTCACCGACAGGACCACATGCGTTCTGTTTGGAGACGGGGCCGGAGCGGTGGTGCTGGAGCCGACCGACGAGCCGATCGGTCTTCTCTCCTCGGAACTTGGCATGGACGGATCTGTGGGCCACATCCTCGCCGTGCCCAGGGACGGCAGCGCGGGTGACCCTGGCCCTATCGATCCCAGGGAGTCGTCGATCGGCATGGAAGGGCCCGAAGTCTTTCGGCGTGCCGTCACCACGATGGGGGACTCGGCTGCCCGTGCTATCAAGGACGCCGGCCTCTCGTTGGAGGATGTCGACCTGGTCATCCCCCATCAGGCCAACACGAGGATCATCGATGCAACCGCCCGCCGCCTCGGCATCGATGACAGCAAGGTCTTCGTCAATATCGAGGCGTATGGCAACACGTCTGCAGCCACCATCCCGGTGGCCCTGACCGAGGCCTTGGAGCAGGGCCGCGTGAATCCGGGTGACAACATCGTGTTCACCGCCTTCGGTGGCGGGCTCAGCTGGGGATCGGCTGTGTACCGGTGGGGGGAACGCGTCGAGCCACTCGGCGAAACCGATGTCGAGTTGCCACCGCCTGACCGAACCGCCATGGAGCTGCTCCAGGCAAACTTCGACTTCTTCGGCCTCCCCGAAAAGCTCACGTGAGTGATCCTGCCGAGGGGAGGGTCGCCCTGGTGACGGGCGGTTCGAGGGGGATCGGCAGGGCGATCGCACTTCGCCTCGCTTCTTCCGGTCATCCGGTGGCCGTGAACTACGCCCGTCAGCCTGAGGCCGCCGCTGAGGTCGTCGAGGCGATCAACCAGGCGGGGGGGAGAGGTGTCGCCTATCAGGCTGATGTCTCCGACGGCGAGCAGGTCGAGGCGATGTTCGCATCAGTCGAGGAGGATCTCGGCCCGGTCACGGTGTTGGTGAACAACGCCGGCATAACTGCTGACAACCTCCTGCTGCGCATGAGCTCGGACGACTTCGATCGGGTAATAGCCACCAACCTCAAGTCGGCCTACATCTGCACGCGTCTCGCGCTGCGTTCCATGCTCAGGGCGCACTGGGGGAGGGTGGTATCCATTGCCTCGGTGGCCGGGATCACTGGCAACGCCGGGCAATCCAACTACGCCGCCTCGAAGGCAGGGATGATCGGGTTCTCCAAGGCGGTATCGAAAGAGGTTGGATCGAGGGGGATAACGGTCAACGTGGTGGCGCCGGGGTTCATCGCCACGGACCTGACCGAAGACCTGAGTCAGGGGGTCAAAGACGAGGCTGTCAGCCGCACCGCCCTTCGGCGGTTCGGAGAGGCCGATGAGGTGGCAGCGGCGGTCGAGTTCCTCACGTCGGACGCCGCCTCTTACATTTCGGGTCAGGTGCTTGCCGTTGACGGCGGCCTGGCCTTGTAGCTTTCCGCCAAACAAATCCAGGAAGGAGGAATCAGTGGAAAGAACTGAAGTAGCCGGCCGGCTCAGTGAGGTGCTCGTATCCGAGCTCGGGCTGGAGCAGTCGAAGATCTCCGAGGAGGCGCATTTCGAGGAGGACCTCGACGTCGACAGTCTGGGCGTCGTGGAGCTCCTCATGGCTCTGGAGGACGAGTTCGGGGTGAAGATCCCGGATGAGGAAGCGGAGTCGATCATGACTGTTGGCCAGGCGATCGACGTGGTGTACGGAAAGCTCGGAGGCTGATCTGATGCCACCCGAGCGACGGCGGGTCGCCGTCACCGGGCTCGGAGCGGTCACACCGCTTGGAGAAGAGGTCGGTTCGACCTGGGACGGCATGTTGTCGGGCAAGTCCGGGATCGGCCCGATCACCCTGTTCGACACCGACGGGTACCGCACGACGATCGCCGGCGAGGTCCGGGGTTGGGAGCCGGAAAAGCATTTCGATCGCCGCGAGGTGCGGAGGCTCGACCGGTTCGCCCAGTTCTTCCTCGTCGCCGTTCGCCAGGCCCTGGAGCAAGCGGGCTTGTCCTTCGACGAGGATGACCCTGCCGCGGCCAGAGCCGGTGTCGTTGTCGGAGCCGGGTTCGGTGGCATGGGGTCGTTCATCGACGAGATCGTCACGCTCCAAGAGAGGGGCCCCGACCGGGTCAGTCCGACCGGTGTGCCTCGAGTGATCCCCAACATGGCGGCCGGGTTGGCCTCCATCGAGCACAACCTCCTGGGGCCGGTCTCATGCGTCGTGACCGCCTGTTCCGCATCGGCCAACGCCATCGGTGACGGCGCCGAGTTGATCAGACGTGGGGCAGCCGATGTCGTCGTGGCCGGCGGGTCCGAGGCGGCAATCACCACATTTGGCATCGCCACCTTCGCCCAGGCGAGGGCGCTGTCCAGCCGGAACGATGAGCCACAGCGGGCGTCCAGGCCCTTCGACGCCGACCGTGACGGATTCGTGATGGGGGAGGGAGGGGCAGCGCTCGTCCTCGAAGACATGGAAAAGGCCCTCGATCGTGGGGCTCCGGTGCTGGCCGAATTGACCGGATACGGGATGTCGGCCGACGCCTATCACATCACCCTGCCCCGGCCGGGAGGGAGCGGAGCCGCACGGGCCATGGTAAATGCGGTCGACGACGCCGGTCTGACTCCGGAAGAGATCGGGTACATCAATGCCCACGGCACGTCCACCGAGGCCAACGATTCGACCGAGACCGCAGCGATACGAATAGCAATGGGTGCCGCCGCCGATTCGATCCCGATCTCCTCGACCAAGTCGATGACCGGTCACATCCTGGGCGGCGCCGGGGCCGTCGAGGCGGTCGCCTGCATCATGGCCCTCCGCGACCAGGTGCTGCCCCCCACGATCAACTACGAGGTGCCCGACCCGGAATGCGACCTCGACTACGTCCCCAACGTCAAGCGGGAAGCATCGCTACGACATGCAATGTCCAACTCGTTCGGCTTTGGCGGGCACAACGTGTCATTGATCTTCAGCAAAGCCGAAGATCAATGAGTGCCAAGTACTAGGTACTTGGCACCGCTCCAAGCGCTAGCGCTTGGAGCCTTCTCTCCACTCGGCCAGGGAGCGATAGACCAGGACCAGGACCAGGGCGACGCCCACGGTGACGACCAGGAATGAGACGATGGCCACCACGGCGGCCCATCCCGAGCACGTGGTGAAACCGCCCGTCCCGTCGGGCTGACGACAGCTGACGTCGGTGACGATCCAACCCAGGAAACCGGCGACCAGTCCGAGACCGAGGGCGGGGATCGCAATCCAGGGGTTCGGCCGGCGCCTCACCGGGCCGGGCGCCCGTGCTCGTCGATGTCGGCCGAATCGAGGACCTCTCTTGGGGCGAGCTCGGGTGGGATCGGGTGCACCGTCCCCATCTCGCGGGGCGGGTGAAAGGCGACCCCTACCGAGGGGTGCCAGGCCAGGACGGCGACGGCGATCCCCGAGGATGCAGAAACGACTTCCGGCGCCAACCATTGGGTGAAAGCGAGCCCGATGGCCAAGGCCGGCCATATGACTCGGACAACCAACAGTCCCCCAGGGAACACTCTGGCGAACCACAACGCAGCCAGCGGCGCACTCAGTCCTACGACGAGAGTCCCCGCAGACGCCTCGTCCCAAGCCGCGATGCCGAGCGGGAACGGGAGCCCGATGAGCAGGAGGGGGAGGACAACGGCTCGAATCGGTGGTCCACTGGCCGCAGGCAGCTTGCGCAGCCCGACGATGAGGGCCGGCGAGAAGAGCGCGACGCCGGACAACACGGTGCCGATCAGGGCGACGATCCAGAGGGCATCGATTGGGTGCACGACAGCGAGGAACAACATCTCTGTCACCGCAACGACCAGGGTCCGGTGGGCCCAGCGCCCCCCGGTCACCGTCACACCGACCATGCCCACGGTGGCCAGGGCGAGAAGACCCGTCACGACCAACAAGGCCGAGCCCGGGGAGAAAGGGCCGCTATCGATTCCCAGCGCCGCGGCCCAGAGCAGCGCGGCGGCGAGAGGCGTGCATGCCAGCAGAGGAATCTTCACCCGCCAAAGTTTCGCAGGACGCCCCGGTCAGGCGGAAGTCGGACCGTCCGGGTTACCTGCGTGCTCCAGGGCGCGGAGCCCACGCTTCTCTCCAAAGCGTGGGGAATCACCAGGCTCCCAGACCGTCTCCACCCGCCACGCCGGGCCGGGACGGAGCGTCACCACAGTGCCATGACCCGGCTTCTCCTGGTGGAGCCCGCCAAGGGGTGAGCCGATGAGTCGGAGGATCCCGGCCTGGATCGGATCCTGATGCGAGACGATGACGACATCGCCATGGGGATGCTCCGAGTCGAGCCTCCTCGCCACGGTGGCCATCCGCTCTGCGAGTTCCTCGAGGGTCTCACCGGCAAAAGCAAGGCTCTCCGGATGCTCGAGGTATGCCTCGAGGTCACCGGGGAAGGCCGAGGGCAAGTCCCTCCAGGCATGGCCCTTCCAGCGCCCGATCACAGCCCATTCAGTGAGGTCGGGGTCGACCTTCACCGGGACTCCAGTTCGCGCGGCGATCTCCTCCGCCGTGCGAAGGGAGCGCTCGAGGGGCGAGGACCAGATGGCCACGACCGGGCGGGGGCCTAGATAGCGACCCGCTCGCCTCGCTTGCTCCACGCCGTGTGGCGAGAGTCCGAACCCGGGGAGATCGGCGTAGACCAGATGCCCAGGGTTGTCCACCTCGGCGTGGCGAACCAGATGTACCAGTGCAGCCATCCGGTCATTGTTGCCGGTCGTCGGGCAGACCCGAGGTAACTTCAGGTCCGGATGTGGTCCGAACCGATTCTCCATGTGGACCTCGACGCCTTCTTCGTGGAGGCGGAGAGATTGCGAGATCCGGGGCTGATCGGGAAGCCGGTGGCCGTCGGCGGCACCGGGAGCCGCGGCGTGATCGCCAGCGCCTCGTACGAGGCGCGTGCCTACGGTGTCCGTTCCGCGCAACCGACCTCCACTGCGCTGCGTCTGTGCCGGGATCTGGTGGTGGTGCCCCCTGCTCATGGGGTGTACGGAGACCTGTCAGCCCAGGTCTTCGAAGTGTTCCGTGGCTTCACCCCGTACGTCGAAGGCCTGAGTCTCGACGAGGCTTTTCTCGATGTCTCCGGACTGCGGCGCCACTACACGACGCCGATCGAGGTTGCCATCGCGGTGCGGCATGAGATCCGCGACCGGCTCGGCCTTCCCGCCTCGGTCGGAATCGCCTCCTCAAAATTCATGGCCAAGCTGGCGTCGGAGGCAGCCAAGCCAGACGGGTATCGACACATACCAAAGGAGACCGAGTTGGAGTTTCTCCACGCACTCCCTGTGGAGGCGCTCTGGGGGGTAGGGCCTGCCACGCTCGCCGGGCTCCAGCGTCTCGGGGTAGTGACGATCGGTGATCTCGCCGAGCTTCCCGAGCCTGCTGTGCTCGGGTCGCTGGGCCCGTCGCAGGGCCGACAACTACTCGATCTGGCCCGTGGCCTCGACCATCGGGCGGTGACGCCCGACATCGAGGCCAAGTCGATCTCGGTCGAGGAGACCTACGACCAGGATCTCGAAGGCGCCGAGGTCATCGAGACCGCCTTGCTCGCCCATTCGCAGAGGCTCGCCGACCGGCTTCATCGGTCCGGCCTCGCCGCGCGCACCGTGAGCTTGAAGCTGAGGTTTGGCGACTTCACCACTGTCACCCGAAGCATCACGTCCCGCGAGGTCATCGACGGAGCCCGTGATCTCTATGTGACGGCGCTCGAGCTCCTCGAGCAGGTTGAGATCGATCGTCCCGTGCGTCTCCTGGGGCTGGGGGGATCGGGTCTGGAACCGGCAGGTGAGCCGAGACAGATGCCCATCGGGGCCGAGGGCAACTGGTCCCGCGTCGACGAGGCCGTGGCCGTGGTGCGAGAGCGTTTCGGGGAACATTCTGTGGAGCCGGCCCGTCTTCTTCGAGGGCCAGGCCCCACTCGTTGATTTCCGCGGTGAACTGTCTCCAGCCCGGGTGTATTGTGTCAGAGGGCTGTTATCGGATGTTGAGAGGTTGACATGGCCCTCGATGATCACGAACAGAAGATCCTGGCGGAGATAGAGCGTCAGTTCTACGAAGAGGATCCCGAGCTGGCCCGCGCCGTGAGGCAGATCGCCAAGCCGTCGCGCGTCGGGGTACGGCTCGCCATGCTCGGAGTGGTCGCTGGCCTCGCCGTCGTGATCGGCTTCTTCGCTTCCAACACAATGATCGCCTTCGTCGGCTTTGGACTGCTCGTCGGCTCGGCGGCCGCCCTGGTGACCGGGCTCCGGTCCCGGGCGTGGCGCTCGACTGACAACGAGCCACAGGATGAGGAGCCCGGTCCCGGCTGGCAGGATCCCTTTCGCCGCGACTGATTCCGAGCGGCTAATGTTCCCGGCCCTGGCGGTGGTCTCGGGAGGTTCCACCACTTGAGGAGGAGAGCGTCGGCCTATGACTCTGGGCCGGTGCAGTTGGTATTAGGAAGGGACGCGTGGACCAGTCATTCACAGCCGAGCAGGCATGCCGGCTGACGAACTGCACTCATCATCAACTTCGATATTGGGATCGTGTAGGACTGGTCAAACCCTCGGTGCAGACGACAGGTGGCAGACCCGGGGTGCGTCGGCTCTATTCGTTCCGTGATCTCGTCGCACTGAGAGTCGTCCGCAGCCTGCTGGACAACGGCATGTCTCTGCAACGGGTCAGGCGAGCCTGGGACTATCTCCGCCGGGAGGGGGAGATGGACGACCATCTCGCGGAGGTCAAGCTCGTCACCGACGGTCAGACCATCTTCCACGTTGGCTCCGACGAGGGGGAGTTGATGGACGCCCTGCGCACGGGCCAACTCGCTTTTTTCGTCGCAATCGACGAGATCACCCGCGAAGTGGAGGAGGATGTGTCCCGATTCGAGCTCGATCGGAGCCGTTTTCTCGACATGCTCCGCCGCGTCGAGGACGACATCAGCGAAGAGCGGGCCGCCGGAAGCTGATTCGATTGCCGGCCGACTCTGGCCATGTCACACCCCCCTACTCGGTGACGACTGTGAATGTCGGCGATCTGTCCGCCTCGTCCAAACAGACGCGGGTCGGCCGGGGCAGCCGCCGCGCTGGAAGCCGCCCCTAATCCCTGGCGACCAGGGACTTCGGGTTTAGGGAGGCCAGGGCCCGATCGCGACCCTCGAAGTTCCGCCTTATCCACGTTTCCACATGAGTCAGGTCTGAGACGTGCCCGAGACCCTGGCGATCTCCGTAGACCGTGGCCGAATATGACGAGGCAAGTGGGACCAGAGATCGATCGGTGGCATAGGCGAATTCGAGCGGGGTCTGATGGGAGGGGACCGGTGTGCCGAGGTCGGCGAGGCGATCGACGATCTCGTCCCAGGCGGCCGTGATGTCACCCTCGTGCAGTCGCTTGATCCGCCTCCTCCGTCGGAACGCCTTCAGCGTCGGGACCAGCGCCAGGAGAAGGGCGAGGACGGGCAATACCAGCCATATCCACGTGAGTCGGAAGCCGCTATTGGCACCGGAACCGGGGTCGATGGCCCCTCCACCCTCTTCGAACTGGCCCTCTGCGAAGAAACCTGGTTGACCGAGGGTGATCTGGCCCTCCCCGTCCTCGGGCAGATAAGGCTCGGGGTCGAACTCGGCAGTGACGCTCTCCGGCAGCGTTCCGTCGGCTCGAGGAGTGGGGTCGAAGCGCACCCAACCGAACCCGTCCATCCACATCTCGACCCAGGCGTGGGCGTTGTTGTCCCGGACCACGATCACCTCGCTGCCATCGCTTTGCTGTTCGACGGTCCCCGGGGTGAAGCCCCAGACGACCCGGCTCGGAATGAGGAGCACACGACCGAGGTAGGCCATGGCGGCGGCGAACTGCTCGCAATATCCTGTCTTGTAGTTGGTGCTCTCCGGGTCGGTGAGCCAGGCTTCGAGGTCGAGAGTGTCGTGGCCGGTCGAGACCTCGGTGGAATAGGTGAACTCACCGCTGTCCCTGAACCAGTGCTGGAGCAACCAGGCGGCTTCGAACGGGGTCGAGGCCCCCGTGGTCTGAAGTCTTGCCAACTGGCCCAACGCCCTCGGGACCTCTTCGTTGAAATCGGTGAATCTCGTGATGTCGGAGGGCGGCGTGACGTCGCCGGGAGGCTCACCGGGCTGGATCGAGGTGGCTCCGGCTTCGGCCGCATTGGCGAACAAAGGGCTGAGAGTGCCATTGGAAACGGTGGCCAGCGCTCCGAGATCCGCATCCTGGAGGGGAAGGACCGATTGAACTTCGTATTCGTCACCTTCGTCCAACTCGGCCTGATAGATCGCCGAGCCGTCGGGAGTGATCTGAAACCCGCTGACATTCACCGACTCCGAGCGGAAGAACTGGCCGACGCCCACGGTGGGCAGAACCTGGGACCTGAGGGCGACGATCTGGACCCTCTGAGTGATCTCCTGGCTCGTTCCCCGATAGGCGTGCTCGGGGTCGCCGCCACCGATTCCCGGCTCATAGAAGTCCGCCCGGTTGCCGGAGGTACGCCAGGCCTCCCCGTCGAAGTAGTCGAGACTCTCCATCCGCCAGTAGATCTCCTCGGCGGGAGGGGCGTTCGGATCGAGGGTGGCCCGGAAGACCACGGCGTTCGTTCGCCGGATGATGCTCTGGTGAAGGTCGGCGAGGCGATCGAACGTGACACCGCCGAAACCCGGTCCGTATCCACCGCCGTAGCGCCAGCGGACGTTCCCCGTCGCAGGGACCAGCGAGGATGCCGTGTCGGCGACGAACAGCGCCCCTCCGGCCACCAGGGCGGCCAGGATCAAGGCCATGCCGCCCGCCCGCCGCGCAAGCGGCCGGCCTTCGACATCACGGACTCTGCCCGCATCCTGACGCCGCTCGATCCCAATCGAGGCCAGAGCCAATGCGATGACGATGGAGACAGCGCCCAGCCAGATCGGCCCGCCCGGAATACGGTCCATCACCGCGAACTGGAGGTAGAGGCCCAACGAAGGGGCGATCATCGCAATCGAAGGACCCGCCGTCGCTCCCCAGACGTACAGAGCCCCCGTGATCCACATCAGCACCGCAAGGACGGCGACGACACCGGAGGTAGGGAACACCGGAGCCACGCCGAAACGGATCAAGTCCAGGGTCTGGCTCAGTTCGTCACCCAGCGCACCGAGGGTGTCCGGTGTCGGCACAAAGCCCAACAGGAGCGTGTCCGGGACGGCGATGCGGAAGAACAGGGCGAGCCCGGCCACGACGAAGAGGGATATGGAGACCCTCTTGTTGTTGACTGTCTGGCCGAGCAGCCACCAGATGACTCCGCCGAGG
>Ga0075313_1000177_pt1 | contig 12259 bp, 8 predicted proteins | sample MayberryNE_Catta_3_FD_120051 | JGI IMG/M metagenome (GOLD analysis project Ga0075313, IMG submission 120051) | Natural and restored wetland microbial communities from the San Francisco Bay, California, USA, that impact long-term carbon... | ecosystem: Environmental > Terrestrial > Soil > Wetlands...
CCCGACTGAACTCGTTGATAAACGTTCCCTGCAACGATTCACATGAGTGAATATAGCAGTCCATCGCCGTAAAGAACCGCTGGTTCGGTGGCACGCTGGCGATGAGATTGGGGTCCATGACGATCTGATCGAAGGGGGTGAAGTCTGAGTTGATACCCAGTTTCTTGACCGGTCCCGTGAGGACGGCCGTGCGCGAAACCTCCGCTCCGCTTCCGGCTAAGGTGGGAATTCCGATGTGGTAGATGGCCGGATATTTGACAAGGTCCCATCCTTGATAGTCGGCCGCCGAACCGGGATTCGTCAACATGATCGATACGGCTTTTGCAAGATCCATGGTGCTGCCGCCTCCGATGCCGACGATCGCGTCGGGCTGGCGGTTCGAAAACGCCTTGACGCGTTCGGTCAGCTCGTCGACGTATTGGGTCTTGGGTTCTGCTCCGACGTCGACGAGAATGATGAGGTCGTTCTGGCGCAGCGGAAGCTTGTGGAAAAACTCCCGTTTCTCGTGGACGGAGTCGATGAGAAAAACGACCGGAGAACCGGCATCCGTGCGTTGTTTGCTGAGGATGTCGCCCAACTGATAGATGCTGCCCCGTCCGTAGATCAGCTGCGGAACCAGACGCAAATTTCGATACATCGCGTCCCTTTATAACCAACCATCCCGCTGCGCCCCCAAGGTCATGAGAGCCAAGCCGGTGGAGTGTTTCAATGCGTTCTTAATGCAACGGGAATCGCTCCGTCACCACTTGTTCGAACTCGACCGCCTGCTCGAGCGTATCGATCTCGATCAATGCCTCTTTCGACATTCCAACCTTGATCCGATGCCCCCGTTCCATCGCCCGCAGCATTTCCAGCTTCTCGACTTGTTCGAGTTTACCTGGCGCGAGCGTACAGAAGAGTTCAAGGAACGATGCCGTGTAGGCGTACAGTCCAAGATGAATGAGTACCGGGATGCTCGCCGCCAGTTCCGGATCGAAGGCCCCGTGGGTCTCGCGCATGTAGGGAATGGGTGCCCGCGAAAAATACACCGCGTAGCCGTGGTCGTCACAGACGAGCTTGACATGGTTCGGATTGTGATAATCCTTGTCGTAACGTACCGGGGTGCCGAGCGTCGCCATCTCCGTATCTTGCTGGATCAGTTCGACCAGCTGTCTGATCTGGTTGCCGGTTACCAGCGGTTCGTCTGCTTGGACATTGACGACGTACCGGGCCTTGAGATGACGATTCGCTTCGGCAATCCTATCGGTGCCGCAAGAGTGGTCTGGGTTGGTCATGATCGCTTCATAGCCGTCTCGACGGAGCACGTCCGCCAGCGATTCATGATCGACCGCAAAGTACAGGGGAAACTCGGGCGCCTCCTTCCTGATTCGATCAGCCGTCCAGACGATCACCGGTTTGTCCTTGATCCGGTGGAGGAGCTTTTTGGGAAAGCGCGTCGAGCCGATACGGGCCGGGACGATGATGGCGACGTTCATCAAGTCTGCTCGAGTTGCACCAACAGGGAAGAGGTCAGGCCAAGGCGGATTTCATTCGCGCGAGTCTATCACGCACCTGCTCCGGCGTCCACCGCAGTTTGATCAACATCGAAAGGGTCCGGCTCATGACCGCGTCGGACTGTGGCAGCGAAACCTTGGTGAGGTCGGCACCGTATCCGAAGCGGTCAATGGCCAGGCGGCCGGGCGATGCGAAGGTCTTAATGTGGTCCCATTTCCGGTGATAGTGCCAATTGTTGTCGTACCAGTAAAAGCAGCCGTCGACGCCGGCTGTGGCCAGGGCCCTCGCGGCATGACGGGTCTCATCCTCCGTCGGCAGCAAGAAACTCAAAAAGGTCGCAGAATCGCCGGCTGGATCGGGCACGGTGCGAAATTCAAGACAGCGAAGCCCGGCAAGTCCGTCCTTGAGCGCGGCTTTATGTCGGCGCTGTATCTCGAGAATACGGTCCAATCGCGCGAGTTGCGCCACCCCAATCGCTGCATGAAGCTCACTGAGCCTGAAATTGTGGCCGATGTGCGGATGTTGGTCCGCGCCTCGATCGACCCCCAGATGGTCATGGCCGTGGTCGGTGAATGCCTGCGCCATGCGATACACGTCGCCGTCGTCGGTCACAATGGCGCCACCCTCACCACACGTAATGGTTTTGACATAGTCGAAAGATAAACAGCCGACCTTTCCGAATGTCCCCAGCATGCGACCTCGAAAGGCGGCGCCGGCAGCCTGGGCGGCGTCCTCGATGAGGGTGAGGTGATGCGTACGGCAAAGGTCCTGCAAGGCGTCGATCTGCGCCATTGCACCGCACATGTGCACGACCAATACCGCTTTCGTTTTTGGCGTGATCGCCTTCGCCACTGACTGCGGATCGAGGCAGAGCGTCTGGTCAATCTCGGCGAACACCGGAACCGCGCCCGCCAAGAGGACGGTTTCCAGATCGGCGACGAAGGTAAAGGGCGGCAGGATCACCTCGTCGCCGGCCCCAACGCCGCAGGCAGCCAAGGCGGCGCTCAGGGCGGCGGTGCCGCTGGAGCAGACGTGGGCATGGCGGACACCGAACTTTGCCGCCAAACGTTGTTCGAGTTCGAGGCATTTCCAGTGCCCGTTCCTGGCTGCGTCGAATCCATAGCGCATCAACACGCCCGAATCGAGCACGTCTAGAACTTGCCGTCGCTCGTCATCGTCGATGAATTCAAATCCCGGCATCGTGGTTCCTCTTTCCGTACGGCCCGTTACAGCGCTCCCGCCGTCTGGGCCTCCTTGACGAAGGCCTCGATGCAGTCTCGAATGCCGTGCTCGATCAGCGAGCCGCTCTTCATCCAGTCCTTGGCCTGTTGGCGCTCTGACCGACAGGAGGTGGTGAACGCCGGTGCACCTTCACGCCCCACCTGGAAGGTGGTCTCTATCTTGAATACTTGGTCGTGCCGCCCGACATAATCGAGATAAAACTGCTCGATAGTGCCGGAAACGGATCTGGATGAGTCGCGCCGCACTTCATATCCCGCCAAGGTCAGCTCCTTGGTGAGCGCAGCGGCAAAAAATTCGCCGATGTCCTGAGAGAGATAGAGGACTTCGGGATCTTGCTCACCAGATTCCACTTCCTTTTTTCGCATGAGTCCGGTTGGATGTCCGGCATACGCGAATGCATCGACGCGGACAGAGCCACTGCCTTTGATCGAGGCCGAAGGGTGATAATCCAGATACAACACTCGTGGACAGCCGGTCAGCACCGTCACAGCCAGGAGGACTGTGGAGATCCGTCGGACCGTCTGCCAGTGGACTGTCATGCGTGTAGGCTGCTCGAAGCCTACGGAGAGAGCGAGCACCTGTCAAGAGTGAAACGTCTTCTCAGGCTGGACGCCTGCCCCTGCCCGTTATCGCGGCAGCGGCCTCGCTTCTACCACACGAGGGTACCGCCGAAGGAAACGCAGGCGCATGCGGTCTAGATAGAGATAGACGACTGGTGTCGTGTAGAGCGTCAGCAACTGACTGACCAGTAGGCCGCCCACGATGGCGATTCCAAGCGGCCTGCGCAGCTCGGACCCGACGCCGGTGCCGAGCGCTAACGGAAGGGCGCCAAACAGCGCGGCCATGGTCGTCATCATGATCGGTCTGAACCGCAGCAGGCAGGCCTCGAAGATCGCCTGTTCCGGCCGTTTGCCTTCCTTACGCTCGGCCTCCAAGGCAAAATCAATCATCATGATGGCGTTTTTCTTCACGATACCGATTAACAAGATGATGCCAATCAAGGCGATCATGCTCAATTCGATCTTGAATAGCAGCAGCGCCAGCAGCGCACCCACACCGGCAGATGGCAGGGTGGAGAGGATCGTGATCGGATGGATGTAGCTTTCATACAGGATGCCGAGCACGACGTAGACCGTGACGAGGGCACCCAGAATCACCCACAGCTGGCTATTCGACGACGATTTGAAGGCCCGCGCCGCACCCTGAAAACTGCCTCGAATGCTGGCCGGCAGGCCCATCTGCTGGATTTCCTGCTCAATCGCAGCGACCGTCTCGCCCAGCGAGACGCCGGGCATCATGTTGAACGAGAACGTCACAGCTGGAAATTGCCCCTGATGGTTGACCGCCAGCAGGCTCGAAGTGGGTTCGTAGCGAGTTACTGCGCTCAACGGCACTTGCGCTCCGCTCGTTGATCGCACATAGATGTCGTGAAGCGTCGCAGGATTCTGCCAGTACTGCGGGGCGGCTTCCATCACGACTTGATACTGGTTCAAGGGCCTGTACATGACCGAGACCAGCCGCTGCCCGAACGCATCGTAGAGCGTGTCATCGATGAGTTGAGGACTGATGCCAAGTCGTGAGGCGGTGTTGCGATCGAACACCACCAGGGATTGCATGCCCTTGTCCTGCAGGTCGCTGTTCACGTCGGCAATTTCTGGGAGCGTGCGAAGCTGTTGCTCGACGCGCGGCACCCACGTATTTAACTCGGTAAGATCCACGCTCTGAAGCGTATACTGGTATTGTGCGCTACTTGCTCTGCCTCCGACCCTCAGATCCTGAATCGTCTGCAGAAAGGTCGACGCACCCGGCACCTTGGCGAGCTTGGGGCGCAGTCTCCCAATCACTTCGTCCGTGGTAACCTTGCGCTCTCTGAGGGGTTTCAAGGCGATAAATGAACGGCCGACATTGTTGGTTCCTCCGCCGCTGAACGCGGTGACGGACTCCACGGCCGGATCAGTTCTGATGATCTCCGTAATCTCGGTAAGCTTTTGTCGCATGGCCTGGAAGGAAATGTCCTGTGCGGCCTGAATGCTCGCGGAGATGCGTCCAGTGTCCTGCTGAGGAAAGAATCCTTTGGGCACAACGGTGTACAGGTACACGCTCAGCCCCATAGTTGCGAGCGTGAGCGCGAGCATGATGTGGGGATGGCGCAAGACCCACGTGAGACTCCCGGCATATCCGCCACGCATGCCCTCGAAGAGTCGTTCGCTGACCCGGTACCACCGTCCGTGCGGCCGACCTGCCTCCGGTCTCAACAGCTTCGCGCACATCATGGGAGTCGTGGTCAGCGACACGACGAGCGAGACGAGAATCGCTACCGAGAGCGTGACGGCAAACTCGCGGAATATCCTGCCCATCATGCCTCCCATTAGCAGGATAGGAAGAAAAACCGCGACAAGCGACAGCGTGATCGACAGCACCGTAAAGACAATCTCTCGTGCGCCGCGAAGCGCGGCCTCGAGCGGAGGCATTCCCTGCTCCCGATACCGGCTGATGTTCTCAAGTACGACGATCGCATCGTCGACGACAAATCCCGTGGCGATGGTGAGCGCCATGAGTGAAAGATTGTCGAGACTGTACCCGCAGAGGTACATCACGCCGAACGTACCGATGAGCGAGACCGGCACTGCTACGCAGGGAATGAGGCTGGCGCGCACGCTCCGGAGAAAGACGAAGACGACCAGGATGACAAGCAACACCGAGATGACAAGCGTCCGCTCGACTTCGTGCAAGGACGCGCGAATGACTTCCGTCCGGTCGCTGAACAGGGACAGCTTGATGCTGCCTGGAATTGAGGCCTCCAATTGAGGTAACACCGCGCGTATGCGATCGACCGTCTCGATGATATTCGCTCCGGGCTGCCGATAGACCATGACAAGGACAGCAGGCGTACCGTTCGCTATTCCCATATTCCGCACGTCCTGCACCGAGGACTCGACGGTTGCGACATCCGAGAGCCGCACCGCGCGCCCGTCCCTGTACACAACCACGAGCGGCAAGTAGTCCTCCGCCCTGTGAAGCTGATCATTGGTCAGGATCTCCCACGTTCGCGACCCGTCGGTCAGTTGGCCCCTCGGCCGGTTCACGTTTGTGGCGCTCAGCATGCGGCGGACGTCGCCAAACCCGATGCCGTACTTGTTGAGGGCTGTGGGATTGAGATCCACCCGAACGGCCGGCAGCGAGCCTCCGCCCACGTACACTCTGCCCACTCCGTCGATTTGCGACAGCCTTGGCTGCAGAATGCTCGAGGCGGCATCGTACATCGCGCCCCGGTCCACAATGTCCGACGTTAGTGACAGAAGGAGAATGGCCGCGTCGGCAGGATTGTGCTTCCAGTAGCCAGGATTCATGGGGAGATTTGCCGGCAGGTCCGCACGGGCGGCGTTGATCGCCGCTTGGACATCCCGGGCGGCTCCATTAATATCGCGGCTCAACTCGAACTGCAGCGTAATACCCGTCGAACCGAGCGTGCTCGAAGAGGTCATCTCCGTGACACCTGCGATGCGGGAGAACTGACGTTCTAGCGGAGCCGCGACCGAACTCGCCATGGTTTCGGGGCTTGCGCCAGGCAAGCTTGCCTGGACGCTGATTGTCGGAAACTCCACTTGTGGAAGCGAAGCAACCGGCAGGAACCGGAAGGCAATGATCCCGATCATCGTCACGCCGATCGTGAGCAACGTCGTGGCGACCGGGCGGTGGATGAAGGTGGAAGCAATATTCATATCGGGTCCGTGGTAAGCGCTTCAGGCCGAACGGACGGTGCAGGGCTGCCGCGAAGGCGGCGCGCCAGGCGGTCAAACGCCAGATACACGACGGGCGTGGTGTAGAGGGTCAGCAGCTGGCTTAGGATAAGCCCGCCGACGATGGCGATTCCGAGCGGCCGCCGCAGCTCCGAGCCGACGCCGGTTCCCATGGCCAGAGGCAACGCACCCAACAGGGCGGCCATGGTCGTCATCATGATCGGACGGAAGCGCAACAGGCAGGCCTCATAGATGGCTTCAGTGGGCGGTTTGCCGTCGTTGCGTTCTGCATCAAGGGCAAAGTCAATCATCATGATCGCATTCTTCTTCACGATGCCGATTAACAGGATGATCGCAATCAGCGCGATCACGCTGAATTCGGTGCCGAACAGCATGAGGGCCAACAGCGCACCCACACCGGCTGAGGGAAGTGTCGACAAAATGGTGAGGGGATGAATATAACTTTCGTACAAAATCCCGAGCACGATGTAGACGGTAACCAGCGCCGCGAGGATCAACAACGGTTGGTTCGTCCGCGAAGACTGAAAGACCTGGGCCGTGCCCTGAAAACTGCCCCGGATGCTGGGAGGCAGGCCGATTTTCCGCGTCACTGCTTCGATGGCCTGCACCGCATCACCAAGCGACGTTTCCGGTGCAAGATTGAAGGATATCGTAACGGCAGGAAACTGCCCTTGACGACTCACCGTGAGCGGCGTCCTGGTTTCCGTCACGTTCGTAAAGACGCTCAACGGGACCTGCCCCCCGCTCGCCGAGCGCACGTCGAGAAATTTCAGCGCCTGTGGGCCTTTTTGAAATTCGGGCATAACCTCGAGGATGACGCGATACTGATTGAACTGCGTGAACATCGTGGAGACCTGGCGCTGGCCGAACGCGTTGTAGAGCGTATCCGTAATCAGCTGTGGGGTGATTCCCAATCGGAAGGCCGTATTGCGATCGATATCCACCATGGCGGCCAAGCCATGATCCTGCTGATCGCTGCTGACATCGCGCAGTTGTGGAAGCATCTGCAGGGATTCGACGAAGGCGGGCGCCCATCGATTCAGCTCATCCTGGTCCGCATCCTCAAGCGTGTATTGATACTGCGTGCGGCTGACACGGTTTTCGACAGTGAGGTCCTGTACCGGCTGCAGAAACAACGTGATGCCCCCCACGCCGGCGACTTGGGATTGCATGCGGTGAATGACGTCGCTAGCGCTGAGCGTTCTCTCTTTCAGAGGCTTGAGATTGATTTGGATGCGCCCGGAGTTGAGCGTGGTGTTCGTGCCGTCCACCCCGATGAAGGAGGAGAGGCTCTCGACGGCGGGATCCTCCAGGACCACTCTGGCTAATGCCTGCTGCCGCTCCAGCATGGCTGCAAACGAGATGGCCTGCGGCGCTTCGGTAATGCCCAAGATCACGCCGGTATCCTGCACGGGAAAGAAGCCCTTGGGAATCGCCACATACAGAAGAATCGTGACAATGAGCGTGACGATCGCCACCGTCAACGTCGCTGGCTGCCGATTGAGCACCCAGCGCAGTGTCCGGCCATAGGCGGCGATCGTTCGATCGAAGAAACCTTGGGACCAGCGGTAAAACGCGCCTTGCTCACTCTCACGGCGATACCGCAGCAGGCGCGCGCACATCATCGGCGTCAAGGTGAGAGAAACGATGGCCGAAATGACGATGGTCATGCTCAAGGTCACCGCGAATTCCCTGAACAGCCGTCCGACGATGTCCCCCATGAACAGCAGAGGGATCAGCACGGCGATGAGCGAGACAGAGAGGGACAGGATCGTGAAGGCGATTTGCTGTGATCCCTTGAGCGCAGCTTGCAACGGGGAATCGCCTCGCTCGATATAGCGAGAGATATTCTCGATCATGACAATCGCATCGTCCACGACGAACCCGGTGGAAATGGTGAGCGCCATCAGCGTCAGATTGTTCAGACTCAATCCCAGCAGGTACATGAGTCCGAATGTGCCAATTAGCGACAGCGGCACGGCCGCCGCGGGGATGACGGTGGCGGACAGGGTCCGCAGGAAGAGAAAAATCACCATGATTACCAACGCAACTGCCACCATCATCTCGAATTGCACATCCCGGACCGAGGCCCGAATGGAAGTTGTGCGGTCGGTCAGCACGGTGACCTGGACGGACGACGGCAACGCGCTTTGCAATTGCGGCAGCAACCTTTTGATGCGGTCCGCCACCTCGATGACGTTCGACCCGGGCTGGCGCTGAATGTTGACGATGACTGCAGGAGTGTCGTTCATCCAGGCCGCCTGCCTGACGTTCTCGACGTCGTCGATCACGTTGGCAACGTCGGACAAATGCACCGGTGCGCCGTTGCGATAGGCAACGATCAGCGGCCGATAGTCTCGGCTCGCCATGAGTTGATCCGTTGCGTTGATGATGGAGGCCCTCTTCGGACCGTCGAATGCGCCCTTTGCTTGATTGACGTTGGCAGCCGCCACGACTGAGCGCACATCTTCGAGAGTGAGGCCGTAGGCTGCCAGGGTCGTCGGATTGGCCTGAATCCGCACCGCAGGTCTCTGGCCGCCGCTGATGCTCACAAGCCCGACGCCCGACAATTGCGAAATTTTTTGCGCAAAACGGGTTTCAGCAAAATCTTCCACCTGGGAAAGAGGTAGAGTGCGTGAGGTCAACCCCAGGGTCAGGATCGGCGCGTCGGCCGGGTTCACCTTGCTGTAGATGGGCGGGCTCGGCAGATCTCGCGGTAAAAACGCCGAGGCCGCGTTAATCCCTGCCTGCACTCCCTGTTCGGCTACATCCAAATCCAGTTCCAGGTTGAACTGAAGCGTTACGACAGAACTCCCGCTTGAACTGGTGGATGTCATCTGGCTCAATCCGGGCATCTGCCCGAACATGCGCTCCAATGGGGCCGTGACCGACGAGGCCATGACATCGGGACTCGCGCCCGGATAGAAGGTAATCACCTGAATGGTTGGATAATCGACTTGCGGGAGAGCCGAGACCGGCAACTGGCCGTACGCGATAAAGCCGGCCAAGAGTATTGCGGCCATTGACAGAGTCGTTGCGACCGGACGCACGATGAACAGGCGAGACGGATTCACGAGGGGGTTCCTTTTGGCGGCGTTGCGGGGTTCGGCGTTGGCGGACCGGCGCCTTTCTCGGGCAGGTCATGCGTCGCCCGGACATCCACCCTGGTTCCTTCTCGAAGTTTTTCGGTTCCATCGATGACCACAAGCTCATCAGCAGACAGACCCTTCTCGATAGATGTTTCTTCACTATGGACGACACCGACCGTAACAGCACGCACGCTGACGCTCTGATCCTCTTTCACCACAAAGACAAAGGTCCCATCAGGACCGCGCTGGATGGCTGTGGACGGAACCAGCATCGTTCCTCGCTTGACTTCCAACAACAGGCGCGCATTGACGAACTGGTTGGGAAATAATGCACCGTCATCGTTCGGGAAAGTCGCTTTCAGCCTCACCGTCCCAGTGTTCGGATCGATCTGGTTGTCCACAGTCAGTAATGTGCCCGTGGCCAGTTTTTGCTTTTGCTCACGATCGAACGCCTCAACCGTCAAGCGCTCCGCGGCCTGGAGCTTTTGAAGCACGGCGGGCAGGTTGTCCTCGGGAATGGTAAACACTACGGCGATCGGTTGGAGCTGCGTGATGACCAATAGGCCATTGGTGTCGTTGGCGCGCACCATGTTGCCAGCGTCCACCAAACGCAGCCCTACGCGGCCGCTGATAGGGGCCGTAATGCGGCTGTAGACCAGCTGGAGTTTGACGTTGTCGATCTGGGCCTGGTCGGCTTTCACAATGCCTTCCGATTGTCGAACCAGCGCCTCCTGGGTATCGACCTGTTGTTTAGGCACATATCCCTGCTTGTAGAGGTCCTTGTACCGTTGATGATCCAGCCGGGCATTGCGCAATGCCGCCTGGTCCCGCGCCATCTGTCCTTCCGCTTGCATGAGCTGCACCTCGAAGGGGCGGGGATCGATTTCAGCCAGGAGGTCGCCTTGCCGGACGATCTGCCCTTCTTGAAAGAGGACCTTCATCAGCTGGCCGTCCACGCGGCTCGTGACGTTGACGGTGTTGAGCGGAACGACTGAACCGAGGCCATTGAGATAGACCCCGATGTCACCGATACGCGCTGAAGCCGCAAGCACCGGTATTGCGCGAGCGCCGGCGGGCGTCTGACTGGCTCTCGACGCTTCTTCGCCGGACTTTGCCAAGAGGGCATAGCCGGCCAAGGCCAGCACGCAGGCCGCAGCTAATCCAAGCAGCCCCTGCTTGACTCTGGTCGCAAAATGAGTGGAATCAGACATGCTGTGCTTCCTCAGCCATCCGCAGCGCTAGGGCGTTCCCAGTTTCTGCTTCTGTGCTTCTATATATTCCCGAGACACCCGCCAACGCCGCTCCAATCCTTTGTACATCCGGTCCAATTCGGGCTGCTGGGCCGTCGACAGCTTTGTGCTGATTTCGGCGATACCCCGCGCCAGAATCTGCTCGACCTCGGCCTGATGTGCGAACCGCAGTTCAAGCAGCGCCACATGGGCACGGGTGACGATTGGTTCGATGTCGGCCTGCTGTTGAGGCGTCAACGACAGGTCCTGCGTGAGGCGTTTCATGATCCGTTCGTGATGAGCAGCCGGACCCTGATTGGCGTGAGACGTTCGCTCGCCGTGCAGGAATAGAGAGTGTACAACGGCGCCGCTGAGAGCTCCAGCGCAGAAGAGGACGATGAGGCCGCCCCATAACTTGAGTCGAGACGTCATTGGCTCCTCCAATCGGCTATTCCCCAAAGAGGGGAACGGCCTCGAACTCTTCGACGACCACCGTGTGACTGTCCCAGGCCGTCGGCCGCAGGAAACTGACGGTCACCACGGTGCCGATCAGGACGACCGCCGCAGTGATGGTGGCGGTTCGCCAGACCAGCTGATCCAGAACAACTGTCGGCGCCCACCGACTTCGTTCCTCGGCGATCCGGCGGATGTCACGCATGACGTGCTGTGTCACGTTTGGGTCATGGGAGGCATCAACCCGTGAGCGATAGCCTTCGAGCAAGGCACGCTCGATCCTATTCAGGCTTTCATCGTCATGTGCCATGGGAACTCCCTGCGAGTGTGTGGCGCAACAATGCGCGCAGCGCCTGCCGCGCTCGATGCGCGCGAACCTTGACGTTGACTAGACTCCAGCCGAGCAAATCTGCCGCCTCACGCACCGAGTAACCATCGAGGTGCACCAACGTCAGAACGGCGCGGTTCTCGGGAGACAGCTGCCGCAGCGCCCAGTCCAGCACCGCAGTCGCCTCTCGTTTGGCGGTCTGATCACGAAACGCGTCGTCCGACTGCGCGGACAGCGTCCGCTCAACCCAACGTTGATGCTCCTCGCTCAACGCGGTGACCGGCACATCTTCCCGGCGAAGGCTCCTCCAAAAATCGTAGCACGTCCTCACCGCAATGCCGGCCAACCAATGGCCGAACGGAACAGAATCCGAAAACTGCGAGAGATTGACATAGGCTCTGACAAAGACGTCATGGACGATTTCTCCAACCCGGTCAGGCGGCACCCGGCGGCCCACAATGCGGCCAACGTGGCCTTGATAGCGGTCGATCAGTTCGGCGAACCGCTCGGTCTCACCCTCTTTGATCTCGCGGACAAGTTTTATCTCCTCGCGAGAAGACCTGCCAAGGGGTATCGAGTCATCGGCCATCGACAGATGAATTCCTGTGATCCGTCTGTCAGTCATTTTTTTTGTGATGATACGGCTACCACCGAGAAAGATCC
>Ga0075313_1000178_pt1 | contig 12233 bp, 13 predicted proteins | sample MayberryNE_Catta_3_FD_120051 | JGI IMG/M metagenome (GOLD analysis project Ga0075313, IMG submission 120051) | Natural and restored wetland microbial communities from the San Francisco Bay, California, USA, that impact long-term carbon... | ecosystem: Environmental > Terrestrial > Soil >...
CTGACGCGGTTCGGACGCTCCCAGTGCGCGGGACCCGACCTGTCAACGCTGCGTGCGCAGATCCAATCCCGACGAACCGTCCCTCGGACGGCATTCGGTCCCGCATGGAGCGGATTTCGGGTTCAGGGAACCGCTGACTCCCCACCTAGCGCGACCGGGCAGGTGGAGGGTAGCAGGGCCCCGAACGCCTGCCCGCGGCGCTCGCTCAGCGGTGCGGAGGCAGGAAGGTCTCCGTCTCATAGCTGTGCAGCACCGCCGCGGTGTGCATGCCCGCATGCGCGATCGGCGCGCCGATCGGGTTAAGCGTGAGGAGCGTCGGAGCGCTCCAGACGACGTCCCCCGTGAGCGGCTTCGCCACCTTCTCCGACCGGAACTCGCTGTAGCCGAGGTGGTAGACCGCCGTCATCGCGAGGGATGCGGCGAGCGCGACCGCGCCGATGACGATTCTCCCCCGGAGCCGCGCGTTCAGCCTCGTGCCCGCCAGCGCGGCGAACACGACGAGGATCGGGAACGCGGACAGCAGCAGGCCGTCCGTGAGTCCGTAGACGACTCCCCGCCAGAGGACCGCGCCGACGAGCTCCGCACCCTCCGGCCTCGCAGTCGCGTCCTCCGTCCGGACGACCATCAGCGCGAGGACGCCGGCCGCCGCCACCCCGAGCCCGAGCGCCCACGGCCAGCGGCGCACCACCGCGTGGCGGAGGTCGTAGCCCGTCGACTTGGACCACAGCCCGAAGAGGGCGAGAACGGCGATCGCGTACAGTCCGTAGAAGAGGTCGCGGTTCAGCTCGAGGACGTCCGCGAGCAGGTACGGCACCGCGAACGCGAACACGAACCCTCCGGCGAGCCACGCCCAGTGCCTCGAGAGACCGAGCCGTACCGCTGCGTGCCCGCGCGGCGCCCGGTCGAACGCATGAGTGCCCATTGAGGCCTCCTTTCCCGCCCAGCCTGTCCTCCCGCGGCGGGTCGGGCATCGGTAGCGAGTGACACTCCGGCTGCGGCGTTCCCCGTAGCTTGTCTCGTCTCGCGGTGCGCGCGAAAGGCGCGACTCCGCGATCCCGATTCCCTACGAGAAGAAGGCGGCGCGTCGCCGCCGTTCCCGCAGGGCGGCATCGCGCCTCGTGCGCTCCTTCGGTGAGAGTCGGGCGTCGAACGCAGCCACCTGCTTCGCCGACACCGATCGCTCGGCGTTCGTCATCTGACGGATCACCAGCACGCCCGAGGCAATCTGCTCGCGCATCTTGGCGAGCCTCGCCTCACGAGCATCCCGTTCCCGCTCCTGGCCCGTTCTCACCTTCGAAGTGTACGCGACTCGGCTCGTGTCGCGGTCGTCGGCGAGCCCATCGGCCCTACTCGGTCTCGGCAGAGCGACCCGCCGGCTTCCCGTCGGTGAACGTCTGCTCCCACCCGACGTTGACCAGCATCGCACCGACCTCACGGATCGCGATCGCGATCTCGTACCCGATCTCGCGGATCGCCTCTCTCTCGCGCGCCGTCGATGGATCCGCGCGCAGCTCCGCGAGCAGCCCTTGAAGACGCTCGATCGCCTCGTAGTTGTGGTGCTCGGGGCTCGTCATGGGGCAACGACGGCGCCCGGCGCCGTGCGCGTGGGCCGCACGGGCACGATCGCTTCGCTCCTGCTCAAGGGGCCTCCGTTCGGTAAGGGTGGGGCCGCGGCCGAGGCGCGCGGCCCCTTACGTTCCTACGCGACCGGGGTCACGTTCGTCGCCTCGGGCCCCTTCGCGCCCTCGCGGGGCTCGTACGAGACCCGTGCGCCCTCGACGAGCGACTTGAAGCCGTCGCCCGCGATGTTGCTGTGGTGCACGAACAGGTCCTTCGCTCCATCATCAGGAGTGATGAAGCCGTAGCCCTTGCTGTCGCTGAACCACTTCACGGTTCCGTCTGCCATGTAAACACCTCCCTCTTCACGTCACGAACGGGTGAGGAAGGCGCCGTAGACGCAGACCGAACTCGCTCTCAATTTCACGCACAGGGTAGCACCTGGGATGATCCGGCCCGTCAAAACCGGACGCACCGGACGTGATGACTCGAAGCTGCGGACCGTACCGCGCTACCTCCGTAGCCCGGCGGTTTCGGAGATCCCGGCTCTAGGCGTCGTGCTCGCGGGCGAGTTCCGCCGCCACAGGCCTGCCTTGGATCCCGCCCTGCTGAAAGATCGCCGGAACCTCGGGATCGGAGATGAAGCTCTGCCAGCCCTCCTCGTCCCAGTCGAAGATCGCCCAGACCCGGTCCTCCTCGTTGGGATCGCGGAAGACGTGCGCCCCCTTGGATCCGTGCTGCCTTCGCTTCTCAGCGCCCTTGGTCGAAAAGGCATCCCAGAAGCGGTCGAAGTCCTCGATCTTCGCGGTCGCCAGGATCAACGCTCTCCTCCTTCGTCGGAAGTGTCGCCCCACACCAGCCCGCGGAGTATCGCGCACCCCATGCCCTCGCGCTGATCGACATCTCCCGCGGACGATGCGCCCGCCACGATGCTCGCTCAGGAGCGAAGCGGCGAAGGAACGACGCTCGGACGCACGTTGTGTTCCATGGCGTCGGGTAGTTCCAGCCTTCCAATCGCCTTCCACGATTCGAGTGCCTTTCGGAGGCGACGCAGAGTCGTCTCACAAACGGTGCAACCACGCCGTCTCCGAGGATGGGCGCACCTGGGATCGAACCAGGGACCTCTCGCGTGTGAAGCGAGCGCTCTCCCGCTGAGCTATGCGCCCGGGAGGCGATAAGCGTAGCCCAGCCCTCGTGCGCGGGTTGGTACGGTCCGCGCATGGCTCCGGCGACGAAGGCGCCGCCGCGGGAGCGCGCGACCCGCGGGGGCGGGACGGGTCTCGGCAGGCCGTGGCGCGTCGTGGTGCTGAACGACGACCACAACACGTTCCAGGGCGTCGCCTTCGCGCTCTCGAGCGTCCTCCCGGGCGTGAGCTACGACCGGGGGATGGCGCTCGCGAACCGGATCCACTCGAGCGGGCGAGCCGTCGTCTGGTCGGGCCACAGGGAGCAGGCGGAGCTCTACTGGGCGCAGCTCGAGGGCTTCGGGCTGACAATGGCGCCGCTCGAGCGGTAGCGGGAGTCGGGCGCCGGGGGCCGTGGTAGCGTCCGCCGCGTGCTGCTCGCGATGACCGGCTACGAGGTCGCGCTGCTCGTCGTCGCGGCCGTCTTCATCGTCTTCGCCCTCGTCGTAGCGCTCGTCGTGCCGCGCCGCCGGCCCGACTTCCCGGCACGCGGCCTGGGCATCTTCATCGCGATCTGCATCGCCCTCTTCGCCGTGCAGATGGGCGCGGTGCTCGCGCTCGCCGAGCTGGGCGAGGGGCACGACGAGGCCGAGGCCGCCGAAACGACCACCGAGACGGACACGACCGAGACGGACACGACAGAGACCGAGACGACAGAGACCGAGACGACAGAGACCGAGACGACAGAGACCGAGACGACGGACGGCCAGAGCGATCCGGTCGGCAAGGTGGTCTTCGAGACGGCCGGCTGCGCGAGCTGCCACACGCTCGCCGACGCCGGCGCATCCGGCACGATCGGGCCCAACCTCGACGAGTCGATGCCGCCGGCCGAACTCGTCGTCGATCGCGTGACGAACGGGATGGGAGCGATGCCCTCGTTCTCCGACTCGCTCACCGAGGAAGAGATTCAGGAGGTCGCGGCGTACGTCTCATCCGCCGCCGGCTAGCGGGCCTGGGACCCACTCGCCGGATACCCTGTAGCCGCCTGGAGAGGTGTCCGAGCGGCCGAAGGAGCGCGACTGGAAATCGCGTACGTGCCGAAAGGTGCGTCGCGGGTTCAAATCCCGCCCTCTCCGTCAGTCGGGCCCCGTTGTGACAGCGGGGCCTGAGCGCGTGGAAGGAGGCCCGATGTGAGCAGGAGCGGTCGTCGCGTGGTCGTGCTCGGCGCGGGCTCGGCGGGAGAGCACTTCGTGGGCGCTCTGCGCCGGCGCGACGCGGACGTCCGGATCACGATCGTCGAGCGCGGGCTCGCGGGCGGCGAGTGCTCGTACTACGCGTGCATCCCGACGAAGACGCTCCTCCGCCCGGTCGAGGTGGTCGCCTCGGCTCGGCTGGCCCCGGGTGCCGCCGAGGCGCTCGCCGGGCGGGTCGACGTCGAGCGTGTCCGCTGGTGGCGGGACCAGGTGACCGACGGGCGCGAGGACTCCTACCACGCCGGCTGGCTCGAGGAGCAGCGCGCCGAGCTCGTGCGCGGGGAGGCGGTCGTCGCCCGCCCGGGCGTCGTGGAGGTCGCCGGCCGCGAGCTCGAGTACGACGAGCTCGTCGTCGCCACGGGCTCCTCGCCTGCCATCCCGCCGGTAGACGGGCTCGAGGACGCCCCGTACTGGACGAGCCGCGACGCGGTCTGGGCGAGCACGATTCCGGGACGCCTCGTCGTGCTCGGCGGCGGGCCGGTCGGAGTCGAGCTGGCCCAGCTGTTCCGCCGCCTGGGCTCGGAGGTCACCGTCGTCGAGACGAACGACGGGCTCCTCGCGCGGATCGACCCCGACGCCGGGGCGATCCTCGCCGAGCGCTTCGCGGGAGAGGGGATCGGCGTGCGTACCGGGGCCCGCGCCGCATCGGTGAGCGTGGACGGCTCACGCGCGCTGCTCGAGCTCGACTCCGGCGAGACGGTCGCGGCCGAGCGCATCCTCGTCGCGACGGGGAGGCGGCCGAACGTCGAGGGCCTCGGCCTCGAGCAGCTCGGCGTCGAGGTGACCGAGCGAGGCGTCTCGGTCGACGGGCGGCTCCGAGCCGGCGACGGTGTGTGGGCGATCGGGGACGTGGCGGGCGTCGGGCTCCTGACCCATCTCGGCAAGTACCAGGCGCGCGTGGCCGCCGCGAACATCGCCGGTGACGACCGCGTCGCGGACTACCGGGCGATCCCGGCTGCGGTGTTCACCGATCCGCAGGTGGGGAGCGTCGGCACGACGCAGGGCGAGGGGATCGTGAGCGCGAGCTTCACCATCGACGGCGGCCGGCTCTCGACCTACGAGCGCCCGCGCCGGCCCGGCCTCGTCAAGCTCGCGGCGGACCCGGCCCGGCGCGTCCTCGTCGGCGCGGTCGCGGTCGGGCCCGAGGCCGGCGAGTGGCTCGGCCAGCTCACGCTCGCCGTCCGGGCGGAGACGCCGATCGACGTGCTCCTCGACACCATCCAGCCCTACCCGACGTTCTCGGAGGCGATCTTCGCCTGCCTCCTCGAGCTCGAGTCGGCGCTCGCCGGCTGACGTGCCCGAGGGCGACGCGCTCCATCGGGCCGCGGCCCGGCTGCAGCCCCTCGTCGGAGAACGAGTCGAGGCAGAGAGTCTGCACCCGCGCGGTCAGGCGACCGGCGTTGCTCGCGTCGTCGACGGCCGTGTCCTCGAGTCGGTCGAGGCGGTCGGGAAGCACCTCCTGCTCCGCTTCGAGGGCGGCGTGGTGCTCCGCAGCCATCTGCGGATGAACGGACGCTGGCGCCTCCGGCCCAGAGGATCCGCGCTCCGGGGGTCGCCGTGGCTCGTGCTACGCGGCGGTGCCTGGGAGGCGACGCAGTGGAACGGGCCCGTGCTCAGCCTCGAGCAGCGTCCGGTGCGGCGCCTCGGCCCGGACCTCCTCGCGGAGGAGACGCGCGTACAGGACGTCGTCGCTCGGCTGCGCTCGGCCGACCCCGGTCGGCTCGTCGGCGAGGCACTCGTCGACCAGCGGATCGTCGCCGGAATCGGGAACATGTGGCTCGCGGAGTCGCTCTGGCACGCGCGGGTCTCGCCGTGGCGGCGGGTCGGCGAGGTGTCCGACGACGAGCTCGGGGCTGCGCTCGGCTGGGCGCGCGACGCGATGCGGGCCTCGGTCGCTGGCGCGCGACCGCGGCGATCCGTCTACCGTCGGGCGGGAAGGCCGTGCCCGCGCTGCGGAGCTGCGGTGGAGTCACGCGGTCTCGGTGACGCCAACCGGACGGCGTACTGGTGCCCGCGCTGTCAGCCGCCATCAGGCGAGCCTGTGGCGTAGCGGAGGCGCCCGGCCGGGCGAAACCGGGCGCCTCCTGCTGCCGCCACTCGGGCTCCGTCAGCTCCCGAGCCGAAGCGAGAGCGCGGGGATCTGGCCCCGGATCTCGCCGGCGGCGTTTCGCGGCGTGTGGACGTTCACGTACGTCCGTCCGGTCTGGAGCGCGGCGAGCACGTTCGCCTGCAGCGTCGCGGTGCCCCGTGCGCCCGAGCGGCACGGGCCGCACAGCGGCACGGCAACTCCGCCTGCCCTCCCGCGACGGCCGATGTGGACGTGCGCGGCGACTGCCCGTCCGGTGAGCTTGCCGAACGTCAGCCGCCATGCGAGCGTCCCGCTCGACCCCGTCTTCGTGACGGTCGCCCTGAAGGTGCCGCGAGCGCGGTTCGCGTTGCCCCGCGGCCGTGGGACCTCCTGGCGCGCGTTCAGCCTCGTCGCCACCGTGTCGGCGACGCCGATCTGACCGCGGATCTCGCCCGCCCCGTTGGCGGCGGTGTGCACGTTCACGTACGCGCCTCCGCTCTCGAGCGCCGCCAGGACCGCGGCGTCGACGGTCGCCGTGCCGGTGGCCGGGCTCTGGCACGGCCCGCAGAGCGGGACCGCCACCCCTCCGGCCTGGCCGGGCGGCGCGATGTGGACGTGCGCGGCACCGGCAGGCCCGGTCAGGCCCCCGAAGGCGAGCCTCCACGCCAGGGTCGCGCCCGACGCGGACCGGGTCACCGTCCCCGTGAACGTCCCGCGGGCACCCGCCACGTCCCCGGAGGGCGCGGGGACCTCCTGGTCCGCATCGAGCGCGGACGTGATGCGGATCGACGGCGCCTGTCCCTGCGCAACCGCCGTCCCGGTGGAGACGACAGCTGCGACGGACAGGGCCGCGACTCCGAGAACGATCGCCTTCCTCACGGACACCTCCTCGTAGACCACCTGACCCGGGGTCATCCCGTGACCCCATGGGTCGTTCTACGGAGGAGGCGCGCAGCCGGATCTCCAGGCACGGGTGGAGCGGAGAGCGGAGGGGGAGGGATTTGAACCCTCGAGAGGCTTGCACCCCTAACGGTTTTCGAGACCGCCCCGTTCGACCGCTCCGGCACCCCTCCGAGCGGCACAGCGTAGCCGTGGAGCGCCGGGCCCGGCCTTCGTGTCCGGGCCATTGTCAAGCCGCGTGCCGTATGCCACCATCTGCGGGCCACTGCGGCGGGGGAAGGGGGCGAGGGCACTGCGGCGCAAAGGGTCGATCGGGCGAGGGCGCGGACGTCCGGGCGTTCGCCTGCTCGTTCTGTCCGGGCTCGGGGCCGTGGCGCTGCTCGGTCCCGGTGGCGCTCCGCCACCTGCGCCTGCCGGCGCGGAGGCCGCGACGCTCCCCGCCGGCTTCGAGGAGACCGTCGTGTTCAGCGGCCTGACGAACCCGACGGTCGTCCGGTTCGCGTCCGACGGTCGCGTGTTCGTCGCGGAGAAGAGCGGCCTCGTGAAGGTGTTCGACTCGGTCACGGACACGACGCCGACGACCTTCGCCGACCTGCGTACGAACGTGCACAACTTTTGGGACCGCGGACTGCTCGGGATGACGCTGCATCCCGCCTTCCCCGCGGTGCCGTACGTGTACGTCCTCTACGCGTACGACCACGTGCTGGGCGATGCAGCTGCGGCCCCGCGCTGGGGCTCGCCGGGCGCGACCTCGGACGGTTGCCCCTCGCCGCCGGGTCCGACGACCGACGGCTGTGTCGTCAGCGGGCGGCTCTCACGCCTGGAAGCGAGCGGGAACGTGATGACCGGCGCGGAGCAGGTGCTCGTGGAGGACTGGTGCCAGCAGTACCCGAGCCACTCGGTCGGCACCGTCGAGTTCGGGCCCGACGGCGCGCTCTACGCGAGCGGCGGCGACGGCGCGAGCTTCACGTTCACGGACTACGGGCAGGACGGGAGCCCGCTCAACCCGTGCGGCGATCCTCCGGGTGGAGTCGGCGCCGCCCTGACGCCCCCGACGGCGGAGGGCGGGGCGCTCCGGAGCCAGGACCTGCGGACGTCCGGCGACCCGACGACGCTCGACGGCTCCATCATCCGCGTCGATCCCTCCACCGGCGCCGGCCTCCCGACGAACCCGCTCGCCGGGAGCTCCGATCCGAACGCGCGCAGGATCGTCGCCCACGGCTTCCGCAACCCGTTCCGCTTCACGTTCCGGCCGGGCACGGGCGAGCTGTGGATCGGCGACGTCGGCTGGAACGAGTGGGAGGAGATCAACCGCCTCACGTCGCCGGCCGACGCGCCCGTCGACAACTTCGGTTGGCCCTGCTACGAGGGGACTCCGCGCCAGGGGGGCTACGACGCCGCCAACCTCGCGATCTGCGAGAACCTCTACGCGTCCTCCGTCGACACGAAGCCGTACTTCGCGTACCGGCACGCGGACCGGGTGGTCCCGAACGAGAGCTGCCCGACCGGGAGCTCGTCGATCGCCGGCCTCTCGTTCGAGTTCGCGCCCACGACGAGCTCGTTCCCCGCGGAGTACCAGGGGGCCCTCTTCTTCGCCGACTACTCGCGCGACTGCATCTGGGCGATGCGCAAGGACGGCAACCCGGTCCCCTCGCCGGGCTCGATCCAGACCTTCGCGGCGGGCGCCGCCAACCCGGTCAACCTCGAGTTCGGCCCGGACGGCAACCTGTACTACCCCGACTTCGACGGCGGCACGATCCGGCGTATCGCTCCGAGCGACTCGGAGGCGCCGACGGCTCCCCCGGGGCTGGCAGCGAGCGCCGTGAGCGGGAGCGAGATCGACGTCTCGTGGGGCGCGGCGACGGACGATGTCGGCGTCACTGCGTACCTCCTCGAGCGCTGCCAGGGCGCCGGTTGCTCGAGCTTCTCCCAGATCGCTTCCCTCGCAGGCACGACGTACGGGGACAGCGGCCTGAGCCCCTCGACGAGCTACTCGTATCGCGTGCGGGCGCGGGACCAGGCCGGCAACCTGGGGCCCTACTCCCAGGTGGCGAGCGCGACCACCACTGGCGGTTCCGGCCCGCCGGCGGGTCTCGTCGCCGCGTACGCGTTCGACGAGGGGACCGGGACCGGGGTCGCGGACGCGTCCGGCTCCGGGAACGCCGGCTCGATCGGGACAGCGGCCTGGACGACGGCCGGCAAGTACGGCGGCGCGCTCTCTTTCAACGGAACGAGCGCGCGCGTCACGGTTCCCGACGCCCCGTCGCTGGACCTGACCGGGGCGATGACGCTCGAGGCCTGGGTGAGGCCCACCTCGGTCGGCAGCTGGCGCGACGTCGTCTACAAGGGGAACGACAGCTACTACCTGATGGGCTCGTCGAGCCTCCAGTCGCGCCCCGCCGCAGGGGGAATCTTCTCCGGGAGCTACGGGGAGACCTTCGGACCGAGCGCGCTTCCCCTCGACGTCTGGACGCATCTCGCCGCGACCTACGACGGGCAGACGCTCCGGCTGTACGTCAACGGGGACCAGGTCGCGAGCAAGCCGCAGGTCGGGTCGCTGGCGCCGTCCACGCATCCGCTGCAGATCGGAGGCGACGCGATCTACGGCCAGCACTTCGCCGGGCTGATCGACGAGGTGCGGGTGTACAACCGGGCGCTGACGGCAGCGCAGATCGTCGCCGACCGCGACGACCCGATCGGCGGCGGCTCGCCGCCCGGGGACACGCAGCCGCCGACCGTCTCGGCGCGGACGCCGCTGGACGGCGCGACCGGGGTCGGCGTCGCCGTGTCGCCCACCGCCACCTTCTCCGAGGCGATGGACCCGGCCACGCTGACCACGGGCACGTTCACGCTCGTCGAGCAGGGGACGACGACCCCGCTCGCGGCCTCCGTCTCCTATGAGAACCTCGTCGCCACCCTCGACCCGGGCTCGAGCCTGCAGGCGGGGACGACGTACACGGCGAGGGTGCAGGGCGGGCCGTCGGGGGCGAAGGACCTCGCGGGCAACGCGCTCGCGAGCGACGTGAGCTGGAGCTTCACGACCGCCGCCGCGGCGAACCAGCCCCCCGTGCCGGTGATCGACGCCCCGCTTTCCGACCTGACGTGGAAGGTGGGCGACCCGGTGTCCTTCTCCGGCCACGCCTCCGATCCCGAGCAGGGGGCGCTTCCCGCCTCCGCCCTCAGCTGGACCCTGCTCGTCCAGCACTGCCCCTCGAACTGCCACAACCACACGATCCAGAGCTGGAACGGCGTGGCGAGCGGGTCCTTCGCCGCTCCCGACCACGAGTACCCGTCGCACCTGGAGCTGCAACTGCGCGCGACCGACGCCGGCGGCCTGAGCGCGACGACGAGCGTCGAGCTCGACCCGCAGACGGTCCAGCTCACGTTCGCCTCCAGTCCCTCCGGGCTCCAGGTCACCGTCAACGCAGCGACCTCGGCGACGCCCTTCACGCGCACGGTCATCGTGGGCTCCGCGAATTCCCTCACCGCCATCTCGCCGCAGACGCTGTCGGGCACGAGCTACGCGTTCGCCTCCTGGTCCGACGGCGGAGCGCAGAGCCACAACGTGGTCGCGCCCGCGACGGCCACGACGTACACGGCGACGTACTCCGCGTCCGCGGCGCCTCCGGTGAACACGTCGCTCCCGTCGACGGGGGGCGGGCCCGTGCGCGTCGGCCGCTCGCTCACGGCGACGGACGGCTCTTGGAATGGCTCGTTGCCGATGACCTTCGGCTATCAGTGGCTCCGCTGCTCCACGCCCTCGGTGGGATCCTGCGCTCCGATCGCGAGCGGAGGGACGGCGACGACGTACGTCGTCCAGGCGGCGGACGTCGGCTTCCGCCTGCGCGTCGCGGTGACCGCGACGAATGCGGCGGGCTCGGCCACGGCGACGTCGAACTCCACCTCGCCGGTCAAGCGCTAGCGTCTCGCCGCGTGCGGCGGGCTACGGAGGCGAGCCGGATGCTCCGATATCCTGGACCTCCCGGAGAAGTGGCCGAGTGGCTGAAGGCGGCGCCCTGCTAAGGCGTTAGGTGGGGAAAATCCCTGCCTCGAGGGTTCGAATCCCTCCTTCTCCGCCAACCGCGTCGTGCCGGGGAGCCTGCGGGTTCCCCGCACGTCCGCCCCCCTGCTCCACGGCGAGGCCTCAGTCGTGGATGCGGGCGACCAGGTCCTCGCGGCGGATGACCTTGACCTCGATCCCGCCGAGCCGCACGTCGTAGCCGACGTCGCGCGGGTAGAGCACCTTGTCGCCGGCCTCGACGCCGTTCACGTCCGTCCCTACCGCGGTCACGATCCCCGTGCGGCAGGGGGCGGCCTCGGCCGCCGAGGCGGGGAGGATGAGCCCCGCCCGGGTCTCCGTCTCGTCGGCGATCGGCTGGACGACGACGAACTCGTCGAGCGGCTCGATCGTGACGTCCACGCTCCTCGGCTCCTCGATCACCTCTCGAAGACTACGCGGCACTGGCGACCGCCTCGACGGCGGAGACCCGCGGCCCGCTTCGTGAAGTCTGACGGCCCGCCGGGGCCGCGGGCGTCGTACACGGCTCGACCGTCGTCAAGGCGTCAGAGGCTGCGGCACTGGTCCTCCTTGTTCCCGTCGACCACGTTGCCTCCGCCGATCGGCGCGGGCCGGTTCGACTTGCACTGGAGGTTGCCGTCCACGCGGTTCCGCCGGACCTCGCTCCGCGCGCGGTTCGAGAAGAGCTGGATGTCCCCGTTCACGGTGTTCCGGTTCACGACGATCGGGCCGCGGTTCCGCTCGAGCTGGACGTTCCCGTCGATCCGGCTCGAGAGCACGGACACGGCGTGGCCGAGCTTCGCTTGGACGTCGCCCTCGATCTGCGAGCCGGAGCGCACGACGACGCGCCGGGCACGTTGCGCCTGGACGTTCCCGTCGACCCGGACGCGCGTCGCCACGAGGCTCGCACCCGCACCCACGATGACGTTGCCCTTGACATTCGTGCGGTTCAGCGCGCACGTCGCTCCGTTCGGGACGCGGACGTTGTCATCGATCGTGACGGCGCCGAGCGAGCCGCGGCAGGCCCGGTCATCGGCCGTCGCGGTTCCGGTGAGCATCCCGGCAGCCGCGAGGGCGATCACGAGCACTGAGAGGGTGAAGCGTTTCACGAGAGTCCTCCTTCGATCGGTCACGCTTCAGGCTGTGTTCTGCTCGTAAGATCGCCGTGAGACCCGTCTGAGAGTTCTCTCATCGAGAGTGCACCACTCGGCGGAACGGCCGGAGCACGGCACCGAGCGACCGGGCTAGAGGCGCCCGGCTTCGACGATCCGCTGCAGGAACTGCTGCGTCCTCGGCTCGCGTGGCGCCTCGAA
>Ga0075313_1000179_pt1 | contig 12207 bp, 8 predicted proteins | sample MayberryNE_Catta_3_FD_120051 | JGI IMG/M metagenome (GOLD analysis project Ga0075313, IMG submission 120051) | Natural and restored wetland microbial communities from the San Francisco Bay, California, USA, that impact long-term carbon... | ecosystem: Environmental > Terrestrial > Soil > Wetlands...
GCCCGTGCGCCGATGGCGAGATGCACGCCCCTCTCTAAAAAGTCCTCCTCGAGGACTGCGGCGACTTCGGCGTCGCGATGAGGGAGGATCTGGCGACGGGACACGACGAGGCTCACCTTTGACCCGAGGCTCTCGAAGATGTGGGTGAACTCCACGCCGGTGACGCCGGACCCGATGATCACCAAGTGCTCGGGGACATCGACCATGTCGTAGCAGTCACGCGTGGTGAGCACCCTCTCCCCGTCCACCGGGGCCCACTCGGGAACGCGGGGCGCCGAGCCGGTGGAGACCATCGCCCGATCGAATCCGACGCGTCGCTCACTTGAATCCGTCTCGACGACGACTTCCCGATCGGAAACAAAACGCCCGTGCCCGTAGATCACCTCCACCGACTGCGACTCGAGCAGTTCCAGCCAATTGCGATTGATGTCCCCGGTGATCGCCTTGATCCGCCCTGACAGCACACCGGTGTCCACCCTGGTCGGCTCGGTGGAGAGCCCGAGCTTGGCTGCGTTGCGGACCGAGGAGTGGCGCAGGGCGGCGGCGGCCATCGTCTTCGAGGGAATGCAGTCCCAGAGATGGGCCGCCCCGCCGACGATCTCCTTCTCGATGAGCGTGACCCGCCCGCCCTTTGAGGCGGCGGTGGTGGCGGCCTGGGTGCCTGCCGGACCGCCCCCGATGATGACCAGGTGTCTTCTCGTGTCGCTCATGTCATTCCCGTTCCTCACACCGGACGGTAGACACCGAATACGGCCCGGAGACGATTGGACACCTCGCCGACTGTTGCTCCGTGACGCAAAGCCTCCTTCATCGGTACGAGGAGGTTGCCTTCTCCGTCCGCTCGGTCCTGCAGGGCGTCTAGGGCTGACTCCACTGCCGGCTCGTCCCTGCCCGCCCGCCACCCGGCCAGACGTCGCCGCTGCTCCTCTTCCAGGGCAGGGTCGACTTCGAGGACCGGGATGCCGTCTCTGCCACCCTCGGAGTACCGGTTCACACCGACCACCACGCTCGAGCCGTCAGCCTGACGTCTGGCCTCGGTGTATGCAGCGTCTTCGATTTGGGCTTGCATCCAGCCGTCCTCGATCGCCGCTACCGCGCCACCCAACTCTTCGACCCGGGCAAGCAACGATTGCGCCACCTCTTCCAGCCGGTCGGTCAGGTATTCGACGAAATAGGATCCGGCCAGCGGGTCGACGGTGTCGGCGACACCCGACTCGTGGGCGATCACTTGCTGCGTGCGGAGAGCCAGAAGAGCCGACTCATCCGTGGGAAGGCCAACCGCCTCGTCGTACGCGTTGGTGTGCAGCGACTGCGTTCCGCCGAGGACTGCAGCGAGGGCTTGCATGGTCGTTCGAACCACATTGTTCAGGGGCTGCTGGGCGGTGAGGGTGGAACCGGCGGTCTGGGTGTGGAATCGCATCGCCCAGCTCTTCGGGTCCTTGGCTCCGATCTCGTCCCGCATCAGCCTGGCCCAAAGGCGCCGGCCGGCCCGGTACTTGGCGACCTCCTCGAAGAACTCGTTGTGCCCGTTCCAGAAGAACGAGAGCCGCGGGGCGAACGAATCCACCTCGAGACCTGCGTCGATTGCCGCCCTGACATAGGCAAGCCCGTTGGCGATGGTGAAGGCCAACTCCTGCGCGGCCGTCGATCCGGCCTCCCGAATGTGGTAGCCGCTGATGGAGATCGGGTTCCATTGCGGCATCTCGGCAGCCACATAGGCGAACACATCCGTGACCAGCCTCATCGAAGGCCGGGGCGGGTATATGTAGGTGCCGCGAGCCACGTACTCCTTGAGGATGTCGTTCTGGATCGTGCCCCTCAGCTCTGACGGCTCGACGCCCTGCTCCTCGGCGACGAGCTGGTACAGGAGCAGGAGGATCGCGGCCGTGGAGTTGATGGTCATCGACGTCGACACCTGGTCGAGGGGGATGCCGGCGAGGAGTCTGCGCATGTCGTCCATGGTGTCGATGGCGACTCCAACCTTCCCCACCTCGCCGGATGCCAGAGAGTCGTCCGAGTCGAGACCCATCTGAGTCGGCAAATCGAAGGCGACGCTCAGCCCCGTCTGCCCGGCTTCGAGCAGTGCCCGGAATCGCTCGTTGGTCTGGTCCGCCGTGCCGAATCCGGCGTACTGGCGCATGGTCCAGAGACGGCCCCGGTACATGGTCGGATGAGGCCCGCGGGTGTACGGGTATTCCCCGGGACGACCGATTGCCTTGGGGTCTCCTGGTTCCTCGTGCACCACCTGGATCTCGATGTCGCTGGTAGTGCGACGGTTTTGCTCCATATACCGGGTATCCTTGCATCGTTCCCGTCGGTGTAGGGCGGGAACTCCCAGGACCTGTACGACGTCCATCTCTCTCAATGGCCAGAAAAGCGCTGATCCACCAAATCGAGGCGCGGGAACGGCGCGGCCGATGGTTCGGCGCCCTTGCCACGCTCATCTCGATCTCCCTGCTCCTCTCCGGATGGGTGGGCCTCTTCGCATTTCTCGGCGCCAACTCGGCATACGGCACCTTTGAAGGTGTGAAGAACGAATGGGTGCCCGACACGAAATCGATGGAGCTCACCCTTCCCGACCTGAGCCGTGTCAGCCGCATCTACGCCGAGTCGGGTGAGGTCCTGGCAGAGCTCCACGACGGTCGCAACTCCGAGCCGGTGGCCTACGAGAACGTCCCCGAGACTTTGGTCTATGCGATTCTCGCCGCCGAGGACAGCGAGTTCTTCGAGCACGAGGGAATCGACTTCTCGGCCATCGTGTCGGCCGCCATCGACAACCTGATCACCGATCGCACCCGCGGCGGCTCGACGATCACCCAGCAGGTTGTCAAGAACGCCTTCGTGGGGACCGAGGTGAGCATCCAGCGCAAGATCACCGAGGCTTTCGTCTCCGCCGAGGTGGAACGACGATTCCCCAAGGAGCGGATCCTCGAGTTCTACATGAACTCGGTGTACTTCGGTGCCGGGGCCTACGGGGTCAAGACCGCATCCGAGGAGTTCTTCAACAAGCCGATGGACGAACTCACGATCGCGGAGGCGGCGACTCTCGCCGTGATGGTGCGCAACCCTTCTCTCTACAACCCGCGCACCCGGCCGGAGCTGACGCTGGAACGGCGCGACGAGGTGATCGGGGAGATGCAGGAGAACGGGTGGGTGACAGAGGCTCAGGCCAACGCCGCATCCGAGGAGCCCATCGGTGTCATCGAGGCTCCTTTGCGACGGGGCCAGGCCGATCATGTGGTGGCCGAGGTCAAGCGACAGTTGCTCAACGACCCTGAATTCGACTTCCTGGGCGACTCACCGGAAGAGCGAAAGAAGGCCGTCTTCGGCTGCCCGGCCGACGACGTCGCCTGCGAAGGGGGAGGCGGTCTCCAGGTCTTCACCACCATCGACCTCGAGCTGCAGCAGAAAGCGAACGAGATTCTGGCCACGTGGCTTCCATTGCCGCCTTACGAGGAGAACCTGGCCAAGTGCCGGGATATCCTCCCCAATGAGACGGACGACTTCCTCGCCCGGTACGCCGAGACCCACTCGTGTGTCCCGACCGGGGCAATGACCATGACCGACAACTGGTCGGGCGCGGTCAAAGTGATGGCGTCAGGTCTTCCCTTCGAGTTCTCCCAATTCGATCTCGCCGTTCAGGGACGTCGCAATCCCGGATCTTCGTTCAAGCCATTCGGCCTCATCGCAGCCCTGGAGAACGGCTACACCATGGGCCACAGCTGGAGCGGCAAGAGCCCGATCAAGATCGAGTGCCCGTTCCCTTGTGCCCCCAATGGCTCCAACATCTGGACCGTTCGCAACGCCGGCGCCTCCTTCGGGGTGATCGACCTGGCCGAGGCCACCTACAACTCCGTGAACGCCGTCTACGCCCAGTTGTCTCTCGAGGTCGGCCCGGAGAAGGTGGTGGACGTCGCCAAGCGCATGGGCGTCGACGAGTCAGCCCTCGACCCTGTGCTCTCCATCGTCCTGGGCAGCTCCGCAGTGAGCACCAAGGAGATGGCCAACGCTTTCTCGAACTTTGCCACATACGGGATGCACGCCGACGACTACATCGTGGCCAAGATCGTCAACGGCGCCGGAGAGACCATCTACGAGCACCAGCCGGAGACGACCCAGGTCGCCGACCCGGCCATCTTCGCCGCCGCCAACCGTGCCCTGAAGGTCGTCCCGGTGTCAGGCACCGCCCCCCGGGCCAACATCGGCATTCCCCAGGGAGGCAAGACCGGCACTCACCAGAGCTATCTCGATGCCTGGTATGTCGGCTACACCCCGGAGTACAGCACGGCAGTCTGGGTCGGTTATGAGGCCCAGCAAGTGCCGTTGACCAATGTCGTGATCAATGGCCAGCAGTACGACCGGGTCTTCGGTGGGTCGGTTCCGGCGCCGATCTGGGCCGAGTTCATGACTTATGTCCATGCCGGACTTCCCGTCACCGACTTCCCTCCAGAGCCAGGCAACATCAGCAAATGGCTGGTGCCGCCGCCCACGACCGTGCCCGGTGTCATCGGCCTGAGCGAGGGCGACGCCGAAGCCGCGTTGCGTCGGGCCAAGCTCAATGCCTCGGCTGAACCAGTCCCGTCGCTGGAGCCGGCTGGGACGGTCGTGAACCAATCGCCCGGCGGTGGCGCGACGGTGCGTCAGGGCTCCTTCGTCACCATCTACGTCTCGACCGGCGAGATCCCGACCGGTGCCCTGCCCAACCTCACCGGGCTCACCTTCGATGAGGCCCTCGAGATCGTCCGCTCGTTCGAGCTCGACACCGGGGTCCGGATCAATCTGACCCAGCAGAACACCGGGACCACCGACCCGGCCCTGGTGGGCCGCATCGTGAACACCAACCCGCCACCGGCGACCGCCGTCGAGGGTGCTGTGGATGTGGTGGCCCTCGTCGGTGTGCTCGAGGAGGAGCCGCCGCCCGAGACTCCGACAACCACGGCGCCACCCGACGACGACTGAACGATCGCCCTTCGTTTTGGCGCGGAGATCTCGACCTATAGGTCGAGATCTCCGCGCCAGAATGTGCTTTGGTCAGCCGGCTCTGAGCGCCTCCACCGGTTCCAGGGCCGCGGCGCGTAACGCCGGATAGAGACCAGCGACGAGGCCTGTCAGAGCCCCGATCAATGGGGCGAGCAGCGGCACCGCCGGATCCAGCACAGGAGTCCAAGTTCGTGCCGCGGAGATCGCCACCACCACCAGCACACCGAGGCTGGCGCCGATTATCCCGCCGACCAGGCCCATGGCTGTCGACTCCATCAAGAACTGCCCGGCGATATGACGACGTGCCGCCCCGAGCGCCCGACGCAATCCGATCTCCCCCACCCGCTCGAGGACCGAGACCAGAGTCACGTTGGCGATGCCGATGGCACCGACCAGAAGGGAGACGCCTCCGAGCACGAGGAAGAGTGCGTTGACGTCGCTCTCGACATCGCGTCTCAGGTCCTCCGGCTCGGGCGGCTTCTGAACCCTGAGCAACGTCGGTTCGTCGGGCGACAAGGCGATGGGCGCCTGCTCGGCGATGAGCGAGGCAGCGCCTATCTCGACGTCGATCTGAACTGTGGACGCCGACTGATAGCCGTACATCTCCCGGGCGGTGCCTTCCGGGATCAGGACCGCGTTGAGCAACTCGGGTTGACGGCGGACCTCGTCGAGAATGCCGATGACCACGAACGCGTCGTCGCCGACGAACACGACCGGCTGCTGGTCGACTCTCGTCACGTTGAGGCGCTGGGCGGCACCCGTGCCCAGGATGGCGACCCGGTCGGCCCTTTCGGTGTGACCCCAGTCGAACCAACGGCCGGTGCCCAACTCTCCCCGCACAGCCTCGAGAAGCCCCGGGCTGCCTCCATAGACGCTGATCTGAAACTCGGTCTGGGCCAACGGATCGGGGATCGGAACAGAGCGGACCAATGCCCCACCGACATCGACTGGCCCCAATGACCCGGCCGCGCTCACCCCGTTGAGTCGAAGGAGCCGGGTCTCGGCGTCGATCGGGATCGAGGCGCGAACATCGCCGCCGCCCCCGAAGAAGCCCTGCTCGTTGGTCACCACTACAGACGTTGCTGCCAATTCGTCGAATCGCCCCACGATCTGATTGCCCGCCGTGTTGGCCACACCAAGAGTGGCAACAAGGGCGCCGATGCCGAGGACGGTTCCGAGGACCGTGAGCACGGTCCGCCCGGGTCTGGCAAAGATCCCGGCGACCGCCTCCGCTGCAAGGTCGCGGGGTGACATCCGCGCCGGAGCTACCTCGGCCACTCCCTGAGGGACGACGAGGTCGGTCATGTGGATTCCTCGATCCGGCCGTCTCGAAGATGGACGGCGCGGTCGGCATGGGTCGACACCTGGCTGTCGTGAGTAACCACCATCAGTGTCAGGCCATCGGCGCGCAGCTCGTCGAAGAGGTCGAGCATGGCGCCGCCAGTCGCAGAGTCGAGGTTGCCCGTCGGCTCATCGGCGAGAAGGAGCGCCGGTCGCGTCACGAGGGCCCGGGCGATGGCTACCCGTTGCCGTTCACCTCCGGACAGCCTCGTCGGCATGAAGTCCATCCGTCGGCTCAGACCCACCCGGATGAGAGCTGTCTCTGCTGCGGGGACACGGTCGGCCCGGGGCATGCCGTTGTAGATCGTGGAGAGCATGACGTTCTCGATGACCGTTCGATGGGCGAGGAGGTGGAATGACTGGAAGACGAATCCGATACGTCGGCTGCGCAGGCCGGCTCGCTGTCCTTCTGCCAGGTACGAAGTGTCGATACCTTCAAAGAGGTAAGACCCATGAGTTGGGCGATCGAGGAGACCGATCAGGTTGAGCATCGTCGACTTGCCCGAACCGGACGGCCCCACCACCGCCAGATAATCGCCTCGATTGACGGTCAATGACGCCCCGGTGAGGGCGGGCACCGAGACATCGCCTGCCGAAAAGGTGCGTCCGACGTCCTTGAGCTCGACTACCGGGGCTCCAGGGCTCATGCCTCGCCGTCGGTGGTCTCTGTCGGCTCTGTGGTGTCTGTTGTCTCGGCCGGAACCGTCGTCCCCGTCCCGTCCCCCGCGCCCGATTCCGACGAGGGGCCCTCCCGGCCCACTACCACCCAGTCGCCCTCGGCGAGATCACCTTCGGTCGGAGTCACCTCGACCAGGCCGCCCGCCGCAAGACCAGGCTCGACGGTGACGGTTCGCAGGGTCGAATCCTGCTCCTCTACCTGGAGAATCGTGTCTCCCGCGGCGGTGGCGGACAAGGCGGCGGCAGGAACGGCCAACACCTCGCCCCCTGTCGAGCTCACCGGGATGGTCACTCTCACATTGGTACCGATTATCTCCGGCGGAAGCTCGGATGGGGTGATCTCCAGATAGATCCGATCGGGCTGGACCCCGTCGGTGCCGGCACGATCCGCTTTGAAGCCGATCACACCCGGGATCACTCCGCCTGTCTCCGGGTTCTCGATCTCAACCTCCATCCCGACCTCGACCCGGGGCGCATCGCGCTCGCTGACCGACGAACGGAGGGCGAGCTCGGAACCCGATACGGTGATGAAGGCGCCGTCGATCACCGATCCGCGGGCGACAGCGACCTGGTCGACCCGAACCGGCATCGCTCTCAGGAAAACGAGCTCACCCGCGGGAAGCCAGGTGCCGAGCTCGGCCTCGAGGGCAGCGAGCTCTTCCCGGGCATCTGCCACCTCATCCCGTGCGGCATCGATCTGCCGTCTCATCGCCGAGGTGTCCACACCCCGCTGCAGATCGGCGAGCGTGGCCTGGGCAACTGTCAACCTGGCGATGGCGGCATCCACCAGCGCCTGCTGCTCGGTTGCGGTGCGCGTCGCGTCGAATTGGGCCTGCTCGAGGGCCCCGGTCGCCTCTGAAACAGCCGCCTCCGCGCCGGGGACCCCATTGGCCAGATCCTGTTGGGCGGCGGCGAGCTGCTGTTCGGCCGATGCCACGGCCCGAGCCGCCTGGAGATTTGCCCGGTCGGCGTCGATGTTGGCCAATCCCCAGGCGTCCCTGGCTGCATCGATCTCCGCCTGAGCCGCCGCCACCGCAGCCTGACCCGAACCGGCGTTGGCGTCGCGGAGCGCCTGCTCGGCATCTGCGACTGCAGTCTGGCCGGCGGTTACCCGATCCCTGGCCGCGCGAAGTGCGGCGTCGTCTTCCTCGGAGAGCCCGTTGGGCCGGTATCCGGCGGTCTCATACCAGGCCGATACAGCCGCACTCGTCTCCTGATCCCAGAGATTGTCCGGCACCGCGGCGAAGAGCCCCATCCTGGCCAGAGCTTCCTCCACTTGAAGCACATCGTCGCCGGTTGCGCCCGGACGTAGATCCCGATACATCGGTATCTCTCCAGCGAGGAGGAACACCGGGCGCCCAACGACCTCGACGGCCACCGCTCCCTCGGCCAATTCTGCGTTCACCCCTACCGCCTGGGTCACTACGAGCTTCTCCGGGGTCTCGGCGAAGGATCCGGACAGCGACACGGACACCGGCTCGTCATAGACGATGTCACCACGAGTGATGACGTCGGCGGACAACACCTCGCTCACCACTTGGACGGTGATGTTCGACGCCTCCGGCGGCTCGGCGTCGGCCGCGGCTTCCGCCGGTGACTGGATCTGCGATCCGAAGAACCATCCGAGACCCGCGGCCAACACGACGGCCGCTATCACACCCCCCAAGAGCACGTTACGTCTCAACGCCCCCGCTACTCCTCTGTCAAATCAGCCGACGTCAACCCTGCTCGGCAGCCCGGATCTCCTCGAGGATCGCCCTGTTCTCGGCGATGAAGTCCGCCTCGTACTCCTCGCTCACTTCTTGATAGACCTCGTAGTAATCGCCACGGCACTCGAAATCGGCGACGGCGAGATCGATCTCCTCCTGCTGGAGTGCGGCTAGTGCCTCCATATCGACACTCTGCTCCGCTTCCTCCTGGGCTGCGGCGAAGAAGGCGTCGATCTCCTCCTGGGTCTTCTCCTCAAAGAAAGCGTCCATCTCCTCTTGGGACCAACCCTCGAAGGGATCGGCGTAGCCCCCGTTCGGACCGACGATCTCGTCGAACCGAGCCTGGAAGTCGGTGTAGACACTCTCCTGCATCGCGGTCGCCGATTCGTATTCGAAGCCCCGCTCAGCCATGCATGCCGCCCACTCCTCATCGAGTTCGATGATCCGCGGGTCGGCCTGGACCTGCTGGTACATGGCGTCCATCTCGGGCTGCAACTCCTCCCAGAGCGCATTGGTGTCGTCCATCGACCCGTACTCGGCTTCGTAGGCTTCGCCCGAGCATCCCGGGCCATACCCGGTCATCTCCATGTATTCCTCGCCGGTCTCAGGGTCCACAACGGTCTTAGACCCTTCCTCCTGCTCCTCCGGAGTGCCGTACAGCGCCTCGTACCACGCGGTGCTCTCCGATTCGGACATGCCCTCGAGCATCTCCTGGTTGGGATCGATGTATTCCTCTTCGGGGCCAGGCTCGTTCAACTCTTCGTTCCCGTACCAGGTTGTGATCCCGAAACCCTGGGTGCGGACGTATTCCTCCTCGTCCCACTCCTCACCCACCATGAAGGATCCCTCCGGCGGCAGAACCGGCTGGTACTCGAATCCCGCCTCTGCCATGCACTGGCGGATCGACTCCTGGATCCGGGCTTCTTGCTCCCTGTACTCGGCCTCCTGGGCCTCGGGGTCCTCGGTGCCGTAACCGAAGAAGTCGGCCATCGTCTCGCCCTCGGAGCTCGACTCCTCGGTGGCCCCTTCATCGGTCCCGGTTGCTTCGGGGTCGGCCGCCCCTCCACCACCGCATGCGGCGACCAGCAGCAGAACGATCAGGGCGAGCCACCTTCGCATGAGTCCTCCTCGTCTCCCTCGACGGGTTTTCTCCCCTTGAGACGCTACTCGCGAGCCATAGGTTCCGCGGAATACCGACGATGGGAGAGCAAATGTTTCGCGACCCGCGTTTATGACTCTTGACGTTGTTTTACAGTCACTGGTAGATCTCAACGGATGAGAACCGAAGTGCCCGGAGGTGGCCAGACTGCTCGTCCTCCGCATCTGCGCACCGTGGGGCCTCCGGGCGCTTCGGTCCGGCCGACGGCGAGGGTCCGGCCGGTGGTCCCGGTCCGGCTGGAGCCTCGTCGCGGTGGGTTCGAGCCCTCGGACCCTTACGTGAGGCGGTTCTGGGTGGCCGCAATCGGCTCGAGCGCCGTTGCCGAACTGCTCCGCCTGGTTCGGGCGGCCGAGAAGGGGGAGGGGGTGCGGCTGCCCAGGACCCTCCCGATCCTGCTTCGTGTCGGCGTGGTCAAGGCCGAGACGTCGGGGCTGGTGGTCTTCGACCGCATCCCGGCGGTGCCACCCGAGCTGCGCTGGCGATTCCCGCCAAGTCTCGGGGCGGAACACTCGAGGTGGGTCACTTGAAGATCGGGCGGCCGGTTGCCAGAAATGCCATGGCCACCAAGGCAACGGTCTCGCCGATGAGGAAGGCCAGAGCAACCCGCACGTCGGGGGCACCCCCGAGAAGCGCCAGCGCCAGGACTGCGGAAACGAGGCCGGCGATCCAGGCCATGGAGAGTCGCGGCGTTCGCCCTTCGGCAACCAGGACCTGACCGGCGATCTGGGCCGTTGCCGCCGCCGTCACACCAGCGGCGGTCAGGGCAGCCACCGTCGCAGACGGGGCGAACTCCGGTCTGAAGAGAAGACTGACTACTTCTGGCCCGACCAACCAGCCAACCAGCGCACCGAGGCCGGAAAGCACCACTCCGCCGATCACGACGAGCCGGGCAATCTGAGCGAGACCCTTGCGGTCTCCTGAGTCGGCCATGCCCACCAGAAAGGGAAGTAGTCGCCCCTGGAGAGAGAAGATGAGGGTCAGCGGTGCTCGAAACAGGGTGAACGTGGCGAAGACCACGGATTGGATCGCCTGGTCGCCCCCGAGCAGGGCGACGGCGACTGGTGCCGCGCCCAGCAGGACCTGCGCTGAGGCGGTGCCGCCGACGTAACCACCGAGAAAGCGGGTTGGTCGTGCGGCAGGGGGACGGGTGTGCCCCTGGTCGTAACGCCACCAGCCCATCCCGAGGACCGCGAACCCGCCGAGCACCATCGCCCAGCCCAACGACTCCGCCGACGCAGCGAGTTGGATGGCGACGATGCCCGCCGCCAGGCGCACAACGGTCTCGACGACCAGGACCCATCCCACCTTGGCGAACTGGCGACGACCGGCGTAGACGCCCTTGCCCACGAAAAGGAATCCGTAGCCGATCATGAGGAGCACGATCTGAATCACATATTGCAGGTTCCCGGCAAACAGCCGGTCCAAGGTGAAGAACACGAACCCGCCACCGAGGACTGCCCCGATCGCGGTCACCGTCATCGCCGGGACCAGGTCGCCCGGGATCACTTTTCGGCCCCCGGCCACCTCGCGGGTGATGTATTGCTCCACGGGGACCAACAACACCGTGGCGATTATGAAGAACACCGTCCAAAGCTGGGCAACGGGCGCGAAGGCTTCGGTCCCGAGCTGACGGCCCCCATATGCCTGGAAGATGTAGGCGCCGATGGCCCCGATCAATCCTCCCGCCACCATGAAGGTGGTACCAGGAGCTCGGAGACCTCGCGGATGTGCCTCTATCACTGGGGCGCTCAACGCGCGCCGAACCCGGTCAGGACTGTCCATACGCTCTTCCAGAGCACGCGGAGATCCATCACCGGGGACATGTGCTTGATGTAGTAGAGGTCATAGGTCAGCTTCTCGATCGTGTCCGCATGATCATCGGCATATCCGTAATTGACCTGAGCCCATCCGGTCATCCCCGGGCGTACGAGATGACGATGCTCGTAGAAGGGGATCTGTTGCCGGAAGGCCTCGGCAAAAGGGACTTGCTCGGCCCGCGGCCCGACGAGGCTCATCTCCCCCTTGAGCACGTTCAAGAGCTGGGGGATCTCGTCGAGGCGCGACTTGCGAAGGAACCTCGCTCCGCGGACGACACGGTGATCACCCTCGCTGGCGAAGCTGGGACCGTCTTTCTCGGCGTCTTCTTCCATGGTCCGGAACTTGTACATCGTGAAAGGCGCCCCGCCGAACCCGGTCCGCTCCTGGCGGAACAGTGCGGGCCCCCGTGAGTTCAATCGAATGTATGCCGCGACCAGGATGCCGACGGGCATCCACAGTGGAGCCGTCAACACCGCAGCAACCGTCTCGATGGCTCGCTTGCCGGGGAGCCACGGCGCCACC
>Ga0075313_1000180_pt1 | contig 12151 bp, 10 predicted proteins | sample MayberryNE_Catta_3_FD_120051 | JGI IMG/M metagenome (GOLD analysis project Ga0075313, IMG submission 120051) | Natural and restored wetland microbial communities from the San Francisco Bay, California, USA, that impact long-term carbon... | ecosystem: Environmental > Terrestrial > Soil >...
AGACTGGGGGATCATCGACGGGACCGACACCCCCGGCATCTACCGTCCCTCCAACACCACCTTCTACTTCCGCCACACCAACACCCAAGGCAACGCCGACGGCCAGTTCGGTTGGGGATCACCGGAATGGCTCCCGGTCGCCGGCTCGTATGGCGCACTTCCCGGGACCGGCCCTGGATCCGGATGCCCGGTATTCCCTGCCGACAACATCTGGAACACCCGGGTGGACACACTGCCGGTCCATGCCCGCTCCGCCCAGTACGTGTCCCGGATCGGGGCAACCGCCAATGTCCACGCCGACCTGGGCAGTGGAGTCTGGCCGCCTGGGTCAACCAGCCCGATCGGCATCCCGTACGTCGAGGTTGGCCCGAACCAGCCCGATGTGACGGTCCAATTCACCTCCTGGCCTGGCGAGAGCGACCCCGGTCCCTACCCGATCCCGACCAACGCACCCATCGAAGGAGGGCCCGCCTCGTCAGGCGACCGCCATGTCATCGTGGTGGATAGCGCGGCCTGCATGCTCTATGAGTTGTTCTCAGCGTTCCCCAATGGCGACGGCACGTGGCGCGCCGCAAATGGCGCTCGCTACAACCTCCGTTCCAACGCCCTGCGACCGGCCGGGTGGACCTCGGCCGATGCCGCCGGTCTTCCGATATTTGCCGGCCTTGTTCGCTACGACGAAGTCGCGGCAGGGGCGATCCGCCACGCCATCCGGTTCACCGCCCCCGACACACAGGCCGCCTACACCTGGCCGGCCCGTCACGAGGCTTCATCCATCACCGACCCGTCCTACCCGCCAATGGGGCAGCGCTTCAGGCTCAAGGCATCCTTCGACACGTCGGGGATGTCGTCACAGGCCCGGGTGATCTCCGAGGCGATGAAGACCTACGGGATCGTCCTCGCCGACAACGGATCGCCCTGGTACATCTCCGGTGCCCCAGACCCGCGCTGGAACAACGATGTCCTTCACGAGCTGGATGTCATCGAGGGCTCGGACTTCGAAGCCGTCGACGTGTCCTCCCTGATGGTCGATCCCAACAGCGGCCGGGTCGCTCCCTGACGGAGTCGGCGGGAGTCGTGTCGCAAATGAGCGGGCACGGTCGATACCGGGACAGAGGGATTCGTGCCCAGATCGATATCGATGACAGAGCCCGTCGGGTAGACCTCGATCGAATCGTCGGTGGCGATGGTCACCGATCCAGTCCCCAGCACCTGCATCTGACCGTCCCTGCCGACGAGACCGGTCGATTCGTCGATCCCGAGCACTGCAAGACCACCCATCCGCTTCAGGAACGGGGAGAACCAGCGTCGGACCCGAAGTCGGTCGAAATGAGGAGCAACCACGAATCCGTGCAGAAGTCCAAACCCCGGGATCAGTCGGAACGGATCGGGGGGATAGAGATTGAGACGACGCTCGAAGAGGTCGATCGCACCCGCCGACGACCCGGTGACTCCCAGGCCTGCTTCCCAGCGGGCAACGATGGTCTCGAGGATCGGTGTTCCGTATAGAGCATTCATGAGACGATTGGGCACTCCTCCGGGAAGGACGATCAGGTCGGCCCCATCCACCATCTCCAGTGCAGTCTGATCGCTTCCGGAGCCGGGGATGACCACGCGTGCCCTGGCTCCCAGCGTGGTCCAATGGGCCTGCGCCAGGGCTCCGGCCGCGGCGGCTTGTCCCTTGAACGAGGCGAGAGGGAGAATCACGACCTCGGGGGCAAAGACGCCGACTTCGTCGAGCATGCGCCGATCGATGGGCAGCGTCGGCTCGTAGTGCTCCAGACCGCCCAGCAGTCCAATTGGCCCCGGCATCATGCCACCGCCTCGAGCTCGCGGTCCGCATGCCGCTCATTGGCGGCCGAGACGTTTCCGCGCAGCATGGCAAGCGCCGGCCCGACACCCACAGCTACCGGCAGCCAGTAGGAGACAAGCCGGTAGGAGAGCACCGCCATCGCCGCGACGCCGCCCGGCACGCCCAGGGCGGCATAGGTGACGGCAAGCGCCGATTCGAGGACACCGAGCCAGCCGGGGGTCAGCTCGGGAAGCGCATTGATCAGATTGGCCAAGCCGTAGCCGACGAGGAGAACCGCCGGGTGGAGTCGGACGCCAAAACCGAGAAACATCACCCACAGCGCCGCCGCATCGACGATCCAGCTCAGCGCCGCCCAGCCCATGAGCGGAAGCAGCCGGCGGACAGGCACCCTCGTCTTCGCCTGCAGCTCCCAATCCCCGGGCTCTGCAGATACGCCCAGCCGCGACCCGACCGCACTCAGGCCTTTGGCAACCCGGGCACGGAAACGCGGTACGCGGAGCGCGGCGACTACCGCGGTACCGGCCACGAGAAGGACCGCGAAGACCAACGCCGGGCCGACGAGGTGGGCTGGGTCGACTCGTCCTTCGGGAAGGCCCGAGGCAGTGCCGATTCCCACCACAAGAGCCAGAGTGCACATCGAGACCAACCACGAGATGAGCATCGAGGCGACAGTTCGTGGAACTGGGTTGCCACGGGCCACGATCGCCCTGGCGGCGAAGATGCTCCCGGCCGCGCCGCCACCGGGGAGAATCCGACTCAGGGAGAAAGCGCCCATCGAGATCCGGAGGGCCTGACCGCGGCCGAGGCTTCCGCCCAGACCTCGGATCGATGCCCGGTAGACGTTGGACAGGCTGTAGACCCAGACCCCTTCCAGGAGGAGCGCCGCCGCCACCAGCCATCCGCTCCGTGTGAGCAAGTGGCCGATGGCGTCGCGGATCTCAGAATGGCTCGTTGCGACCATCCGGATGAGGAGGACAAGCGAGAGGACCATCAGTCCCCAGCGCAGGATTCGGCCCGGTGACAGGCTTCCGCGGCTCACAGGGGCAGAGTCGGCGCCGACGTCGGAAGCGACAATCGGGGACGACCCTCGTACTCCCCCGACCCGCTCGGGGAGGCTGTAGGTGACATGGTGTGACATGTCGCCAACGTATGGAGAGGGGCGCCGCGCGTCGTCCGCCTCGAGAATGCAATCAGCCGTACATCCTCAGATGTACGACCGGCACCTCAGCGGCCCGGGATCACCAACCCTGACTCATAGGCGAGGACGACCAACTGGGCGCGGTCGCGGGCACCGAGTTTGGTCAGGATCCGGGACACATGGGTCTTGACGGTGGCATGAGTCACCACCAGGGCTTCGGCGATCTCGGCGTTGCTCAGCCCGCGACCCACCTCGACCATGATCTCCCGCTCACGCCCGGTGAGGAGCTCCAGTCCTCGAATGGCGCGTTCGTCGGTGATGGCTGGTCGCACCGCGAACTCGGCAATCAGACGGCGAGTTATCGAAGGCGCCAGCAGCGCCTCACCTTCGGCCAGGACGCGGATCGCAGCCACTAGTTCCTCGGGTGGGACGTCCTTGAGCAAGAACCCGCTGGCACCTGCTCTCAACGCGGCATACACGAACTCGTCGGCGTCGAAGGTGGTGAGAATCAACACTCGCACATCGGTCAGGTTCGGATCGGCGACGATCTGCCTCGTCGCTTCGATCCCGTCGACCATCGGCATCCGGATGTCCATCAGGAGAACGTCGGGCCGATGGTCCCGAGCGAGCTCCACAGCCTCCAGCCCGTTGCCCGCCTCGCCCACCATCTCGAGGCCCTCCGAGTGTCTGATGATGGTCTCCAGACCCGCCCGGACCAGCGCCTGATCGTCGGCGATCCCGACTCGCGTCACTCGGCGTCCTTATCGAACGGAAATCGTGCCTCGACCCGATACCCACCGTCGTCTGTCGAGCGGGCATCGAATGTTCCTCCGTAGAGAGAGGCTCGCTCCTCCATCCCGGAGATGCCGTGGCCACCCCCCTCGATGGGCTCGACGGCCCTGGTTGGAGGACCGTTGCCGACGACGAGCACGAGGGCGCCGTCGGAGGCCTCCAGTGTCAGCTCGGCTTCATCGACACCGGCGTGTCGGACCACATTGGTGAGCGCCTCCTGGGCAACCCGGTAGGCGGCGAGAGCCATGCCCGGCGGCACCCGGTCCAGGGGTCCGGAGCGGTTGACTTCCACATCCAGCCCGGCGCGTTCTACGTCTTCCACGAGCCGCTCGATGTCGTCGAGGCCGGGAGCGGGCTCGGTGAGAGAATCCTCCCCTTCCCGGAGCACCCCGACCAGACGTCTCATGTCGGCGAGCGCCTCACGGCTCGACTTTTCGATCGTCTCCAGGGCCTGCTGAGCCGCCGCGGGGTCCTCGCGGGCCGCCAAGCGACCGCTGCCCGCCTGCAAGGCGACAACCGTCATGCTGTGCGCGACCACGTCGTGGAGCTCTCGGGCGATTCGAAGCCGCTCTTCGCTGACCGCACGGCGAGCCAGCTCCTCCCGGGCCGCCGCCAACTCCGCCGCTCGCTGTTCGTGCTCGATCGCCGCCGTCCGCCACCTGCGCACGACGTCGCCGAGGAACCACGCCACCCCGATTATCAAAGCGAAGAGCGCTATTGACCCGTAGCCCGGAAAGCTCGGGCCGACAAAGATCAGGACGACCATGGTCAACTCGACTACGAGCAGAGCGAGAAGAGACTTTTTTCGCTCCCTGGCGGCGGCCACTGTGTAGACGGCGATCAGGATCCCAGGTCCAATCATGTAAACGGGGAGGTCGAGCACCAGCGTGTAAATCACCGACGTGATGAGCATCACGGCGAGGACTCCGAGCGGCCAGAGCCTCCTGAAGGCCAGCGAGCCACCGTTGACGATCAGCAAGCTCACGCCAAACCCGGTTGGGTTCCTGCCGCCGAGAACCTCGTTGTAGAGAGTGACGGAGGCGACGATGGCAAGGGCGGCAAGCGCCAAATCGAGAAAGGCCCGATTCCACCACTCCCACGAATTCGGGCGCAGACGGGTGTCGGTGGCAGTCATTCGATTCGCCGTTCCATTCGATGGACGCCAACAGCGGAGAGGGAGGGATTTGAACCCTCGAGGAGGCTTAACACCCCCTACTCGCTTAGCAGGCGAGCGCCTTCGACCACTCGGCCACCTCTCCAGGTGAGTCGGCGACGATGCCGCCGACGTACAAAGTACCAAGTACCACGTAACAAGTACGAAGCTCGCATGGCGAGCTTCATGATGCGGAGGGGGTGGGATTCGAACCCACGAGGCCCGGATCGGGCCCAACGGTTTTCAAGACCGTCTCCTTAGACCACTCGGACACCCCTCCAGGCGACGTGCGCTGCATCAGGGTACCCGGGGCCCCATCTCGTCTTCGACGCAGCATCGGTCAGTTGCCGTAGGGCGCGAGCATTACCTGGCGTGGCCGGGTGAAGGGGAAAGATGGGAGGTCGAGATCGATCCATTCGGCCGTCTTCTCACCAAGGTACGTGATGCAACATCCGAGGAGGCGGAGATCATGGCTTCGCTCAAAGGATGCTCATCAGCAGTGGTCGAAGTATCGGCATGAGTGCCGAGCTCACCAGCTTTGCTCGACGCAGTCGGCATGACTCTCCGGTTCGACCTGAATGGTCGCGTGATCGATCCCCCATGTTGTCTTCAACAAGTGGCTCGCAGTGTCGAGCACCGAGTGCAGATCGGCAGCATCCGACACGACCAGGTGCGCCGTGGCCAGATCCATGTTCGAGGTCAGGGTCCAGACGTGCAGATCATGTACCCCGGTGACGCCGTCGACACCGGCAAGGTCGGTCAGCACCGCATCGACATCGACCGATGATGGTGCAGACTCGGCCAGGATCGAGACCGCCTTCCATCCCAGACGGATCGCCCTGGGGATGATCCACAGCCCGATAGCGATCGCAATCAGCGGGTCGGCCAGGGGCCAACCGGTGCTCAGATAGACAACGGCAGCTGCGATCACTCCGATCGAGCCGAGAAGGTCGGCAAGAACCTCCGTGTACGCCCCTTCCATGTTGAGGCTCGCCCCTGCGTCGCGGCGGAGAAGCCAGATCGCGACCATGTTCACCAGCAAGCCCCCGACCGCCACCCAGAGCATGAGCCCAGCCTCGATCTCCGGGGGATCGCCGAGCCGGTTGATTCCCTCATACAGCGCATATCCGGCGATCCCGATCAAGAGAATTGCATTGGCCAAGGCGGCGAGGATCTCGAGTCGGTAGAGCCCGAAAGTGCGCTGTTCGTTTCGCAGCAGACTGGTGGCGCTGACGATGGCGGCAAGGGACATCGCCAGACCGAGGGCGTCGGTCCACATGTGCCCGGCATCCGACAAGAGGGACAGCGACCCGGTCGAGAACGCGGCCACAACCTCGACGAGGGCATAGAGCACAACCATCCCGAGCACGACCGAGAGGCGCCTGGTCTGGCGCGCTCGAGTGGCCTCGGCCGGCAATGGCTCATTGCTCATAACGAGATGACGCCGCTTGAAACGGCGCCCTTGGCGGAGGGGGAGGGATTCGAACCCTCGAGGAGGCGTCAGCCCCCTACGGCATTTCGAGTGCCGCGCACTAGACCGGACTATGCGACCCCTCCAAGCGGCTTTGCCGCCGTTCTACGTAATACGTACTACGTGAAACGTAGAACGCACAACGGGCCGCCGAAGGCGGCCAGCGGAGGGAGAGGGATTTGAACCCTCGAGGGAGCGTGAACCCCCAACGGCATTTCCAGTGCCGCGCACTAGACCGGACTATGCGATCCCTCCGGAGCTGCCTTGCCGGGACCGGCAGGCAGATGGAGGATAATCGACCCACATGGCTGAGCCGATGCCCTCCGATCCGTATATCGACCCGATGCGGCTCGCTCTGAAAGCGGCCGCCGAGGCGGCCGTCGCGGGTGACGTGCCGGTGGGGGCGCTTCTCCTCGACCCATCCGGGGCTGTGGTGACTGTCGATCACAATCGACGCGAAGAGCTGTCCGATCCCACGGCGCATGCAGAGATCCTTGTCATATCGGCTCGGGCAAAGGAGATCGACGACTGGCGCCTTACCGGCCACACCCTCGTGGTGACGCTGGAGCCTTGCCCGATGTGCGCCGGGGCCGCGGTGCTGGCCCGTCTCGACCGCATCGTCTACGGCGCTGCCGACCCGAAAGCGGGCGCCGCCTGGTCGCTCTACAACATCCCTCAGGATCGCCGGCTCAACCACCGGGTCGACCTCCTCGACGGAGTCCTCGCCGAGGAGTGTTCAGCCATGCTGGCCGCGTTTTTCGCCGAAAGGCGCTGACTCACACCGAGACCGCCGCCTCCGAGGCGACGAGCCAACGGTCCCACAGGGCATAGACGACGGCGCCGACCCCCAAGACCAGAGCCACCGCGGAGAAAGCGGTTCGGTAGTCGAACCCGTCTATCAGGCCGCCAACAGCGGGGGCTGAGGCGAGGAGGGCGATGTCGAAGATAGAGGTGAAGATCGCCATTGCAGATCCCCGTTCGGCGGTCCTTGCCCTGGTCACTACCTGGCTGGTGAGAATCGGGAACAGGGCGCCATGGGCCAGACCGGCCGCGATGGCGGCGGCAACAATGACGCCGGAGCTTCCCGCCACGGCCAGCAGCAGAAGACTCGATCCGTAAGCCAGCAGGGCGCCGGTCACGAAGGGACGCTGTGGTACCCGGTCGTAGTGCCTTCCTCCGGCGATCCGCATGGTCGCGGCCGTAACGCCATACACACCGAAAAAGAGACCCGTGGAGCCGATGCCCCGATCGGCAACGAAGGTCTTGGTGAAGGTGAAGATCGTCTCCATCCCGATAGCCAATGCGAGCGTCACCCACCACAAGGGAAGGAGGTTGCGTTGCGCGAGCGCCGACCAGAAGCCACGTCGCGGCCGATGACTGAGGATCGGGAGCAGGGGGAGACGCCACACCAGGAGCCATGAGGTGAGGCTCGCCGCCGAGGCGAGAACGAACAGACCCGGATAGCCGAAGGCCTCGATGACGACATCGCCGACGACACCTCCGAGTGCGATGGGGAGGAGGCCGGAGAGACCGAAGAGGGCCAACCCCTGGGTGCGATGCTTGACCGGGATCGAATCCGCACCGTAGGTGAGCATGGTGGTGAAGAGGGCGATCTGGAGCACCCTTTGCACCAGGAACAGACCCCAGAGGAGTGGTCCCCAGACGGTGGTGAGAGCCAGGGCAAGGACCACCGCAGCATTCAGCAACCCCGTGACGAGGAGAACAGTCCGGCGATGGGTCAGATCGAGGATCCGGCCCAGTGCGGGCCGGAAGAGAAGGGCCACCACGGCTCCCGTCGCGTAGAGCAGGCCGATGAGCGACTCGGTGATCCCCAGGGTCTCGAGATAGCCGGGGAAGTGGACCAGGAGGAAGAAGGACATCTCCTGGAGCAGGGCGGCGGCGAAAAGCTTGCCGAAATTGGGACCGAAGCGGGCGGACACAGCCGATGGAAGGTAACAGGGCTGCGATCCGGATTCGTAGGAATTCGTCGTCGCCTACCCTTGTCATCGATCGTGATAGGCGGGGCGCTAGGGGTGCCCTGAACCCGAAATCCTCTCCATGCGGGGCTGAGTTCCGCGCCCGAGGGTCCACGTGACGCCGGTTGATGGTGGACACGGGACGTTGACGGTCGGGTCCTGCGCGGCGGAGCACCACGAACCGGGTCAGATCCGGAAGGAAGCAGCTCTAAGTGGACCGTTCCGGGTGACGCAGGGCGGCCTGACCTGAGTCCACGCCCCCCAATCTCCGGCGCTGCAAGGTCTCGACGGCGGGGGCACGATCTAATCGTTGTGCGTTCTACGTTCCACGTTTTACGACGTTGCTTTGCGCAGGCGCACGCCGTAGACGAAGCCGAAGATGCCCATGCGCCAAATGTGCTCGGGGGTGAGCGCATGGCCCGAGAAGAGGGCCTCGGGGGATGGGAGGGAATCCAGGGAGCGGTGGAGGTACCAGTACTCCCGGGGTGCGCCGGCGACGAGGAGCCCGACGAGCGGGAGCAGGACAGCGGAGCCGATCCGATGGAGAAATCGGAGGACACCGTTGCGGGGCCGGCTCAGATCGACCACCACCGCCGTCGAGCCCGGTTTCAGCACTCGATCGATTTCGGCCAGGGTGTCATCGATCGAGCTCAGGTTGCGGAACACGAACCCGCTGAAGACGCCATCGAGGGACCCTTCCCGAAAAGGAAGCGACTCCCCAGCACCGACCACCCGGTCCCGGACCGGGCTCAGCGCGAGCATTTCGATGACGGGATCCAGCCCCACCACGACTCTGCCCTTGAAGTCGGTCGCTCCGGTCCCACAACCAAGGTCCAGAACCGTGCCGGCTGCCAGCATGTCGATCCCCCGGGCCCGCCATCTCGTCTCCTGGCCCAGGGACAGGATCCGATTGATCAGGTCGTAGCGGGCGGCGATCCGGGCGAAGATCGGATCGGAGACATCACTCACGGCTCGATGACATCGAATCCCGTGTAGCGACGAAGCGCCTCGGGAATGACGACCGACCCGTCGGGCTGCTGGTGGTTCTCGAGCAGGGCAAGGATGGTCCGGCCCACCGCGCAAGCAGTCCCGTTGAGCGTGTGCACCACCTCATTCCCTTTTTCGGTCCTCGTCCTTATCTTGAGGCGTCGGGCCTGGTAGTCGGTCGTGTTGGAACAGGAGGTGATCTCGCGGTAGGCCTGCTCTCCCGGGAACCAGGCCTCGATGTCGTACTTCTTGGCGGCAGATGCTCCGAGATCCCCCGCCGCGATATTCACCACCCGGTAGGGGATCTCCAGCTCGCCGACCAACTTCTCCTCCACGGCAAGGAGCCGGTCGTGTTCCGCCGGTGACTCGCCGGGCGTTGTGAACACGAACATCTCGACCTTGTCGAACTGGTGGACTCTGAAGATGCCGGCAGTGTCTTTCCCGTACGTCCCTGCCTCCCGGCGGAAACACGTCGAGAACCCGGCGTAGCGGAGGGGCAGATCTTCGTTATCCAGGATCTCGTCGGTGTGATAGGCCGCGAGTGGGACCTCGGCGGTCCCCACCAGGTAGAGCTCGTCACGCGGGATCTCGTAGACCTGCTCCCTTGCCTCGGGGAAGAACCCGGTGCCGACCAATGCCTCCTCCCGCACGAGGACCGGCGGGATCATCGGGGTGAATCCTTCGGCGACCAGGTGGTCCATGGCCCACCGTACGAGCGAAAACTCCAGCATCGCCCCCATTCCCTTGAGATAGCCGAACCGGCTTCCCGAGATCTTGGTGGCACGGACAGTGTCGATGATCCCAAGCGTCTCGCCGAGAGTTGCGTGATCGGTTCCCTCGGTCAGCGGCTCACCAACCCGCTTGATCTCCAGGCTGTCGTCTTCGCCAAACCCCTCGGCAGCATCGGGCGCCACCAGATTGGGGACCTCGAGGATGGCTGAGTCGAACTCCGTTTCGAGACGGTCGACGTCGGAAGCCGCCTCCTTGACCTGAGCGGCCAGGTCCGCCACGGCAGCGATGGCCTCGTCCTTGGCCTCCCCCTCGAGAGTCGCAATCTCCCGCCCCGATTCCTTCTGTCTGGCCCGAAGCTCCTCGGCATTCTGACGGGCCACCCGAAGGCTCGACTCGAGGGAGATAACGGCGTCGAGATCGACTTTCGAGCCTCGTCGGGCCAATGATTTCCGGATCGCGTCGGGGTCGTCTCGCAGCAGCCGGGGATCGATCATGAGGAGACGATGGTACCGACCGCCTCCGGGTCGGCCCCTATTCGTCATTCACCTCGAAGAGAACGCTGACGGCGTTGTCTTCGAGGTCGACGTCATTGGTGATCGCGGGAAGGTTGGCCGCGACTTCATAGAGCGCACCGGGGATCACCGGGATCTCGAGGAAGCGCACCGCTGTCTGCTCTCCTGGCTCGAGCACCGGGACCATCTCCGAGAGCACCACCGGGTCTGACTCTCCGGTCAGCGTGAGCTCGATGGGCTCGGGCTCGCTGGCGACATTGCCGGCGTTGCCCACCACCACCGAGAAATTCAGCAACTCGGTGGCCGGCACCACAGCCTGGTCGGATGGGTCGACGTTCCAGAGCGGGTCGGACGTGATAGAGGACACCTGAAGCCCGGGACGGAGCGCGATGCCGCTGTTCGGCGACCGCGCTGCCGCGACATACGCCAACGACAAGGTAAACAGTTCGCCCTCGGCTGGGAGCATGAGCACCTCGGGCAGGGAGGCGACCGGGTCGGGCACCTCCTCTTCCTCGAGCTCTCGTATGAGGTCGGTGTAGAGACGGTCTCCCGCCCGCAGCTCGGCCAAGGCGTTGGCGATGTTGTCGGTCACCACCGTGTCGGTGGGGTCATCGGCGGCGGCGAGGATTCCCGAGGTGAACCCGCTCACGCCCACCGTCCAGGCCTCCAATGCCCGGCGATAGACCGCATTTGCAGCCACGAGGCTCTCCGAAGATGGGCCGGTCTCGACCAGCTCCAGCCCGGTCTCGAGATCCTCACGCAGGGCATCCGTGGCCGTGATCAGCTCTGACCGCTCGATACGAGAGAGGCGGGAGATGACGACCCTCAGTGCGTCGGCCCCCAGCGAGAGATCCGATGCTGTCTCGTGCATGGAATCGAGGTATTGCAGCTCGGCCCGGGTGTCGTCCCCGGCGCTGGTCACGACCACTGCGACCACGGCGGCGGCAGTGATGATTGCGGGCCAGAGGAACCGGCCGAAGGACCGTCGACGCGGTCTTGGTTGCTCGAGAATCATGGTGCGTGGTTATCGCTCGGAGGCCGAAGCGAGAAGCGTATGCCTACTCGGGGCGATACCAGGGGGTCGTCCCCCCTTCAAAGGGGGATGCCTAGCCGAGACCTCCGGCATGGCGAAAGCCAGTACCCGTCAGCGCACCCGACGGCATGGCCCAGCCCCACAATCCAGCCTCCTCCGCTTGGGCCGGGCTTGGATCTGCGCCAGCACTCGGGGACTAGCTGGCCACGATCGAAGGGCGTCGAGCAGTCAGCCCATGTCGGGAGGATCGGAACGCAGGACATGAGTCGGAAGCTTCGTGGCCGCCGTGACAGATCGGCTCAGCGGTCGCGGGCTGCCCGCGATCGCCGGACGGCGAGGAGAGTCGCTGCTCCAAACACGATCAACAGCGAACCAATGGCAAACAGGAGGGTGGTGCTTGCGCCGGTGAAGGGCAGCGTGACTGGGGCGGTCGTGGTCGTCACACCGGCATCGACGTCGGGTGCCGTGGATGTTGTCGACACCGACATGGTGGTCGTCGTGGTCGTTGTAGTCGTCACTTGGGCAGTACACAGTGGCCGCGGGC
>Ga0075313_1000183_pt1 | contig 11985 bp, 12 predicted proteins | sample MayberryNE_Catta_3_FD_120051 | JGI IMG/M metagenome (GOLD analysis project Ga0075313, IMG submission 120051) | Natural and restored wetland microbial communities from the San Francisco Bay, California, USA, that impact long-term carbon... | ecosystem: Environmental > Terrestrial > Soil >...
CCACGGATCATGTGAATCAGGACCGGATCCGCGGCTTCCTCCGGGTTGATGACGGCAAGCTCATCGGCGAGACCGTCCAGGTCGGGAAGCTCGCGGTAGGCGAACTCCGGTTCTTCCGTGACTCCCTCCAAGAATGCCCGTCTCTGCTCGGGCACATTCGTCGGTGTGAGCAGTTGGAGCATGGGGAGCAGACCGCAGATCTCGCTCAGACGGCGGTCGATGGCAAGGTCGCTCTCCCCGACACTCATGCCAGTGCCCAGGCTCTCCGAACGTCAACCCCAGACGCGATCACGGCATCTCCGAGTTGCGACATCCGATCCAGGTAGAGCTCGCCCGTCCATTCGTCCATGAACACCTTCTTCAGCTCTACCGCCAAGGCGCACCCCACATCTCCGTAATTCTCGTGGACCCATTGAGCCACCTGCCGGCCCTCGAATCGCACGTTCTCCCGAACATCGAGACGGGAGCCGTCGAACTTGATGGAGCGAAGACTCTCCATGAACGCATCGGCCACAGGCTTCCATCTCTCAGGCAGGGATCCGGTACCCAGATTGACCACGGGGCTCCCTTCGGCCGAGTCGGGGCCGGCATCGGGTCCACCCCGCCGATGGTTGTACGAGTGGATGTCGTAGAGCACGAACCCACCGTGGTCTGCCACCAACCGGTCGAGAGAAGCGGCCAGGTCGGAGTAGAAGCGGTCATAGAGGGCGAGTGAGGCGGACACCTCTTCCTGACTGAGATCCCGTTGCCAGAGCTCGAGGCCCCATGCATCTTCGGGGTTTCTGTAGACCGCATCTTCCCGTTCCCGGTTCAGATCGACTTCGAAGCGGGAACGATGAACCACCACGTTGTTGGCGAACCGGGCCGCGATCCTCCCGGTGTGGGGATCTTCCTCTCGGAGCCGCGCGGCGTCATCGAGGGCAGTGACGGCAGCGAGCTCAGGCCTGAGCTCATGCCCGTTGTGGACCGCCGTAGCGACGAGCCCATCGGGCTCGGACATGTTGAAGGAAGCAAAATCCATGGGCCCGACTCACATTTACCCTCGTCCGGCCCCCGGGAAACCCGGTGCGGCAGTCCTGGGGCGAACCACTACCGTTGCCATCGTGGAGCGACCCGCCTGGTTCCTCGAGGACCAGTACCCATTCGAGAGTCACTGGCAAGAGATCGACGGAGCCCAGGTCCACTATCTCGATGAAGGCGAGGGGCCCGTGCTGCTCATGTTGCATGGGAACCCCACATGGTCGTTTCTCTACCGACGGATGGTCCCCTACCTGTCCGACCGCTTCCGCTGCATCGCCATCGACTACCCGGGATTCGGCCTGTCCAAGGCTCCCAAGGGTTATGGCTACACCCCGGCCGAGCACGCCGCTGTGGTCGGCGAGTTCGTCGATGCCCTCGATCTCCAGGACTTCACCCCGGTGATGCAGGACTGGGGTGGACCGATCGGGCTGGCTGCCACCCTCGACCGCCAGGACCGCGTCAGGGCCTTGATCCTGGGCAACACCTGGGCCTGGCCCCGAACCGACAACGCCACCCAGCGGTTCGCCTCGGCACTCGGCGAAGGCCGAACCGGGGAGTTTCTGGTCGACCGGGCCAATGTCTTCGTCAACGTGTTCGTCCGGCGGGCGATGCGGCGGCGAGCACCCAGCGGGCGCGAGATGGCGATGTGGCGCGGCCCGTTCCCCGACCAGGAGTCGCGTCTACCGGTGCGGGTGTTCCCCCGTGAGCTGACAGGATCGGCCGCCTTTCTCGCCTCGATTCAGGAACGTCTCGGGGAGATCGCGGACAAACCCACTCTTCTGTTCTGGGCGGATCAGGACCCGGCATTTCGCGGTGCCGAGAAACGGCGATGGGAGTCGATCCTCACCAATCGCACCGGATACATCCTCCGTCACGCCGGTCACTACTGGCAGGACGACGCCGGGCCCGAAGCCGCTCTCATGATCCGCTATTGGTGGGACCAGGCGGGTTTGTGACAGGAATCCGTTCACCGAGGGACCAAGTCCCCTATAACGAGGCCGATCCCGACCGTCGATGACCACCATGTCCGACCACCCTCGCGCCCTCGCCGCCGTCAAAGGCATCCACACGGTCATCTGGGCATTCGTGGAGAGCGCGATGCTCTATGTGCTCGTGTCGGGGGCGGCCGGAAGGTCAGATCGTCGCGCGGGAGCGGCGGCAGCAATCGTGGGCGCCGAGGCTCTGGTGTTCCTGGCCAATGGCGCCCGGTGTCCCCTGACCGGTCTGGCCGAGTCGTTGGGCGCGGAGGATGGGTCGGTGACGGACATCCATCTCCCGGGCTGGCTGGCCGGGAGCCTCCCTTTGCTCCACGTTCCCCTGATCGTGGCGGCCCGGTGGCTGCATTGGCGAAATCTTCGCGGCGATCGAGCTGCTCCGACTGGGTCGCGAAATCTCTGAAGCGACTGAGCCAGCCGGCGTGCGGCCACCAGCTCTAGGGTGCCCTCGCTTCCCCGAGCAAGGTCCGAGACGTTCATTTCCCCGGTCAGAGCGGCGATTTTCGCGCTCTCGACAGTTTTCGGGCCTGTGGATAACGAAACACTTGACCGATGACACCCTTGTAATTACAGTAGTGGTGTCCATACAAGATGTCGTGGTTACTTCCCCTTCAACCACAACATCTTGTGGTTTGAGTTGAGAATCGAAACTTTGGCAATGGACACCGCCCCGTAAACTGGATGGGGCGCACCCAGTGCGAGGAGGCACGTTTCATGAGCAAAGGCCTGCGGATCACCCGTCGCTTCACCGAGGCCGGCAAGGACCCATACGACAAGCTCGAATGGTCCAGACGCGACTCGCGGATCACCAACCCCGATGGCTCGACAGTGTTCGAGATGACGGACGCGGAGATCCCGGCTGGTTGGAGCCAGGTGGCTTCGGACATCATGGTGTCCAAGTACTTCCGCAAGGCCGGTGTCCCCCAGTTCGACGATGACGGGACCCAGGTCTTTGACGAAGGCGGCCAGCCGGTGCTTGGACCGGAGCGGTCGGCCAAGCAGGTGTTCAGCCGTCTCGCCGGCACCTGGCGGCATTGGGGTGAGAAGGAGGGCTACTTCGCCACCAGTGATGACGCAAGCGCTTTCGAGGACGAGCTCAAGTACATGCTGGCCAACCAGATGGCGGCGCCCAACTCTCCGCAGTGGTTCAACACCGGTCTCAACTGGGCATACGGCCTGACCGGGCCCGCCCAGGGCTTCTGGTATGTCGACGGCGCCGACGGCGAGCTCAAGGCGTCGCCCGACTCCTACAGCCGCCCGGCCCCGCACGCCTGTTTCATACTCAGTGTCAGGGATGATCTGGTGAACCCGGGCGGGATCATGGACCTCTGGGTCCGGGAGGCTCGCATCTTCAAGTTTGGCTCGGGCGCAGGCTCCAACTTCTCCCACATCCGCGCCGAGAACGAGCGACTCTCCGGGGGCGGCAAGTCGTCCGGTGTGATGTCCTTCCTCAAGATCGGCGACCGGGCAGCCGGTGCGATCAAGTCGGGCGGAACGACGAGACGCGCCGCCAAGATGGTGATCCTCGACGTCGATCACCCCGACATCGAGAGGTTCATCGACTGGAAGAAAGTCGAAGAAGACAAGGCCCGGGTCCTGATCAACCACGGTGGCCTGCCCGCCGACTTCAACGGTGACGCCTACGCGACGGTGTCCGGCCAGAACTCCAACAACTCGGTCCGCGTCACCAACGACTTCATCCAGACCGTCCTCGACGATGGCGACTGGGACCTGATCAACCGGACCGACGGCTCCGTCCGGAAGACGGTCAAGGCGCGCGACCTGTGGGACAGGATCGCCGAGGCGGCATGGGCTTGCGCCGACCCCGGTCTCCAGTTCGACACCACTGTCAACGAGTGGCACACGTCTCCGGCCGGGGGCCGGATCAGGGCCTCCAACCCATGCTCGGAGTACATGTTCCTCGACGACACCGCATGCAACCTGGCGTCGATCAACCTGGTCAGGTTCCACGACGACGAGACAGGTGTCTTCGACCTCGAGGCTTACCAACACGCCGTCCGGCTCTGGACGATCGTCCTGGAGGTCTCGGTGGCCATGGCCCATTTCCCGTCACCTGAGATCGCACAGGGCTCGTACGACTACCGGACGCTCGGCCTCGGGTACGCCAACCTCGGGTCGCTCCTGATGCGTCAGGGCATCGCCTACGACTCCGACGAAGGCCGCGCCATCAGTGGGGCGTTGACCGCCATCCTCACCGGGTACTCCTACGCCACGTCGGCCGAGATCGCCGGTGTGGTCGGGCCCTTCCCCCGCTACCCCGAGAACCGGGAGGCGATGCTCCGGGTGATAAGGAATCATCGCCGCGCCGCCTATGGCGACAGCGACTACGAAGGGGTCAGCCACAAGGTGATGGCGATCGACCCCGATCTGTGCCCGCCCGACTTCCTCGCCGCAGCCCGCACCTCGTGGGACCTGGCCCTGGACCAGGGAGAGGAGCATGGCTATCGCAACGCCCAATCCAGCGTGATCGCGCCTACCGGGACCATCGGCCTCTTGATGGACTGTGACACCACCGGGGTCGAGCCCGACTTCGCCCTGGTCAAGTTCAAGAAGCTGGCCGGTGGCGGATACTTCAAGATCGCCAATCAGTCGGTGGCGCCATCGCTGCGACACCTGGGCTATGGAGAAGACCAGATCAAAGATGTCGTCGAGTACATCGCCGGCACCAGCTCGATCGACGGGGCGCCCCACATCAACCGTGAGACGCTCATGGACAAGGGCTTCGACGACGAAGACCTGGCCAAGTTGGAGAAGGCATTGCCTGCGGTGTTCGAGCTGAAGCATGCGTTCAACGTGTTCACCTTCGGCGAGAGCACGCTGCAACGTCTCGGCTTCGGCGTCGACGAGTACACCGGCTGGGAGTTCAACCTGCTCAAGGCGCTCGGGTTCAGCACGGCGGAGATCACCGAGGCAAACGACCACATCTGTGGACGCCAGACCATCGAAGGCGCACCACACATCGCCGACGAGCATCTCGCTGTCTTCGACACCGCCAACAAGAACGGGAAGTACGGCACCCGGTTCATCCACCACTACGGGCACATCAAGATGATGGCGGCCGCCCAGCCGTTCATCTCGGGAGCGATCAGCAAGACGATCAACATGCCCCACGAGATCACAGTCGAGGACATCGAGGAGTCGTACCGGATGTCTTGGGAGTGGGGTCTCAAGGCGATGGCCCTCTACCGGGACGGGTCCAAGGCGGCCCAGCCGCTCAACTCGACCTCCGACGAGGGCGAGGACAACGAGGACGAGGCATCCGCGCTGTCTGCTGCGGTCGAAACCGAGAAGGCGATCCACTGGGGCAACCTCCCCGCCGGGATCTCACCGACCGAGGCCTACCAACAGGGGATGAAGCCGCCCCGGTTCCTACTCCCGGCCCGGCGCAACGGGTACAACCAGGAGGCGAGGATCGGCGGACACAAGGTCTTCCTCCGCACCGGCGAGTACCAAGATGGGACGCTGGGCGAGATCTTCATCGACCTGGCCAAGGAGGGGGCGACGCTGAAGGGGATCCTGTCTTGCTTCGCCATCGCCGTCTCCAAGGGCCTCCAGTACGGGGTGCCGCTCGAGGAGTTCGTCGACACCTTCACCTTCCAGACATTCGAGCCGAGGGGGATGGTCGAGGGTCATCCCAACATCAAGATGTCCAACTCGATCGTGGACTACGTGTTTCGGGCCCTCGGTGTGGAGTACCTGGAGCGGGACGAGCTGGCCCAGGTCCCGCCGGATCGCGACATGCAGCTTCCCGAGCCGCCGGCCGGAATGGCAGTCGAGGCCGGGATCCAGCTCGATCTCACCGACGCCGTCGCGGAGGACGACGTCGAGGCGGTGAAGGCGGCAGTTGCCTTCCTGGACGGCCCCGCTGTTTCCGCCCCCGGGAGCGAGGCGACGCTGGGGGAGGCGGCTCGAAGGGCCGGAGAGGGTTCCACTACGGCGACCGAGACCGTTCTCGCCGGCTCGGCGGCGATGGTCGACTCGGCCCTGAGAGAGAACATGGGCGACGCCCCGGTGTGCTCCAACTGCGGTCACATGACCATCCGCAACGGGAGTTGCTACGTGTGTCTCACTTGCGGAGACACCACCGGCTGCAGCTGACGGTCAGGCAAAGCGGGTTACGGTGCTGGCATGGCAGATACAGCCATGCCAGCCGCAGCATCTTCGCCGACGCCGGCTTCACGGAGGTGAGCCAACCCACAGTTCGCCGAGTCGTCATGCGGATCGACTTCTAGGCGGGGCAACGGCTCTCACAATTCCAATCCTCCCATCTGCCGATCTGGACGATTCCATCTCGTTCTAGGAGGCACGCCCGCGAGGTGGTCGGATGGAAGCTTCGATGACGATGGTGACGTGTTCAGGTCGTGCCTACCCACGCCGATACGACCAATGGCCCGGGATTACTGAGAGGGGACCATGGCAACGACAAGATTTCGTGATCGTGCGACCGGGCGGTTCATCAGCGCCGAAGCCGCTGCTCGCTTGTCGGTTCCGACTGCCTCACCGGACGTGACCAAACCAGATCCGGCCACGAAGAAGGACAAGAAGAGGCACGGCAAGAAGCAGGCCGACAAGAAGCAGTTGCCCAAGAAGAAGACGGGAAAGAAGAGAACCGGGTCCTCCAAGAAGAACCGCAAGAAGAAGGGTTGAGCCAGCCCGGCCGATTGTTGTCCGGTGCTATCCGTCGTCCGCCGGCGATTCACTCCGAAGCTCGTCGCCCTGTTCGGCACCGGCTCGATACCCGGCCAGGTAGACACCAAGCCCTTGTCGCCCGTGACGCATCATCACGGCGTGATTCCACCGGAAGAACGGTCGGGCTACCAGCGCGAGCCTTCGCAGCGACTTCTTCCGGACGATGACTTCTTCCTCGAATGTCGCAAGTGTCCCGGCGTCCTCGGAATCGATGGTCCAGCGCGAGTACCCCTCCAGGTCACCATGCATGGCGACCTCGAGGACTCCGGCCCCTTCGTCCTGTCCGGCGTCGGTCGCCCGAAACGTGAGGCTATAGGGGAGCACGGACCGGGCCACCATCCGCACTGTGCTGTCGTCGATCCGGTCGACGCGTCGCACCTCCGGCCACCATCGGGGATACGCGCCAATTTCCTCGAGCACGCGGTACACCTCCTCGGGCCGGAACTTCATATGCCAGACGTTGACGAAGCGGTACCGGTTCCGGTCATCCATCGAGCGGCATCCTCGCGCTCAGAGCCCGTCTCTGAATCCCACTCGCCAGCTCGGATAGCGCAACTTCCAGCCCAACTCCCGCTTTGCCTTTGCGTTCGAGGACCCGCGGATCTTGGTCATCATCGACACCGCTGCCTCCCCGACGATGAGCCGTGCCAGCCAGGCAGGAGCCCGGCGTGGCGGCCTGGCGCCGAGGACATCGGCCAGATACGGGAGCCATTCGGAGACCGGCGCTGGCTCGTCGTCGACGATGTTGTAGATCCCGGGGGCGCCACGGTCGACGGCGAGGGCGGTCGCCTGTGCGGCGTCATCGATGTGAAGGAACGACCAAATGCCTGATCCGCCTCCGACGATCGGCATCTGCCGATTGGCCACGGCCTCTAGCATCACCCCGCCCTTGCCGAGAGCGTTGCCCGGGCCATAGAACCCGCCGTAGCGCAATGCCAGGCCCTCGATCCCGGCAGTGCCGGTGGTGACAGCCTCCAGATGGAGGATGGCCCCAAGCGTCTCGCGCACCTGCTTCGGTGGGTTGGTGTTGAGCGGGTCCTCCTCGGTCTTCACCGGTCCCCCGCTCTGCTCGTTGGGCCAACCGGCGAAGCTCTGGGCGACAAAGCGCCTGGCTCCGGCCTCGACCGCGGCCATGAGCAGATGGTCGGTGGTCTTGGTGCGGAGCCGATTGGTCTCGGCAAAGGTCTCTGCAAAATGTCGGAGATCGAGATCTCCGGACAAGGCCGTCATCTGGTGGACCACGACCTCCGGCGCAGCATCGATCACGGCGTGACGCACTGCATCCAAATCATGGCCGTCCAGGACGACTGGCGTGGCACCGGTGATACGCAAGCCGTCGGCCTTCGCAGGAGTCCTGGTGGTTCCGACGACCTCGTGGCCGGCATCGATCAGCAGCGGCACCAATCGTTGCCCGATGGCTCCGGTGGCGCCGGCAATGAAGACTTTCATGTCGTCTCCTTTCGTCTTCGTACCCAGGACGAGACGGACGCGGTTTCTGTGACAACATCCACGGGCTGTCACAATCGAGGGGACAAAATCGTCCCAGGGACATGGCAAACCTTCCCGACTCGAGGACCGACGAAACCGACGTCTCACTCCGCCCGCTGCTCTTCTCGATCGCCTATCGGATGACCGGCAGCGTCACCGATGCAGAGGATCTGGTCCAGGAGACGTACGTGCGGGTGCACGCGGCTGAGAAGCAGGGGACCCGGATCCAGTCGCGACGCGCCTATGCCTGCGCTGTGGTGACCCGGCTCGCAATCGACCATCTTCGCTCGGCGCGGGTGCGCCGTGAGGAGTACGTGGGCGAGTGGCTGCCCGAGCCGATCGTCACCGACAGGTCTGCTGATCCCGAGACACATGCGGAGCTGTCCGACAGTCTCTCCATGGCGTTCCTGGTCCTGCTCGAGCGGCTCACGCCCCCGGAGCGGGCCGTCCTACTGCTCCGCGACGTATTCGGCTATGGCTTCGACGAGGTGGCCGAGCTCATCGACAAGAGCGAGTCGGCGTGTCGCCAGCTGGCGGTGCGGGCCAGGGAGAAGGTCCAGGGTGGCAAGCCTCGGTTCGAGACCTCGGTGGAGAAGCGGTGGGCCCTCGCCGAGAAGTTCTTCGCCGCGGTCGAGCAGGGCGACACCGTGGGCCTGGCGGACATGCTCGCCGAGGAGGTCGTGCTCTATGGCGACGGTGGCGGCAAGGCACCGGCGAGGAGGGAACCACTGCGTGGGATGGTCGAGACGGCTCGGTTCCTCGCCGCCTTCAGCCCACGCGCCGATCGCGAGGGCTGGGCCTTGACCCTCGTCGACGTAAACGGGCAGCCGGGCGCGATCGTCCAGAACGGTGACGCCGCCACCGTGGCGGTGGTGTCACTCGACATCGCCATGGGCAAGGTGCAAGCGGTGAGGGCGGTGGTCAACCCGGACAAGTTGGGCCATCTCGCCGGGTCCCCGCGGTAACTTCGCGCGCATGGACATAGTCGATCAGCACTTCGCCGCCGAGAACGCCCATGACGTGGCCGCCACCCTGGCCACCTACACCGATGACATCGTGTGGGACGACGTCACCCACCCATTGAGCCCGGTTCACGGGAAGGAGGCGGTGGGTGCGGTCTACTCGGACATCATCGCCGCCATCCCCGATGTGAACTTCGTTTCTACCCGTCGCTTCTCTTCCGATGACGGGAGTTGGGTGGTCGACGTGTCGGATGTCACCGGTCATGTCGAGGGCGAGTGGGCCGGGATTTCCGGCGGCGGGGCGCCGGTCGAGATCCGGATCCTCCATCTCTTCCAGTTGCGAGACGGGCTGATCGCCTACGAGAACACCTGGTTCGACTCGGCGGCTGTGCTGCGCCAGGTCGAGGCGTGGCGGGCCCAGCAGGGCGGAACGTAGAGTCGATGAGGTGACGACCCGGCTCGGCCGAGCCTTTGAAGCTCCGATTGTCGTTCTCGCCGCGCTTCTCACCGCATGCACGGCCACGGGTGGTGATCCCGATCGAGACACCCTTCCCGACGCCCGAACGATCGCCACAGACGCCTCGGTAGCCGAAGGCACCCCCCCGGGACGCCTCCTCGTATTGGGGACCGAGAGCGAGATCATCACGATGCGGCCCGACGGATCCGGCCCGGTGACACTGGCCGGGCCGGATCCGGACATCGAGCGCACCCAGCCGACGTGGTCGCCGGACGGATCCAAGGTGGCGTGGACCGAACGGAGGGCGGACCAGGAGACCTACCTGATGGTGGCCGACAGCGACGGTGGCAACGTGATCGAATGGCCTTCGCCGCTTCTCGCCGTGTACATCGCCTGGGGCCCGGACGGCGAGCATCTGGCGTTGACCGGGAGCCAGGGCGAGGGAGACCTCCTTCTCGCCATCGCCGGCCCTGATGGAGATATCCATGTGATCGATCAGGGTGCACCTGTGTACTTCGACTGGGCACCAGACGGCACCGAGGTGCTGGCACGGATCTCTGGGCGTTTCGAGTATCTGGCCATCGATGGCTCCGGCCGGGAAACGATCCCGGTCACCGGGGAATTCAGGCTCGGCGCCCACGTGGCCGAGTCGGTCCTGCTCGGGACCGAGCGTGACGTCGGAGAAGCCCTCGCCCTGGCGGACCGCCAGGGCGAGATCGAGCGCGAACTGCTGCGTTATGCCGCTCCGATGGCCTTCGTCGCCGACGACACAGGAAGCCGAGTGGCCGTGATGTCGCGGGGCTCGCCAGAGAGTCAGGCGCTTTCCCGACTCGAAGAGACCGATTTGCCGATCATCGACGCGGAGCGACTGTTCGTGGTCACGACCTCGGACGGAGACCTCGAAGAAGTGAGCCGGGCCCGCAACATTGCCTGGTTCTGGAGGCCGGACGGCCGCGAGCTCCTCTACAGCACGGTCGGTGCCGTCGATGGCACCGAGCGTCTGCAATGGCACATTTGGGATGGTGTGGAGACCAAGTCCTTTGCCCCGTTCAGCCCCACCGGGCTCTTTGCCCGGGACTATCTCGCCTACTTCGACCAGTTTGCGCTCAGCATCTCGCTCTGGGCCCCGGACGGCTCGGCCTTCACCTACGCCGGTGGGAACAGCCTCGAGGACGCCGGGATCTGGGTGCAGAAGGTCGAGGGCGGGGACCCTGTTCGCGTCTCCCCGGGGGAGGTCGCGCTCTGGTCGCCCCCTTCCTGAGCCCGCCATAGACTCCGCCCAATGCCAGGACTCGACGCAATCGGCGTCATCGTCTCCGACATGGCCCGAGCCATCGATTTCTACCGGAAGCTGGGTCTCGAGTTCGAGGGCGACGACGTCCACACCGAGGCCACCGGCCCGGGCGGTCTGCGGGTCATGCTCGACAGTGAGGCCAGCGTCATGTCGTTCTCCGATTGGAAGCCACCCACGGGAGGGAACTCCCGCACTGCGCTCGCCTTCCTCTGCGACGGCGCAGCCGATGTGGATCGGCTCTTCGAGGAGCTGGTCGAGGCCGGCGGCCGTGGCCATCTTCCACCGTTCGACGCACCGTGGGGCCAGCGCTACGCCACGGTGCATGATCAAGACGGCAATGCCGTCGACCTGTTCGCCCCTCTGGAGCGATGATCCAGTCGGCGTTCCCGATTCTGAGCACACCGGACCTGGCCCGGGCTCTCGGCTTCTACGAAGATCTCCTCGGTGGCTCGGTCAGCTACCGCTTCCCCGACGACGGGGATGCCCTATACGTCGGGCTGGACCTCGGCTCCTCGCATCTGGGCATCGGAGCAGATCCCGAGCTCGATGCCAACACCGCGCCACAGCGGTACTCCCTCTGGGTCTACGTCGATGACTGCGACGCCGCCGTCGATACCCTGAGAGCGGCCGCCGTCCCGATCCTCGAGGAGCCCGTCGATCAGCCTTGGGGCGAGCGGGTGGCGCGGGTCGCCGATCCCGACGGGAACGTCGTCATCATCGGTGCCGCGGCGAGACCGAATGACTGAGCTCATTTCCTTGATCGACCGGGCCCTCGCATGGCCCGAGAGGGTTGCCATCTCAGATCAAACGGGGACCCATACCTACTCGGACCTGTTCGACGGATCGGAGTGGACCGCGGCCCGTCTCCTCAATGACAAAGCAGACCTGGACGAGGCCCGGATCGTGTTCATGGTGGAGCCGTCGTTCGACTACGTCCGGGTCCAGTGGGCGATCTGGCAAGCCGGCGGGGTGGCCGTCCCGCTCTGTCTCACTCACCCCGCACCAGAGCTGGAGCATGCGCTAGACACGACGACCCCGATCCTGGCCATCGCCTCGTCG
>Ga0075313_1000184_pt1 | contig 11966 bp, 13 predicted proteins | sample MayberryNE_Catta_3_FD_120051 | JGI IMG/M metagenome (GOLD analysis project Ga0075313, IMG submission 120051) | Natural and restored wetland microbial communities from the San Francisco Bay, California, USA, that impact long-term carbon... | ecosystem: Environmental > Terrestrial > Soil >...
GAGATTCGGGCCAGTGTCGTGGTGAACTGTGCAGGTCTCCACTCCGACCGGGTCGCTGCCCTGGCCGGGGTGCAAAGCCAGGTGAGAATCGTGCCGTTCCGTGGCGAGTACTACACGCTCGAGGCAGAGGCTGAGCACCTGGTCCGCGCCCTGATCTACCCGGTGCCCGACCCCCGATTCCCGTTCCTGGGGGTGCACTTCACACGAAGGATCGATGGCCGGGTGGAGGTCGGCCCGAACGCGGTCCTTGCGCTTGGCCGAGAGCACTATCGCGACGCCGATCCGGATTGGGCGGAGCTCAGAGAGACCATCGGGTACCAAGGCTTCCGACGGCTGGCGATGAGACATTGGCGGACCGGCGCCACGGAGATGATCAGGTCCCGCTCGCGGACCCTCTATGCCCGATCGGCCCGAGCTCTAGTGCCTGCGATCCGCCCCGAGCATCTCGTCTCAGGAGGGGCTGGAATAAGGGCTCAGGCCGTGTCTGCGGATGGTGCGCTGTTGGACGATTTCGTAATCGAAGAGACCGGGTCGACGGTCCACGTTCTGAATGCGCCGTCGCCCGGGGCAACCGCCAGCATGGCGATCGGGTCACATGTCGCCGCCATAGCGGCCCGGCACCTGGGGAGGTGGGGCCGGACACAAAGTGTGTAGTGTCACTAAGCACGGTGCGTGTTCGGCAGATTCGAGGATGCGAGCAGGAATGACAAGGAGAGACCGATGAGCGTTGAGTTCCCCGTGGCCACCAGCCCCGCTCCCGGGGTGATCGGAGTCGACTGGGAGGCCAGGGTCGACTTCGAACGACTCCGTCAGCACCGCATCGCGCGCACGAGGCAACTGATGGTGCAAGAAGATCTCGGTGCTCTGCTCCTGTTCGAGACGTCGAATATCAGGTACGCCACGTCGACGCAGATCGGTTACTGGGCCTTCAACAAAGGTGAGCGATATGCCCTCGTGACCCAGGAGGGGCGTCCCCGCATATGGGATTTCGGCTCGGCGGCCAAAGCCCACCGTCTCCAATTGCCCCACATGTACGACAACACCAATTCCGTGGGAGGCAACACCGGTTTGCAGGGGGCTATCGGGCCAGAAGCCGGACTCCACTCACGCGCCGCAGCCGAGTTGCGGCAGGTACTCGAGTCAGAAGGGCTTGCCGGGGAGCGAATTGGCGTTGACATGGCGGAGACCGGTGTGTTCCTTGCACTGCAGGCGGAGGGTCTCAACGTGGTCGACGGCCAGCAGGCGATGATGAAGGCTCGCGAGATCAAGAGCCCAGACGAGATCATCCTGCTCACCCAGGCCTGCGCCATGGTGGACGGCGTCTATCAGGACATCTTCGAGGCCTTGAAGCCGGGGATACGCGAATCCGACGTGGTGGGCCTCGCCCACGCCCGTCTCTTCGAGATGGGCTCGGAGTTCGTCGAGGCGATCAACTCGATCGCCGGCGAGAGATGCAGCCCTCACCCGCATGTGTTCTCCGACCGATTGATCCGACCCGGCGACCAGGCCTATTTCGACATCATTCACGTCTTCAACGGCTATCGCACCTGCTACTACCGCACATTCGTGGTGGGCCGGGCCACACAGGCCCAACGCGACGCCTTCAAGCAATCCCGGGAGTGGATGGACGCAGCTATCGAGCTGGTGAAGCCAGGTGCCAGCACAGACGAGATAGCCAAAGTTTGGCCCAAGGCCGAGGAATTTGGCTTCGAGAACGAGATGGATGCCTTCGGGCTCCAATTCGGCCACGGTGTGGGCGTTGGTCTCCATGAGCGGCCGATCATCAGCCGACTCAACTCCATCGATGCTCCGATCGAGATCGAGGAGGGGATGGTCTTCGCGCTCGAGACCTATGCGCCGGCCGCCGACGGGCGCTCGGCGGCCCGGATCGAAGAGGAACTCGTCGTGACCGCCGACGGCGCCAAGGTCATCACGCTCTTCCCTTGCGAGGAGCTGATGGTCGCCAACGCCTACTGAACCGACTTCCTATTGCAGGGGGGTCACGGATATATGACGGACTGCATATAGAAGGGATCAGGTCAGGCTGCTTAGGCTGTCTCGATGAAACTGGCGCCGTCACTTCATCGCATCGGATCCGACCTGGTCGCCGTGTATCTGGTCGAGGACTCCGGCGGGGTGACCATTGTCGACGCCGGGCTCCCGGGTCTTTGGGACGAGCTCGAGCCCGAGCTCGCCTCGATGGGGCGCTCCCTCGACGACGTCCGCGGCGTGATCCTGACCCACGGCGACACCGACCACATCGGCTTCGCCGAGAGGCTGCGTGTCGAGAGAGGAGCGCCTGTCTTCGTTCACGAGCTGGACGCAACGCGGGCCCGGGGCGAAGTGAAGAAGGACATTTCGTGGGGCAAGGTCAAGATCGGCCCGTTGATGCGCTTCCTCTTCTACAGCGCCCGCCGTGGCGGCCTGAAGATCACCCCGGTCTCCGAGGTGGTCTCCTTCACCGATGGTCAGGTCTTGGACTTGCCTGGTGCTCCTGTAGTGATCCACATCCCCGGTCACACCCCGGGCAGCGTCGCCTTCCATGTCCCGGCGGTAGATGCAGTCTTCGTGGGAGATGCGCTGACCACGGGCCATGTCCTGACCGGTGCGGTGGGGCCTCAGCCCGCGCCATTCACCCTCGACCCCGAGCAGGCCCTCGTATCGCTCGATCGGGTTGAGGCGTTGCAGGCGAAATGGGTGCTCCCGGGACACGGTGCGCCATGGGCCGACGGGGTGAGCGAGGCGGTCCGCCTCATCCGGGAGGCCGCATAGGCTGACGTCATGAGGCGTTCATTGCTGACGCTGCTCATGGCGACGATGCTGGCGTGCACCGCCGGCACCGAAGGGACCACGCCCACCCTGGCTCCGGCCACGACATTGCCACCATCGTCGACAGCGCCCTCGGTCGAGGAGACCACGACTGTCCCGAGCACGGCACCGGAGACGACCACTCCAACGACCCAGCCTGTGACCATCGCACCCGAGGACCTGGTGCTGGAATCCTTCCCGGTCCCCGCCGGTTCCGGTCCGCACGACGTGGCGCCGGCCCTCGATGGCGGGGTCTGGTACACCGCCCAGGACACCGGTGAGCTGGGCTGGCTCGACCCCGCCACCGGGGAGACGAGACACACCGATCTCGGTGAAGGCTCCGCGCCCCACGGCGTGATAGTCGACGACGCCGGCACGGCATGGGTCACCGATGGCGGGCTCAACGCCATCGTCGCTGTCGACCCCGCGGGCCTCGTGGTGACGGTCTACCCGCTCCCTGCCGACCGCCCCGACGCCAATCTCAACACTGCCAGCTTCGACGGCGATGGGATGCTGTGGTTCACCGGGCAGAACGGGATCTATGGCTGCGTCGACCCGGATACGGGTGAAGTGATCGTCTTCGACGCCCCACAAGGGCCGGGCCCTTATGGGGTCACCACAACCCCCGACGGCGTTGTCTACTACGCCTCACTCGCAGGGTCTCATATCGCCCGAATCGAGAGCGACCGCTCCGCCACCGTCATCGAGCCGCCCACACCGGAGCAGGGGGCTCGACGGGTGTGGTCGGACTCACTGGGTCAGATATGGGTCAGTGAGTGGAATGCCGGCAATCTGAGCCGGTATGCCCCCGAGACCGATACCTGGGACACCTGGCACCTCCCGGGCGACAGCCCTCAGACGTACGCGGTGTTCGTCGACGACACCGACATCGTGTGGGCAAGCGATTTCGGGTCGAATTCCATGATCCGCTTCGAACCGACGACTGAGGAGTTCCACACCTTCCTCCTCCCCCACGACCCCGGCAACGTCCGCCAGATCCTCGGACGACCCGGTGAGGTGTGGTTCCCCGAATCGGCCGCCGACAACCTGATCGTGATCAGAACCAGCGGCTGATAATCCCCGTGTATCAGGGACGATTCGGTCTCCTCTCCCACTGTGCAAGATCACAACGATGGGGGAGGGAACGGATGAGCTCTTATCTGAACGAGGCGCTGGCCTACGAAAAGATGCAGCGGTATCAGACCGAGGCCGCCGAGCACCGGCGCATGAAGGCAACTCGGGCGGATGAGCCCAGTGCCATGGATCGCAAGATCCGGGCAATCGGGCGGGGTCTGACCTCGATAGGTCAGTCGTTCAAGGTCGATCGCCGACCGCGCATCCCCGCAGTCTGACGTCTGGGGAGGCCGTCGGGCCTTGACACCGACGGTTCGATTGGGGGCCAGAACGGAGCGACCCTCGGGAGTTACCCGGGGGTCGTTTCGCGCTCGCCTCAGGCACCGAAGACGACGAACGACGAACGGAGAGCCTTCCCTGCATCATCGTCGGAGTCTTCGCGGAAGATGGCTTTCGCCAGCGCGACCGGGGTTGAGTCCCCGCCGATCAGACCTCGATGGAGTGCGACCATCAGATCGGTTGCGGCTTCGTCGTCAATGGGCACGACCGGCGCGACGAGGCTGGACACTCCGATACCGATCAGGGCGGACGAGAGCCCAAGCAACTCGTCACCTGCGACCACCTTGGTCACGGCTGTGTCGCACGAGCTGAGGACCATCACTGCCGGGGGAGCCTTGATCTGTTCGAAGTCGTAAACGGTGAGGGGACCGTCGTGCATCTGTAGGGACGAGAACGAGGGGTTGTCGAATCGAAACGTGCCGTGGGCGGCGAGGTGTGCCACATCAGAGCCCTCAATGTCTCGCAGAACTAGATCGGCTGTTGCGTTGCGACCGGTCCGTCGTCGATGCTTCTGGTATAGCCGCGCGATTCTCGAAACCTCCTGTACGGCCCCGGGCAGATCGGGTCCGGCGACGAGCGCGGCCGTAGGATTCGCCTTCAACCGGGCAATTGTCGAAGTGGCGACCACCCAGCTCTCCAGAGACGGGACCACGGTCAGGATCCTCCCCGGGTCGAGTGCCGGCCAGGGAAGCCGGTGCAGCGCCGCCGTCGGTACGACCGTGATTTCTTCTCCGTCGCTGGTGAAGGGGTCGAGGAGCCACTTCCGAAGCTGCTCGAGGGACTGGTCAACATTGACTGAGGCGGCCTCGAGCGCGCGTGGCGAGCCCGCACCATGGGCCAGCCTGGTCAACGAGAACAGAAGCGATGAAACCTCATCTGAGGTGCGTTCGGCGTCGACCAGACGTTCTAGACCAATCGACCCGCGGTGGACCGTGACCGCGTGAATGTCGCCCAGGTACCTGAAGTACGAGATCAATCGCCGATCTCCCAGTCGGTCGATTATGTCCTCCCGGTTGGTCGGCGACGTTGCCCGGGCGTGGCCCGAGCCTCGAAGACGCCGGCTGAGCGCCTTGATCTGGGTTTCGATCCTGGCCTCCTGCAGGACCAGCGGCTGGGTCCGCCCCCCAGTCATCGCCGCCTCCCGAATCTCAGCACTGATTCTTCGCAATTCCGACAGGAGACTGGTCAGCTCGGCGTCCGATGGAGGTCGCACGGAGGCCACCTGGCTGCTCGCCGCGCGCCACGACTCCACAGCTTTGAGCACTTGCCAGGGTGAGCCGGAGGCGACCCCTTGCTCGATGGCGAGGACTGCCAGGTCGAGACCATGAGCGGCGGCGTGGGAGCGAAGGTCAGCTGCCCCAAGCGTTAGTCGGTGGTCCCGGATTGCCTTGAAACCGGCTTCGATCGCCCTGGTCGAACCGGTACGGTTCCCCTCGGCTTGGCGGAGCAGGGCCTCCGCATGCCATGCCTTGGCCCGATCCAGTGCGGTTCCCCTGCGGCGTGCCCCAGAGGCGGTCCGGAGCTGTCGGCGGGCATCTTCGAGGGCGCCGTCACGCATCGCGATTCTGCCGGCCAATAGCCGACAGTGCTGCGACTCTGAGAAAAGGCCGATGGCTGCCAGCTCCTCCGCCAGTCGGGCTGCTTCCGATGCCGTCGCGCCAGTCGAGGTCTGGGATTCGAAACGGGCGCGAAGCGCGGCGTATTCGGCGAGAAGGTGCCACGCATGCCGGGCCTGTTCGGTGAACTCCGAGGAAGCGGCGGCCGCGGCTTTGAGGGCTTCCTCCGGGCGGCGGGCGGCGAGAGCGACCTCGGCGGCGAGAAGGCGAGTCTCCGACAGGTCGGTTTTGTTCTCGGTCTTCTCCAGACCGGCTATCGCAGCGCCCACTGCTTCCTCAGCCTCTGTGTACAGGCCGGCGGTGAGAAGGAGCTCACCTCGGTTGGCCCAGAGCACCTCGGTCATCCCCGGTGGGCGTCCCAGCGCTTCATATGCCGCTTCAGCTCGATCGAACCAGGCGAGGGCGGCAGGCACGTCGCCCCGTCTTCCCTCCAGAAATCCGAGATTCTGGGCGCACACGGCGACAATCAGCCCTTGGCCAAGGTCCTCAGCGATGGAGCGTGCCATAACCAGATCGGAGATACCCAGATCGAGCTCCCCGCGGTAACCGTGTAGTACACCGCGATTGGAGAGGAGGCGTGCTTCGACCAGTCGGTCATCGGCGCGTCTCAGCCCGATCAAGGCGGATCGATATCTGACCAGAGCTTCGTCGAGATGGCCTAGACGTTGGAGGATCAACCCGATTTGCATCTCGTTTCGCGCTCGGTCGACCCCGGACAGCCCGACCATTGCTTTCTCCGCCTCCTCGAGCGCGCCTTGGGAATCGCCCCTGTAGAGAAGGACGAGAGCGTGACTCGATCGGATCTGACCCACGCGCTGGGTCAATCCGGCACCTGTAGCGATGTCAATCCCTCTCCGTAAGGCTTGATCAGCTGTGGCCAGATCGTTGAGCTGACGGGAGGCGAACCCGAACGCCCACCAAGCCACGGCTGCGGTCTCGGGTTCGAGATCCTGCCTGGCGGTCAGTACCTCTGCTTCATCGCGGGCCTTTTGTGGATGATCCTGCACCGAATCCACGAGCCGAAGCGCGAAACCGAGGTCCGGAATCGGAGGCGCATCGATCATGGGCCAGAGACTAGGTTTCGCCTGTTGCGCCCCGACGCGCAATCACTGCGACGCGAACGAGAAAGTGGGGCACCCATGGATGCCGATGCCATTGCGGCGAGCGTCTATTCGCGTCTGGCCGAACGTCAGATCGCGATCGAACCTGGTCGTGGTTTCGCCTACCGGCCCGGGGAACTGATCGTCTCCGAACGCCCCAGCGGGGCGATGCCAACGGGTTTGCCGTCACCCGTCGACGAGCAACACTTCGACGAGTTCGAGACGGAAGAAGGGTTTGAAGAGGAAGTAACCCACTTCCTGTTCACTGGTATCGACGATCCAGTCGGGCGGGCCGAATCGTTGCGTGCCGACGGTTTCGATGCGTCTGTCAACCATGTCCTCTTCGGCGAGCCCGCATATCTGGGCAACCCGGCCTACCTGGGCAACCCGGCCTACCTCGGAAATCCGGCATACCTGGGCAACCCCGAATTCATGAAGAACCCATTTGCCCGGAACGGCGCAATCCCGGTTCGCCGGCCGACGGATTGGGCCGATGTCAATGGCTGCGCCGGTGATCCGCCGGTTGTGTTGATCCTCGACACCGGGCTGGCCACCGATGCCGGCGTGGCGGCCCATGAGGATCTACGAGCGCACACCGTCGTTCATCAGGGCTGGAAGATGCCCGGCATGGGCGTTGACCCGTCGAGAACCGATGAGGACGAGACCAACGAGGATGCGGATGGCTTTATCGACAGGCAGGCCGGCCATGGCACCTTCATCGCCGGTATTGTCAGGAGCATCGCCCCGAACGCCGTTATCTGGACAGAGGGTGTCCTCTCCAGCTTCGGCGATGGGGATGATTGGGACATATCGAGAGGTCTGGAGGAGGCACTGGCGCGCGGACATGTTGACGTTGTCAACATGTCCTTCGGTTGTTTCACAGACGACGATTTGCCGGTCAAGCAACCCAAAGTCATCCGCAACCGCATCGTCGAGGCCAAGCAACAGGGTGCCGTCGTAGTGGCCGCGGCCGGCAATGCAGGGTCGTGCCGCCCATTCTGGCCGGCGGCACTCTCCGAGGTATTGGCTGTGGGTGCGACCGACGACTGCGGCGAGCGGGCGTGGTTCTCCAACTACGGGCCCTGGGTGGACGCCAGTGCTCCCGGCGTTGACGTCGTCAGCACCTTCCTCTTTCACAATGGTCCGGTCGATCCCGCGCACTTGTTACAAGAGGCCGGGTTACTGGCGCCGGGCGAAGCGTTGCCGGAATGGATCGAGGATCCTGATCACTATCACGGTTGGGCCATGTGGTCCGGTACCTCTTTCTCCGCCCCACGTTTGGCCGCCGCCATCGCCAGGCGCATGTGTGAGTCCGGTCTGTCCGCGGAGGAGGCGGCCGGTGAAGTGTTGAACCCAGAGTCCGCGGTCCTAGTCGAGGATCTCGGGATCCATATCTTCGCAGACCAGTAGAGGAGCCTCCACCTCTCGACCCGACCAGTCTCCAAAGAATCTCGTATTTGGGGGCGGCCCCTAAGACTCTTCGTCCGTACGATGACCCCATGGCCTCACTGGCGCGAGCCACCCATGGCGAATTGCTTTCCTTGGCTGCCTCGGGTGACCAGGCGGCCTGGAACGCATTGGTCGAGCGGTTCAGTCAGATGGTCTGGTCCATTGCTCGCAGCTTCAGACTCGATGATGCAACGGCCAAAGATGTCAGCCAGACGGTCTGGCTTCGTCTGGTTGAGAACCTGCATCGCATCGACGACCCGGAACGTCTCCCTGGCTGGCTGGCCACGACCTGCCGGCGCGAGGCGCTTCGGGTGAAGGGAATGCGCGACCGGGTGGTTCCCACCGACTTTCAATACGACGTCCCTGACGAATCACTCTCGCTCGAGTCGATGCTCGTCGAGGACGAGGAGGCACGAGAAGTTGTCGTCGCCTTCGGCACCCTCAGCCAAGACTGCCAGCAGCTGCTCCGATTGCTCACGACTGAGCCACCGCTCAGTTATGAGGAGATCTCGGAGATGGTCGGCAGACCGATCGGGAGCTTGGGACCGACCAGGTCGCGGTGCTTGGAGAGGCTGAAGGCTGCCCTTTCGGCGCGTATCAGTGGTGCCGGAAGCGACTCTTTGGAAGCAGGAGACGATGCCACATGACGGAGTCCACAAGATCGCAGGAGCAGACGTTCGCATCGTTGCTCCCGCAGGGCTTCGGCGAATCAGACAGGCGGACGCAGAGTGAGCGCTCGGGCCGTCACCTTTTCGCGTGGCTCATGCTCTCCTGCCAGACGTTCGAGCGAGGAGAAGTTGCGAGATGAGTGACTCGGCCAATCACCAGGAAGAGAGGCTTCTTTCGTTGCTCCGACGGGGCTTGGAACAATCGGATCCGTCGCCGGTGGACATAGCCGAATTCGCCAAGGCGGCGCTCTCGTGGCGAACCATCGACGCCGATTTAGCTCAGCTCACCTTCGACTCGGTGGACGATACGACCGCGGTCCGGGGTGTGGCCGTGGCTCGCATGCTCGCTTTCGAGTCCGAGGACTTGATTATCGACCTCGAGCATGACCCGGCATCGGGGCATCTCAGGGGCCAACTCGAGCCCGCCGGTCAGATGGCCATCGAGCTGCATGTTCTCGACACAGTCTTGGTCACGGAGTCCGATGACCTCGGTCGGTTCACCTTCCACGGGATCCATTCCGGTCCCTTCGCATTGGTGGTCCGTTTCGAAGGGGACGAAGCAGTCAAGACCGAGTGGATCATCCTCTGATTCTGATCACTCCGCCTCTTCTGGTATCACCGGCCCGGTCCACCCCTCTCCAAGCATGAGTCGTCGCATGAGGCGACGACCCGTCAGCGAGGAAAGGCGCGACATGACATACATGTCCGAATCCCAGGATCCGAGGAGCACTCGGCGCTGGGCTTGGGCGGTTCGTCCCATCGATGCGCTCGACAACCCCGTCCAGAGGTGGTTGGGCAATCGAACGAAAGAGAACCGACTCCAACAAAAGCACCGGTCTCAGAGCCTGCTACGCCTCATTGTTCGCCCCGCCGTCTGAGAATGGCTGAGGCACAGGCCTCGCTAACGGAGTTGGAAGACCCCCGCCATCGAGCGGGGGTCTTCTCGTTGTGCACCGCCGAGCAGTCAGACTCCTGCATAACGGAGGAAGGGCCGCCATGCGGCGGCCCTTCCTCCGTTCGTTGATTCCCCGTTACGGGATTCGGTTGTCCCACTCCGGCTGATTCAGCTCGCTTGGCTGCGACACGGTCGTCGGCTGCACGATGCTCGGGACGTAGATCTGCTCATCGAGCTTGTCGACCAGCATCTCCATCCTGGTCTTCTCCGGGTTGAGTCCCGGGTACTCGTTGACTGCGGCGACCTGTCCGGCCAGTTCCATCTTCGTCTTCTCGATATTGAGCGCGGGGTGCTCGTTCACCGCGGAGACCTGTCCGGCCAGTTCCATCTTGGTCTTCTCGATATTGAACGCCGGATGTGACTCGGCTTTCAACCTCGCGGCCAGCTCGTTGAGCCGGTCGATCTCGGCGTTGGGATTCGGGCGGAGCTTCGCCTGTGCGGCCGCCTCGTTGAGCCGGACCATCTCGTCGTAGCGAGCGTCGGCGATCTGCGCCGCTCGGGTTTGGGCATCTGACACGGTGGCCTCGTTTCCCTGGTTGACAGCGAACACGAAGCCGGCGGCGATGACGACGGCCAGGGTGGCTGCGGCGATGCCGAGCCCCTTACCCGAACGTCCCGACCTGGTGGTGGTACCCGAATGAGTAGCACTCGTTGACATGGTCTCTCCCTTCCTGCATCAGGGACGATTTGTCCCCCATTGCTGAGAAGGAGCGGGATGACGCGGTCCTGATACAGGTCTCTGACACAGGAAAGGGCCGTCTTCGGACGGCCCTTTCCTGTCCTTGTCGATTTGCTCTATCAGCGGGCTGTGTACTCCTCGTAGCGACGGGCCCAGGCCGACGCGGGAATGAACCCATCGGGTTTGACGTGACGGTGCTGATCGAGCTCCGCCTGGGATGAATCAGGTCCGGTAGCGGTTACGTCATCATGACTGACCACGTAGCCGGCGCCCACGGCGATCGCGATCGCCAGTCCGGCTGCGGCGATGTGCATACGCCGCGGGCGTCTCGCCTCCACGCCTGCTCGAGCGACATTTGTAGACATGGTTCTCCCCTCGTTGCGGATAGGGCGGTGTGCCCATGTTGGAGAGGGCTGGAGCATGCTGCTGATACATCCCAAAGAAAGAGGGCCGTCCGGAGACGACCCTCTTTTTCTGCTATCAGGAACGAACGCGGTGGACGGTGAGGCGAATCAGCGCGGAGTAGTCGCCGGAGAATTGCTCAGGGGTCCAGCCAAAACGGCTGATCTGGCCCCGATACTTGGTGAGGTATGACGGATCCTGGTGCGCTGGCGTGGGTGCATAGTCCACTGAAGCGGTCGCCTCGAATGTTGCCAACGAATCCCCCATGGCGTCGGTGCGGAGGTTGAAGGCAACCTTGGGGTTGGCGGCGATGTTGGTGAGCTTGGTGGCGTCGGGCTTGCTATAGACCAGCAAGTCGTCGCCGTCACGGAGGAACCAGACCACCGAGCTCTGTGGCTGTCCGGATTCGGTGACCGTCGTCAGCCAGCCGACTAGCTCATCGTCCAATTGGGCCGCTATCTCCGGTCGATTCTCGAACATCCGGTCAACCTAGCGAGTCGAGGCGAGGACCCCGACCGGCCCGATCATCTCCAATGTCTCGGTGCCTTCCGCGGTGGAGAGGAATTCCCCGGTGGCCATCTCGATGGCGTGCACCCTTGGGGTCTGAACCCAGGTCGAGGCGTATGCGATCGAACCTGAATCGGTGAATGTCACCGGTCCCCACCATTGTTCGGGGGTCTCAGGCGGATATTGAACTCGAACGCTGAGATCCGATGGATCGAGCAAATACAGGCCGGTCGACTCCGACACAGATACCGATTCCGATTCCTCAGTCGTGTAGCCAGATCCGAGCAAGGCCCCACTTGGCGAAACCCAGACGTTCGAGATCGGTTCATCCGTTCGGGCCACCAGCTGCCATGTGGTGGTGTCGATGGC
>Ga0075313_1000185_pt1 | contig 11917 bp, 14 predicted proteins | sample MayberryNE_Catta_3_FD_120051 | JGI IMG/M metagenome (GOLD analysis project Ga0075313, IMG submission 120051) | Natural and restored wetland microbial communities from the San Francisco Bay, California, USA, that impact long-term carbon... | ecosystem: Environmental > Terrestrial > Soil >...
CGCGGACGAGCCACGTCTTCCCGTGGTCGATGTGCCCGGCCGTTCCGACCGTCAGGGGCATCGGGCCTCGATGAGACCGTCCTCGATCGCGACCGGCTCCAGTCCGGCGGCCTCGAGCAGCGAGCGCCATTGCTCTTCCATTCGCTCACGACCGCCCGCGAGGACGAGCATGAGCAGGTCGAGCCACTTCGCCCCGTTCGGTTCGTTTCCCGGCTCGATGACCGTCTCGGCCACCAACACCCGGGCCCCGGGACGGGCAGCCTCCCGGATCGTGCGCAGAATCGCGGTCGCGCGTTCGTCGTCCCAGTCGTGGAGGATCCCCGAGAGCACGTATGTGTCACCGGGCGGCACGCCGTCGAAGAAGTTGCCCTCGACGAACTCGATGCTGTCTCCCAGCGCGGGTTCGTCACGGCTGGTCTCGGGCAGGTCGAACACGATCCCGCGGAGCCCCGGACGCCGCCGGATGAGGTCGACGAGCAGTGCGCCGTTGCCCCCGCCCACATCGACCACGGTCTGACCGTCGGTCCAGTCGAGCTCCGCGAGCCGTTCGGCCTTCCGCCATCGCTCGCCACCCATCGCGCGGTCGAAGGCTCCACGCTCGCCGGCACGTGCTCCGAGCCACGTCCAGAAGTCGTCCCCGAAAGTGGACGGGAACGTTGCCGTGCCCGTCCGCGCGGCGACCTCCAGATCGCGGACGGCTTGGTAGAAGATGCCACCGAAGAGGTGTGCGAACTCCGCCCAGCCGGGGCTCAGCAGTAGCTCGGAAGCGGCAGTGTTCCGGAAGTGGCCGGGCTCGTCCTCGGCGAAGACGCCGTCGCTCGCGAGCGCTCGGAGCACGCGGTGCAGGACGTCAGCGTCGACCGCGGCATCGCGCGCGAGCTCCTCCACCGACCGAGAACCGCCGGCGAGCGCTTCGGCGATGCGGAGGTCGCCGGCCATCCCGAGCGCCTTCGTCATCATCGCTCCCCGGAGGAAGTCCCAGAGGACCGCCTCCGGCTTGCGCTCGCTCATCGCCTTCTCGCGTCGGCGACGGCGGCCGCGACCTCCTCGACCTCCGCGTCCGTGAGCGTGCGGCAGTCGAGCAGCGTGCGGCCGTCGCGCTTCAGCGCGATCACGGGAGGGTCGCCGAGTCGCAGACGCTCCGCGAGGCGCTCCTCGACGGCGCAGGCGGCGCTCGCGAGCTCGGCGAGCGGGAGCGCACCGCCGCCGACGCGTGCGACCGTCTCCTCGACCTCGCCCCCGACGAGCGACGCGAGGCGCTGCGCCCGCGCCCGCACGCGCTCGAGCGGCTCCTCGAGCATGCGCAGGACGGGGATCTCGTCACGCGTCTCGGGCGAGAGGGCGAGGGCGAGCGTCCCTCGAGCGCCGCAAGGGTCAGCTTGTCGGCGCGCAGCGCGCGCTGGAGCGGATGGCGGCGCAGGCGCTCCACGAGGTCCGCGTGGCCGACGACGATCCCCGCCTGAGGCCCGCCGAGCAGCTTGTCGCCGGAGAACGACACGAGTGCCGCGCCCTCGCGCAGGCTCTCGCCCGGCGTCGGTTCGTCCCCGACCGGCACGAGCGCGCCCGAGCCGAGATCGTCGACCAGCGGGACGCCGTGCCGCCGGGCAACCTCGGCGAGCTCCCGCAGGCGCGGGCGCTCCGTGAACCCGACGACCCGGAAGTTGGACTGGTGCACGCGCAGGAGCAGCGCCGTCTCCGGCCCGAGCGCACGCTCGTAGTCGGCGGCGCGCGTCCGGTTCGTCGTCCCAACCTCGACGAGGCGCGCGCCCGAGCGCGCAAGCACCTCGGGTATGCGAAAGCCGTCGCCGATCTCGATCAGCTCGCCCCGCGAGACGACGACCTCTCGACCCTCGGCGAGGGCCGCGAGCGCGAGCAGTACCGCGGCGGCGTTGTTGTTCACGACGAGGGCGTCCTCCGCTCCCGTGAGCGCGCGCAGCAGCGGCGCGAGGTGCGCCTGGCGCGAGCCGCGCTCGCCCCGCTCGAGGTCGTACTCGAGAGTCGAGTACCCCCCGCCCACCTCGACCACTCGCTCGAGCGCCTCGCGGGCGAGGGGAGCGCGACCGAGGTTCGTGTGCACGAGAACGCCGGTCGCGTTCAGGACGCGCCGGAGACGTGGCCGGCGAGAGCGCGCGAGCTCGTCGAGCACCGCGTCGACGAGCGGGCCGGGATCGCCCCCCGCCCGGATCTCGTCCCGCGCGCGCCCGAGGACGGCGCGCGCCGCCGCGACGGCGAGGTCGTGGGGCTCGCCCGCGAGGCGCTCGTCGGCCAGGAGGCGGTCGACCGAGGGGAGATCCCTGAGCGTAGGCTTGCCCGGCATCGGGGTTCAGTGTGGCCGCGCCGCCTACGAGCGCGCAAGCGAGGGCAGCAGCTCGCGCAGGAGCGCGGTCAGCCGCGGCTGCGCCTCCGCGGCGACCGAGAGGACGCCCTCGTGGTCGAGTCTGCCCTCGACGACCCCGGCGGCCATGTTCGTCACGACCGAGACTCCGAGGCAGCGCATCCCCAGGTGGCGGGCGGCGATCACCTCGGGCACGGTCGACATCCCGGCCAGGTCGCAGCCGATCGCGCGCATGAACCGGATCTCCGCCGGCGTCTCGAACTGCGGCCCGAGCCAGGCTCCATACACGCCCTCGCCCAGCTCCATGCCCAGTCGGCCGGCGACCTCGCGCGCGAGGTCGCGCAGCTCCGAGTCGTAGGCGTCGCCCATGTCCGGGAAGCGCGGCCCGAGGGTGTCGTCGTTCGGCCCCACGAGCGGCGAGGTGCCGAGCAGGTTCACGTGGTCGGAGACGAGCACGAGCATCCCGGGCCGGAAGCGCTCGGCGATGGCGCCGGCGGCGTTCGTGACCACGAGCGTCCGCACGCCCAGGCCTCCGAGCACCCGCACGCCGAAGACCACGCGCTCGGCCGGGAGCCCCTCGTACAGGTGCGCGCGCCCCTTGAGCACGGCGATCGGGACTGCGTCGACGCTTCCGAGCGCGAGCACCCCCGCGTGCCCCACAGCGGTCGAGAGCGGCCAGCCGGGGAGATCGTCGTACGGGATCTCCACGCGGCCCTCGAGGTCGTCCGCAAGCCCGCCGAGGCCGCTGCCGAGGATCACGCCCACGCGCGGCTCCAGCTTCGACGCGCGCCGGATCCTCTCGACCACCGCCGCCCGGTCGCTCACGCAGAGCCTTCCTTCAGCCGGCTGTCGTAGCGCGAGACCACGAGCTCGACCACCTCTTCCGGATCGTCCGTCACGTACAGCAGGTCGACGTCGTCCGGGGAGATGAGCCCGTCGTCGAGCATCTCCTCGCGGAGCCAGTCGAGCAGCTCCTCCCAGTAGTCCGTGTCGTACAGGACCACCGGGAACGTCCCGATCTTGCCGGTCTGGATGAGCGTGAGCGCCTCCCACAGCTCGTCCTGCGTGCCGAAGCCGCCCGGGAAGATCACGAATCCCTCGGCCGCCTTCACGAACATGACCTTGCGCGCGTAGAAGTGGTGGAACGTCAGCGCGATGTCGCAGTACGGGTTCACGCCCTGCTCCAGCGGGAGCTCGATGTTGAAGCCCACCGAGAGCCCGTCCGCCTCCTGGCAGCCGCGGTTCGCCGCCTCCATCACTCCCGGCCCGCCACCGGTGACGACCGCGAAGCCCGCCTTCGCGAACGCCTGGCCGGTCGCCCGGGCGCTCTCGTACGTCGGGGTGCCGGCGAGCACACGCGCGGAGCCGAAGATGGACACGGCCGGGCGGTCGATGCGCTGGACGGCCTGGAAGCCGGCGAGGAACTCGGACGCGATCAACGAGACGTCGGCCGCGAGCGTCTCGTCCTCGCGCCGGAGGAGGCGGCGGTCGAGCTGGCCGTCCCCGCGCGTCACAGGTCGCGCTCGACGTACGTCGCGGACATGGCGAGGGCGAGCACGGTGGCGAGGCCGAGGTAGACGACGGCGACGGTCGCCCGCTGCCAGGCGGGCAGCCGGTAGTAGTCGGCCGCGTCTCCGCGCTCCCGCCATCGCCGCCACAGGTCGAGCCCGCCCAGGATCACGATGAGGATCAGGATCGGGTTCGGGCTCACGACCGCGAGTCCGACCATCAGCAGGAGACCGGCGAACCAGATCGCCGGGTGCAGGGCGGCGACCGCCCGCCCGCCGTCCAGCGGGACGATGGGAATGAGGTTGAACAGGTTGAGGAAGAAGCCGACGAACGCGAGCGCGACGAGGAGGTCCGAGCCGGCCGCCTCCCCCGCGGCCCAGAGCGCCGCGGCGCCGACGGAGCCGAGGATCGGCCCGGCGAGCGCAACCCGCGCCTCGCGCCAGGCGTCCTCCGGCAGCTCCTTCATCCCGATGACCGCGCCGAGGAAGGGGATGAAGAGCGGGGCGCTCGCCGGGACGCCCTGCCGGCGGAGCTCGAGCACGTGGCCGAGCTCGTGGACGAGGATGAGGACGACGAAGCCGACCGCGAAGGGCAGTCCCCAGATCCAGGCGTAGGCCGCGATGGAGACGAGCATCGAGCCGGCCGTTGCGACCACCTTGAACTTCAGCAGGACGCCGCCGAACTTCACGAGGAGGAGCACGAGCGCGACGAGCGGGGCGAAGAGCTTGCGCACGAGGTCGCGGACCCCCCAGCGCGGCTGCACCGGCTCGTATCCCCGCTCCCCCTCGTACGCATGCGCCGGGTCGGGCAGGGTTGGCGGCTCCGGAGCCTCCACGGGCTCGAAGCGCGGATCGGGCCTCTGGCTCACGACCCCCTCCCGATCCATTCCTCGCCGCCTTCGTAGACCTCCTTCTTCCAGAGCGGGACCGTGACCTTCAACTCGTCGATCGCCTCCCGGCAGGCGGCGAGGGCGGCCGCGCGGTGGGGGGCCGAGACGGCGATCACCACGCTCGTCTCGCCGACGTCGACGCGCCCCACCCGGTGGTGGATCGCGACCGCGCACAGCTCGTGGCGCGCCCTCAGCGCATCGGCCAGATCGGACATGACCTTCTCGGCCATGCCCTCGTAGGCCTCGTACTCGAGATGGAGCACCTCCCGGCCCCGGGAGCGGTTGCGGGTCGTGCCCACGAAGGTCGCGACGGCCCCCGCCTCGTCCGTCCGCACCTCGGCGACCGCCGTCTCCAGCGACAGCGGGAGCTCGGAGAGCAGGAAGTCGCCGCCCGAGACCGGCGGGATCACCGCCACCTCGTCGCCCTCCGCGAGCGGCGTCGTCGGCTCGGCGTACGCGCGGTTCACCGCGTACAGCAGGCCGGCCGGCTCCTCGCCGAGACCGAGCGCGGGCCAGACCTCGCCCAGGGCGGCGCCGTCCGGGAGCTCGACCTCGAGCGTCCCCGACCCGGCGCGCTCGCGCAGCGCCGCGAAGAGCCTCACCTGCAGCTTCACGCGAAGAGCGTATCCGGGCGGTTGCCTCGCAGCCCCTGACATGTTAGGTCCCGCACGTGGCGATCGTCGCCGGCCCCAGCCTCCACGACCAGGTGTACGACGAGCTGCGCTCCCGGCTGCTCACCCGGCGGCACGTCGCGGGCGCGAAGCTGAGCCTGCACGAGCTCGCCGCGGAGCTCGGCGTGTCGCGGAGCCCCGTCCACCACGCGCTCACCCGGCTCGTGTCCGAGGGCCTGCTGACCGTCAAGGCGAGGCGGGGGTACTACGTGACGCCGGTCACCGCGACCGCGCTCGCCGACGGGTACGACATGCGCCTGGCCCTCGAGCTGCACGCGGCCGAGCGGGCGGTCGGCCGCACCGGAGGCACCGACCTCGAGGTCTTCCGGCGCCTGCTCGACTCCACGGCTGCCGCGATCTCGCACGAGCAGTGGGACGGCGCCAACGCCGCCTTCCACGAGCACCAGGTCGACCTCGCGCGGAACTCGCTCCTCTCCCGCTTCTACCGCGAGCTCTCCGTGAACCTGCTGATGCAGGTCATCCGGGGCGGCAAGCTCGAGGACCACGGGAGCCTCGTTACCGAGCACCGCCGCATCGTCGAGGCCTTCGAGGCGCACGACCTCGACGCCGCACGGCACGCGATCCGCGAGCACGTGGAGACCGGCAGGCGGATCGCCATCGAGGCGATCGAGCGCGCCGGCGGCGTTCTCTAGCGACGCCGCCGGCAAGCTCGGGCGGGCGTCAGGCTGCGGCCGCTTCGGGCAGCGGCGCCGCGAGGACGAACGGCGCCCCGACCACGACCACCTGGTCACCGGTGGGGAGCGGCCGCTCGAAGACCCCGATGTTCGTCGAGCTCGAGAAGAACCCGACCACTCGCAGGGTGCCGTCTCCGACGTTTCGGAGGCCGTGCGGCGCGAGTGCCGGCACGACGGCGATCTCCCCCGCCTGCAGACGGCCGGTCTCGTCGCCGATCGTTCCCTCGGCCGCGCCCTCCAGCACGAGGAGCAGCTCCTCGGCGCTGTCGGTGTGGCTCGGGAGCTCGGCACCCGGCTCGAACTCCATGTAGACGACCGCCGTCGACGCGGTCGCCGTGGCGCTCGAGAGCGGGAAGCCGAATCGGAGCCCGTCCATGTCGGCCAGCTCGGCGTTGTCCAGGTTCACGACGTGCATCTCGGCACCTCCGTAATTTGAATGAACATGAGTGTGTGATGATTACAGGATTCGCTCCCTCTGTCAAATTCGCTGTACACTAACGTTCGATGAAAAGGAAGTACGAGCTGAAGCAGCGAGCCGAGCGCCAGGCCGAGACGCGCCGGCGAATCGTTGACGCGGCCGTCGCCCTGCATGCGAGCGTCGGGCCGGCGCGTACGAGCATCGCCGCGATCGCCGAGCGTGCCGGGGTTCAGCGGCAGACGGTCTACGCGCACTTCCCGAGCGAGGCGGCGCTATTCCGCGCCTGCTCGTCGCACTGGGCGAGCCTCCACCCCTTCCCCGAGGTCGAGAGCCTGGCCGAGAACCCGGACGAGCGCCTGCGGGCCGCGCTCGACGCGGTCTATGCCTGGTACGAGCGCGTCGAGCAGGACATCGCGATCTTCCGCCGCGACGCCTCGGTGCATCCGCTCGACGCGGAGCTCATGGCGGCCGAAGACGCCCGCCTCGACCGGATCGCGGCGGACCTCGCCGGCGACTGGCCGCGGCGCAAGCCCGTCCGCGCGGCAATCGGCCACGCGCTCGAGTTCGAGACCTGGCGCTCGCTCGTGCGCCGCCAGAGGCTGTCGCGCACCCGGGCCGTGGACGCGATGGTGCGCCTCGTGGCCAGCGTCTAGCCTTCGCGCGATGGCGACCGCCGAGGACCGCCGGCCGACCGACTCGGGAATCGACGTCAAGCCCGTGTACACGGCCGACGATCTCCCGCCCGGGACGCTCGAGCTCCCTGGCGAGCACCCCTTCACCCGCGGCCCGTACGCGACGATGTACCGCGGCCGGCCGTGGACCATCCGCCAGTACGCGGGCTACGGCTCCGCGGAGGAGACCAACGCGCGCTTCCGCTACCTCCTGGAGCGCGGCCAGACGGGCCTCTCCGTCGCCTTCGACCTGCCCACGCAGCTCGGCTACGACTCCGACGATCCGCTCGCCGAGGGCGAGGTCGGCCGCACGGGCGTGGCCATCGACTCGATGGCCGACATGGAGGTCCTGCTCGAGGGCATCCCGCTGGGGGAGGTCTCCACCTCGATGACGATCAACGCTCCAGCGGCGCTCCTGCTCCTCCTCTACGAGCTCGTCGCCGAGGGTCAGGGCGTCCCGGCGGCGAGGCTCCGCGGGACGGTGCAGAACGACGTGCTGAAGGAGTACGTCGCTCGCGGGAACTACATCTTCCCGCCGCGCCCGTCGATGCGGCTGACGACGGACCTGTTCGCGTACTGCGCGGAGCGGATCCCGCACTGGAACACGATCTCGATCTCGGGCTACCACATCCGCGAGGCGGGTGCGAGCGCCGCCCAGGAGCTCGCGTTCACGCTCGCGAACGGGATCGCCTACTGCGAGGCCGCCGTCGCCGCGGGTCTCTCGCCCGACGACTTCGGGGAGCGCCTCTCGTTCTTCTTCAACGCGCACAACCACTTCTTCCAGGAGGTGGCGAAGTTCCGGGCCGCGCGGCGCCTGTGGGCGGGGATCATGAGCGAGCGGTTCGGCGCCACGAACCCGCGCGCGACCGCGCTCCGCTTCCACGCGCAGACGGGCGGCTCGACGCTCTCCGCGCAGCAGCCGGAGAACAACGTCGTGCGGGTTGCGATCCAGGCGCTCTCCGCCGTCTGCGGCGGCGCCCAGTCGCTGCACACGAACTCGTTCGACGAGGCGCTCGCCCTGCCCTCCGAACGCGCCGCGCGCATCGCACTTCGCACGCAGCAGATCCTCGCGCACGAGGCCGGAGGAACCGACACCGCGGACCCGCTCGGCGGCTCGTACTTCGTGGAGGCGCTGACGGGAGAGCTCGAGGAGCGGGCGCGGGAGCTGATGGCACGCGTGGACGAGCTCGGCGGCGCGGTGGCCGCGATCGAGCAGGGCTTCGTCCAGGCGGAGATCGAGGCGTCCGCGTTCCGGTACCAGTCCGAGGTGGAGGCCGGCGAGCGCGTCGTCGTCGGCGTGAACCGGTTCGCCGAGGACGAGGACGGGCGGGTCGAGCTCCTCCACGTCGACCCGGAGAGCGAGCGGCGCCAGCGTGAGCGCACCACCCGCGTTCGCGAGGACCGGGACTCGTCGGCGGCGGAGGCCGCGCTCGCGGAGGTGAGGCGGACGGCGGAGGGCGACGCGAACCTCCTCCCGCCGATGCGCGAGGCGCTCCGCGTCCGGTGCACCGTGGGCGAGATCTGCGGCGTGCTCCGGGACCTGTGGGGGACCTACGACGCGCAGCATGGGTAGCGAGCGCCCTTCGCGGCTCGTGCTCGTGGCCGCGGCGCTCCTCGCGCTGGGCATCCCGCTGGCCGCGCTCGCATCCGCCCGCGAAGGCGAGCCCACGGCCGCGAACACGGCGATCCCGAGCTTCACCCGCGACGTCGCGCCGATCGTGCGCGACAATTGCACGGGCTGCCATCGCGTTGGGGGGATCGCCCCCTTCCCGCTCGAGACGTCGGAGCAGGTCTCGTCGCGTGCCGGGCTGATCGGCGCCGTGGTGCGGCAGCGCCGGATGCCTCCCTGGCCGCCGGGCCCGCGCTCGCCGGCCTACGCGGGCGAGGCGGAGCGGACGCTCACCGCCCGCGAGCGAGCCACTCTCCTCGCGTGGACGCGGGCCGGAGCGCCGGTCGACGGCCCCGCGCTCGGCCGCAGGCCCGCGTCCCCCCCGCGTCCGCGCGCCGGCGAGTCCGTGCTCCGGCTGCGCATGCCCCGGGCGTACAGCCCGCGGGCGGCACAGGGAGCGACGGACGACTACCGCTGCTTCCTCCTCGATCCGAAGCTGGCCGCCGACACGTCCGTCACCTCCGCGCGGATCGAGCCGGGCGCGGCCGAGGTCGTCCACCACGTGATCCTCTTCCGCGTGAGCTCGAGCGAGGTGCCGCAGGCGAGACGTCTCGACCGCTCGGCACCGGGCCCGGGGTGGCGCTGCTTCGGCGGCACGGGCCTCCCCGCGAGCGCGTCGCCCGGCGCGATCCGGGGCTCGCTCGACGACGCGGGCTGGGTCGCCGCGTGGGCACCGGGCTCGGGAGGCGGACGGCTTCCGGAGGGCACCGGGGTCGTCCTCCCGGCGGGGAGCGCGATCGTGATGCAGGTGCACTACAACCTCCTCCACGGACGGGTCGCGGACCGCTCGCAGGCCGTGCTCACGACCGCGCCGGCGTCCGCACGTCTCGCGCCGTTGCGGACGATGCTGCTCCCCGCTCCGGTGGAGCTCGCGTGCGCGAAGGACGAGCGGGCGCGGCTCTGCACCCGGACCGAGGCCCTCTTCGAGCTCGGGCGCAGGTACGGGCCTTTCGCGGCGCTCGTGCCCTCCGGCCTCCTCGTCCTCTGCCGCGGCGACGCGACGACGCCGAAGCCGAGCGCGGTGACGACGTGCCAGCGGCGGATCACGGCGCCCACCACGATCCGCGTCGTCGCCGGGCACATGCATCTTCTCGGCGCATCGATCCGGGTCGAGCTCGAGGCCGGGACGCCCCGTCCCCGCGTGCTCCTGGACATCCCGCGCTGGGACTTCCACTGGCAGGGCGCGTACACGCTCCTCGAGCCCGTCCGAGCGCGGCCGGGGGACGTCGTGCGCGTCACGTGCCGCCATGACGTCCGGAAGCGGCGGAGCGGCGCCCACGGAGCTCCGCGGGCTCCGCGCTACGTCCTCTGGGGCGAGGGCACGAGCGACGAGATGTGCCTGGGCATCCTCCAGGTCACGGGCGGATAGGTCCCGGCTGCGCATCCTCCTCGTCTCCCAGATGTACCCGGGGCCTGACGATCCCGACCTCGGCGTCTTCGTCGCCAGCCTGGAGCGCGAGCTGGCCGCCCGCGGGCACGAGCTCGACCGCGCGGTCGTGGACGAGCGGCACGGAGGACGTCGCCGCCACCTCGGCCTCCTCGTCGACGCCGTACGTGCCGCGCGGCGCTTCCGACCGGACGTCGTCTACGCGCACTTCCTCGTCCCGGCGGGGCTCGCCGGCGCGCTCGCGTCGCGGGCGCCCCTCGTCGTCACCGCCCACGGGCAGGACGTCCGCAACGTGGGCGCGATTCCGGGCGCGGGCGCGGCCACCCGCTACGTCGTGCGCCGGGCGTCGGCCGTCGTGGCGGTGTCAGACTGGCTGAGGCGCGGCCTCGAGACAGCCGTGCCGGAGGCGGCGGGGAAGACGGAGGTGATGGACTGTGGCGTCGACCTCGAGCGCTTCGCCCCGCGCGACGCGGCGGCCGCCCGGGAGGCGGTCGGGTGGCCGTCCGGCGGGACCGGGTTCCTCTGCCTGGGCGCGCTCACCGAGCGCAAGAACGTCCTGCGCCTGGTGCGCGCCTTCGAGCGGCGCGGCGAGGGCAGCCTCGTGCTCGTCGGCGACGGCCCCCTGCGCGGCGCGCTCGAGGGACGCGAGGGGATCCGGCTCGTCGGGCGCGTCCCGCACGACGACGTGCCGAGCTGGATCTCCGCGTGCGACGTGCTCTGCCAGCCGAGCCTCGTCGAACCCTTCGGGCTCGCGACGCTGGAGGCGATGGCCTCCGCGCGCTCGGTGGTCGCCACGACGGTCGGCGGGCCGCCCGAGTTCGTGACGCCGGGGGCCGGCGTCCTCGTCGATCCCGAGGACGACGACGCACTCGTGGCGGCGCTCGGCGCCGCGGCGGCGCTCCCGCGCCCAAACCTCGCCGCGCGCACGGCGGCGGAGCCGTACGACGTCGGGGAGCGGGCCGCCCGCGTGGAGGAGATCCTGCTGCGGGCCGCGACCGGAGCTCGCTGACGCGCAGGCGTCGCGTCAGGAGAGGCGCTCGAGGTCCTGCAGGCGGACCTCGACGAGCGGCTGCACGGATTCCTCGAGGCCCGCCTCCCGCGCGAGGGCGAGGGCATCCTCGTACGTCTCGCGCACCTTCGCGCGGTCGACGCCCTGCTTGAGCCGGTTGTCCCCGGTCACGAGGAGCTTCTGGATCCGCGCCCGGGCGTCGCCTTCCTCGACCACGTCCGGAGCGTACCCCGCTGCTACCCTGCCGCCGATGCCCTGGGTGCAGATGTCGGCCGTCCTGCAGGTGCTCCTGAGCGCCTTCCTGACCACGCTCGTGCTCATGCACTCGGGCCGTGAGGCGGGCATGGGCGGCCTCGGGTTCACGCCCCACTCGCAGGGCGGAACGCACATCGTCGAGCGGAACCTGACGCGGCTCACCGTCCTCGTCGCCGGCATCTTCGGCGTGAACACGATCGTCCTGTTCCACCTTCTCTGACTCTGCGCAAGACCGGCATCCGCTCGCGCAGATGCCGGTCGCGCAAGATCCCTGAAGGCGTCCGCTTCGCGGCCGCTGCCGCCGCGTCCTCTCACACGTGCTCTGACCCTGCGCAAGACCGGCATCCGCTCGCGCAGATGCCGGTCGCGCAAGATCCCTGAAGGCGTCCGCTTCGCGGCCGCTGCCGCC
>Ga0075313_1000186_pt1 | contig 11870 bp, 12 predicted proteins | sample MayberryNE_Catta_3_FD_120051 | JGI IMG/M metagenome (GOLD analysis project Ga0075313, IMG submission 120051) | Natural and restored wetland microbial communities from the San Francisco Bay, California, USA, that impact long-term carbon... | ecosystem: Environmental > Terrestrial > Soil >...
CTCATGGGTCCGCTGGCTGAGACCAGTGACCGTTTGTGGCCCGCGTCATGGCTCGCCTGGCCGATCGTCGGGTGGGTCATACTGATGCGGCGGCCCGGCAACAAGATCGGGTTGGCTTGTCTCGCCATCGGGTTGGTTTGGGGATTTTCCTTCGGGCTCCAGGCGATGGTGCTCGACGTGCCGCCCGCAGCGGCCGCCTGGATGGAGCTCGTCTACACCGTGCTCGGAGTGGTGCCGTGGCTGATCATCGTGTGGCTTCTTGCCACATTCCCGACCGGTGAGTACGCCGGTCCGTTGGAGAGATTCGTTGGAAGAGGGCTGATCGTCGTCGGGTCCCTGGCGATGATCGGTTTCGTGCTGAGCCCGCTGCCGCTCACGGACACCGGATTGGAGAATCCTCTCGGGGTAGAGCTGAGCGCGGCATTGAATTTCATCACCGGTGACACCGGGTTCTTCTTCATAGTTGGTCTGGGCGCCGCAGCCGTGCTGAGCCTCTTCCTGCGGCGCCGACGTAGCACCGGCACCGAACGCCAGCAGTATCGATGGCTACTCCTGGGTGCGTCATTGTTCGTCGGGATATCCGCTGCAGGCCAGATCTTGCCCGAGGGCTCGGCCTTCGAGCTCCTTTGGCTTCTCGGCGGCTCCGCGATCCCGATTTGCATCGGTGTCGCCGTGGTGAGATACCGCCTCTTCGAGATCGGCCGGGTCATCTCGCGGACGGTGGGATATGTCATGGTTGTTGGCGTCCTCGGTCTCGTCTTCCTCGGTGTCGTGACCCTCCTCACCTGGGTCTCGCCCGCCGAGAGCCAGCTGGCGGTGGCCGGGTCCACGTTGGTGGTTGCCGCACTCTTCAACCCGCTTCGCAAGCGGCTGCAAGGCTGGGTCGACCGCCGCTTCAACCGCTCGAAATACGACGCCGAACGGGTGATGGAGCAATTCGCGGGGTCGTTGCAGGACCGAGTCGACGAAGACGACCTGGTCCAGGGATGGGTCGGGGTCGTCTCGGAGACGATGCAGCCTGCCGCGGCCGCAGTGTGGGTCAGGGAATCTCATGAGCGTTGACCAGAGCCGGGTCGTCGCATGGCTGATGTGGGTGTGGGGCCCGGCCATGATCGTTCTGGCGGCAATGTTGGCCGAGATGAACCCGCCGATCTCCACCACTCAGGCCCCGGAATCTGCACTCGAAGGGGCGATCTGGCTTTCCACGTGGGTCGGATTCGGCCTGGTCAGCGCTCTGGTGGTCTCCAGCCGTCCCGCCAATCGCATCGGCTGGCTCATGTGCGGCATCACGTTCGTCGTCGGGGTTGATCTTCTCGTATCCGAGTATTCGAGATTCGCCCTCATCACCGAGCCAGGCTCCGGGTCTCTGCGCGACCGGGTCGACAGCGAGGAAGTGGTCGATGGCTGGGTGGGCGTGGTCGCCGAGACGATGCAGACAGCTGCGGCTGGGGTATGGGTGCGGGTGTCACGATGAAGGCCAAACTGGTCGTGATCCTGCCCTGGGCCCTGCTTGCCCTGGTCATCGTGGCCTGGGGTATGGCACTTTGGTTCGATCGTGGCTCCGCCGAAGTAACCGGCCTTCTCGACAAGCTCTGGGCCCTGTCCTTTTTCGCCTTCCCGATCGTCGGGGTGTTCCTCGCTCGTCGGATCCCGGCGAATGCGGTGGGGTGGCTCTTCATCATCGGCCCGCTGCTGGTGGGGGCTGGAGTCGCCCTCCAGGAGATAGCCGAGACCCTCGACTTCCCCAGTCTGGTCACGACGTCCGAGATCGTCTTCGATGCCGGACTGCTCGCCCTGTTCTCGTCACTGACCCTCTTCCCCGATGGGCGGTACAGCCGGTCGTGGTGGCCCTGGGCTCACGCCGCCGCGATCATCGTCCTCAGCGTGCTGGCGGGCAGCTTCATAGCCGTCATCCTTGTTCTCGGCCTTCTGCCCCTCCTCTACCGGCTGATCAAGGGCTCTCCATTGGTCCGCCGTCAGATCGCCGGACCGATCCTGGTATTGGTCTTGGGCGTGGTCTCGCTGATTCTCGTCAGCCTTGCCTTCGGGGACACCGCGCTTGCCCAGACCTCCACCACGGCGATATCAATGCTGATCACTATCGGTGTGCCGGTGTCGATCGCCGTTGCAATAACCCGGTATCGCCTCTACGAGATCGACCGTCTCGTCTCCCGCACGGTCAGCTACCTGCTCGTCGTCGGTCTCCTAGCCGCCGTCTTCATCGGTGTCGTGACGGCCGCCGGATCGCTGCTCCAGACAGATAGCGATCTGGCGATAGCAGGTTCCACGCTGGCCGTGGCCGCGTTGTTCAATCCGCTGAGGAAACGGGTCCAGACTTGGGTGGATCGTCGTTTCAACCGGTCCCGCTACGACGCCCAGAACGTGATGGACGGGTTCTCCGGATCATTGCGCGACCAGGTGGACCCGATTCGTGTGATCGAAGGTTGGATCGGAGTGGTCTCCGACACGATGCAACCGGCCTCTGCCGGAGTATGGGTGCGGGAGCGATGAGGGACACGCTGGTGTTCAAGGGTGTGATCGCCATCTGGGCCGTGCTGATGGTCGTGTTCGCGGTCTCGTGGCTGATCTTCTCCGGCGAGCTCGACTCGATGGTCGGTGTCCTCTTTGCCTCGGTTTGCTCAGTAATCGTCGGCGCAATTCTCACCGTGAAGGTGCCATCGAACTCGGTCGGCCCGCTTACGCTTCTCGCAGGGTCGGCGTGGGTCCTCTATCTCTTCGGGAGGGAGTACGCATCGCTCTCACTCGAATCGGCCGAGCCCCTGCCCTTGGCATATTTCCTCGGTTGGCTCGGGTCGTGGACCGGGGCCTTGTTCCTCATTGGAGTCTCGCTGGTGATTCTCTGCTTTCCCACTGGGAGGCCCGTCGGCTGGTGGCGCGTGATCGGCCTCGGACCAGTGATTGGTGCTGTGTCGACCGCGATAGGAGCAGTCCTTCTCTGGGGGCTCCCCTTGGAGACACTGGTGGACGACGAGTTGGTCAGTGTGACCCGCTGGTACCCACTCGTAGACGCCGGGTTCGTCGTTGGGTTCGTCTCCGTCATCCCGGCGACGTTCTCTGTTGTTGCTCGGTTTCGAAAGGCTGGGTCGGTGGAGCGTCAGCAGATCAAGTGGCTGCTGGCCGCAACCAGCCTCCTCGCCGTCGCCTATGTGGCCGCGGCAATGTCGGACGACTCGAACGAGGCGGTCTGGTGGGTTGTCTCTTTGGCGGTCGCCGCCGTCCCAATCGCCATCCTCTTCGCCGTGTTGCGATATCGCCTCTACGACATCGACCGGATCCTCTCTCGGACCGTGTCTTACGTCATCGTGATCGGACTTCTCGCCGGCGTCTATCTGCTCGGATTGACCGCGATGGCCAATTTTCTCCCATCGGACTCCTCGTTGTCCGTGGCCGCTTCTACTCTTGCCGTTGCCGCCCTCTTCAATCCTCTGCGAAGACGGGTTCAGGCGTGGGTGGAGAGACGATTCAATCGTTCGCGCTACGACGCGCAACAGGTGGTGGAGCGCTTCTCGGGATCGCTTCGCCAGGACCTCGATCCGAACACGGTTGTGACGGGCTGGGTGGGGGTCGTTTCGGAGACAATGCAGCCGACCTCGGCTGCCGTGTGGATTCGTAACGATTTCGGGACGATGGAGAGATAGAAATGGGGCCATGGTTCAGCTGATGAGACGGCGCAGAGCCGAAGAAGAGACACAAGCGGGAGACGAAAGCCAGATCCCGGAGTCGAAGACCCGGCTCATCGAGGCCGTTCCTATTCCGTTCGGCGATCCTTTGGAGACGCTTCTCCTGTCCTCGGGCGGGCCTGTCGTGTTGCGTGACCTCGAACTGGAGTCGGTGACCGTGGACGCCCTCAGAGAAGCCGGTGTTGAGCTCATCGTGCCCCTGATCGGTCAGGGGGAGCTCCTCGGTGCCCTCTACCTCGGGCCCCGGCTCTCCGATCAGCCCTATTCGACCGACGATCGGAGGCTTCTCGGCAGCCTCGCCTCGCAGGTGGCGCCGGCGATGAAGGTTGCCCAACTGGTCCGTGAGCAGCAGGCCGAAGCCAAGGAGCGGGAGCGCATTCACCAGGAGCTCCAGGTCGCTGCCCTCATCCAACAGACCCTCCTCCCCAAGGAACTGCCGGCTATTGCCGGCTGGCAGGTCGACGCCTTCTACCGGCCGGCGCGGGCAGTTGGTGGGGACTTCTACGACTTCATCGCCCTCGAGGATGGCCGGCTGGGTGTGGTCATCGGCGACGTCACCGACAAAGGCGTGCCGGCCGCACTGGTGATGGCCACGTGTCGATCGATGCTGCGGGCCGCGGCCCAGCGGCACACCTCTCCGTCGGCGGTTCTGGCCGATGTCAACGATGGCCTTGTGCCGGAGATCCCGCCGGCCATGTTCGTGACCTGCCTCTACGCAATCATCGATACCGAGGCCGGGGAAGTGGTGTTCGCCAACGCCGGCCACAACCTTCCCTATGTGAGGCACGATGGCGGTGTCCTCGAGTTGAGGGCCACCGGCATGCCGCTGGGGCTCATGCCGGGCATGGGTTACGACGAGACCAAGTATGAGATGTCGGCGGGCGAGGTGATGGTCCTCACCAGTGACGGGATCACAGAAGCTCACAACGCCGAAGGTGAGATGTACGGGTTTGCCCGGCTCATGGACCGCGTCGCGAGGAGGCCGATCAACGACGACGTCCTCAACGCAGTGGTCACCGAACTGGAGGCCTTCACCGGCGAGGGCGCCGAGCAGGAAGACGACATAACACTTGTCGTGGTGAAGCGGACATCGTCGGCTCAGGCCTCTGCTGAGACATTCGAGGAGCGACGGCAGGTCATGGCCAAGTTTGTGATACCGAGCGAAGAGGGCAACGAGCGCATCGCCATCGCCAAGGTATCGGCCGCAGTCGAGGGACTCGGTCTGGAGCCGGCGCGGCTGGAACGGCTGAAGACCGCCGTGGGCGAAACCGTGATGAACGCCATCGAGCACGGAAACGAGAATCGCCCAGAGCTCGACGTAGATGTCCAGGTCTGTGCCAATGAGGAATCGGTCAGTGTCCTGGTCAGCGATCAGGGTGGCGACCGGTTGATCCCGGAGGCCACGGTGCCCGACCTCGAGGCCAAGCTGGCCGGAGATCAAACCCCGCGCGGCTGGGGTCTGTTCCTGATCGAGAAGATGGTCGACGAGGTGCGTTCGACCAGTGACGGTGCAACCCACACGATTGAGCTCGTGATGAACCGGAAAGGAGTTTCCTGATGGAGAGCGTGTTCGAGGCAACGGTGACCAGGACCGATGACGGGTCCGTTGTGGTCATGAGCGGGACCGTGAACCGGGCAGCCAAGCAGGCACTCGAAGCGGCATACGAGGAGGCGGTCGAACAGCCAGGCCGGGTCCTGATGGACTTCAGGTCTGTCGATTACATCAACTCCACGGGGATCGCGGTCATCGTCGGGGTACTGGCCATGGCCAGGGCAGAGGACCGCGAGGTCGGAGCATTCGGTCTGACCGACCACTATCGGGAGGTGTTCAACATCACCCGTCTGTCCGATTTCATGACTATCTATGACGATGAGACGGCCGCAGCTGCGGCCGGGTGAGGAGAGGGAGAAAATGCCGACAGCCAATGTGACAATGACCGTTAGGGAGGCGACTCCGAAGGTCAAGGTCATCGACATCAACGGAGAGATCACCGGGTTCTCCGAGAAGGAGATCTCGGCCGCTCACGAAGAGGCCTCGCAAGGCGGAGTCGATGCCGTTGTGCTCAACTTCGAAGGTCTCGAGTACATGAACAGTGGAGGGATTGGCCTTCTGGTCACCACATTGATCCGCGCCCAGCGCAGTGGCCACCGCCTCATGGCCTACGGCCTGACCGACCACTACTGCCAGATCTTCTCGCTCACCCGCCTCGACGAGGCGATCGAGATCTTCGACGACGAATCCTCGGCCCTCGCCGCCGTCTGACCCACCCGGCTTCCGCTCGACGCAACCAGGCGGCGGCGGCGCGACGGGACGCGGGTCTGTAGCGTTTTCGTAACGCTCCCCTGGCAGAATGGCCTGGGTGGAACGTGTGACGGAGTCAACCGAGGCGTCGCGACCCAGTCGGTGGGCCCGCTGGGTCCTTCTTGGAGTTCTCGTCGTCGTCGGGGTTGGGCTCTCCGTCGTTCAGTTGACCCTTGGGGATCGGCCCGCGGACGCCAGCTTCGCGGCCTTCGGATTTCTGATCTATGTCGCGATCGGCGGTCTGATCGTCATACGCCGTGACGGCCACCTCACTGGCTGGCTGCTGATCCTGATCGGTTTGGCTGTCTTGTGGGCCGACGGGCTCATTGGTCTGCCGGACGTCTCCCCGTTGTTCGCCGCCTGGGTGTCGAGTTGGGGTTGGGCTCTGGTGTTTTGCCTGTTCGCCGTCCTGACTCTTACTTTTCCCTCCGGGCATCTGCCCGCGGGCAGCGGTGTATGGGCCAGGGCAGGACGTGCCGCCGTTTGGGTGCTTCCGATCCTCCTGGCTTCCACGGCCATCACCGAGACCCTGGGCGGTGCCGAATCGTCGACGCAGACGGTCAACCCGATCGGCTTTCTCCCCGAATGGTTGGGTTATGTCGCCCTTCTCGGCATCGTCGCCATCCTGCTCGGCGGGGCGGTGTCGCTGGTGATCAAGAGACGCAGTGCGGTTGGAGCGGAGCGGGCTCAGCTCACCTGGGTGGTCTTCGCATTCGTGCTGTTGACCATTTCCGTGGTCTTCACCTTCATGTACATCTTCATCTCGATCGGAGTCGGCGCCGGAGATCCGGGGGACGCAGCCTGGGGCCCTGTCTATCTGATGATGATCCTGTTTCCTCTTTCTTTCGGCGTGGCGGTCCTCCGCTACCGGCTATACGAGATCGACCGCATCGTGTCCCGAACGGTGGCCTACGCGCTGGTGGTCGGTTTGCTGGTAGGGGCGTTCGTCGGTGTCGTCGCATTGATGTCCTCGCTGCTGCCCGAGGAGTCGTCGGACCTGGCCGTGGCCGGCTCGACATTGGTGGTGGCTGCCTTGTTCAATCCGTTGCGGCGGCGGGTCCAGGTTGGGGTCGATCGCCGCTTCAACCGCCAGCGATACGATGCCCAGCGGGTCATGGAGGGTTTTGCCGTGTCTCTCCGGGATCGCGTCGATCCCGATGAGGTGATGAACGGCTGGGTGGGTGTCGTCTCGTCGACCATGCAGCCCGACGCCATTGGCATGTGGGTGCGAGCCGAGGGCGAAGCGCCCGCAGCCGTCTAGACCTTGATTGCCGCCCGGGCGGCGTAGTAGCCGCACATCCCATGCACTCCTGCCCCGGGCGGGGTGGCTGAGGAGCACAGGAAGAGACGGTCGCCGATCCGGTAAGGGGCGGTCGCCCCGAGCTGAAAGACCTTCTTCACGCCGAACCCCCCACCGGCGATGTCGCCCCGGATGTAGTTGGGGTTGTGCGCTTCGAATTGGCCGGCGTTCATGGTGTGCCGCTCGAGAATGAGATCTCTGAATCCGGGGGCGTAACGCTCCATCTGAGACTCGATGGCCTCGGTCATGTCGATATCAGAGCCCGAAGGGACGTGGCAATAGCCCCAGGCGGTGTGTTTCCCCTCTGGCGCCCGGGTGGGGTCGAATCTGGACTGTTGGGCGACCAGGACCAGAGGGCGCTCGGGATGGTTCCCGGCATGGACCTGATCCTCTGCTTCGGCGACCTGTTCCCAGGCTCCGCCGACATGGACGGTTCCCGCCTGTGGGCTCCATTCGTCGGCCCACGGGATGGGGCCATCCAAGGCCCAGTCGACTTTGAACACAGCAGGGCCGACCTTCCAACCGGTCAGCCGGCGTCGCTCGCGAGGGCTGACCCGGCTGCCGCCGATTCGAACCGCGGCCCGGGGCATCACGTCGAGCACCACCGCGTTGTTGCTGGGAAGCTCGTCGAGCGAGCCGATCATGCGTCCCGTCTCGATGCTGCCGCCCCCGTCGAGGATGATTTTCGCCAGCGCCTCGGCGATGCGTTGCGAACCACCTCGGACCATGGGCCAGCCATATGCGTGGGCGGCGACCCCGAAGAGCAGTGCCACCCCTCCGGTCAGGGGAGAGGTGAACGGGGCGATGGCATGGGCGGCCAGCCCGGCGAGAACGCCGCGGGCCTCCTCCGAGGAGAACCCGGAGGCGATGATGGAAGCCGGTAGGGCACCCCGGGTGGCCAGTTTGACGAAGCTCCCGGGATTGTCGGGCACAAGAGTCAGCGGTCCCAGGAAGTCCTCCATCACCGCATCCGCAGCGTCGACCAGGGGGCCGAAGATTCGCTTGTAGTGGCGGGCATCGGGGCCGAAGCGCTCGGCGGTGGCATCGACGTCCCTGAGGACGGCGCCCGCCCGGCCGTCACCGAGTGGGTGGGCGAGCGGGATGGTGGGATGAACCCACTCCACTTCGAGCCGGAGGTCCCGAAAGAAAGGCGAGGCGACTCCGAGCGGGTGGATCGCCGAGCAGATGTCGTGGGCGAACCCGGGCAAGGTCAGCTCCTCGGTGCGGGTGCCCCCTCCTATCTCGTCGGCCTGTTCCACGACCAGCACCCGTCGCCCGCGTCGTGACAGCTCCGCCGCCGCGGAGAGCCCGTTGGGACCGGCGCCGACCACCACTGCGTCATATTCGACCATGTGCCCCTGATTCTGCCCGAGGGGCGTTACGGCATGGTCACAGCTCGCCTGAGTACGACAGTCGATCCCCGTAACGATGGCGGAACGCCCCTGTGGTCTATTGGTGGCATCGGAGAAAGGACCGAGTTGACCGAGCCGAGGGATACTGAGAATTGGGCACAGCCGGTGGATGTCTTCCATGTTGGGGAGGTCGCCGAGGGTGCGCGCAAGGGCAACGTGGAGGGGCGCAAGCCCACCGGGCCGCTACAGGGCTTCGGACAGCTGTGGCAGAAGACCTACGAAGTGCGAATTCCGGGCCCGACACCGGAAGAAGTCATCGCCACCTGGAAGGTGAATTTCGGTGAGTTCTGGCCGTCGTACAACAAGTTCTATGCGCCCGCCGGTGGCATTGCCCCTGGCGAGGTGGCGGTGATCGGCGGGGGCAAGGGCCCGGCCAAGATCACGACCGGAGTCAGGGTGATCTACGCCGACGAACGTTCATGGTCCTACATGACTCCCGAGGGTCACCCATGGGCGGCCATCATCACCTTCAGCGCCCACGAGAGCGAAGACGGTGCAACTGTTGCCAGGATCCATCTCCTGGTCCGGGCCAACGACCCGTTGTACGAGGTGAGCTTCAAGCTCTACACCTCCCGGATGGAGGACCAAATCTGGAACCACACATTGACTCAGGTGGCAGCTCACTTCGGTGTGGTCAGCCCGGTGGTCGAGACCAGCGTGCAGCTCGTGGACAAGAAGCGTCAGTGGAACCAGTTTTCCAACATCTACAAGAACTCCGCGTTGCGGACCATGCTCCGCCGGGATCGATAGCACGCGAATCGGGCCCCCTTTGGCGGGGGCCCGATCCATATCCGCGTGGCGTTGGTTCCTACAGGACGACTGCCCTCTTGCGGATGTAGAGGAATACGTAGCCGGTGAACATCAATGTCAACCCGATCACTACCGCGAAAGCGGACAGTGCGTATGAGACGATTCCCAGCCCGAGGGTGGTGGTCAGGGTCGTGGCGGGGATCCAGGATGCCCTGGCCTCGTTGGGCCCCATGACCTGCTCGCCGCTCTCGTCGAGGACGGCCGCGCCGTTCTCGTCCACCATCGGTACTTCCCGGGGCATCTGGGAGTAGTACAGGCCACCGGTGTTCTCGAGCTGGTGGTGGGTGATGATGTCGGCCTGTGCCCACATCGTGAATGGGCCTCTCACCGGTGTCTCCGGGATCACCGCGTCATCGGGTGTGGTCACATCCTGGGCCACAGCGTGATCCCATGTGTACCAGGCGCCGAAGATGCCGCCGGCCAACGAGCCGAGGCCGACGGCCAGGCTCAGGATGGCGGCGGTGAGAAGAACGAATGGCTTGCGTGGAGGGCTGATCTCTTCCGTAGCGACCAGCTTCTCCCTGTCGATAGCAGTCATTTGGTGCCTCCTTCTTGTAGGACCAACTGCCTTATGTGTTCATCCTCGGCTCTTGTGAAGAAATGCACGAGGGGCCATAGGTCCCGAAGACAAGGCCGAAAGTCCTACCGGGCTCTTTCTACCGCGTCAGACGCAAGCCCCAGAGGGGTCGACACCACGGCCACACAACGCTGTCTCCTCGACAGTATCGAGGGTGAATGCCTCGTCGATGGGCTGCCCGAAGACATGCACCCTGAGGCCACGCACCGCATCGTCTCCGAGACCGATCACGTCATAGGTCACCTCGCCAAGGTCACCGACAGTAGGTGCGACCACCAGGACGATCTCGGACGGCGGATCTACGGAGGCGACGGCCTCTGCCATCAGGAAGCCGAGGTCCAGCATCGTCTCTGCAGCAGGCAGTCCCTCTTCGGTTGCAATGTGGGTCGTATCGTTGGTTTCACCCAGGTACCCGACATAGCGGAGGTTGACCCAGCCTTCGGTTCCCTGGTAGTCGACCGCGATCCAGAATGACCCCGGCAGCTGACGGGTCTCGCCGACGGCGGTCAACGCTTCGTAGGTCGGCGGGATCTCTTCCACGATGACCTGGTCGGCGCCGGGCGCCGCCCTGAGATTCAGCACATCGTCGTGAGCGACCCCGATCACGGCCAAGGTATCGCCTGCTGCCGGGCCGAAGTCGATCGGCTCGCCGGGCAGTCCTGAGCTGCCGGCTGTGGTGGTGGTCGCAGGCGCGCTGGTGGTCGTCGCTGCCGTGGTAGTTGTGGTGGTCGCCATCGACGTGGTCGTAGTAGCAAGTGATGAGGTCGTGGTTTCGACGACGGTGGTCGTAGTCGTCGATGAAGCGGCGTCCTCGCCGCAGGCGCCGAGGATGAGCATCGAGACCGCGAGGACGGCCAGGGCGGATCGTGACCTCAAATCGTTCCTTTCGTTGAACCAGACGAACGCCAAGCCATCGCAGGTTGGTTCCAATCAGGTGCCGGTGAAGTCCGGTTTTCGCTTCTCGACGAAGGCCGCGATCGCCTCGGTCAGATCGTCCGAGATCAAATAGGCGGCATTCCACTGCGCCGCTTTGTCCAGAGCCCGATCCACCGTTTGGCCCTCGTTGGCGGCGAGAGCTTGCTTGATGCCCCTGACGACAAGTGGTGAATTCTCGGCGATCTCGACAGCAATCTCTCTGGCGGCCTGGAGGGCGGCGTCTGCCGAAGGAAGCACCGCGTTGATGAGGCCGATGGTCAACGCCCGGGCGGCGTCGATGTCCTTGCCCGTGTAGGCGAGCTCGGCGGTGTGGCCCGGCCCGACGATGGCCGGCAGACGTTGCAACGACCCGACATCGGCGACCAGCCCCATCCGGGTCTCGCGGATCGAGAAGGTCGCGTCCGCTGAGGCGACACGAATATCACAAGCTGTGATCAAGTCCATCCCGCCTCCCAGGCAGTAGCCATGGACCGCCGCGATCACCGGTTTCGGTGATTCGGCGAAGCAGCTGGCGGTGCGCTGCAGCTCCTTGATGGTGCGATAGAGATTCATGCTCGTCTCGGCTCGTGATCCCGCTCCCGGTTGCAATGAGGCGAGGAGCTCGATGTCGATACCGACCGTGAACGCCGGGCCACGACCGGCCAGGATCACGACCCGCGTCGAGTCATCGGCGTCGATCTCGGCCATGGCCGCAGGGATGTCCCGCCAAATGTCGGCCGACATCGCATTCAGCTTCTCTGGCCGGTTCATCCAGAGGGTGGCGAGGTGTCCGTCCCGCTCGATCTCGATGTGCTGGTAGCCCACCCGGTGAGCCTATTTGGGTGGCAGGGAC
>Ga0075313_1000187_pt1 | contig 11860 bp, 13 predicted proteins | sample MayberryNE_Catta_3_FD_120051 | JGI IMG/M metagenome (GOLD analysis project Ga0075313, IMG submission 120051) | Natural and restored wetland microbial communities from the San Francisco Bay, California, USA, that impact long-term carbon... | ecosystem: Environmental > Terrestrial > Soil >...
CGTAGCCGGCTCCCTTCAGAGGGCAGACGGCGTGGAGTTCGATGTGTACATGGTGCCAATCTCTCCTCGACCGGTCCCGGTGCGGGAGAGGATGTTGCCGATCGAACAGACCTATTACAAGAACGCGGCCGTAGAGCCGTTGCAAGAAATCCTGCTGGCATCGCTGGTGAAGGAAATGGGGAAACAGAATGTGACCCGGCTTCCAATCCTCGATGGGAAGAGCGCCATGTCGATCGTGCACCGGGCGACGATCAACGAATACCTTGCGGATCGTGCGATCAATGCAGGATCGGTCGAAAAATGCACCCTTGCCGACCTTCTGGCTGAGGACGCCGATGCCCTCAATAAGTCCTATGTCGCGGTTCCGCCGGACGCCACGATCGATGAAGCCCTGGCCGCGCTGAACGGCGAAGCAGGTGCTCAGGACGTGTTTGTCATCGAGGACGGGTTGGTGGTCGGGTGGATCACCAACATCATGTTCATCGAGGGTTGACGTCGTTTCCAGTAATGACCGTCTCGACCCGTGTGTCGGGCGACGATCAAAGGTCGGCCAGGGCGGTTTCGGCTCGGGCCGTGGCCCTTCGCCCGCCCGAGGCCACCCGATAGCCGGCCCAAATGAGGGTCACCGCAACCAACAGCGAGAGGGCGAAAGCGCTCGACTCGCCGAGTGCGAGACCGGTGCCCCCCGAGGCTGCCGCAACGGTCCCACCAAGGATGAGCAGGTTGCCCCATACGATCCGGCGGTTCTTCTTCCAGAATCGGAAGATCGACACGATCGACAACACAGCGAGGATCGTGGCCCCTGTTGCTCCGCCGATGATCGCGAACAATCTGGGCCCGAATCCCGAGGCGAACACATCGTGGGGCACCCCGGTCTCCGGAAGCGGGTTGGCGAACGGAACTGTCGCGGTCAAGGTGGTCGAGATGGCGGTCAGGGCGCCGAGGGCTATGGCCATGATGTGGCCCGACCGCTTCCCGACTACCAGGAACATCGAGCCCAGAGCCAGGAACGGGATGTTGAGAATGGCCCCGAATAGATAGAAGATTCGGTACATCGGCCCGGTCCAGCCGAACGTGATGCCCAGAAAGAACGCCCAGGTGGCGATGGCGAACATGGTCATGCCGGTGCCGTAGGCGGCAATGTGGGGGCGGGGCCGCCTTCGGTAGTCGAGCCAGAGGTCGGCGGCGAAGAACGAAGCAGCCAACGCTGCGAGGAGGGCCAGAGCCGAGTCCACTTGGTTCAGGCTAGGACAAGGCGGAAGCCCCGGCCGACCGGCGTCTGTTCGCCCCGAGGTGGACTAACGCTCGCACGTTCTAGCCCAGTGCCCGGGAAGGTTGCCGAGGGGCGAAGTCGGCCGGCAATCAAGGTCGCGCGAATATGCGGGCGTCGGTCGCCCGCACCCGGGCGGGCTGACCCACCCGGTAGACGGGACGGGGGCCGATCCTGGCCCGAACCCGGGTGCCCTCGTGCAAAGCGAGGGTCACCAGCTGGTCATGACCGAAGAACTCGGACCCTGCCACCACGGCATTCGGGGTCTCGCCAAGCGAGATCTGCACGTTCTCTGGCCGGACCACGACCGACACGCTGCCGAGGAGATCAGTGTCGAAGGCACCGACCGCGGTGTCGACCCGCCCGTCGCGCGCCACCGACTCGAGCACGTCGGCGTCGCCGAGGAACTCGGCCACCCACCGGTCGGCGGGATTGGAGTAGAGATGGCCCGGCGTGTCGGCCTGTAGGACTCGGCCGTCTCTCATCACCGCCACGATGTCGGAGGTGGCAAGGGCCTCCTCCTGGTCGTGGGTGACGAAGACGGCCGTGGTGCGTGCCTCGGCCAAGATGGTTCGCAACTCGCGCCGCACGCGGTCGCGGAGACTGGCGTCCAGGTTGCTGAACGGCTCGTCGAGCAGGATGACCTCCGGCTTCGGGGCGAGAGACCGGGCCAGGGCGACGCGCTGTTGTTGGCCTCCCGAGAGCTCGTTCGGCATCCGGTCCTCCAAGCCTGTCAAACCGACCAGTTCGAGGACCTCGCCAACCCGGGGACCCCGATCACCCCGGGGCAGCCCATAGGCGACGTTCCCGGCAACCGTCATGTGAGGGAACAAGGCGTAGTCCTGGAACACCATCCCCACTCTGCGCCGCTCCGGACGGGTGAAAACCCCGGGTGCGAGCACGGTGCGGCCATGGATCTCGACCGAGCCACCGGCGTTCTCGAACCCGGCGATCACGCGCAGCGCGGTGGTCTTGCCACACCCCGACGGGCCGAGAATGGTCACCACGCCGCCTTCCCAGACATCGAGGCTGAAATGGTCGAGAGCGACTGCGTCGCCGAAGGACCTGGTCAGGTCCCGAGCACGGATGGCGAGACGGTCAGTCGCTGAGCTCACGTGACATCACGAGAAAGAGTGGCACGATTGAAACCGCGAGGAGGACGAGGCCGGCGGCCGAGGCCCGGGTGATGAACCCTTCCGCGGTTGAGCTCCAGATCCTTATGGCCAGGGTCTCGAACCCGTTGGGCCGGAGCAGGAGTGTTGCCGGCAGCTCTTTCATGACGCTCAGAAAGACCAGAGCTGCTCCTGCCACCAGACCCGGCCAGGCCAGGGGCAGCGTCACTCGCATCAGCGTCGCCACCGGTCCCCGGCCCAGGCCACGGGAGGCGTCTTCGAGTTCCGGGCTGGCACGAACCAGGGAGTCCTGGGTCGCGCCGGCCGCCTGAGGCAGGAAGATGGCGCCGTAGATGATCACCAGATAGATCAGGGTCTGATAGAGAGACCGGGCCGAGGCGAGGGCGAAACCCACCGCCGCCACCCCAACGGTGATGTGAGGAAGGGAGTAAGCCCCCCACATCGCCGACTCCACCCAGCCCGACAGACGCCCTGGCCTGCGGGTGGTGACCATGGCAACCGGGAAGGCGAGAATCACGGTCACCAGGGCTGCGACGATCGCCACTCCCAGCGACCTAACCGCTTCCGCACCGAGGGACCCCACGATCTGCTCGGACTCGAGCCCGCGAAAGACACTCACCGCCATGACTGCCAGCGGAAGACCGAGGGCGAGCATGATGTAGAGAGTGAGCGCCGAGATCGAGGCCGCGCGTGGCCAGCCGGACAGGCTCAGCAGAGGTCGTTCCCGGCGTGGCCGTCCGGAGTGGAGAGGGACCCTGGCGCGATACCGGCGCTCGACGAGAAGGATCACGATGGCCAAAGCCATGAGGATCAAGGAAAGGGTTGCGGAGGGGCGCCGGTCGATCTGCCCCCGGTAGAGCGTGTAAATGGCGCGGGTGAAGGTGTCGTAGCGAAGCAGGGACACTGCGCCGAAATCGGAGAGCGTGTAGAGCCCGACCAGGAGACCGGACGAGACGAGCGCCGGTTTCAACTGGGGAAGTGTCACAGTCGCGAAGACCCGCCAGCGACTCGCCCCGAGCCCTGTCGCTGCCTCCTCTGTCGCCGGATCGATGGTGCGCAACCCGGGGATGAGCGTCAGATGGGCCAAGGGCGCCGTGAACACCGAGAGCACCAGCCATGAGCCGACGAATCCGTATGGAGTCGGGCTCTCCACGATCACGCCAGATGGCCCGGTTGCAGCGATGAGGCTGAGCGCCGCCACGTAGGAGGGGACGACCAGCGGGAGCGCGGCCAGCGTCATCCATCCCTTGCGAAAAGGAAGTGCCACCCTCGTCGTCGTCCAGGCCGTGGCGAGGCCGATGGTGACTGCCGTGATGGTGACTGCGACCGTGAGCATGGCGGTGTTCAGCATCAGCTCGGCGAGTCGTCCGGGCGGGACGGCCAGCGTCGTGCCGGTCCCGATGACCTGGAACAACAAGCTGACCGGAGGGATGAGCGCGGGAAGCAGCGCCACTCCGGCGGCGACCCACCAGCCCCAGCCGCCACGACGTCGAATCTGCCCGACCTCGGGCTGGCGCGCCGTCAGCGGCCCCGCAGTCAACTCACACCAGGCCGGCCTCGGCGACCAGACGTGTGGCCAGGTCGAGCACAGCGGCGAGTTCGCTGAGGTCGATGTCGGGAGCGGCGATCTCGGATAGGGGTGGGACCCCATCGGGCTGGGGTACGCCATCGATCAGAGGGAACTCGAAGGTCTCCGTGGCAAAGAAAGTCTGCGCTTCCTCGGCCAGCAGGAAATCGACGAACTCCTGGGCCGCCTCCGGACTGTCGGTGTTCGTCATGATTCCGACGCCGGCCGGCATCACCAGAGATCCGACATCCCCCGCCGGGATGAAGTGGTTCTCGGCGTTGTTGCCCTGACCCTCCGCCCGCAGGCGGAGCAGGTAGTAGTGGTTCACCAGGCCGCCTCCCAGCTCGCCGGTGTCGGTGGCTTCGACGATGGGGGCGTTGCCGTCGAACTCGACCGGGTCGTTCGCGGCCAGCGCTTCAAGCCACGCACGCGTTCCGTCTTCGCCACGCTCGAGGATCATGGCCGACACGAAGGCTAGGAAAGAGCCATTGGTGGGCGCCACCCCCATCTGACCGGCCCAGGCGGGGTCGACGGCCTCGTCGATGGTCTGAGGTAGGGGCAGGTCGGTGTCGGTGTTGTGGACGACGACCCTCACCCGCCCCGAAGTCCCGATCCAGCTGCCATCGCGATCGCGGAATCGGGCGTCGACCAGTTCGAGTGTCTCTTCAGGCAGCGAGGCCATGAGCCCGGCGGCGGCGCCCAGAGAAGCCGGGTCTTGGGCGAAGAACACATCGGCCTCGGTCTCCTCCCCCTCGGCGAGGAGGGTGGCGGCGAGCTCGCTCGATTCGCCATATCTGATCTCCACGCCGATCCCCGATTCGGTCTCGAACTGCTCGATGAGGGGTCCTACCAGCTCCTCACTTCGACCGGAGTAGACCACCAGCGGCCCCTCGGCTTCCGAGCCGTCGCCCGCTCCGCAGGCAGTGGACACGACCATCACTGCCAGGGCTCCGGTCATCAATCTTCTCAACGTGCCTCCAAATCGTTAGCTACCTAACAATGCGCGAATCTAATTAACACTATGGGCGTAGTGCAAATGATCCGGGACGGTGAAGAGGGCCCGAGGCCCGGACGACCGTCTGCTTCTTTCGGCCCCTCAGGGACGCAAGCGGTGGCTCTGGAGATGCCGGCCGCGCGGGGGCGCCGCCGGCCGACTGCTTCGGTCCCGACCCTCGACCCAGACGGAAAGCGCTTCGAGCGGCGAAAGACCTTCGTCGTGCTCCCACATCACTCGTTCGCTGGGCGATCGAGGGCCAGGGTTGGTCCGGGCGGTGAACAGGATCGGCTCGTGACGACCCATGACAGACTCGGCGAGCCTGGCCTTGCGGGGCTCTACGGCATCGACCTCGATAGTCAGACCGCCGCCAGGATGGGCGAGGGGGTCCTCACGACGGGGCGGATGCGCAGTGGCGGACATGGCGCTGCCGATCCATCCGGTCAGGGCACCTACGACGAGTCCGAGGCCGGCGTACAGCAACCAGTGCCGCCCATCCAGCCAGATCAAGGAGGCCATCGCGGTGATCGAGCCCAGAGCCAGAGCCCCCGTAGCCGCAGTGATTATCGGGTGCTCGAAGAACCTGCTCCCTGGATCGGGAAGAGAGGAGAGCGTCCATGGACCGAGCGGGGAGATGACCGTGGGTCGCAAACCGGCTCTTTCGAGGTCGTCGACGACGGCGCCCGCAATCGAAGGATCGGGATAGGCGGCGCTGAACGTGCTGGTCTGCTCGTCATCCGCCTCTGCGGCTTTGCCGGTCGGAAAGGACAGGTTGAAGGACATGGTGGATCCTGTGTCTAGAGGTTGTGATTACCCCTGATCCGACCCGTCGAAACCCCGACGGGCGGCCGCATGTCCCCGAACCCGGCTCAGACCACGATGGGCCCAAGCCCGACCCGGATGTTCATCTGAAGGGGGGAACGCGCCGCGCAGCGTGACAGTCCCCTGATCGATGTCGATGTTAACGGTAGTCATCGGTAGCTCCCACTCGCTGGATTTGGGGCCGTGGCCTGGGCTTATGTCTCGCCCGGTGAGAGCGTCGATCGTGTTGGCGAGTTGTCGGGCGAGACGACTCCGCCGCCTCTTGCCCTGCACTGGATCGAGTAGATACGCGGCTGCGGCTCCGATCGCCGCGCCACCAATGAGGGTCAGTCGCTTCACGATTGGTCGATGGCGGGGGCGCGGAGGCGGCTTCCCTGGCAAACCGCGTGGTCGCATCCGCAAAAGCCATCGGACATGGTCCCTAATTCACATGCCTCGCTGCAGAACTCCCCTTCCTCCATCACCAGGCAGGTGCACGACTCGTGTGCGCATTCCATCGAAATCCTCCGGGTTGTCTGTTAGAACGTCTTTCCCCTCCGCGCCGCCCTCAAAACCGAAATGGGGCTCAGGGCTTCCAGACCGAACTGGCGTCCAGGTCGGGAAACCCGGCCGGCTCGATCGTGGCCAGGGGGGTCATCGTCACGAAGTTCTTGGCGCAGAGAGCGGTGTCGGTGGCCGGGTCGGTCCCGGCCGATGATGACCCCACCACGAACTGAAGCTTCCGGTACTCGACGTCGGCATTGGCCACACGGAAATAGCCGAACTCGTCCAGGTCTGCCCAGTGGATCCCGTTGACCTCCGAGATCGGAACGCCTGGGACGTTCACGTTCAACACATACGGGCTTCCGCTACGGCCGATGAGCCAACGCGCCGCGGAGACACCGACCTCCACCGCCGTGTCCCATTGCCACGGATCGGACTGAGCCAGGCTGATTGCGATGCCGCGACTGCGAAAAGTGCGTGCGGTGAGGGCCGCGCCCACCGTGCCTGAGTGGATGATCGAATGGCCGGTGTTCATGCCGGCGTTGATTCCGGACACGACGAGATCGGGGAAACGGCCGAATGCGCCCAGCGCCGCTGCCATCACGGCCAGGCCGGGTGGCCCGGCGATCGTGTAGGCGGTGATCCCACCCATGTCCACCGTCGTCAGGTCGACGCCTTTCACCGGGTCGAATCCGCCAATACCCGTGCCGCTGCCGGACATGTCGGTCGCCGGGGCAGCCACGACGACGTCGAACTCGTCGGCCAGCCCGGCCGCGAGCATCCGGAGACCCGGGGAATCGATCCCGTCGTCATTGGTGACGATGACCCTGGGGAGATCACTCATTGCGGAAGAGGAGTGAGAACCTCGATCGCGACCCGCTCAGCAAGACGGGGGATGAGGTCGTCGGACGCGCTCCCCAACCCATGCCGGGTCACGTTGGCTGCACCTGCACCTGAGGCGAGACGAAGCAGGTCCTCGGCCCGCAGGCCGCGCCGCATACCAGCGGCCAGCCCCGCCGTCATCGAGTCACCGGCGCCGCGATAGTCCGCCGGCTCCAGGTCTGGGCCCGTCACCCGGTAGGTGACATCATCGATCAGGGCCAGGGCGGGGTGGGGGCCCCGGGAGATCACCACTTTCTTCGCTCCCGATTCACCTAGGCGGTGCAGCTCGTCGAGTGCGCCGTCCTCCTGCTCATCAGCCAGAGCACCGTCTTCGATGAGATCCTCGTCGCTGATCTTGAGCAGATCGAGGTGACCGCCCTCCAGGAATGCCGCGAGCTCGGCTCCGTGCAGATCGCCCACGACCGTGACCTCGGCTGACGCCAGGTCGTGACCGAGGCGACGGTAGGTGTCGACGGGAACGATCTCCGTGGACTGGCCGGTGATCACCACGACCTCTGAGCTCAGGGCATGATCGAGGATCCTGCCGTAGGCATCGTCGAGCTCGTGACGGGCGAGACTCGGCGCCGGCGCCACGGCGATCGATGTCCGCTCGCCCGATCGGCGGTCCTGGACTATGGCGGGCGTGCTCTCCTGGACCTCCACTGGGCTCAGGTCGATGCCCCATTGGCTTATCAGGCTGCGGAGGACCCCGCCGGACTCACCACCGATCGGACCGCACAACAGCGGTTTCTCCTTCAGGTGCCGAAGCATGCGCGCCACCCAGAAGCCCTGGCCGCCGGGGTGGATGTGTATGTCATCGGGGCTCTCGTCACGGCCGGCCTCGATCGTCACCGTGAGAGTGAGGTGGGGCGAGAAGATGGCAATGGTGTGGTCCTGGCGAGCCATGCCGGCTCAGCCCTCTCCGGAGCCATCAGGCCCTATCCGGTTGAAGCTCCACTCGCCCAGGCGCCACATGTCGTGGCCGCCGTGATCATCGAGAATCACGGCGACCCGTGCGGCCTGCTCCTCGTCATCGGCGACGTTTACCGAGACGACCGATCGGCCGTTCTCGAGGGCTTTGTCGAGCCGGTCCAAGATCCGCACCTCGTCGCCGAAGGCGAGCGCGATTTTCTTGGCGACCGCGGACAGACCCTCTTCATCCGCCTCGGTGAGGTGCGCCCTTCCCTCCTCGCCGTGGAGCAGCTCGGCCTGGAATTGCTCCTGGGCGAGGGCGGCTACGACGGCCCGCCCCTCCTCGGGGTCGTCGATGATGGCCACGACTGTCCCGGTCAGCTCATGCATGAGCTGACCACCTACCCATCGGCTCGCCAGGGCAAACCGGCTCCAGATCAGCCAACCAGTAGCGGGATCTCGATTTCCCCAGCAGCGAGACCACCGTGGTAGGCGTGAAGGCGCTTGTCGAACCCCGGCGGGAGGAGGACTTTGCCCGGTGGCGCCAGGAGCATTGACATTCCGGCTCTGGCGCGGGCCTCAGGACCTGGATTCGGCCCGAGCAGGGCCAGGGGGTCGACGGTCTCGGCTCCGGTCTGTTCCGCCAATGACGCGAGCAGCGAGTCCTCGCCCCAGACATGGACACCCCTTGGATCGCCCGCGTAACGCAGCGATTGGAATGGCTTTCCTCGAATCAGAATCTTGTCCCCGTCGGCGTAGTCCACCAACCCGTGGTCAGCGGTCCCGAGGACGGTGACGCCCGGTGGCGCCCTCGAGACAATGTCCTCCCAGAGATTGGCCGCCAGCCGGAGCGCTTCGCCGAACTCTCTCGATTCGAGCCCGTGCACGTGTCCGGCGAAGTCGACCGGCCAGAAATAGGTGAAGATCAGCCGGCGCGGCTCGGTGGCCAGTTGAACGGTGGCTTCCACGAGGTCGTGGTCGTCCCACGTCTGCTCGAACCGGGCACCGCGATAGACGAGCCGGGACAGGGGGCTTCCTGCAAACGGTCCCGGTTGAGCCGTGATCGGCTCGACTCCGGCGCTTCGCAGACGCTCCCAGAGGTTGGGCCCGGGGAGGAACGAGCCGTAGTCGTGATGGACCGGTTGACCGGAGAGGTCGACCCACTTCAGCGTGTTTACGACTCTGTTGGTCTCGGAGAGCCAGCAGAGATGAGAGATCAGACCGTGCCTCGATGGAGGTAGGGCGGTCGCAACCGTTGCCAGGGCGACGCTCGTCGTGCTCGGGAACGGGGCATCGAGGCTGGCCTGGAGCGATTCACGCAGCGATTGCGCCTCGTCGTGGGCCAGTTGGGCGATCCCGAGGCCATCGAACAGAACGACGACATAGGTGTCGCCATCGGGTATCAGGGCGCTTATCTCAGGGTCGAGGCCGGGTGACGGCGAGCTCCCGATCAGCCTCGATTCGATCTCCGCGAAGAGGTTCACCAGACCTCTGGAGTCGTAGGAGGGGGAGTCCACCATCGATGCAGGCTAGGGCCTGCCCGACGGATTTTGCCTTTACCAGTTGGAGTTTCCAAACTTCGACGTGAAACGACCCGTGCGTATACTCGCCCGCGGTGGTGTCCTTCGACCCTCACAGGCATGAGCTCATACTTTGAGAGCTATCTGACGGTCGGCGCTTTCGCCGTGCTGGGCGCCATCCTCGTGATGGTGATGCTCGGCGTGGCCGCAGTCCTGCGGCCGACCAATCCCACGACCACCAAGCGTCTCACCTATGAATGCGGAGTCGACCCGGTCGGGTCCGGGTGGAGCCAGAGCTATGTCCGCTATTACGTCTACGGACTGCTCTTCGTCATCTTCGACGTCGAGGCGGTCTTCATCTTCCCGTGGGCCGTCGTTCTCGAGCAGTTGGGCACGTTCGGGCTGGTCGAGATGTTCATCTTCATCGACATCCTCATCCTGGGGCTGGTCTACGCCGTCCGCAAGGGAGTGCTCCGGTGGGAGTAGTCCAGAAATTCGGGGCCCCCAAGCCGGTGAGCTGGCTTCTGAACTGGTCCCGGAAATACTCCCTCTGGCTGTTCCAGTTCGGTCTGGCCTGTTGTGCCATCGAGTTGATGGCCGCGTCAGGCCCCCGTTACGACTTCATGCGATTCGGGATCATCCCGTTGCCCGCCTCACCTCGCCAGGCCGACCTGATGGTCGTCGCAGGCACGGTGACCGACAAGATGGCGCCGGCGATCAGACGCCTGTACGACCAGATGCCCGATCCGAAGTACGTGATCTCGATGGGTTCCTGCGCCAATTGCGGGGGCCCGTATTGGGACTCGTACTCGGTGACGAAGGGTGTCGATCAGGTGATACCGGTCGACGTCTATGTGCCGGGTTGCCCTCCACGCCCCGAGGCTCTCATGGACGGGATCGTCCTGCTCCAGAAGAAGATCCAGGGCGAGGACATCAAGGAGAAGTGGAGCCGGCGTGACCTCGAGCCCGTCTGAGACCGAGACAGCCGCCGAGGCCGTCGAGGCCCCGACGGTGCATCCACTGCAGGAGTACGCCGACCAGGTGGCGGCGGTCGTCGAGGGGAAGGCCACAATCACCTTCGACACGATCAAGATCGAAGTGCCCGCAGATCGATGGGTCTCTGCCCTCACCACGGCGCGAGACGAACTCGGCCTCATCTTCTTCTCCTGGCTGTCCGCTGTCGACTGGGCGTCTGAGGTCGAGGTGGGTGACCCCTTCCCAGGGGAGGTCGACGATCGCTTCGAATTGCTGGCGACCTTGGGTGATATCAGCGAGGGCCGTCGGGTCACCTTCTCCACGACGCTTCCCAAGGACTCGCCGTCGATCGCCAGCCTCGTCGATGTGTTTGCCGGAGCCAACTGGCACGAGCGAGAGGCCTTCGAGATGTTCGGCATCGACTTCGAGGGGCACCCCAACCTCGCTCACCTCTACCTCCCCGATGCCTTCCAGGGCAACCCGCTTCGCAAGAGCTACCCGTTGCTCAGCCGCGAGGTGAAACCCTGGCCCGGGACGGTCGACGTCGAGGCAATGCCAGGCAGTGGCGACGAGGAGGAACCTGCAGACAGCCCGTCGGAAGAGAACCCGGAGGCCTGACGTGGTGCTGGATCAAGACCTGGTGCGCCACCTCTCCGAGTCTTCGGTCTCCGTGGAGCTGCAGACCGAGGAGATGACTCTCAACATCGGGCCCCAGCATCCATCGACCCATGGGGTGCTCCGGCTCGTGGCTCGTGTCGACGGCGAGCGCGCCTTCGATGTCGAGCCGGTGATTGGCTATATGCACCGCGGTTACGAGAAGCTGTCCGAGGTCAGGACGTATCCCCAGATCACCACCCTGGTCAACCGCATCGACTGGGTATCCGGCTATGCCAACGAGGTCCCCTTCATCGTGGCTGCCGAGAAGCTGCTTGGCATCGAGGTCCCGGAGAGGGCTCAGTTCATCAGGCTGATCCTCTCCGAGATGGCGAGGATCTCCTCGCATCTCATCTTCATGGCCTCCTATCCCCTGGAATTGGGCGCCGCGACGCCGCTCTTCTTCGCCCTCAGGGAGAGGGAGCGTGTGCTCGATCTCTTGGAGGGCGTGACCGGGGGCCGATTCCACCCCAACTTCAACCGGATCGGCGGTGTGAAGCCTGCCTACGGGTCTGGCTCCAGCACCCGCAAGGTCATCCAGGACTTGCCTGCCGGATTCCTGGCCGAGACCCGGGATGCGATGGACAAGGTCCTCGAGGCAGTCGACGAGCTCGAGCAGCTGGTCGCCGACAACGAGATCATCCTGGC
>Ga0075313_1000188_pt1 | contig 11651 bp, 11 predicted proteins | sample MayberryNE_Catta_3_FD_120051 | JGI IMG/M metagenome (GOLD analysis project Ga0075313, IMG submission 120051) | Natural and restored wetland microbial communities from the San Francisco Bay, California, USA, that impact long-term carbon... | ecosystem: Environmental > Terrestrial > Soil >...
CGATCGGCGGGCTCGTGGGGGCGCTCGCCGTCCCGCCGCTCGCCGAGGCAGGCGGGTCCCGGGCGGCCTTCCTCTTCCTCGCGGGCCTGTGCGCGAGCGGGGCGCTGATCGGCGCGCTCGTCCTGCGGCCCGGCGAGCCGGGACGTACCCTCGACGCCGGGCCGGTGCTGCGCGACGCGAGGCTCTGGCGGATCTCGCTCGCGAGCGGGCTCTACGTCTTCGCGCAGGTGGTGGTGCTCGGGTTCGCGGTCGTCTTCCTCCATGACGAGCACGGCCTCTCGAACGCCGCCGCGGCGCTCGTCGTCGCGGCCTCGCAGGTGCTCGGCGGGGTCTTCCGGGTGGCCGCTGGCCGGTGGTCGGACGTCGTGAGCGCCCGGGTCGGGCCGTTGCGTCGGGTCGGGCTCGCGATCAGCGCGAGCTTCGTCGTCGTCGCCGCGCTCGCTGGCGGGCCGGTCGCCCTGCTCGTGATCGCGCTCGCGCTCGCGGGCGGCCTCTCCATGGCGTGGAACGGCCTCTCGTTCGCGGCGGTCGCGGAGCTCGCCGGCGCGAGGCGGAGCGGCGCGGCGATCGGGCTTCAGCAGACCGTCCTCTCGGGGGTCGGGGTGGTGGCGCCGCTCGCCTTCGCGGCCACCGTCTCGCGGACCTCCTGGGCGTTCGCCCTCGTCGCCACGGCCGCGTTCCCCCTCGCCGGGTGGCTGGCGCTCGCGCCGCTCAGACGGGAGTAGGCTCCGGCGCGTGCGACTCCTGGAGCGGCTCGACCGGCTCTACGCGCTGGGCGGAGGCCCGGGCGCCAACCGTCCTCACCCGAGCTCCGCGGAGGACGAGGCGTTCGTCCTCGCCGAGCAGTGGATGCGCGAGGCCGGCCTGCGCGTGGAGGTGGACGGGGCGGGCAATCAGCTCGGACACGCGCCCGTCGCTTCCGGCCTCTGGGTCGGCTCGCACCTGGACAGCGTTCCGCACGGCGGCCGCTTCGACGGCGCGCTCGGCGTGGTCGCGGCGCTCGAGGCCGTCGAGAGGACAGGTGCCGGGACCGTCGTCGCCTTCCGCGGCGAGGAGGTCGGCTGCGTCGGCAGCCGTGCGCGCTGCTCGAGCGGGCTCGAGCTCCCGTCCGTCTTTCTCGAGCTGCACGTGGAGCAAGGCCCGGTGCTCGAGCGGGCGGGCGCTCCCCTCGGGGTCGTCACCGGGATCGTGGGCTACGCGCGAGGAGAGCTCGTGTTCGAGGGACAGGCGGGGCACGCCGGCACGACGCCGATGGAGGGTCGCGAGGACGCGCTCGCCGCCGCCGCCGAAGCCGTGCTGCGCATCCGGGCAGCCGCGCTCGGGATTCCCGGCGCGGTCGCGACGGTGGGGCGGATCGAGGTCGAGCCGGGCGGCGTGAACGTCGTCCCGGGCCGTGCGCGCATCAGCGTGGACGCGCGCGCGCCCGACCGTCCGCGCCTCGACCGCCTGCTCGAGGCGATCGGGCTCGAGCCCGATACCGCGACGGAGCCCGTCGAGCTGAGCGCCGCCGTTCGCGTCGCCCTCGCCGACGAGCTTCGGGAGCGCGCGCTCCCGGTCGTCGAGCTAGCGTCCGGTGCGGGGCACGACGCGGGGATCCTGGCCGCGGCCGGCGTGGCGAGCGGGATGCTCTTCGTGCGCAGCCAGAACGGCGGCGTGAGCCACTCGCCGGACGAGCTCTCGTCGGACGAGGACGTGGCCCTCGCGGTCGAGGTCCTCACGGGCGCACTCGCACGGATAGCCGGATCGCAAGTCTCTGGACCGTCCCGAACAGACGCCTAGTTACAAGTTGTAACTAGCGCCCTCGGGCGGCCCCGAGTCCCTCACCTGCCCCGTCCGGCTTCGCGACGTGAGCATGTTCAGCTCTCGCTGAAGGAGATGCTCTGTGCGCCGTCCCAGAGCATCCGCCGCCCGAGCTCGCGCAGATTCTGCGTCCCCTCGACGATCGTGGCGAAGTGGTTCCCTGCGAGCGCACCGGCCTTGCTCGCGAAGGCGACGTAGCCGTACGCGAGCAGGAGCTCGGTCTCGCTCACGCCGCCCGGGTAGAAGATCAGCTCGCCCGGGCTCGGATACCTGGTCGCGTTCTCGGGGCCGATCCCCACGTCGAGGTCGCCGAGCGGTATCCAGCCGCCCTCGCCCGACCAGCGGACGTGGATGATCCGGGACTCGTACGGGAGCATGCGCCGGAAGGCGGCCACCGTCCGGGGCGCTGCCTCCTCCTCGAAGCGCGCCCTGAACGAGAAGCCGGAGGCCGCGATCTCGAGCACGGCGCGAATCTACCGCAGGCCGGCGATCGGGCTCAGCGCGCGGCGAGGCCGAGGACGAGCTCCGCCGTCTCGTCCGGCACGAAACAGCCGCACCGCTACCTGCTGGAGGCGATCCAGGCCGCGAGGAGCTCGCGCTCCTCCTCGGTCATCCCGGTCGAGTTCCCCGGAGGCATCGCGCGCGTCTCCACCGCCAGGCGCCGGATGTCGACGGCCCGCGCCTCGATCTCCTCGCGCGTCTCCAGCCGGACGCCGAGGGGGGCGGACGCGCCCGAGTGACAGGGAGCGCACCGCTCTGCGACGACCGGCTGGACCTCCTGGAAGAAGACGGGGCCGACGCGATCGCCGCCCGCCTCCTCCGGCTGGAGCCAGACCGCGAGCGCGACGACACCGACCGCCGCGGTCGCGGGGATCCACCAGGCACGCCGGCCGACGTGCCAGAGGTTGAAGAAGTGCCGGACGAACGCCGCGAGCAGTCCCACGAGGACGAGGACGAGCCACGCGTGATCCTGGCCGAAGGTGAACGCGAAGTGCCCGGCGAGCATCGTGAAGAGGACGGGGAGCGTGAGGTAGTTGTTGTGCACCGAGCGGTTCTTGGCCTCGAGCAGCGGTCCGGCATCGGGCTCGCGCCCCTCCTCCAGCGCCGCGACCAGCTTCCGGTGCGCGGGGATGATCACGAGGAGCACGTTCGCGGCCATGATCGTCCCGAGCATCGCGCCCACCTGCAGGAAGGCGGCCCGGGCAGCGAAGAGCTCGCCGGCGCCCCAGGCACCGAGCGTGTAGAGCGCGCCGCCGCCGACGGCGAGCGCCACCTGGCTCCGCTCCCCGACCGTGCGGCAGAGGACGTCGTAGACCACCCACGCCGCAGCGAGGCCGCCGACGCTGAGGGCGATCGCGGCTTCCGTCGAGAGGTCGGCGGCGTCGGGGTCGACGAGCCGGAGTCCCGCGTCGGTGTAGTAGAGGACGACCATCAGGGCGAAGCCGGACAGCCAGGTCGTGTACGCCTCCCACTTGAACCAGTGCAGCGGCTCGGGTAGCTCGCCCGGAGCGAGGCGGTACTTCTGCGAGTGGTAGAGGCCGCCGCCGTGGACGCCCCAGAACTCTCCGACGACGCTTTCGTCGACGTCGGCCGGGTCCTTCGGTGGGCGGAGCGAGAGGTCGAGGCGTACGAAGTAGAACGAGGCGCCGATCCAGGCGATCCCCGCGGTCACGTGCAGCATCCGCAGGAGGACGTCGAGGACGTCCCTCAGGTACGGGTCCACCGGTCCCTCGCGATCGCGACGAGCTCGCGGCAGCCGGTCTCGAGCTCCTCCTCGCGCGTCCGCCCGATCCGCGTGCGGAGCACCTCGAGGATCTCCCGCTTCGGGCGTCCCGCGACGAAGACGACGAACCGGAAGCCGAACTTCTCCTCGTACACCTGGTTCAGGTAGCGGAGCTCGGACAGCACGGCCGGGTCGGCATCGCGTCCCTGCTCGCCCGCCGAGCGGGCGGAGAGGTTGCGCGCCCCGATCGCCGGGTGTGCGGTGAGCGCCTCCACCTTCTCCTGGTCGGTGAACGACGGGACGACCTCGTCGGCGCGGCCGAGCGGGTCCTCGAGCTCCGCGAGCCGCTCGACGAGCCGCGTCCTGCCCTCGAAGAGCTCCGCGAGCTCCTCCGCGCTCAGCTTCCGCGGTAGCTCGCGCACCCGTACGGCGAGATCAGGAGCGGGACGTGGTGATGGCCCTCGCTCAGCTCGAGCTCGAGCTCGACACGCCTGAAGTAGGGAGACGGCGGCCAGAACACGAGCTCGTACCGCCCCGGTTCGAGGCCCGCGGCGAGCTCGCCCACGCGGCCGTTCGCGTCCGTCTCCGCCGCGGCGACCACGCGGCGCTCCTGCGCCAGCTCCACGCGGATGCCCGCGGCAGGCGTCCCTGCTGCGGTGTCCAGCACGTGCGTGGAGAGCGAGACGCTCACGTTCCCGCGAATCTTCGCGCCTGCGCACGGTGCTCGCGCGCGATCTCCGTCTCGTCCGCCCGCACGAGGGCGCCCCCCCGGACGACGTCCTCGCCTCCGACGACGAGCCGGTCCACGCGGTGAGGCGCGGAGAGGACGAGGCCGGCCACCGGGTCGGCCGCGCCGCCGAGCTCGAGGACGTCCGTCCGCCAGATCGCGAGATCCGCCTGCTTGCCGGGCTCGAGCGAGCCGATGTCGTCGCGGCCGAGGACCGCGGCGCCTCCGCGCGTCGCAAGGCGCAGCGCCTCGCGAGCGGTCATCGCGGCGGGACCCCCGCGACCGCGGGCGACGAGGAGCGCTTGCTTCGCCTCGTAGAGGAGGTCGCTGCGCTCGTTCGACGCCGAGCCGTCGACGCCCAGCCCGACCCGCACGCCTGCATCCACGAGCTCGCGCACCGGGGCGACCCCGGCCCCGAGGCGCAGATTCGAGGTCGGGCAGTGCGCGACACCGGTCTCCGACGACGCGAAGTCCTCCACCTCGTGCGCGTCGAGATGCACGCAGTGCGCGCACCAGACGTCGGGACCGAGCCAGCCGAGGTCGGCGAGGTACTCGACCGGCGTGCAGCCGTAGAGCTCCATGCAGTACGCCTCCTCCTCGCTCGTCTCCGCGAGGTGCGTGTGCAGCGGGAGGCCGAGGCTGCGGGCGAGGGCTGCCGACTCCTGCATCAGCCGGCGGGTGACGGAGAAGGGGGAGCACGGCGCGACGGCGATCTGCACGCGGGCGCCCGGCCCCGGCTCGTGCACGTCGCGCGCGAGGCGCTCGGTGTCCGCGAGCACCGAGTCGAGGTCCTCGACGAGCTCGTCGGGCGGGAGGCCGCCGTCCGAGACGCCGAGGTCCATCGACCCCCGCGAGGCGACGAGGCGGACCCCGAGCTCCCGTGCGGCCCGCACCTCGGCCTCGACGAGGCCCTCGCGACCCCGCGGGAAGACGTAGTGGTGGTCGAAGGCCGTCGTGCAGCCGGAGAGCGCGAGCTCGGCCAGGCCGGCGCGGGCGGCGGCGTACTCCGACTCGGCGTCCACCGCGGCCCACACCGGGTACAGCGTCCGCAGCCAGGTGAAGAGGTCGGCCTCCTGCGCGCGAGCGCGCGTGAGGGTCTGGTACAGGTGGTGGTGGGTGTTGACGAGGCCCGGCGTGACCACGGCCCCCGCCACGTCGATGCGCTCGTCCGCGTCCGGCTCGGGGCCGTCCCCGAGGGACGCGATCGACCCTCCCTCGACGAGTACCCACCCGGACGGATGCTCGGTCGCCGTGTCGTCGCAGGCGACGATCCAACCGCCTGCGTACAGAACCTTCACCGCGCAGGCGTTCCCGTCAGCGCCGGCTCCGCTTCGAGCGCGACGAGCTCGAAGCGGTCGACGTCCACGAGCCCGCGGTCCGTGATCTTCAGGCTCGGGATGACCGAGAGCGCGAGGAACGAGAGCGTGAGGAACGGCGTCGCGCCGGACCAGCCGAGCGCGCGGGCGGCGTCGTTGCAGGCGAGGCTGCGCTCGATGACCTCCGCGAGCGGCGCGTCGGCCAGAAGCCCGGCGACCACGAGCGCCAGCTCCGCGCGCACCTGTCCGCCCTCGACCGCCACGATCCCGCCGCCGATCTCCGCCAGTCGCGTCACCGCGAAGGCCATGTCCGCGTCGTCGACGCCGACGACGACGATGTTGTGCGCGTCGTGCGCGACCGACGAGGCGAGCGCCCCGTGCGCGAGCCCCGAGCCGCGCACGAAGCCGAGCCCCCTGCGACCGGTGCCGAGGTGGCGCTCGACGACGGCGATCTTCACCAGGTCGCGCGTCGGATCGGCGACTGCCGCGCCGTCGGCCACGGTCGGGCTCTGCACGAGCGACTCGGTGACGACCTGGTCCGGGACCAGGCCGATGACGCGCGCGTCGCCCCGCTTCCACGGGATGCGGAAGTCCCCGGCGGAGACGGGCTGGATCCGCACCGAGTGCTTCACCCACTCGGGGACGTCCGGGTGCGCGACCTCGCCGACGGCCCGACCGCGCTTGAGCACGACGGAGGGCTCGAACCGCTCGAGGTCGGGGAGGACGAGCAGGTCGGCCTGGTACCCGGGCGCGACCGCCCCGAGCCGGTCGAGCCCGTGCCAGAGAGCGGCGTTGTACGAGGCGAGGACGAGCGCGTCCTCGGGCGAGATGCCGAAGGCGACGGCCTCCCGCACCATGCCGTTGATGTGGCCGTTCTCGGCGATGTCCTCGGGGTCGCGGTCGTCCGTGCAGAACGCGATCCCGTTCGTTCCGAACTCCTGTACGAGCGGGAGCAGCGCGCGCAGGTTTCGCGCCATCGAGGCCTCGCGGACGAGGAGCCACATCCCGGCCCGGAGCCGCTCGCGGCCCTCCTCCACGGTGAGCGCCTCGTGGTCCGAGCGGATCCCGGCGGCGACGTACGCGTTCAGGTGCTTGCCGACGACGCCCGGGGCGTGCCCGTCGACGTGCTCCCGGGCCTCGAGGAAGAGCTTCGCAAGCTCCGCCTCGTCCCCGGCGATGACGCCGGGGAAGTTCATCATCTCGGCCACGCCCAGGACGCGCCGCCGGCGGAGGAGGCTCTCCAGGTCTCCCGTCGAGAGCGGTCGCCGCGGCGACTCGAACGGCGAGGCGGGGACGCACGACGAGGCCATGAAGTAGAAGTCGAGCGGGAGGTTCTCGCAGGCGTCGAGGAGCCAGTGCACGCCGTCGGTGCCGAGCACGTTCGCGAGCTCGTGCGGATCCGCGACGACGGCCGTCGTCCCGAGCGGGAGCACGAGGCGCGCGAACTCGTCCGGCAGGAGCTTCGTCGACTCGAGGTGCATGTGCGCGTCGATGAACCCCGGGACGACCCAGGCGCCCGAGGCGTCGAGCGTCTCCCGGCCTTCGTACTCGCCGAGCCCCGCGACGACGCCGGCCGCGATCGCGACGTCGGTCTCGAGCCACTCCTTCGTGAAGACGGAGAGGACGCGTCCGCCGCGCACCACGAGGTCTGCGGGTTCGTCCCCGCGGGCGACCGCGAGCCGGTGGCGGAGCTCCTCCACGGCAGGAGCGTAATACGCTTGCACCCGTGGAGGTGCTGACCCCGCACTCCCTCGAGGAGGCACTCCGGCTCCGCGCCACGCGCCCGGGCGCCATGCCGATCCAGGGCGGCACCGACGTCATGGTCGCGCTCAACTTCGACCACGCTCGGCCCGAGGTGGTGCTCAACCTCAACGAGGTCGAGGACCTGCGCGGGTGGTCACGTGCGAACGGCTCGGTCCGGCTGGGCGCGGCGCTGACGTACACCGAGGCGCTGCGGGAACCGCTCGCCGAGCTGCTGCCCGCGCTTGCCGAGGCGTCGCGGACGGTGGGCTCGCCCCAGATCCGGAACCGGGGCACGATCGGGGGCAATCTGGGCACGGCGTCCCCCGCGGGCGATGCCCTTCCACCGCTGCTCGTGGAGGGCGCGGAGATCGAGGTCGCATCCACTCGCGGCGCGCGCCGCGTTCCCCTCGGCGAGTACCTCGTCGGCCCGAAGCGGAACGTGCTCGAGCCGGACGAGCTCGTCGTCGCCGTGCACGTGACCCCGAGCGGGCAGCCGCAGACGTTCATGAAGGTGGGGCCGCGGAACGCGATGGTCATCGCGGTGTGCTCGCTTGCCGTCGTCGCCGACCGGGAGCGGGACGAGCTCCGCGCGTCGTTCGGCTCGGCGGGGCCGGTGCCTGGGCTCGTCCGCTGCCCGCTCGGGGAGGCGTCCTCGTTCCCCGACCTCGTCGCGGACGCCGCGAGCCCGATCGACGACGTGCGCGGGAGCGCCGCGTACCGGAGGCACGCGCTCCGCGTGCTCGCGCGGCGCGCGCTCGAGAGGTGCCTGGCGTGAGAGTCGCGCTGACCGTGAACGGGGAGCCGCGCGAGGCGGAGGTCTGGGCCGGCGAGAGCCTCCTCACCATGCTGCGCGACCGTCTCGGCCTGCCCGGCTCGAAGAACGCGTGCGAGCAGGGCGAGTGCGGCTCCTGCTCGGTGCTGCTGGACGGGGCGCTCGTGTGCTCGTGCCTCGTCCTCGCTGCACAGGCGGACGGCCACGAGGTCGTCACGGTGGAGGGGCTGGCGGCGGACGGGAGGCTGCACCCCGTGCAGGAGGCGTTCGTCGACGCGGGCGCCGTCCAGTGCGGTTTCTGCACGCCGGGCCTCATCGTGGCGGCGGCGGACCTCCTCCGGCGCACCTCGGAGCCCTCCGACGACGAGATCCGCGAGGCCCTCTCCGGGAACCTCTGCCGCTGCACCGGGTACCAGAAGATCCTCGACGCCGTGCACTTTGCGATGGGGCGATGAGCGCCCCCGCCCGCACGTTGCGGCGCGGACGTGCCGAGGTCGGCGCCCGCCGCCACGACGCCGTGCCGAAGGTCACCGGCGAGTTCGCGTACTCGAGCGACCTGGAGGTCGCCGGGATGCTCTGGGGCCGGACAGTGCGCAGTCCTCACGCGCATGCGCGCGTCCTCTCGATCGACGTGTCGGAGGCGCTCCGGCTTCCCGGCGTGCGCGCCGTCCTGACGCACGAGGACGTGCCCGGGAAGAAGACGTACGGCCTCGAGTTCGCCGACCAGCCGGTGCTGGCGATCGACCGCGTGCGCTACTTCGGCGAGCCCGTGGTGATCGTCGCGGCGGAGGAGCCCGAACAGGCGCGCCGCGCGGCGGCGGCGCTGCGGGTCGAGTACGAGCCGCTCGAGCCGGTCGTCGACCCCGAGCGCGCCATCGAGGGCGCGCCGCTCCATCCGGCCGGCGTGACGGCGGGGCACGGGCACCGCGAGGACCCGCGCCCGAACGTCGTGCGCTCGCTGGTCGTCACGCGGGGCGACCCGGAGGCCCGCGGCGAGGTGACCGTGAGCGGCGTGTACGAGACGCGACATCAGGACCAGACGTTCCTCGGCCCGGAGTCGGGGATCGCGATCCCGGACGGCGAGGGGGGCGTGGACATCCACGTCGCCACGCAGTGGCTCCACGTCGACCGCGACCAGGTCGCGCCGTGCCTCGACCTCCCCGTCGACATGGTCCGGCTGCATCTCGCCGGCGTCGGCGGCGCGTTCGGCGGGCGGGAGGACGTCTCCATGCAGATCCACGCCGCGTTACTCGCCCTCCGCACCGCGCGGCCCGTGAAGATGGTCTACAACCGCGAGGAGTCCTTCGTCGGCCACGTGCATCGCCACCCGTCGAAGATCTGGTCCGAGTACGGCGCGACGAGGGACGGGAAGCTGGTCTCCGCTCGGATCCGCATCCTGCTCGACGGCGGCGCGTACGCGTCCTCGACCACGGCCGTGCTCGCGAACGCCTGCTGCTTCGCGACGGGCCCCTACTCGGTGGACAACGTCTCGATCGAGGGCACCGCCGTGTACACGAACAACCCACCCTGCGGGGCGATGCGCGGATTCGGCGCGGTGCAGTCGACGTTCGCCGCCGAGGCGCAGATGGACCGGCTCGCAGCCGCGCTCGGGATCGACCCGGTCGAGCTGCGGCTGCTGAACGCGCTCGAGCCGGGCGGCGTCCTCCCCACGGGCCAGGTGCTCACGGGCTCGCTGCCGACCCGGGAGGTGATCCGCCGGGCGGCCGCCCTCCCGGTCCCCGAGCCGGAGCCGCTCCCGCGCGAGCCGATCCGCCTGCCCGGCGGCTCCGGCAACACGACGCGGGGCGAGGGAGTTCGCCGCGGCGTCGGCTTTGCGGTCGGGTTCAAGAACATCTGCTACTCGGAGGGCTTCGACGACTCCTGCGCCGCCCGCGTCCGGCTGTTCGCGGACGGGCACGCGGAGGTGCACTGCGCCGCGGCCGAGGTCGGGCAGGGGAACACGGACGTGCTGCTGCGCGTCGCGCGCGAGGAGCTCGGCACCGACGAGATCGTGCTCGTCGGCGGCTCGACCGTGCACGTGGGGTCGTCGGGCTCCACCTCGGCGTCCCGGATGACGTGGATGTCGGCGGGGGCGGTGCAGCTCGCATGTCGCGCCGCGCTCGAGGAGCGAGAGCGCGCCGGCGGGGGCGACGTGGACGTCGAGCGGGTGTACCGGCACCCGCGCACCTTCCCGCTCGACCCCGAGACCGGTCAGGTGACGGGCGAGCGCTCGCACGTCGCCTTCGCCGTCGCGGCGATGAGGGCCGTCGTCGAGGTCGACGTCGAGCTCGGGCTCACGCGCGTCGTCTGGATCGGAACCGCGCAGGACGTCGGAAACGCGCTGAGCCGCGTGGCCGTGGAGGGCCAGATCGAGGGCGGCACGGCGCAGGGCCTCGGGCTCGCGCTCATGGAGGAGATCCAGGTGCGCGACGGCGTGATCGAGAACGCCAGTTTCACCGACTACCTCATTCCGACGTTCCTCGACATGCCGCCGGTCGTCTCGGAGCTCGTCGAGGTCCCCGAGCCGGACGCGCCGCTCGGGCTCAAGGGGGTCGGGGAGCCACCGACGCTCGTCGCGACGCCCGCCATCGTCGCGGCGCTCCGTGACGCGACCGGGCTCGAGCTCACCCGCGCGCCGGTCCGCCCCGACGACATCGTCGGCCTCTGACACGGCGAAGGGCCCTTGCGGGCCCTTGCCGTTGTTCCCCCGGATGGATCGGACGAGAAGAGGCGATCAGCGAGCGAGTGCTCGAAGCTGGGAGACGCGGAGTGCGCTCACCCGCTGCGACCTGAGCTGCGACCTGACCAGCTGCGAGCGGACGAGCTGCGAGCGGACGAGCTGCGACCGAACCAGCTGCGACCGGACGAGCTGCGAGCGGACGAGCTGCGACTCGACGACCTGAGACCTGACCTGCTGGGGCGCGCTTGCGGCGTTCGCGACGGAGGGGGCTACGAACAGTGCCGCTACGAGACCGATGACGACGACGGTGCGCTTCATGACTTGCTCCTCTCTCGTCGGATCCAGCATGTCCCGAGCGTACGAGCCCGTCCCCGGCCTGTCGTTCGCGCGCGCGACGCTTCGAATGTCAAGCCCACGACATTCGAGTGGGAGGCGCCGTGGGCCCTCGCTCACATCGGGCGGTTAGCGGCGTCCGCTATTGAAAGTGCGAGGGCGCTGCCGGACACTTGTGCGATGAGTCACGTCGCCGGCTCCGAGCTCGCCCCCGGGACGACCGTCTCCGGCTACCGGGTGGAGGCCCTCATCGGACGCGGGGGGATGGGCGCCGTCTACCGCGCCACCGAGGAGGGCCTGGGACGGAGCGTCGCCCTCAAGGTGATCGCCCCCGAGCTCGCCGCCGACGAGCGCTTCCGGGAGCGCTTCCTGGGCGAGTCGCGGATCGCGGCCTCGCTCGACCACCCGCACGTCGTCCCCATCTACCAGGCAGGGGAGGAGGGAGGGCTCCTCTACCTGGCCATGCGCTACGTGGAGGGCTACGACCTGGCCGCCCTGCTCGCGCGCGAGGGCACGCTCGAGCCGCGCCGCTGCCTCGAGCTCCTCGCCCAGGTCGC
>Ga0075313_1000189_pt1 | contig 11651 bp, 9 predicted proteins | sample MayberryNE_Catta_3_FD_120051 | JGI IMG/M metagenome (GOLD analysis project Ga0075313, IMG submission 120051) | Natural and restored wetland microbial communities from the San Francisco Bay, California, USA, that impact long-term carbon... | ecosystem: Environmental > Terrestrial > Soil > Wetlands...
ACGGTCGGTGACGAGTTCCAGTCCATCTACGGCTTCCGGCACGCCGACGTGGAGGTCTTCCGCGAGCGGCGCTCGCAGTCCTCGAACCTGCTCGCGCTGACGAAGAACTACCGCTCACGCCCGCAGGTGCTCGCGGCCGTGAACCATCTCTTCGCCGGCGCGTTCGGCGACGAGTACCAGCCGCTCGCGGCGTCCGCCGAGTTCGCGGACCCCGTGTTCGGGCACCCGGTCGAGCTCCTCGTGACCGACAAGGCCAGCTACCGGGACACGCCCGAGCACTGGCGCGAGGGCGAGGCGCGCGCGATCGCCTCCAGGGTCCGGGAGCTCGTGGACTCGGGGGAGGCGCTGCCCGGAGAGATCGTCGTGCTCTTCGCCGCCGGTACCGACGCCGAGCGCTACGAGGAGGCGCTCCGGCGCCAGGGGCTGCCGACGTACCGCGCGACCGGACGCGGCTACTTCGGCCAGCAGCAGGTCGCCGACCTCCTCGCCTACCTGCGGCTCCTGCACAACCGTTACGACGACGTCGCCCTCGTCACCGTGCTCGCGTCGCCGTTCGTCGGAGTCTCGAACGACGCGCTCGTGCTCCTGCGGCGCGCGGCCACTCGCAGGCCGCTCTTCACCGCGCTCGAGCGCGGCCTGCCCGGCGGGCTCTCGACGGGCGATGCGCGGCTCCTGCGCGCGTTCCTGCAACGGTACGACCGCCTCGTGCACGTGTCTGCCCGGGTCGGGCTCGAGCGCCTCTGCGAGCGTGTGCTGTCGGAGCACGACTACGACCTCGCCGTGCTTGCGCGCTGGGACGGCGCTCGCAGGTTCGCGAACCTGCGGAAGCTCGGACGCCTGGCGCGGGAGTACGAGGCGATCCGGGGCGGAGACCTGGGCGGCTTCGTGCGTTTCGTCCGCGACCAAGAGTCGGTCGGGGCGAAGCAGCTCGAGGCGGTCGCCGAGGAGGAGGGCGCGGACGCCGTGCGCCTGCTCACCATCCACGCGGCGAAGGGGCTCGAGTTCAAGGTCGTGATCGTCGCCGACGCCGGTCGGGACGTCGGCGGCCCCCGGGGCGGGGACGAGATCGTCGCCCTGTCGGACGGACGGTTCGGCTTTCGCATGGTGCACCCGACCCATGGCGACCGCAGGCCCGTCTTCGACTTCGAGGCGGTCCGCGACGCCGAGCGCGAGCAGGACCGCGCCGAGCGCCTCCGCCTGTACTACGTCGCGATGACGCGCGCCATCGACCGGCTGGTCGTCTCGGGCGCGATCGACCCGGAGCGCGCCGCGGACCGCGAGACCCCGATCGGCTGGGTGCTCGACCGCCTGGAGGCGAGCGGGAGCGTCGGCGAGGCACACGACGGCCCCCTCGAGCTCGAGCGCGGCGAGGCCCGCTTCCTGCTTCGGGTCGGCCGCCACGAGCCCGCGGCCGACGAGCGCGCGGGCGAGGAGCAGGCCGCCCAGCTCGCGCTCTTCGGCGAGGTGCCGCCGGGCGAGGCCGCGCGCGGGCTCGAGCTCCCGCCGATCCCTCTTCCGGCGGATCCCCCGCTGCACGACGTGCGCCGGCTCTCGTACAGCGCGCTCGCGCTCTTCGAGCGCTGCTCGTACCGCTACTTCGCGGAGCGGGTGCTCGGCCTCCGTCCGGTCGCGGCAGGGACGACCGGCGGAGGCGAAGAGGGAGGTCTCGCCGCCACCGAGATCGGCGACTCGGTTCATCGCCTGCTCGAGCTCGTGCCCCTCGACGAGCCGAGACCGCCGGATCGGGACGAGCTCGAGCGGGTCGTCCGGGGCTGGTACCCACTCGCCACCGCCCCGGAGCTCGACCGGATCGAGGGGCTCGTCGGCGCGTACTGCGAGTCCACGCTCGCACGACGCCTGGCCTCCCGGGACGGAGCCCGGCCCGAGCGGCCGTTCTCGTTCGAGCACGACGGCGTGCTGCTCCACGGGCGCCTCGACGTCCTCTGGACGGACGGCACGAAGGCGCTCGTCGTCGACTACAAGTCGAACGTGCTCGGCGACGCCGAGCCCGGGCGGGTCGTCGACGACGAGTACCGGCTGCAGCGGCTCGTGTACGCGCTCGCCTGCCTGCGGGCAGGGGTGGAAGAGGTCGAGGTCGTGTACCAGTTCCTCGAGCGTCCCGACGACGTCGTCTCGGCCACCTTCCTCCGTGCCGACGCCGAGACGCTCGAGCGCGAGCTGTCCGAGGCGATCGGTCGCATCCGGGCCGGCGAGTTCCGCCCGACGCCCGGCGAGCTCGCCTGCGCCGGTTGTCCGGCGCTCGACCTCGTGTGCGCCGGCCCCCGCCTGCTCGTGCACGCCTGAGCGAGCGGGTAGCCTCGCGCCGTGCGCGTCGCGGCGCTCGGCGACATCCACGGCAACCTCCCCGCGCTGGACGCGGTGCTCGCGGAGGTGGAGGCGGCCGCCCCGGACGTCGTCGTCTGCGTGGGCGACCTGGTCGGCGGCCCGTACTCGTCGGAGTGCCTCGACCGCATGACCGGTCTCGCGGACGTGCGGTTCGTGCGCGGCAACGCCGACCGGATGGTGCTCGAGGGCACCGACGCGCACGGGGTCGACTGGGAGCGGGAGCGGGCGGGGCTGGGTGAGGAGCGCGTCGCGGCGATCGCCACGTGGCCGCTGGCCGTCGCGCTCGTGGTCGACGGCCTCGGGCGCGCGCTCTTCTGCCACGCGACCCCGGCGTCGGACGACCCGATCTACACGCGCGTCACGCCCGAGGACGAGATCGCCGCCCTGTTCGGGCCCGTGGAAGCCGACGTGCTCGTATGCGGCCACACGCACGTCCAGTTCGACCGGACGCTCGGGAGCGGCCTGCGGCTCGTGAACGCGGGCAGCGTGGGCATGCCCTACGAGGGCAGGCGCGGCGCCTTCTGGGCCCTGCTCGGACCCGGCGTCGAGCTTCGCTGCACGGAGTACGACGTTGAGGCCGCGGCGGCCGCGATCCGCGAGCGCCCGGGCGCCGATAACGATGCCCACGCTCGCCGCCTGCTGGAGCCGCCCGGCGCCGAGGAGGCGACGGCGTTCTTCGAGTCGAGTCGTGGCGCGTAGCTACGTCGGGGAGGCGAGGCGGCGCGGCCTGGGCCGCCGGCGCGAGCGGATCGTCCCGATCGTGGAGCGGCTCGCGCACGAGCACGCGGACGCGGCGATCGCCCTTCGCTTCCGCTCCGACCTCGAGCTGCTCGTCTCGGTGATGCTCTCGGCGCAGACGACGGACACGAACGTCAATCGGGTCACGACCAGGCTGTTCGAGAAGTACCGCGCCCCCGAGGACTACCTGGCCGTGCCTCTCGAGGAGCTCGAGCGGGACATCTACGCCACCGGGTTCTTCCGGCAGAAGGCGAAGGCGGTCCGCGGGACGATGCGCGTGCTCCTCGAGGAGTTCGACGGTCGTGTCCCGCGCCGGCTCGAGGAGCTGATGCGTCTTCCGGGGGTCGCTCGCAAGACCGCGAACGTCGTCGCCGCCGAGCTCGGCCATGCGCAGGGGATCGTCGTCGACACGCACGTGCGACGGCTCTCGCAGCGCCTCGGGCTCACCCGCCGCGAGGACCCCGTGAAGATCGAGCGCGACCTGCAGCGCGTCGTCCCGCGTGCCGACTGGGCGCGCTTCCCGCACCTCCTGATCTGGCACGGGCGGCGCGTGTGCGACGCGCGCCGCCCCCGCTGCGAGGACTGCGTCCTCGAAGACCTGTGCCCGTCCAGCCGCCTGGGCCTCGTCAGATCCAGCGGCGCCAGCGGAAGAGCGCGAGCTGCAGCACGGTCGACGCGAGGATGAGCGCGCACGACACGCCGATCGACCAGTACGGGTCTCGGACCGCCTCTGCGAAGTTCTGGCCGTAGAAGCCGACGATGAGCGACGGGACGAGGACGAGCGAGGCGATCACGGTCAGCGTCTTCGTGATCGCTCCCTGCATCTCCGCGATCCGCGACTGATGGTGCTCGCGGACGCCGGCGACGAGGTCGCGAGCGATGTCGAGCTCTTCGGTCACGCGGACGAGCGTCTCGTACGTGTCCGCGAACAGGCGCTCGACTTCCGCGGGGAAGAGCTCGTGGTCGCCGACGTCGACGCGGCCATCGAGGACACGACGGATCGCCGCGCGGGTGGCGGAGGCGGTGCGGCGGCCGTGCAGCAGCTCGTGGCGCAGCGCGGAGATCCGCTCGCGGACCTGCGCCGGGCGCAGCTCGTCGATCCGGTCCTCGAGCTCGTCGATCTCGCCGTACGCGGCATCGAGCGCCGCGAGGAACGTGTCCGCGACGTCGTCGACGAGGCGGTGGACGATCAGCCCCGCGCTCGCCCGCTCCTCGACCGCGTGCGCGAGGGCCGAGGCGTCGAACGCGTCGCCGTCGCTCGGGGACTTCCGGACCGTGAGCACGAGCTCCGGTGTCGCGACGAGGTCGACCTCGTCGTACGCGATCCGATCCTCTTCGGGCACCGAGCGGGCCGCGAGGAACACCCCGAAGACGTACGCCCCGTGCCCTTCGAGCAGTGGGCGGGGCTCTCGGCCGTCTCCGGGCGTCGCCGCGAGGGCCTCGACCACCACGGGATCGACCTGCACGGGGAGCGCGTTCAGCAGCTCCTCGTGCGTGGGATCGACGAGGTCGAGCCAGCGTACGGCCACGAACGGCGAGGGTAACGGGGAGTGCGGTCGGAGAGCCCTACGCGGAGGACGCCGCGAGCTCGCGCTGGTGCCGCCGCTCCTCGAGGTAGCGCTGCGCGTCGAGGGCCGCCATCGTCCCCGACCCCGCTGCGGTGACCGCCTGCCGGTACGTGTGGTCCTGGACGTCGCCGGCGGCGAAGACGCCGGCGACGTTCGTCCGCGTCGACCCCGGCTCGGTGACGAGGTAGCCCTGCTCGTCGTGGTCGATCCAGTCGAGGAAGAGCGCGCTCGACGGGTCGTGTCCGACGGCGACGAAGAGGCCGTCGGCGTCGAGCACACTCGACTCCCCGCTCACCGTGTCGCGGAGCCGGACCCCGGTCACGCGGCCCTCCCCGGCGCCCAGCACCTCCTCGACGACGGCGTTGAAGACGAACTCGATCTTCTCGTTGGAGCGCGCGCGGTCGACCATGATCGGCGAGGCGCGGAACTCGTCGCGCCGGTGGACGGCGACCACCTTGCGCGCGAACCGGCTCAGGAAGCCTGCCTCCTCCATCGCCGAGTCGCCGCCGCCGACGACGACGACGACCTTGTCGCGGAAGAACGCTCCGTCGCAGGTCGCGCAGTAGGACACGCCCCGTCCCTGCAGGGTCTGCTCCGAGGGCAGCCCGAGCTGGCGGGCGGTCGCCCCGGTGGCGACGATGACGGCGTCGCCGCGGTACTCCGTGTCGCCGACGAAGACGGCCAGCGGCGACTCGGAGAAGTCCACCCTCGTCACGTCGTCGGTGACGTACTCCGCCCCGAACCTCTCGGCCTGGCGCCGGAAGTCGGCCATCATCGTCGGGCCGAGCACCCCGTCGGCGTAGCCGGGGTAGTTCTCCACGTCGCTCGTGATCATGAGCTGGCCGCCCCAGTTGAACCCCTCGAACACCAGTGGGCGCAAGTTGGCGCGCGCCGTGTAGAGCGCAGCCGTGTACCCGGCCGGGCCGCCGCCGATGATGATCACGTCGCGGACGTCGCTCACTCGCTCTCCTCTGAGACTACTTCCCAGTTCGTACGGTAGCCCCGCGCTCGCGGGGCTCGTACGGGAAAAACGCCGGTGCCGGTCGCGGTGTTCCCGAGGTCATGCGGCATCCGCGCCGCGGGCGATGACCTCGAGCGCGGGCTCCGAGGGGTCGACCAGCTCGGCGGCGGCCACCGCGCGAGCCTGACGCTCGATCGGCTGGAGCTCGGGGGGCTCGACGCCGGTGATCCCGTGGCGCTCGAAGCGACGGGCCTGCACGAGCACCTGGCGCTCGAGGGAGCCCACGGTCTCGTTGTACGCCTTGACCGCCCCGTCCAGCGACTTCCCGAGGCGGACGACGTGCCCGCCCATCGTCGCCAGCCGCTTGTACAGCTCGCGTCCGAGGTCGCTGACCTCGCGGGCGCTCTCCGCGATCGTCTCCTGCTGCCAGCCGTAGTGCACGGCCCGGAGGAGGCCGATGAGGTTCGTCGGCGACGCCGGGATCACGTTGTTCGAGACGGCGAGCTCGACGAGCGAGGAGTCGTGCTCGAGCGCCGCCCGCAGGAACGTCTCGTCCGGCAGGAACATGACGACGAACTCCGGGGTCGACGGCAGCTGCCGCCAGTATGCCTTCTGCCCGAGCTTCTGCACGTGCTCGCGCACGTGCCGCGCGTGATCCGCGAGCCGCGCCCGGCGCTCGTCGTCCGTCGCGTCCTCGCGGAATGCGTCCAGGTATGCGACGAGCGGCGCCTTGGAGTCGATCACCACGCTCTTCCCGCCCGGCAGCCGCACGACGACGTCCGGCCGGAGCACGCGCCCGTCGTCGTCCACGGTCGAGTGCTGCTCCTCGAAGTCGCAGTGCTCGACCATCCCGGCGAGCTCGATCACGCGGCGGAGCTGGATCTCGCCCCAGCGGCCCCGCACGTGCGGGGCGCGCAGAGCGGTGACGAGGTTCCCCGTCTCGGCGCGCAGCCGCTCCTGGTCGGCGCGCAGCTGGCGGACGCCCTCGTTCAGCGCGCCGTACGCCTCCTGGCGCATGCGCTCCACGCTCCGGATCTGGACGTCCATGCGCTCGAGCGAGTCCTTCAGCGGCAGGACCTGTCCCGAGAGGCGCGCGTCTGCGAGCTCGAGGAACCGCGCGCTGTTCTCGTCGAGCGCTTCGGCGGAAAGGGCCTTGACCGCGGCGGCCAGGCGCTCGTCGAGCGCGCGGCGCTCCGCGTCGAGCTCGGCGCGTGTCCCGGCCAGCTGGGTGCGGAGGTCGATCGCCTCGCGCAGCCGCTGCCTCCGCTCCACGAGCGCCGGGCGCAGCGCGAGATAGGCGCCGAGCGCGCCGAGCACAAGGCCGATGACGAGCGCGAGGATGACCACGAAGTCGATGAACGGTAGTCCCGTCGCCGGACGGCGCCTCTTACGCAATCGGAGCACAACGGGGCTGCTGCTACATTCGCGCGCGGCTATGGCGGAGAAGCCCCGGGTCAAGGCGCCTGCGCAGCGCTCGGTGCAGAGGACGGGCTCGAAGGGGCCGGACCGGCGCACGCTGTACGCCGCGGGCGCGGTGGGATTGCTGGTCCTGGTCGCGATCGTCGCCGTCGCGTTCGTGGGCTTCGGCGGGAGCACGGATGCCCGAGGCGCCCTGACCGCGGCCGGTTGCACGCTCGAGGACTTCCCCGGCGTGTCGCGCGCCCACACGAGCAACCCGTCGCTACGCTCGAAGGACTGGAACTCGTTCCCGCCCACCTCCGGCGAGCACTACGTGACCCCGGCGGTGTACGGCTACTACGGCGAGCCGGTGCAGCTCGCCCGCATGCTGCACGGTCTCGAGCACGGCGGCGTGTTCATGCTGTACGGGCCGGGGGCGCCCGCCGACACGGCGGACCGTCTGCGGACGATCTACGACCGCGACCCGCGCGGGCTCGTCGTCGCGCCGCTGCCCGGGCTCGGCGACCGGATCGCGCTCGGCGCCTGGACGGGCGAGAGCAGTGGTGACGAGGACTTCGGAACCGGTCACCTCGCGACGTGCGACGAGGTCGACGAGGAGGCGGTGCAGGCCTTCCTCGACGCATACCGCGGACGGGGCCCCGAGCAGGCGCCGCTCGACCTGCTCCAGCCGGGAAGCACCTAGCCGAGCCGGGCCGCGCGTACACTCGGTCCGCCGGGGTGGCGGAACGGGTGAGACGCGCCCGCCTTAAAAGCGGGTGTCCCCTCGTGGGGCGTGCGGGTTCGAGTCCCGCCCCCGGCACTCCGCCGGGAGACGCGAGTCGCCTGGCTCTCGCCGGGGAATGGGCGTACGCTCCTGGGAGCGATGCGTCGGGCTACGCTGAGCCTCGCCATCGGTTGGACGCTTGCCGCTGTCCTGGCGAGCACGGTCGGCGTGGCTGGTATTCAAGCGTCGAAGAGACTCGACCGGACGTACCGCTGTGCCGTCGGCGTCGAAGGAGGAATCCGCTCCGTGAACGTCTCGGCGCAGACCGGCGTGCGCGACCTCGAGAACCGAGCGCTGTGGAGGATTCCGCCGCACGTCCACCTGATCACGGAAACCGGATCCTCGAGCGTGCGCGTCCGGGCTGGTCCGGCGGTGAGCGAGCCGTCGGCGGCCAGCTGGGTGGAGACGTTCTTCGCGCTCGGTTGTGCGCGCACCTCCGTTTCCGTCCCACTGTCGACGAGTGGGCTGAGCGGGGGACGTGCGAGCCAGTTCGGCGATCGCTACCAATGTCCAGCGCCACGGACCGTCGTCGTCAGGGTGCGGGTGGAGTTCGTGCGGCGCGCGGCGGTCGGGCAGCGCGCCCGCGTGCCGGTGAAGGCCGCGTCACTGGTGGTTCGAACCGTGTCGGACAAGCCACTCGCGTACGCCGACGTCCAGGAGAGCGGACGGGCGCGGCTCTTCGCCGCACCGAGCTGCATACCCGAGTAACGCGTCTCCCGGCCGGACGAGGTCTAGAACTGACGCCTCTCCTTGCCGCTCCTGGGCGCGGGCTCGACCGACTCGTCGCCCCCGCCGACGGACGTCGTGGAGGCCGTCCCGCTCGGCGCTCAGCGCCGAGTTGCCCGGCCGGACACGCGACTGGTCGCAGCGAAGCCGTGGGAGGGGATTCGGCTCCGTGTCGCGATCGCGTGCACTTTCCGTCCGAGCCAGTGCTACATCTCGTGCGGGGTACACTCGGCGCGCCGTGGCCAGCGCCCATCCCGAGGTCGCGCATCCTTTGCTCGAGTGGGACACGCCGCTCTACCGGATGGCGGTTGCCCAGTTCGACGAGGCCGTTCCGATCGCGGGCGTCTCGGAGGCGACCGCGGAGCGGCTCCGCTACCCGGAGCGGGCGGTGATCCTGAGCATCCCGGTCACCCTCGACGACGGGCGCCGCGTCGTCTACCCGGGCTACCGCGTCCAGCACTCGAGCATCCTCGGTCCCACGAAGGGCGGCATCCGCTACGACGTCGCCGTCGACCTCGGCGAGTGCACGGCCCTCGCGATGTGGATGACCTGGAAGTGCGCCCTGCTCCGGCTGCCCTACGGGGGCGCGAAGGGGGGCGTGCGCTGCGACCCGCGGGCACTCTCGAGGAACGAGATCGAGCGTCTGACACGCAGGTTCACGTCGGAGCTCCTGCCGATCATCGGGCCCCAGGAAGACATCCCCGCGCCGGACATGGCCACGAATGAGCAGACGATGGCGTGGATGATGGACACGTACTCGATGCAGATGGGGTACGCGGTCCCGGAGATCGTCACCGGGAAGCCGATCGCGATCGGAGGCTCGGTGTTCCGGCAGGAGGCGACGGGCGCGGGTGTCGTCATGGTCTTCGTACGCGCCTGCGAGCGGCTCGGCTGGCCGCTCGCGGAGCAGCGCTGCGTCGTCCAGGGCTTCGGCAACGTCGGCGGCGTGGCGGCGCGCGAGCTGTACGACCTCGGTGCCACCGTGGTCGGCGTCTCGGACATCTCTGGAGGGATCCATGCGCCGGACGGCCTGGACGTCCCCGCGCTCCAGGAGTACGCGCGGAAGTACGGATCGCTGGAGGGGTGCGAGGCGGGCGCGCGGGTCTCGAACGACGAGACGCTCGAGCTCGAGTGCGATGCCCTCGTGCTCGCCGCGCGGGAGGACCAGGTCACGGGCGACAACGCGCAGGACGTCAAGGCGCGCATCGTCGTCGAGGGTGCGAACGGCCCGACCTCGCTGGAGGCGGACGCGATCCTGCGCCAGCGCGGCATCCCCGTGCTGCCCGACATCCTGACGAACGCCGGCGGCGTGACCGTCTCCTACTTCGAGTGGGTGCAGGACCTCGGCAGGCTGTTCTGGACGCGCGAGGAGATCCGGGCGAAGCTCTCGGAGAAGCTCTCCTACGCGTTCGACCGCGTCTGGGACTTGTCCGAGGAGCGCGCGGTGACGCTCCGCCAGGCCGCGCTCGCCGTCGGGATCCGCGAGGTGGGGGAGGCGCTCGACGCGCGGGGGATCTTCCCGTGACCGCGCCGTGAGCCTCGTCCGGGACGCCATGGTCGCGAACCCCGGGCAGCTGCCGGCCGACGCGTTCGCGCAGGCCGCCGGCGAGCTGCTGCAGCGGCCGGAGGTACGCGCCGTCTACGTCACCGAGGACGAGCGACTCGTCGGGGTCGTGACGCGGAAGACGCTCGTGCGCGAGGTCGTGGCGAGCGGCCGCGACCCGCGGAGCACTGCCCTCGGCGAGATCGCCGAGGAGCCGCACTACACGATCGGGCCGGACGTGGCGCTCGAGGACGCGTTCCGCTTCCTCGAGGCGGAAGATGCCGAGCGCGTCCCCGTGGTCGACGACCACCATCGACTGATCGGAGTCCTCTCGCGGAGTGTCCTCCAGCGCCGGCTCGCGGAGGACGAGGAGCCTCTGGACGAGGACGAGCCGCCGGACCTGCCGCCCGCGGCGTAGACGGCTTCCCGCACCGCTGCGAAGATCCGCGGGTGGTCTGCCCGCACTGCGGAGAGGAGAACCCGGAGCGCGCCCGCTTCTGCCTCGCCTGCGGAAAGTCGCTCGAGGCTGCCGCGCAGGCCGGCGAGGAGCGGAAGGTGGTATCCGTGCTCTTCGTCGACCTCGTCGGCTTCACGAGCCGTTCCGACCGGGCCGACCCCGAGGACGTGAGGGCGACGCTCCGCCCGTACCACGAGCGCGTAAAGGCCGACATCGAACGGTTCGGAGGAACGGTCGAGAAGTTCATCGGCGACGCCGTGATGGCGGTGTTCGGCGCTCCGGTCGCGCACGAGGACGACGCCGAGCGAGCAGTGCGGTCGGCGCTTCGCGTCCTCGAGACGATCGCGGACCTCCGCGACGAAGGGCTCGAGATCGCGGTCCGGGCGGCGGTGACGACCGGCGAGACGGTGGTGTCGCTCGGTGCCCGCCCCGAGCGCGGGGAGGGGATCGTCACGGGTGACGTGGTGAACACGGCCGCGCGCCTGCAGTCGGCCGCGCCGGTCGGGACCGTGATCGTCGACGAGACGACGATGCGCTCGACGGAGCGGGCGATCGCGTACGTGCAGCACGAGCCGGTCGAGGCGAAAGGGAAAGCCGAGCCGATCGCGGCCTGGCGCGCGCTCGAGGCGCGGAGCCGCGTCGGTCAGCCGGAGGCGGCGACGCAGACCCCATTCGTGGGCCGTGAGCACGAACGCACCCTGCTTCTGGAGACGTTCCTCCGCGCGGAGCGGGAATCCTCGTTGCAGCTCGTGACGATCGTCGGCGAGCCCGGTATCGGCAAGAGCCGTCTCGCCACCGAGCTCCGCAGCGCGCTCGACGACCGGCCGGGCCTCGTCACGTGGCGCCACGGCCGCTGTCTCCCCTACGGCGAGGGCATCACGTTCTGGGCGCTCGGCGAGATCGTGAAGGCCGAGGCGGGCATCCTCGAGTCCGACGACCCGGGGGTGGCTCGCACCAAGGTGGCGGAGGCCGTCGCGGCGGCGTTCGCGGACGAATCCGAGGCCGCATGGCTCGAAGCTCGGCTGGCGCCGCTCGTCGGGGCCGAGAGCGACGGTGGGCCCGCGGCGCGCGAGGAGTCCTTCACCGCGTGGAGGCGGTTTCTGGAGGAGATGGCGGCGACGCGCCCGTGC
>Ga0075313_1000190_pt1 | contig 11647 bp, 13 predicted proteins | sample MayberryNE_Catta_3_FD_120051 | JGI IMG/M metagenome (GOLD analysis project Ga0075313, IMG submission 120051) | Natural and restored wetland microbial communities from the San Francisco Bay, California, USA, that impact long-term carbon... | ecosystem: Environmental > Terrestrial > Soil >...
CTCACGTCCACCTTCGGATCCCGGAATATCCATCGAAACAACCAGAGGGTGGCTCCGAGGTGCCAGAAGAGCATGGCTCAGGCGACGAGGATCCGCCGACAATGGACGCATCTGGGGATATCGGCCTGGAATGCCTCGATCTGCTCGGCCGGAGAGAGGGTCATATGACAGCCCCCGCAGACCCCGTGCTCGAATCTACCGATCGCCACGCCTTCTTTCGACCGACGCAATGTCTCGTACATCTCGACGAGGTCGGCGGGCACCGGGACGAGTGCCTCGGCCTTGCGCTCCTCCTTGCGGGCGAGCTCGGCATCGATAAGCTTCCACTCCGACTTGATCGCATCCTCGTACCCTGCCTTCTCTTGGGTGACGGCGTCGCGGCGAGCCTCTAGGTCGGCCATCTGCTCTCGGGCCGGGTCGAGGCGCTCCAGCATGGCAAGGACCCTCTCCTCCAACGCCTCTTGTTGGCCGTGGAGGCTCTGCACCTCGAGCCGCATGTGCTCGGTCTCCCTGGCGCTCATGCCGCCGGCAAAGAGCCTGGTCTCGTGCTCGGTCAGCTTGGCTTCGAGGATCTGGAGCTCACCCTCGGATTTGTCGAACTCGAGCTCGAGCGTCTTCAACTCGCCGGCCGCCGTTTGGATCTCAGTCGTGAGCTCCTGTTCCCGCTCGTGGGCGCCCTTGTACGCGTCTAGCTCGGGAAGCGACTGCCGTCTGGCGAGGAGCCGATCGATCTGAAGATCAAGATCCTGCACATCGAGCAGATCGGCAAGACTCGTCATCTCCATTGGGCCGGGAGGGTAGTGCCGGGCCATGGCCAATCTTCCTTCCCTAGTCTCGCCGTCTTGGACCTGCAAGAGCCGCTGGGATGGGAACCGCCGCCTTATTGGCGCCGGTTGGTGGCGATCGATTCCCACACCGGCGGGGAGCCGTTTCGAGTGGTCGTCGAGGGCGTACCTGACATCGAGGGCACGACCATGCTGGAGCGGCGCCGGTTTGCCGAGGACCACGTGGACGACTTGCGGCGGGCCTTGATGTGGGAGCCACGAGGCCACGCCGACATGTACGGAGCATTCATCGGCCCTCCTGTGGACCCATCTAGTGATATCTCGGTCCTCTTCATCCACAACGAGGGCTTCTCCACGATGTGCGGCCACGGCATCATCGCCCTGACCAAGGTGGTGCTCGATACCGGGGTGCTCCCAGCCCATGCCCCGGCGACCGTGATCCGCATCGACACTCCTGCCGGCCAGATCGAGGCCACCGCCGAGATCTCGGCCGGCGGAGTCCGGTCGGTCTCCTTCCGCAATGTGCCCTCCTTCGTCACCGCGCTGGAGCGGACGATCGAGGTTCCCGCATGGGGGCGGGTACGTTATGACCTGGCCTTCGGCGGCGCCTTCTATGCCTACGTTCGGTCCGAGGATCTCGGGTTTTCGATCGAGCCTTCAGCCACACCACGACTCATCGAAGCGGGTCGGGCCATCAAGCAGGCGGTGATAGACAGCGGGCCCATCGAACACCCCGTGGAGCCCGGACTGGGCTTTCTCTATGGAGTGACCTTTGTCGGCGCGGCCCAGGATCCTGGCAACCATTCGCGCAATGTGTGCATCTTCGCCGATGGTGAGGTGGACCGATCGCCAACAGGCACCGGGGTCAGCGGCCGTCTTGCCATCCACCATGCCCGAGGTGAGGTAGCCATCGGACAGGCGATCTCGGTCGAAAGCATCCTGGGGAGCACCTTCATCGGCCGGATAGTCGAAACGACCGAGATCGGGGCATTCCCGGCGGTGATTCCTGAAGTGACCGGAACCGCCTACATCACGGGTCGAACTGAGATGTGGATAGACCCGGGTGACGAGCTCGGCGAGGGTTTTCTCGTTCGCTGATCGACTCGGAACCAATCTCTTGCCTCACGACGTCGAATCAGGAGACTGGTGAGACCATGGCCATCCGCCGCCTGAATGCCTATGTCGTTGCCCTCCTGCTAGCCCTCGGGCTCGCATTTCAGGGCGCCCTCCCCGCCGAGGCATGCACTTGCATGCAACCCGACCCCTATGCCGGCCTCGTCGAAGCCGACGGCGCCTTCGTCGGAACACTCGTGTACGTCGACCGCAACCTCGGGCCGGTGTACGACTCGAGCACCCTGGTCGACTTCGAATTCGAAGTGGAGGAGTCCCTGAAAGGCGACATCCGTGACACCATCGTGGTCAAGAGCGCAGCCGATGGCGCCTCGTGTGGCTTCGAGATGCCGGTCGGGCAGCGGGTTGGGATCCTGCTCGATCGTGTTAGTGACCAATGGGAAGGAAACCTGTGCTGGACCCTCGACGCCGACACCCTCCTTGCCGCCGCCGCGGGCCCGCCGCCGCCGGTCAGCGGATCGCCCCCTCACCTCGTCGTGTCCGTTTCCATGGGCGCGGCGGGTCTGGTGGCTCTGAACCGTGCCGGTGAGATCGTGGGGTATGGACGAGGGCTTCCACCGTGGCTGCTGAGCGTTTGCCCTGACGGACAAACGTTCATCGGTGCCACCGGGAACAACCATGTCCGAGCGTGGTCCTTCGCCAATCTCGACGAAGTCGGTGAGGTTGAGATCGGTCAGGGTGATTCCTACGGGTTCTCCAACCTGATCTGCACCGGGAACGGCGAGTTCTTCGTGCTCACTGGGGGCGGGACCGGGAACATCCCCGAAATGACTCTCTCCCACTTCGTCTCGGGCGCCGGCGAGGTCGTCTCCGAAGTCGTGATGCACATCGTCCCGACCAAGACCGGCCTCCTCGCCATCGGAGGAGACGGTGTGGTCCATCGGGTCGATCCCCGGACCGGAGATCTCGAGGCACTCACCGAGCCGCTCGGTGACATTCGGGGCCAAACAGCGGCCATTGCGCTGTCCCCCGACGAGGAGCATCTCGCCATCGCCACCGTCGATTGGACCCGTGATCCGTACGTGGCCGGAATAGCCGTGGCCGACCTCATCGATGGCGTCTGGGCCAAGATGCCGGTCGGGTGTGACGTCTACCCCGCCTGGCCGGATAACACTCAAGTCACGTTTCAGGAATCCTGCGTCTCCGAGGAGTACATGGTCTACACCCCCGATCTGGAGCTGATCGGCCCGGGGGAGAACCCGTGGCCGGTGGGATACGTGGCAACGGCAGTAGACGAGACCGGGACACGGTTCCTTGTGGCCCCATATGGGGTCGACATCCTCGAATCGGGTACGCAATCGTCGGTCCCATGGGCGAGCCTGCCCACCTATCCCAACCAGTTGATCGTTGTCCCCGACGCTTCTCAGGAGATGTGGTTGGGCTCGGATTTCATACCCGCTCCCCCGACCGAGGTCCCGGCTGCGACATTTGTCGAACCGGTGCCTGGCGATGCAGTCCCGATCGAGGCCGAGTCCGGGCCCGCATCGCCCTGGCTGATTGGCCTGGGCTCGGCGGTGGTTGCCGGCGTCTTCTGGCTGCTCCTACGCCGATCCTGACGAGGCGCCTCTCTCTTCCTCACGTGAGATCCCGAGCGTGACGAGGAGGTCTTCGTGGAGCTGGAACCACACCGTGTGGTACGAGTCGAGGGTGTCGGCCACATAGGCAGGGTTGCCGCCGAGGACTCGATCGAGTGCAGTCGTGAGACGGGTGCCGTAGAGAGCGAAACGCATCAGGACAATCGCCAGGTCGGAACAAAGCCGCTGCGCAGAGACGTCGATGCGGATCAGACGGGAGAGCACCTTGGCGTCGTAGTCCGGGACGCTGTGGTCGTTCAGCGTTGGCATGTTGCCAACGCGTCTCATCTGCCAGGCGCTGCAGATCTGCAGAAGCGTGGGATTGAGCCCGAGGAAGGCCTCGTAACAACTCCGGACATGATCCCGGCCGTCGACGATGTCGAGCTCCTCCCGGACCAATTCCTGGTCGGTGATTCGACCGCTCTCGGTCAAGCCCCAGCCCCCAAACGGGCCGGGATCGAGTCTGACCAAGCCGTGGTCGGATAGATCACGCAAGCGGACCACGCTGTCGCCAATGTCCAATCCTGAGGCATCCGCCACCCTCTCCTCGCCGGCGGCCCCGATGCAGCGCAGAACGTGCAAGACGACGAAGTCGGGGTCGGACCGATGTGGCTGATTCACCTGGTGGGCGTTGAGGGACTCGAACCCCCGACTCCTGGCTTGTAAAGCCAGTGCTCTAACCAACTGAGCTAAACGCCCGCGACCCGGCTCCGAAGGACCGTGGTGGGACGGGGAAAGTCTACGAGAAATGAGTCCTTCAGCCCATTCAACATTGTGGGGATAAGTGTCGATACATCTATCGACAATCCCGAAGAGTGGCCAGGGGTGTTCCTACCCTGGCTGGAGGCCGAGTCATGGGTAGAAGCAGCTCCATCGAACGTGAAGTAAGTGACGAGGCGATCCGCCAATATCTGGACGGGATCGGCTCCTACAACTTGCTCACCGCCGAGGACGAGGTCCGGCTGGCCAAGGCCATCGAGACCGGGCGCAAGGCCGAGTTGGCGCTCGAATCCGAGAAGGACCAGGCCAAGCGTCGCCAGCTGGCCCTGATGGTCCGTACCGGCGAAGAAGCCCGCCAGACCTTCATCCGCTCCAACCTGCGTCTCGTCGTGTCCATCGCCAAGCGCTACGGGCACGCCCGCCTTCCCTTCCTCGACCTGGTACAGGAGGGCAACCTCGGTCTGATCCGGGCAGTCGAGAAGTTCGAGTACCGCAAGGGCTTCAAGTTCTCCACTTACGCGACCTGGTGGATCAGACAGGCCATCACCCGTGCCATCGCCGACAAGAGCCGCACCATCAGGGTCCCGGTCCACATGATGGACACGATCACCCAGATGCAGACCTCCGAGGCCAACCTGACCAAGCGCCTTGGTCGCAAGCCGACCGACGACGAGCTGTCTGAGGAGTCGGGTCTGACCGTCGACAAGATCCGTGAGGCGAGAAAAGTCGCCCCCGAGCCGGTGTCGATCTTCGAGCCGGTTGGCGACGACAACGCCATGCTCGGTGATTTCATCGAGGACCTCGAGGCCGCCGCTCCCTTCGAGCTGATCGCCTCCAAGCTCAACATCGAGAACCTGCATTTTGTCCTGGAGCGTCTGACGGAGCGAGAGCGCACGATCATCGAGATGCGGTACGGCCTCGGTAATCAGGAGCCCGCCACCCTCGACGAGGTGGGGCGGCATTTCAACGTGACCAGGGAGCGCATCCGCCAGATCGAGGCCAAAGCGTTGGCCAAGATGCGTCATCCCTCCACTCCCGGAGGACTCCGGGAGCTGGCAGTTTCCTAGGACCCCCCTCTCCCCGCTCACGGTGGCACTCCCCCCAACGTCGCACAGCTCCTAGGGGAGAAACAGAGTCCTCAGGCTGACTTCACCTGCTCCCAGAGCTCACGGGTGTCCGCCTCGATGGGCAGCCCGGCTTCGGAGCGTCGGGGGCGACCCCGGCTCCGGCGCCGGTGGTAGGGCTGGCCATCCCAGAAGATGACACCACCCCAGACGCCCCATTCGTGACCGTCGCGCAGGGCGATCTCGAGGCACTGGACCCGGACGGGGCAGGTCCCACAGATCCGCTGCGCTGCAGCCAACTCCGCGGGCTTCTCAGAGAAGAACAGCTCGTGGCTCCCTTCGCTGCTACATCGTCCGAGCTCTTGCAGTTGTCTTAGATGGGTTTTCACTGGTCGAGTCCTTTGTCGTGTCGTGGGCGGAAAACAAAAAGCCGCCGGGTTTTCCGGCGGCCTCACAACAGACAGTTGCTGGAATGTCACATCATGTGATCAGAGGCCGCCTCTGGGCGTTCGGCACGTCGTCGCCGGCAGCGGAAACGGGCGCGTCGAACAGCCCTGGGGTTCCGTTGGGGTTCGTCATCCGCTGCTTCATAGCTGCCTCATTCTCTCGACGCCCCGAAGAATGGCGGCCCGAAACGGATACGTCAAGGCAATTAAGTTGATGCGGTGAGCGAGTCGCTCGATCTCTGGGATTACAGACGGCGCGTCCACGACATGTACCGCCCGGTACGGGAGGGAGGGGCCGGGCCCGGCCCGTGGGAGGATTGGGTCACCGCCCGCGATGCCCTCTTCGCCGATCATCCGCAATCCCCCGTCGAGGACAGCGAATCGTTCGAGGGCCTCCGTTACTTCGCCTACGACTCGAAATGGCGAACCACCGGTCGATTCACCCCTGTCGACGACGAGGCAGCCACCTTGGATCACTCCGGGGAAGGCTCGACACGCTTCGTCACGATCGGCAGATTGGAGTTCGAACTAGCGGGTCTGGAGTGCCGGCTCGAGTTGCTCTGGCTCGATGCCTACGGGGGTGGGGTCTTTCTCCCCTTTCGTGACGACGGTAACGGTGACTTGACCTATGGCGGCGGTCGCTATCTCCTCGACACCGTGAAGGGCGCCGACCTCGGCCATGATCTGGACCGGATCATTCTCGACTTCAACTACGCCTACCACCCATCCTGCGTGCACTCCGACCGTTGGTCCTGCCCGTTGGCCCCGCCGACCAACCGTATCGGGCTGGTCGTGGAGGCCGGCGAACGTCTGGCGACGTAAGGTACGAAAATGCTCGGGTTCATCTTCAGGTTCGTCCGTTTCGCCGTCCTCGCCCTTCTCGGCGCCGCGCTGGCGGCCAAGCTGCTCCTTCGATCTCACGCAACCGAGGACACCGAGGAAATCGATCTGGTGAACATCTTTGGCGGCTACAAGCTGATTTCAGCCGCCGACCCCTTCTTCGGAGGAAAGGTGACGACGCTGTTCGGTGGCACGTTGATCGACCTGCGCCGGGCGGTTCCCGCCCCGACCGGTATCTATCTCGACATCCTCGTCGTGTTCGGCGGTCTGAGCCTGGTGGTCCCACCGGGATGGAGAGTCGTGTTCGACGGGACCGTCACCGGCGGTCGAATCGAGGATCTGACCCGCCCCGTCACCGACCCGGACGCGCCCTTGGTGCGAATCGGAGGCATGGTCGCACTCGGCGGCATCGAGGCAACCACACGCCCCCTCGTAGAGGCCGTTGCGTAGAACCTCAAACGCAGAACGCTTCTCTCAGACGATCCTTCTCTTCGACGCCCATCTCGCCAGCTCATGGCGATTGGTGAGCTGGAGCTTCCGAAGCACCGACGAGACGTGGGTCTCGACCGTCTTGATCGAGATGTTGAGCTTGCGGGCCACTTGCTTGTAGGCGAAGCCTCTGGCGATCAGACGAAGCACGTCCTTCTCCCTCGTGGTGAGCTGGTCGAGCTCAGGATCCTCCTCGGTGGGCATCACTCCGGCAAAGGCGTCGAGAACGAACCCGGCGAGACGTGGCGAGAACACGGCGTCGCCGGCATCGATCCGACGAACGGCGTCCGCCAAGTCTGCGGGCTCGATTGTCTTGGTCACATAGCCCCTTGCCCCTGCCCTGATCATTCCGATCACGTCCTCGGCCTGGTCGGACACCGAGAGGGCGAGGAACTTCACCTCAGGATTTGTCTCCCCCACACCCTCGACCACGACGATCCCACCGCCGTCGGGCATGTGGACATCGATCAGCACGACATCAGGCTCCAACCCGCGGATCTCTTCGATTGCCGTGTCCACGTCGTATGCGGAGCCCACGATCGAGAACGCCTCCGAGAGCTCGGCTCTCACCCCGGCCAAGAAGAGTCGGTGATCGTCGACCAGGTAGACCTTGACCCTCATCCGGCTGCCACCGGCATCCTGAGTACGACCTCGGTCCCCTCACCCGGCTCGCTATCGATGTCGGCCGCTCCCCCGGCCCGTTCCACCCTCCCTTTGATGGACTCCGCGATGCCCCGTCTGTCGCCGGCGACTCCTGCGGGCTCGAAGCCCTTCCCTTGGTCGGTCACGTACACGACTAGCTCGTTGTCCTCGGCCTCGAAATAGAGGGAGATGCGCTCGGCGCCCGAGTGCTTGGACGCGTTCACCATTGCCTCGCTGGCCGCTCCGAGAAGGGCGCGAGTGTCCTCGTTCAGCGGATGGTCTCCCACGACGACGACGTCGATGGGCACCTGGTGATCGGCCTCGATCCTCCGGGCAGAGGCCTTGAGAGCGGTAGAGAGGAGATCCGAGCCGTCGATGGGCGCATTCCCGTACAACCAGTCTCGTAGCTCCGATTCCTGATGACGGGCGAGGATCGACATGCGTGCGGGATCGTCGCTGCGTTGGATCAACGCCAGGGTCTGGAGCACCGAGTCGTGGAGATGGGCCGCCATCTCTGCCCGCTCCTCTTGACGGATCCGCTCTCGCCGCTCGGTGCTGAGGTCCTGGGCGAGGCGGGTCACCCACGGTCCGAAAGCCACCAGGATGCCGAACCCGGTGAGCGCCACGGCGAGGACGACTGGCCCGATCCCGGAGATCGGCCCGACGCTCGACGAGAACACGGCAAGACCTCCGATGAGGAGGGCCACCCCCACGAGCATGCGGAGACGTCCGGGCCGATCGACGCTCGGGTCCACCAGCGCGGCGAGAGGGCCTGGCATATTCCGATCGGTCAGAGCCGCGGTGCCAAAAGAGAGAGCACCGACGGTGATCACCAGGGCGTTCGATGGCCACCAACCCAGTGCTCCGAGGAAGAGCAACGACCCGGCGAAGGCCAGGCCCAAGCCCACTGCCTGATGGGTCGCCACCGGCTCGGGCTGCGTGTCCTCAACACGGTCCAAGGCCATGAGCCACATCGCCAGGTAGACCAGCACCCCTAGACCCCACACCATGCCGAGGGTGACAAAGGCGGCGCGGACAAAGGCGTCGCTGACGCCCAGAGTGTCGGCCAGGCCGCCGGCGACGCCGGCAAGGATGCGATCCCGGCCACGACGCCGAAAGCGGAGCTGCCCGATTCGATTCACTATCAAATGATCGCCGCCGCCGGCCTCAACCTCAATAAGGGACATCCCCGAGAAGCTAGGGGAGATCTCAGGGTCGTCCCCGATTGAAGACCACGGGCAGAATCAGTCGAATTGGAGCAATGGAACAGACCAACACAACAGAGGCCCCTGAGGCCCCAGTGATCACCAGGGAACTCGTCCGGCCCCGCGAGGGGCGGATCGTGGCCGGGGTCGCCCAGGGCCTGGCCAATCGTTACGACCTGCCGGTGCTGTTGACGAGGGTGATCTTCGTCCTGCTGACTTTTGCTGGAGGCCTGGGCGTCGCCCTGTATGCCGCCGGATGGTTTCTCATCCGCTCGGACGACGAGGCCACCACCCCGGCCGAGCGCATTTTCTCGAGTGCCTCGACATCGAGGTCCTGGATCGGCATCGGCCTGGTCTTTCTGGCCATCCTCATACTCCTCGACAACTTCACCTTCCTCTCCACCGGCATCGTCTGGTCGGTTGGACTGCTGGTGGTTGGTGTCCTCCTCTATACGGGCGATCTCCCGCGCCTGGTGAGGAATCAGGAAAGCGACGAACAGGAGGGAGTTCAACAAGTGACTACGATCGAGACACCCGTGGCCGAGACAGCTGCGAGCGAGACGGCTGCGCCGGTGGCGCCATCCGGACCCGGCGACGCGGGAGATGCAGTGCCTCCCACGCCAACCCCCACTCCGCCGATCCTGCCCCCGCCTCCGCCGAAGCCGAAGGAGACCTCCTACCTGGGGCGCATCACGATCGGCCTCGTGCTGGTCAGCCTTGGCGTCTTAGCCATCCTGGACAACATCCCGGGAATTCCCATCGAGCCCCAGCCGCGGCACTACATCGCGCTGGCAACCGTCGTCGTCGGACTGGGCCTCATCGTCGGTGGCTTCATTGGAAGGGCCAGGTGGCTGATCCTGATCGGCGCCCTGCTGGTGCCGACCCTGCTCTTCTCCCCGGTGTTCGAGTACGAGTGGAACACAGATGAGTTCGATCGGACCGTCTCACCTGACACGTTTACCGAGCTCGAGGACTCATACGCGCTCGAAGTCGGCAACCTCGTCATCGACCTGACCGACCTGCCCTGGGACGGGGAGACCGTCGACCTCGTGGCCCGCGTCGACGCCGGCAACATCGAGATCTGGATACCACCGGGAGTCGGTTTGGAAGGCGAAGCGTCGGTTGACGTCGGCCATGTCGGGGCGTTCGGTCGAGAGTCGTCGGGGCTAGGCGGTCCGACGCTTGAATTCGACACGCCCGGACCCGCAGGGACGGTCGTTCTCGATGCGACGGTCGATCTCGGCAACATCGACATCCAGATCGTCGGCCGCTGACCGCGAAAGGAACATGAACGATGAAAACACATAGATTCGACGCCATCTCCTTCATCTCCGGCTTGGTGGCAACTGTCGTCGGACTGGTCTTTCTGGTGCCACAGACCCCGGTAGACCTGATCGATGCGGTGACCTCGCTCGGAGCCTGGTTCTGGCCGGTTCTCCTCCTCGTCGTCGGGATCGCGATCCTTGTGCCGGTCTTCATGACCAGGTCCGGTCAGGATGAGGAAACCCCTGCTGTGGCCGCTAATGCTCAAGGAGACCACCTGGGCTAGAGCGTCTCTTCGATGAGCCGCGTCTTGAGGTCGGCGAGGCGTCTGGTCACCGACACGTGGTAGACGTGTGGGTTGACCAGGCGCTTCACGCCCGAGTCGAGACGATCGAGGTCGGACACCCGCCGCTTTCTCGCCTCCGCCACCTCAGCCGGGTCATCGGACGGTGCTGCGAGCGTCGCCGCCTCGAGTAGGTGCTCGGTTGCGGATACCCGTGATTCGTCGAGCGTTCGCCCCATCCCGGTCTCGCGATGATGGCGCACCTCGAGAGGGAAGCTCAGGTCCTCGTCGGCCAATGACATGAGGTCGACGGTGGCGAGCCCCCGTTCGTCGTAGAGACGATGGACCAATTTACGGCCAGGATTCACGATCTTGGATGGGGTGTCCGACACCTTGATCGCCGGCTGCCACTCACCGCTGTCGACCACCGCGACCAGCTTGTAGACACCATCGAGGTACGGCTGCCCATCGGAGGTCGCCATCTTGGTACCCACCCCGTAGAGAAGACGTCTAGCCACTCGATCGGCATCGACGCCATAGCGGGGTGCTTCATCGGCGATCTGGGTGAGGATCTGGAAGATGGTCAGCTCGTCCAGGCCACTGGAGAGGACGATCCGCACCTCGTCGAAACCAGCCTTGTCCAGCATCTGCGATGCCAGAACCGATAGGTGAGCGAGGTCACCTGAGTCGAGGCGGATACCGATCGGCTCGTGCCCTCGTCGCCTCAGCTCTTCGAAGACGGTGATCGCATTCGGGATCCCGGATTCCAGCGTGTCGATGGTGTCGACCAACAGGATGCATTCGTCGGGGTACATCTCTGCGTAGGCCCGGAAGGCGCCCAGCTCGCCCTCTCCCAGGGCCATGAAGACCTGGACCATCGAATGGGCGTGTGTCCCTTGAGGCATCACTCCCATCTCATGGGAGATACCGACATTCGAGGAGGCGTTCACACCGCCGATGAGGGCCGCCCTGGTCGCGGCGATACCCCCCTCGTCGGAGGCCCGGCGCAGACCGAACTCGAGGACGGCGCCACCCCTCGTCGCCTCCACCACCCTCGAGGCCTTGGTTGCGATGAGCGTGTGAAAATTGAGGTGATTGAGCAATGGGGTCTCCAGGACTTGCGCGGCGGCCAGCGGTCCTTCGACCACGGTCAACGGGACATTTGGCGTGGGCGACACGGCCCTCCGGAATCGCCTTGAAGCGCA
>Ga0075313_1000191_pt1 | contig 11546 bp, 13 predicted proteins | sample MayberryNE_Catta_3_FD_120051 | JGI IMG/M metagenome (GOLD analysis project Ga0075313, IMG submission 120051) | Natural and restored wetland microbial communities from the San Francisco Bay, California, USA, that impact long-term carbon... | ecosystem: Environmental > Terrestrial > Soil >...
CCTCCTGAGCTCGGCGCTCGAGGCCGCGGCGGAGGCGTGCGGGCGGGCCGAGCACGCCGCCTCGCTCGACGCGCGGTACGGCGTCGACAGCCTGGCCTCGACGAAGCTCCACCTGGGAGAAGCAGGCGATCGACTCGCGCTCGCGCTCCGCGACTTGCGGACGAAGCTCGGCGAGGAGGGCCCGCCCTAGGCGCCGGCGGGTGTGGTGTGCGTGAGGGAGGAACTGCGCCAACTACACGAGGCGCCGCTCCCGTAGAACCTCAGATCGCGTTTTGGGCGCGTCACGGAAGCACATGCCCGCAAGGGGCGCCGTCCTCGAGGGAACGTACGTCGTGGACACCTCGGGCGGCGACACGTCGCGCCTGTTCGCGCGCGGGCGTGACTAGAGCCAGCGTTTCCAGCGGAGGATCCCGAGCATCCCCGCGAGCGATGCGAGCATCAGGCCGAGGATGACCCAGAACATCCACGTCGTCCCCTCGCCCGGGAAGAGCACGTTCATCCCGAAGATCCCCGTGATGACGAAGAGCGGGAGCATCGTGGTCGAGATGATCGTGAGCACGCGGAGCACGTCGTTCTGCCGGTGCGAGATGACCGACTCGTTCGTCGACTCGAGGCCCTCGACGACCTCCTTGTAGTTGTCGAGGAGGTCCCAGACGCGCTCGGCGGCGTCCACGATGTCGTCGAAGTAGAGCTCGAGCTCCTCGGGCAGGAAGTCCTCGACCCGGCGCTCGAGCACGCGCAGGGTGGAGCGCTCGGGCTTGATGATCTTCCGGTAGGAGATGATCTCCTGCTTGACGTTCGAAAGGTCCCGGACGACCTCGTCGGAGCGGCCCTCGAACATCTCGTCCTCGATCACGTCGAGCTTGTGCGCGATCTTGTCCAGGATCGGGAAGCAGTAGTCGAAGAGATCGTCGAGAACCTCGTACAGCAGCCGTCCCGAGCCGCGCGCGAAGAGCTGCTCGCGCAGCCGCTCGTCTGCCTCGCAGCGCTCGAAGAGGCGCGTGACGGGGAGGAGCTCCCGGTTCGGAATGGTGACGACGTAGTCGTGGCCGATGAAGATGTCGAGCTCGGCGGCGTTCAGCCGCTGGACGGCCTGGTCGAACACGGGGAAGTGGAGGACGGCGAAGAGGTAGCCGTCCTCCTCGTAGTCGTCCACCTTCGGGCGCTGCCGCTTGGAGACGATGTCCTCGACGTCGAGGGGATGCCAGCCGAAACGCTCGGCGAGCGCCTGCGCCGTCTCCGTGTCGGGCGCGACGACGTTGACCCAGGTGAGGCCGCTAGCGGAGAGCTCGTGGACGAGCGGCGCGGGGCGGGCGACGACCTGGCCCGCGCTGCGGGCCGTGCGGGTGCGCCGGATGCGGGGCAGGCTGGGCATGGGTACTGAGGGGGTCGTCCGCCGTCCGGATCATGTTCGCGATTGTAGCTCCGGCGCCTGCCCGGCCCGGTTTGCGTGCCGGGACAGCGGGTACCCGCCCGGCGAGCGACGAAAGGAGCCGCCATGCCCGACAAGCGACCCAGTGTGAAGAACGAGGACCAGTACGAGGCCCTCCGCGACAAAGGGATGTCGAAGGACCGCGCCGCCCGGATCGCCAACTCCCCGGACGCGTCGAAGCGGGGTGGCGAGCGGTCGGGCTCGGGCGGGAGCTCGTCGCAGGGCGGGACGGCAGCGCAGAAGAAGGCAGCCGGCCGGAAGGGCGGCCGCGCGGCCGCGAGAAAGCGCTCTTAGGCCGAGGCCGCGCCGGCCACGGGCGTGCGGCGCGCGCCGTCCGGCAGGACGTCCTCGACGATGAGCGCCAGCGCGCCCCCGACCGCGCAGAGGAGCGCGGCGCCGATCCACACCCCGCCCGGAGACACGGCGAGCATGTATCCGCCCACCGCCGGGCCGAGGGCGAAGCCGACCTGCCAGGAGAGGGCCGACACGGCCATGTAGCGGCCGAGCAGGCGCGGCTCGGAGAGATCCACGACGAGCGGCGCGTTGACGGCGCCGTGCAGACACTGCCCGAATGCGAAGACCGACATCGCCGCGATCAGGAGGAGCGTGGCCGCCCCCGCCGCGAGCGTGCCGGCCAGGGGGACGACGAGCCACGCGGCCGCCCACAGCACCCCGAGCAGGCTGAGCATCGGCATGCGGCGCCGACCCTGCGCGAGGCGAACGACGGGAAGCTGCGCGACGACGATGACGATCGTGTTCACGAAGAAGACGAGGCCGATCTGCGTCTCGGTCACGCCCGCTTCGTTCTTCGCATACACGGGAAGGAGCTCGAACCCCGCGAGCCCCGCGAAGATGAGGAGCGTGTTCAGCCCGATCACGGAGACGAACGGGCGGTTGCGGAAGACGTCGCGGTAGGAGCCCGAGCTCCCCGGCGGGTGCGCGCCGCCCCCGAGCGAGGGCGAGGGCACGAGCGCCGCCATCACGATCCCGTACACGACGAAGGACGCCGAGTTCAGCAGGAAGAGCGCGGTGAACGTGCCGGGCGAGTCCGTGCTCGCGATCAGCCCGCCCGCGAGCGCGCCGAGGCCGATCCCGAGGTTCATGACGACTCGCTGCATCGCGAACGCGGGCGGTCGGAGCTCGCTGGGGGTGAGGCCGGCGAGGAGCGTGGACTGCGCCGGCCAGAAGCCACCGACGCCGATCCCCGTGATCGTCGCGACGACGAACCCCTGCCACGCCTCGTGGACGAACGGGTAGGCCGCGTAGCCGATCGCCAGGATGGCGAGCGCAGTCGCCAGCATGCGCCGCCCGCCGAAGCGGTCGACGAGAGTCCCGAAGACCGGGTTCGCGACGACGCTGGCGACGGCGTTCGTGGCGAGGATCAGCCCCGCCGCCCCGAGCCCGATCCCGCGCACGTTGTGCAGGTAGATGAGGAAGAACGGGAGGACGGCGCCGTTCCCGAACGCGTTCACGAGCCCGCCTGCCTGCAGCGTGAGCACCGAACGCGGGAGCGGCGGGAAGTACGTGCGGGCGAGTCGGTTCACCGTGGCAACCTAGCCGGGGCTCCGCGCGCGTCCTGGGCGCAACCGCACGCCGGGCTCGACAGGCCCGGACGCGGGTGGAGGCGGCGGTCGACGCCCGCGGGTACGCGGCACGAGCCGCCACCACACCGGCGTCCGTGGGAGACTTGAACGCGTGCGCCCGGGCTTCCTCCTCGACCCGGACGTGGCGTACCTGAACCACGGGAGCTACGGTGCGTGCCCCGAGCCCGTCTTCCGCGAGTACCAGCGCCTTCAGGCCGAGCTCGAGCGCGGGCCGACCGACTTCTTCACGCGGCGCGCGTTCACGGGCTTCTGGGGGGAGGACGACGGGACGGGCGAGCTCGCCCGCGCGCTCGCCGCGCTCGCCGCCTTCCTCGGCGCGCGCAGCGAGGATCTCGTCTTCGTCCCCAACGCCACGTCGGGGCTGAACGCGGTCGTCCGCTCGCTCGACCTCGGTCCCGGCGACGAGGTCCTGACGACGGCGCACGAGTACGGCGCGATCACGCGGACCTGGGAGTTCGCGGGCGCGACGCTCATCGTCTGCGAGCCCGACGAGATCGCGTCGCGAATCGGGCCGGCGACGCGGGCGGTCAGCGTGTCCCACGTCACCTCCCCGACCGCGCTCGTCCTCCCGGTCGCCGAGATCTGCGCCGCGGCCCACGAGCAAGGCGTTCTCGCGATCGTGGACGGCGCCCATGCGCCGGGGCAGATCCCTCTCGACCTCGAGTCGCTCGGGGCGGACGTGTACGCGGGGAACTGCCACAAGTGGCTGTGCGCGCCCAAGGGCGCCGGCTTCCTTTGGGCCCGGCCCGAGCACCACGCCTGGATCGCGCCGCTCGTCGTCAGCTGGGGGTACCGCGAGGACGCCGGCTTCGGCGAGCGCCACGGCTGGCAGGGAACCCGCGATCCGGCCGCGTACCTCGCCGTCCCGAAGGCGCTCGAGGTGCACGCGACCTTCGAGCACGAGGTCCAGCGGCAGCTCGCGGACGAGGCCGAGCGCCGGCTGGCCGACCTCGGGCTCCCGCGCGTCGAGGGCCTCCCGGCGCCGTTCATGCGGGCCGTTCAGCTCCCTCCGGGAGATCCGGTCGTGCTCTGGGAGCGGCTCTTTCGCGAGCGCCGCGTCGAGGTGCCGGTCTACGAGTGGGGCGGAAGACGACTGCTTCGCGTCTCGATCGGGCCGTACAACGACGTGGCCGACGTCGACCGGCTCGTCGTGGCCCTGGACGACCTGCTCTGACGCTCAGCTCCAGCGGATGTCGCGGAGCGCCTCCGTGCCGCGCGGGAGCCCGTCCTCGGCGAGCCGGTCCCAGTCCCCCGCCTCGTGGACGTACCCGTGACCGGCCACCCGGAGACCCGTCGGGCGGTCGAGCGTTCCGACGGCGATGCGAACCTCGTCGCTCTCCGGCGGCTGCCAGAAGAGGCTCGAGCCGCACTCGGCGCAGAACCCGCGTCGCGCGTGCGCGTCGCTGCCCGGGCTGTCGATCCAGCGCAGCGCAGCGTCTCCCGAGAGCACGAGATCCTCGACCCGCGCGGAGGTGAAGGCGCCGAGGTAACCGCTCCAGCGCCGGCACTCCTCGCAGTGGCAGACGATCACGTCGCGGAGCGGTCCGCGGATCTCGAAGGCCACTGCCCCGCAGAGGCAGCGCCCGCTCGCACGCGGCGGGTTCACGCCTTCGAGCGACCCAGGCACCGACGAGAACCCGGCTTGCCCGCTCGCGAGCCGTCGGCCACTCGGGCGCGAGACCCTCGATGTCGATCGCGACGGCGCCCTGCCGACCCCGTTCTCGCCCGTCCGGGTACGGCGCTCACTCGGCGAGCATATGCGCGACGGCGCCCCGAGGGCCCGGGCGCGCGAGCCAGGAACACGTCGCCCGTAGTCGTGAATTCCGGGTGGTGCTCTCGAGCGGAGAGGCGCATACTTGGCGCTGAGGCCGGGCGTGTGGCTGCCCGTCACAGAGGGGGCCACGGTCTCACGGGAAACGAGGGGGAACGGCCGTCGGTTCCATTTCGTCCCGCGCCCGGCCTCGCCAGCACACCTGCTGCCGGCTCGGCGGCGTTTCATGCGCCCGGCAGGAATCGAACCTGCGACCTCGCGCTCCGGAGGCGCGCGCTCTATCCCCTGAGCTACGGGCGCTCGACCCGACCAGTGTAGTCGGCGACGCGACTAGGCTCACGTCGTGCAGGTCGAGGCCCGGATCGTCGCGCTCGAGCTCGCCGAGACCTTCGTCATCGCGCGCGAGACGACGGACGTCGCGCACGTCGTCCACGTGGCGGTGACCCACGAGGGCGTCACCGGCTACGGCGAGGCGGCTCCGGTCGACCGCTACGACGAGAGCCCGAAGTCGGCCAGGCGCTTCGTCGAGGAGCACGCCCACCTCCTCGGGGACGACCCCTTCGCGCTCGAGGACGTCGGCGAGCGTCTCGACTCCGCGCCCGGTGAGCAGGCGGCGAAGGCCGCCCTCGACGCGGCGCTGCACGACCTGCAGGGGAAGCTGCTCGGGATCCCCGCCGCGCGACTGCTCGGGCTGCCGCGCACCGGGCCGCCGACCTCGTGGACGATCTGGCTCGGCGACCCCGACGACATGGCGCGCCGCGCCGAGCGCGCGGCGCCGACGTTCCGCCGGCTGAAGCTCAAGCTCGGCGGGGGAGACGGGCTCGACGTCGAGCGCGTGCAGGCAGTGCGCAAGGTCACCGAACAGCCGCTCCAGGTGGACGTGAACGAGTGGTGGTCGCTCGAGGAGGCGCTCGACGCGCTCCCACGTCTGGCCGAGCTCGGCGTCGAGTACTGCGAGCAGCCGCTCAGCGCGGGAGATGCGGGAGGGCGCACGCTGCGCGAGCGCTCGCCGGTCCCGATCTTCGTCGACGAGGACTGCCACACGCTCTCGGACGTCGCGCAGTGCGCCGAGATCGCGCACGGCATCAACATCAAGCTCGCGAAGTCGGGCGGGATCCGGGAGGCGATCCGGATGGTGCACGCCGCGCGCGCCCTCCGCCTGGGGGTCATGCTCGGATGCATGCTGGAGTCGGGGCTCGGCGTCGCCGCCGGCTGCTGCGTCGCGCCGCTCTGCGACCACGTGGACCTGGACGGGAACCTCCTCCTGCGCGAGGACCCCTGCCCCGGCGTCGAGCTCGTGGACGGCGTCCAGGTTCCGGCCGTCTCGCCGGGGCTCGGCGTGTCGGTCTCGTTCGCGCCCGCGGGATGAGCCGCCCGCGACGGATCCTCGTCCTGGGCGAGGGCTACTCGCACGATCCCCATCACGGCAAGACGATGCGCGGGATCATCCGCTACGGCCCCGACCCCGTGGTCGCGATCGTCGACTCCGCGCGGGCGGGGGAGGAGCACGAGGGCATCCCGATCGTCGGCTCCGTCGAGGAGGCGCATCCCTTCGAGCCGACGGTGGCGATCGTCGGCGTCGCGACGACCGGGGGTCGCTTCCCGCCGGAGTGGCGCCTGCTCCTGCGAAGCGCGCTCGAGGCCGGGCTCGACCTCGAGAGCGGGCTCCACGAGCGGATCTCGGAGGACGCTGAGCTGCAGGCGCTCGCACGGGATCGCGGGGTCGAGCTCCGCGACCTGCGGAAGCCGCCGGAGGGACTCAACGTGCCCACGGGCGCGAACCTCGAGCTCGACGCAGAGATCGTCCTCACCGTCGGCTCGGACTGCGCCATCGGGAAGAAGACGGTCGCGGTCGAGCTCGACCTCGAGGCGCGGCGTCGTGGCCTGCGCTCGGTCTTCGTTCCGACCGGGCAGACAGGGGTCGCGATCGCGGGGTGGGGGATGGCCGTGGACGCCGTCGTCTCCGACTTCCTCGCCGGCGCAGCGGAGCGGCTCGTGGTCGAGGGGGCCGAGCGGGGCGGCGAGCTGCTCTTCGTCGAGGGGCAGGGCTCGCTCGTGCACCCGATGTACGCCGGCGTCACGCTCGGGCTCCTGCACGGTGCGGCGCCGCACCTCCTCGTGCTCTGCCACCTGGCCGGCGCGACGGAGATCGACGGATGCCCCGGCCATCCCATCCCGCCGCTTCCGGATCTCGTGGACCTGCACGAGCGGATCGCGCTGCGCGCGAGGCCGGCGCGGGTCGCCTGCGTCGCGCTGAACACCGCGCACCTGGACGAGGGGGCCGCCCGACACGCGATCGAGGCGGCGACCGACGAGACGGGGTTGCCCGCGGACGACCCGGTGCGCTTCGGGAGCGGGTTCCTGCTTGACGCCGTCCTGGCGCGACTCTAGGCTCCCACCCCGCCGGGGGCGGTGGGGAGCCCGCGGACGGGACGATGAGACTCCTCGCTGCGGCAACAACGGCCTTCCTGACCACGCTCCTCGCCGGGGCGTCGCTCGCGCCCGCGGCCGACGTCGGCGCCAACGACGACTCCGCAAAGCACGCTCCCGACGGCGGCGTCGCGATGTACGAGCGGATGCGCGAGCTCGGCCTGGAGCAGGTGGTCATCGGCGTCCGCTTCCGGCCGAGCGAGCCGATCGTGATCCAGGACAAGCAGCAGCTCGACGTCGCGATCCCGAACGCGGTCGCCGCCGGCCTGCGCGTCGTCCTCGCCGTCTACCCGTACCCCGCCGCCGAGGTCGAGGCCGGCCTGGGGTCGCCCTCCCTGTTCGGCTCGTACGCCGGCGCGCTCGCGTCCATCTACCCGCAGGTGAGGCAGTTCGTGATCGGGAACGAGCCGAACCAGCCCGCCTTCTGGAGGCCCCAGTTCGACGCGTTCCGGACGGGCGTGTCCGCGAGGTCGTTCGGGCCGTACCTGGCCACCGCGTACGACTCGCTGAAGGCCGTCGACCCGACGCTGCGCGTGGTCGGCGTCGGGCTGTCGCCGCGGGGCAACGACCGCCCGAACGCGCGCAACAACATCTCGACCTCCCCGGTGCGCTTCCTGCGCGGGCTCGGAGAGTGGTACCGGCGGAGCGGCCGGACACTGCCGCTCATGGACGGGTTCAGCTTCCACCCGTACCCGCGGCAGGCGACGGATCCGCTCGACCGCGGCTACCTGTGGCCGAATGTCGGCTTCGTCAACCTCGAGCGGCTGAAGCAGGCGCTCTGGGACGCCTTCCACGGCACCGCGCAACCGACGACGCTCGAGGGATTGACGCTGCATCTCGACGAGGTGGGCTGGCAGGTGGACACGCGCCGGCGGGAGGGCTACCAGGGCCGGGAGAACGTGCCCGTCACGGACGAGGTCACGCAGGCGGCGATCTACAGCGACCTCCTGCGGCGCGCCGCGTGCGACCCGGACGTCGCGGACATCAGCTTCTTCGGCTTCCGCGACGACACGCTGCGGAAGGGATTCCAGGCGGCGCTCCACCGCGCGGACGGAACGCCCCGGCCGTCGGCCGAGGCCGTGCGGGACGCGATCGCCGAGACCGCGTCCGGCTGCTCGGGACGCCTCGCGCGCTGGCGTCCGGACGACGGCGTGCTCGATGCGCGCGTGGAGTTCGGCCCTGGGAGGGAGTCGGTCGCGACGCGGATCGCCGCGGGAGAGGACGTCCGCGCGGTCGTCTGCCTGCGCGTTCCCTCCGCCGCTCACGCCGTCGGGTTCCGCGCCCGCTGCAGGTCCGCGGCCGTCCGCGGCCTCCGCCCCCGCCACGTGCGCGTCCCCGCCCCGGCGGGCGTGCGTGCGGTCAGCGTCGCGGTGAAGCTCGCGGCGGAGTCGAACCGCTCCCGGAAGACCGTGGTCGTGGGCAGGGCCGCCCTCGGCCGGTAGGCTTGACACCGAACACGTGTTCGCCCATACTACGAACACGTGTTCGCTCGGATCGTCATCGTCGTCCTCGCCGCGGTCGTCCTGTGGGCGGTCTTCGCGCGCGACACGGGCGCCGGGCCGACTCCCCGCCACCACACGGTCCGGGCCGGCGAGACACTGTGGTCGATCGCGGAGGCGAGCTACCCCGGCGATCCGCGGGAGGGGGTCTGGGAGCTGCAGCGGCGGAACGGCCTCAGCGGCTCGACGATCGTCCCCGGCCAGCGGCTCGTGCTCCCGTAGGCGCGCGCGCCGGCCGGCGCTGATAGAACCCGGCCCGTGGCGAGCGAGCGCATCCTCGAGCTCCTGCGGCGTCCGGTCGACGTCGACGAGTACGCGGAGATCCGCGAGCTCTGGAAGACGCACTCGCTGGCCGAGGACGCCCGCGACCTCCCGGGGCTCATCTCGACGCTGACCGAGGACTGCGTGTACGAGGTCGTCGGGACCGGCGCGCGCTGGGAGCGCCACGAGGGGGCCGCGCGCTTCTACACGGAGCTGCTGACCGCGTTCCCGGACATCCACTTCGACCTCGAGTACATCGTCATCGGGCCGCAGGGGGTCTGCGAGGAGGCGAGCGTCACGGCCACCCACCACGGCCGCTGGCTCGAGCACGAGCCGACCGGCGAGCGCCTCGCCTGGCGGAACGCGATCTTCTTCCCCTGGGACCCCGTCGCGAGGAAGTTCAAGGGCGAGATGGTGTACACGGATCTCGCGCTCGGGCAGGGCTGACCGGCCCCCAGGCCCGCAGGCGCCTAGAATCGGGCGGCGTGGACCTCGACGTCGTCTTCCTCGGGACGTCCGGGTCGACCCCGACGGCGCAGCGCGGCCTCTCCGCGACGCTCGTCCGGCGCGGCGGGGACCGCCTCCTCTTCGACTGCGGGGAGGGCACGCAGCGACAGCTCCTGCGCAGCGACGTCGGTCTGGTGGAGCTGGAAGAGGTCTTCCTCACCCACTACCACGCCGACCACTATCTAGGGCTCCCGGGCTTGCTCAAGACCTACGCCCTCCGGGGGCGCGACATCCCGTTGACCCTGTACGGCCCGCGCGGACTGCGCGACCTGCTCGGCTCGCTGCGCCGGATCTTCGGCCGGCTTCCCTTCCCGCTCGACGCGGTCGAGCTCGACGCGGGTGAGCGGCTGGAGCGACAGGGGTACGGGATCGAGACCTTCCCGGTGGAGCACGGGGTGGCGGCGTTCGGGTACTCGCTCGTCGAGGACGACCGCCCCGGCCGCTTCGACGTCGACGCCGCCGAGCGGCTGGGCGTGCCGGACGGGCCGCCCCGCGGGCTCCTGCAGCGCGGGGAGACCGTGACGTTGTCCGACGGGACGACCGTCGGGCCCGAGCACGTGCTCGGGCCGGCGAGGAAGGGACGCAAGGTGACGCTCGCCGGGGACACCGCTCCTGCGTCCTCGGTCGTCGACGCGGCGTCGGGAGCCGACCTGCTCGTCCACGAGGCGACCTTCCTCGTCGACGAGCGCGCGCGGGCGAAGGAGACGCTGCACTCGACGGCGGGGGAAGCGGCGCTCGTTGCCCGCGAGGCGGGGGTTCGCCTCCTCGCGCTCGTGCACGTCTCGACGCGCTACTTCGGGCACCAGGTGGTCGAGGAGGCGCGGCAGCTCTTCCCGGACACGGTCGTCCCGCGGGACTTCGACGTCGTCGAGATCCCGTTCCCCGAGCGGGGGGCGCCGGAGCTCGTCCGCGCCGGAGCGAGGACGGGCAAGACGGCCGTCGAGGGCTGACCGGCCGCCCTCGACCGGGCGCGCGCCTGTTAGGGTCGAAGTGCGATGACGAGGCTGGTCCAGGTGGCTGTTGCGGGAGACGTGACCGAGGCGGAGGAGCTCCAGGGTCTGCTGGACGCCGCCGGTATCGAGTCGCACCTGGAGCCCGCCGTCGAGCACGACCCGGCCGTCCCGGACGACCTCCCGCTCAAGGTCCTCGTCGCCGAGGGAGACGTGGACGACGCGCGCGACGCGATCGAGGCGCTGAGCGAGAACGAGGACGAAAACGCGGAGTAGACGCGGCTAGCCCGCCCTGACGAACTCGATCCTCGTCGAGCCCACGAGCCCGTCCGTCCGCAGCTCGAAGACGCACGTCCCGCTTCCGTCCGCGGACGGTGGCGCGGGGACGGACGGGCGCCACACCCCGCCGGGAGGCACCGAGCGCTCGGCCACGACCGCCCCGTCCACGACGACGCGGGTCGGTGCGCCCTGCTTCCCGAGCAGCGTGAGCTCGAGGGTGCCGGGGCCGCACGCGTAGACGCGGACGTCGGCCCGCTCGCCGCCGTGCAGGTCTCCGTTCGGCCGGAGCCCGACGACGCGCTGCGAGAGGCGGACGGGGCCCTGCGCCCTCCACACGGTGAGCCCGTGCTGCTCCTCGGTGGGAGGCGCCGACGCCACGGTCTCACCGACAACGAGCACGGGCCCCGGCGCGGCGACGTACGGCGCCTCGACCGGCGCGCCGGCCTGCGTGCGGAGCACGCCGTCCGGGCCGGGGTCGACGACGGCCTGGGGAACGACGCCGATCCGCTCCACCTCCGGAAGCCGCACGAGCCGGGTGATCGACTCGTTCCAGAAGAGCTCGTGCCACGCGCTCGGCCAGAGGCGGTCCGAGGTGAGGAGGAGCGTCGCGTCCCGGGCGCCGCTCCGGTCGATCCAGTTCCTGGGCTCTTCGGCGAAGGTCGCGAGACGGGTCTCCCGCGAGCGGTCCCGGAGCTCGTGCGAGGCGACGACCGATGCGCCGACGAGCAGCAGGGCGACGATGGCCGCCAGCGCCGGGCCGGCGCGCCGAGGGATCAGCACCGCGAGGGCGACGAGGAGCGCGGCGACGCCTGC
>Ga0075313_1000192_pt1 | contig 11532 bp, 7 predicted proteins | sample MayberryNE_Catta_3_FD_120051 | JGI IMG/M metagenome (GOLD analysis project Ga0075313, IMG submission 120051) | Natural and restored wetland microbial communities from the San Francisco Bay, California, USA, that impact long-term carbon... | ecosystem: Environmental > Terrestrial > Soil > Wetlands...
ATGTCGAGGAGCTCCTGAAGGCCGGGAGGATCCCCTGCCTCGTGGCCACGTCCTCGCTCGAGCTGGGCATCGACATGGGCGCGGTCGACCTCGTCGTCCAGGTCGAGAGCCCGAAGTCGGTCGCACGCGGTCTGCAACGGGTCGGTCGTGCGGGACACGACCTGCGCTCCGTCTCCAAGGGACGCATATTCCCCAAGTTCCGCGCGGACCTGCTCGAGTCGGCGGTCGTGGCGCACGCGATGCGCGCCGGCGAGATCGAGGAGACGCGCATTCCCCGGAACCCGCTCGACGTGCTCGCGCAGCAGGTGGTCGCGGTCTGTGCCGACGAGGACGTCTCGGTGGACGACCTGCACGAGCTCGTGCGGGGCGCCTACCCCTTCTCCGACCTCTCCCGGCAGCAGCTGGAGAACGTCCTCGACATGCTCGCCGGCCGCTACCCCTCCGACGAGTTCGCCGAGCTCCGGCCACGGATCGTGTGGGACCGTACTGCGGGCGTCGTGCGCGGTCGCTCGGGCGCTCGCCGCCTGGCGGTGACGAACGCGGGGACGATCCCCGACCGAGGGCTCTTCGGCGTCTTCCTCGCCGACGGCGGCGGGCGCGTGGGCGAGCTGGACGAGGAGATGGTGTACGAGGCGCGCGAGGGCCAGACCTTCGTCCTCGGCGCCTCGACGTGGCGCATCGAGGACATCACCCGCGACCGCGTCCTCGTCTCCCCGGCCCCGGGCGTGCCCGGCGTCGCGCCGTTCTGGAAGGGCGAGGGCGTCGGCCGCCCGGCGGAGCTCGGCGAGCGGATCGGGGCGGCCACGCGGGAGCTCGTCGCGCTCGACGACGAGGCGGCACGCTCGCGGCTCTCGAGCGAGTACGGGCTCGACGAGCGCGCGGCGCGGAACCTCGTCACCTTCCTCCGCGAGCAGGAGTCGTCGACGGGCGTCGTGCCCTCCGATCGCACGATCGTCGTCGAGCGCTTCCGCGACGAGATCGGCGACTGGCGGGTGTGCGTGCTCACGCCCTTCGGGGGTCGCGTGCACGCGCCCTGGGCCATGGCGCTGTCGGCGAGGCTCCGCGAGACGCTCGACGTCCACGCCCAGTCGCTGTGGTCGGACGAGGGGATCGCGCTCCACTTCCCGGACGCGGACGCGCCGCCGCCCCTCCCCGACCTGCAGCTCGACCCGAACGAGGTCGAGGACCTCGTGCTCGCCGAGCTCGGCCAGTCCGCCCTCTTCGGCGCCCGCTTTCGCGAGAACGCCTCGCGTGCGCTCCTCATCCCGCGCCGCCGCCCGGGGCAGCGAACCCCGCTCTGGCAGCAGCGCCTGAAGGCGCAGAGCCTCCTCCAGGTCGCCCGCCGCTACCCGCAGTTCCCGATCGTGCTGGAGACGTACCGCGAGTGCTTGCAGGACGTCTTCGACCTGCCCGCGCTGCGCCGAGTGCTGCGCGGGATCCAGACGCGGGAGCTCGCCCTCGTCGACGTGGAGACGGCCTCGGCCTCGCCCTTCGCCTCCTCGCTCCTCTTCGACTACGTCGCGACGTACATGTACGAGGACGACACGCCGGCGGAGGAGCGGCGCGCCCAGGCGCTCTCCCTCGACCGCGAGCTCCTCCGCGAGCTCATGGGCGTCGAGGAGCTGCGGGAGCTCCTCGACGCGGGCGCGATCGAGCAGGTGGAGACATCGCTCCTGCCTCCGTCCCGGAACGCGGACGAGCTGCACGACCTCCTGCGACGGTCGGGGCCGCTCCCCGCGGGAGAGTACGACCGCGGCTTCGCCGAGACCCTCGTACGGGAACGGCGCGCCTTCCGCACGCGCGTCGCGGGCGGCGAGCTGCTCGCCGCGGCGGAGGACGCGGGGCTCCTGCGCGACGCCCTCGGCGCCGTGCCGCCCGGCGGCCTGCCGACGGTCTTCCTCGAGCCCGTGGAGGATGCGCTCCGGAGCCTCTTGCGGCGCCACGCTCGCACGCACGGCCCGTTCACGACCGCGGAGATCGCGGCGCGCCTCGGCCTCGACCGCGCTGACGCCGAACGCGAGCTGCACGCGCTCGAGGCCGGCGAAGCCCTCGTCCGGGGGGAGATCCGCCCTGGCGGAACGGAGCGCGAGTGGTGCGACCCCGACGTCCTCCGCCGCATCCGCCGGGCGACGCTCGCGGTGCTCCGCAAGGAGGTGGAGCCGGCCGAGCGGGCCGCGTTCGGCCGCTTCCTGCCGGCCTGGCACGGGATCGGGCGCCGGCAGGGGCTGCGGGCGGCGCTCGTCCCGCTGCAGGCGGTCCCGCTGCCGGTCTCGCTGTGGGAGAGCGAGGTCCTGCCCCGGCGTGTACCCGGCTACCGCGCGGCCGACCTCGACGCGCTGTGCGCGTCCGGAGACCTCGTGTGGGTCGGCGCCGGGCTCGACCGCGTCGCGCTCTACGTCCGCGAGGACGCGGCCGCGCTCGGCGCTCCTCCCGCGGAGGCGCCGCCCGAGGGCGAGGGCCACGCCGCGGTGCGAGCCGCGCTCGCGCAGGGAGCGCGGTTCTGGAGCGACCTGCTCGAGGCGACGGGGCTCGATTCCGCGGAGGCCCTGACGGTGACATGGGACCTCGTCTGGGCGGGGGAGGTCACGAACGACGCGTGGGCGCCGCTCCGGGCCTCGCGCAGGTACGAGGCCCCACGCCCCGAGCGACGCACCCGGCGCTTCGCCCGCGCCCGCGTCGCGCAGACATCTCCCACCCAGGGCCGCTGGTCCGCGGTGGCCGGGCTCTTCGCAGGCCCACCCGATCGCCGCGCGCTCGCCGAGCTCCTCCTCGAGCGGCACGGGATCGTCACCCGGGACGCTGTCCGCGCCGAGGGCATCCGCGGCGGCTACGGGGCGGTGTACGGGGAGCTGCGGGCGCTCGAGACGCTCGGCGTGTGCCGGCGCGGGTACTTCGTGGAAGGGCTCGGCGGGGCGCAGTTCGCGCTTCCCGGGGCCGTGGAGCGGCTGCGCGACGGCCGCGCATCCGACGGGCCGCCGAGTGCCCTCGTGCTCGCCGCGGCCGATCCGGCACAGCCGTACGGGGCAGCGCTCCCCTGGCCGCGCAGAGCCGGCGCCCGGGCGGCCCGCGTCGCGGGTGCGTGGGTCGTGCTCCTGGACGGGGAGGCGGCGCTCTTCGTGGAGCGGGGAGGCCGCTCGCTCGTCCCCCTGCGCGATCCCGACCCCGAGTGGCTGGGACACGCGTTCGCCGCTCTCGTGGCGCACGTCAGGGCCGGAGGCGCGAAGCGACTCGCCGTGGAGCGCTTCGACGGGGCGCCTGTGGCCGAGACCGACGCGCTCGAGCTCCTCGTCGACGCAGGCTTTCTCGCGGGCCCGCGCCGGGCGGTCCTCCGCCCGTAGGCTCGCGCGCCCGGTCGACCAAGGACCTCGCCCTTCGGTGTCGTCGAGCGACAGTCGTCGGCCCTTGTGTCAGTCGAGTCAATACCTGGCGCGGAGCTCGGGGACGCAGGAGAGGGCTGCTGCGGGGCGTACCGGGACCCGTGACCGTGCGCGCTCCGCACCTGTACCCGCTCCTCCGCGGCTTCGTCCTGGGATCGTTCGTCGTGCTCGGCCGCGAGCTCGAGGAGGGGGCGGAGGTCCCGCTCGCCCTCGAGGAGCACGTCCAGCGCGGCAGGCCGGCGCTGTACGAGCTGCGCCCGCTCGTCCGGGCCTTCATCGAGCAGCGGGAGCCCGTGCTCCGCGCGCGGGAGGACGCGCGACTGGCCGTCGAGGAGCTCCGCCGCGAGCCCGCCGCCTCCGTCTTCGCGGCCGCCCATGCGGGCACGCGCTCGAGCGAGGACGAGGCGCTCTTCCGCACCGTCCTGCTCGGCCTCCTGATCTCGACCGCGGAGTCGTGCGGCGGCTTCGACTGGGACGACGAGGCCTTCGAGCGCGCGTACGCGTCGCTCGAGACCTCGCTCTTCGCCGACCGCCGTGCGTACCGGGCGCTCGCTCCCCTCGTCGGGCTCGCCGGCTCGAAGAGGGTCGAGCTCGCTCCCGAGCTCGCGGTTCGCGCCTTCGCGACGGGCGAGCTCGCAGGACACTGGCCGGAGGCGCGCGGCCTGCTCCCCCCGGGCTTCGGGCGGGAGCCCGACCGTTGTCTCGTCGTCGAGCTCCGGCGCGAGCTCGCAGCCTCGGACGACGTCCCGGACGCCCCTGCGGAGATCGCGGATGCCGTCAGCGCGATCCGCCTCACGACGGCCGCCGCGCTTGCGGCTGGACCGGTGCTCTTCGAGACGCTCGACGGACGTGCCTTCGGGATCCGCCCCGTGCTCCCGATCGCGGCCACCCAGCCGCCCGGCGAGCCCTCCCGGCTGGACGCGTTCCGCGCCCCGGTCGCCGTCCAGGTGCTCGCGGCGCTCTCCGGGGCCGACGGCGACCCCGAGCTCGCCGAGGCGCTCGATCGCTGGGAGCTGTCGCTCTTCCAGAACGAGCCCTTCCGCTCGGAGCAACTCCGCTCGGCGCTCGCGGCTTTGCTGGGTGAGACCTGGCCGCTCCGGGCGTCCGTGCTGCTCGCGCAGGAGGGCGAGGGAAGGGAGGAGCTGTACGGGCACCTGACCGGGCTCGCGGACGGCGACCCGGCGGGCCCGGCCGCGCTCGACGCGGCGCGCAGGGCTCTCGTCGCCGTCCTCCAGGCCCCGGAGCGCGGCGAGCTCGTGTACGACCTCGATCGTGTGCTGCTCGGGCTCCGACCCCGCGGCACGGCGCCCGCCGTCGCCGTCTGACGCACGCTCGACCCGAAGGCGTCACCCATCCGCGAGCGGGCCGGGGCTACGGTGGCCGCGTGGACGAGGGACGGGCAGTGCTCGAGCGGCTCGAGCGGATCGAGGAGCTCGAGCGCGCCGGCGCGGCGCACGACGAGCTGCTCGGGGAGCTGCGCTCTCTGCTCGGCGAGGCGGAGGCGTGGTCGAGATCGGAGGGAGGTGAGACGGGGGCGCGCGCCGTCGCAGGGCTGCGGGGTGCGCTCGCCAGACCGCCGTGACATGATCGGCGCGTGATCTCCCACTGGGACGACGTGCGGACCTGGCGGGGCGAGAAGGGCCACATCGCCGGGACGTGGAGCGGCCTGACGGGGCAGGCGTCGCAGATCAGCGGGGTGAAGCGGATCGAGGTCGATCCGGGGATGTGGGCGACGCCGCTCCACCTCGAGGGCGCGGAGGAGGAGATCTTCTACGTCCTCTCCGGCACAGGCACGTCCGTGCAGTGGGAGGGCGAGGACACGCTCGGATACGAGGTGCGGGCGGGCGACTGCATCGTCCACCTCCCGCTCGAGAACGCCCACACCCTGCGGGCGGGCAAGGACGGCCTCGACGTGCTCGCGTTCGGGCAGCGCACGCACGCACAGGGCATCACGTGGCTCCCGCGGGCCGGGGTCGCGTGGCTCGGGGAGACCTGGGCGCCCGTCGGCGCGGAGGAGGACCACCCGTGGACGCGGGAGGCAGCCGCCGGGCCACCGGAGTTCACCGCCGCCGAAGAGCGGCCGGCGAACGTCGTCAACGTCGACGACGTCGACTACGTGGAGCGGGACGGGCCGACCGTCGGCCGCCGCCTGCGCGACCTCGGACGGGCCGCGGGCTCCCGGCGCACGGGCCTCCGACGCTCGGAGGTCCTGCCCGGAAAGCTGAACGCCCCGCCGCACTGCCACTCGGCGGAGGAGGAGATCTTCGTGGCCCTCGCCGGCGAGGGCACGCTCCTGCTGTGGGGGAAGGACGGCGTGGCCGAGCACGCGGTGCGCACGGGCACGGTCGTCGTGCGCCCGGCCGGCACCGGCGTGGCGCACGCGTTCCGGGGCGGCGACGACGGGCTGACCCTGCTCCAGTACGGGACTCGCGACCCGAACGACATCTGCTTCTACCCGCGCTCCGGGAAGATCCTGCTTCGCGGCGTGGGCATCGCCGGCCGCATCGAGCCGCTCGACTACTGGGAGGGCGAGGAGTGACGCTCGCCGACGCCGTCCGGGGCCCGGCGTCGCACCTCCTGGGCAGTCGTCGCCGGCGGGGGCTCTCGGACCGCCCGGAACGCGCCCCGGCGGGCCCGCCGCCCGCGCCGCCCGCTACCGTGAGCGGGGTTGAAGGACTTTCGCACCGCGACGTGAAGGTGACGCGGTCATGGGGCTCTCTCGAATCCTCCCGCGCTCCCGGCCCCCGGCCCCGCCCGGCGCCGGCGACGTCGCCGAGCCCGAGGGGAGCGGGCCCGCCTACCTCCACGCCGTCCCGGCTCCCGAGCCGCCTCCCGCGCCCGGGGAGCAGGTGATGGCGAAGGTCATCGCCTTCGCGAACCAGAAGGGCGGCGTCGCGAAGACGACGACGACGCTGAACCTCGGCGTTGCGCTCCGGGAGATGGGAAACCGCGTCCTCCTCATCGACCTCGATCCCCAGGGCAACCTGACGATGAGCCAGGGGATGAACCCGGACGCGATCGAGCGCTCGATGTTCGACGTCCTGGTCCACCGCGTCCCGATCACGGACGTCATCCACACGGTCGAGGTGGACGTCGCGGTGGCCTCGATCGACCTCGCGGGCGCTGAGCTTGCGCTCTCGGCGCTCATCGGCCGCGAGCGAGCCCTCGAGAAGGCGCTCGTCGAGGTGCGCGACCGATACGACTTCGTGCTCATCGACACGCCGCCCTCGCTCGGCCTGCTCACCATCAACGCCTTCGTCGCCGCCGAGAGCGTCATCGTGCCCGTGCAGTGCGAGTATCTCTCCCTGCGCGGCCTCGTCCAGCTCGAGAACACGCTCGCGATGGTGCGCGAGAACCTCAATCCGAGGGTCCGCGTCGAGGGCATCGTCCCGACGATGTACGACCGGCGCACGCTGCACGCACGTGAGGCGATCGAGATCCTCGAGGAGCACTTCGGCGACCTCGTCTACTCGACGCGGATCCGCAAGACCGTCCGCTACGCGGAGGCGCCCGTGAAGGGCAGCTCGGTGCTGCGCTACGAGCCGGGCGGCCCCGCCGCGCAGGCCTACCGCGACCTGGCGAAGGAGGTGCTCGATGGCGCGAAAGCGCGCGAGCATGCGTGAGGGGCCGCTCGCCGAGCTCTTCCGCAAGACCGAGGCGGCACGGCGCGGAGAGACCGCCGCGCAGGAGCGCGAGCCAGAGCCCGCCTCGCCGCCCGAGGAAGGCCTCGGTCCCGAGCGTCGCGCCCAGGTGGCGCTCGAGGAGACGGTCGAGCACGTCCACGACTTCGTCGAGACGCCCGCCGCGCCAGGCCCGGTCGAGCGCGAGGCCGCGCCCGCGACACCCGCCCGCGAGCCGGAGCTCGAGCCGCCCTCCGAGGCGGCCGCATCCCGGGCCGCGGCTCGCTACTTCCAGACGATGCTCGAGCCCGCGCCACGGCTCCACCGCGTGCCGCCTCCGAAGGGGGCGGCGTACATCGCGGTCATCCGCGTGGTCGGCGTCGGGGGAGCGGGACTGAACGCGCTCCACCGCATGATCGACGCGGGGATCGCCCAGGTGGACTTCGTCGCGGTGAACACGGACCTGCAGGCGCTCGCCGTCTCGGACGCGCCGACGAAGATCGCGATCGGCGAGGAGGTCACGCAGGGCCTCGGCTCGGGCGCCGACCCGGCTGTCGGGCGCGAGTCGGCCGAGCACGCCGTCGACCAGCTCCGCACCGCCCTCCGCGGCTCGGACATGGTCTTCGTGACCGCAGGCGAGGGCGGGGGCACCGGCACGGGCGCGGCTCCGGTCGTCGCGCGCGTCGCGCGCGAGCTCGGAGCGCTCACGGTCGGCATCGTCACGACCCCCTTCCGCTTCGAGGGGACGCGCCGTCGGACGGCGGCCGAGCGCGGGGTCGAGGAGCTGCGCGCCGCCTGCGACACGGTCATCGTCATCCCGAACGACCGCCTGCTCGAAGTGCTCGACCGCTCCACCTCGATGGTGGACGCCTTCAAGATCGCCGACGACGTCCTGCGGCAGGGCGTGCAGGGAATCACCGATCTGATCACGACTCCCGGCCTCATCAACCTCGACTTCGCGGACGTGCGGACGGTCATGCAGGACGCCGGCTCCGCGCTCATGGGCATCGGATACGCCACCGGGTCGACCCGGGCTCGCGAGGCGGCCGAGCGGGCGCTCGGCTCGCCGCTCATCGACGCCGAGATCGTGAACGCACGCGGCATCCTGCTCTCGATCGCCGGCGGCGACGACCTCTCGCTCTTCGAGGTGAACGAGGCCGCCGAGGTCGTGCGCGGGACGGCGACGGACGAGACGAACATCATCTTCGGCGCGACGGTCGACCCGCGGCTTACCGGCCAGGTGTGGGTCACGGTGGTCGCGACCGGGCTCGGGGGCCTCCGCCGCCGCACCGCCCGCACGTCGTTCGAGGAGGGGGCTCGCTCCGACCGCCCGGCGGAGCCCGAGCTCCCGTCGTTCCTCGACGCCGGGTAAGCGCCGCCGCCGATGCGCGGGGCGATCGCAGCCGGGCATCCGCTGACCGTGGAGGCCGGGGCGCGCGTCCTCGCCGAGGGCGGCAACGCCGTCGACGCCTGCATCGCGGCCGCGTTCGCGGCCGCGGTCGCCGAGGGCCCGCTCACCGGCCCCGCCGGAGGAGGCTTCCTCCTCGTCGCCGAGCCGGGCCAGGAGCCGATCCTGCTCGACTGCTTCTTCGCCGCTCCCGCACGTCCGCTCGGGGAGATGGAGGAGACGCTCGTCGACTTCGCGGACTCGGGGACGCAGGTGTTCCACGTGGGCGAGGGCTCGGTCGCCGTCCCCGGGCTCGTGGCCGGCCTGGAGGAGGCGCACGGCCGCTTCGCGAGCCGCTCGTGGGCGGAGCTCGTCGAGCCTGCGGTCGAGCTCGCAGAGCGCGGGTTCGCGCCGGATCCACCGCGTCGGTTCCTCTACGACATCCTCGCCGGCATCCTGCTCCGGACGGAGGGCGGCGCCCGCGTGTACGGGAGCCCGGAGCGCGTCGTCACGGAGGAGCTCGCTCCGACCCTTCGCCACGTGCGGGACGAGGGTGCCGCAGCGGTTGCGAGGCTGCTCCCCGAGCTCGCCGCCGACCTCGCCGCGTACCGTGTCGTCGAGCATGCGCCTCTCCGGAGCGAGGTCCTCGGGCTGGACGTGCTCGTCACGGCCGCGCCCTCCCGGGGCGGCGAGATCGTGCTCGAGATCCTGGGCGCGCTGCAGGCGCTCGAGCCCTGGACGCTGCACGGCGAGGCCCGTGCTGTCGCCGTCGCCTACGAGCGGTCCTGGCCGGGGGCTCCGACGGGGACGACGCACATCTCCGTGCTCGACGCCGAGGGCCGTGCGGCCGCGCTCTCCTCGACGCTCGGCTCCGGGTCGGGCGTGTTCCGCGGCGGGACACAGCTGAACAACATGCTCGGGGAGCTGGACGTGATCGGCGCGGCGCCGCGCGCGCCCGGCGAGCGGCTGCCGAGCATGATGACCCCGACCCTCGTGCTCGACGACGGCCTGCCGCGCCTCGTCATCGGCAGCGCCGGCTCCGTCCGCCTTGCCGGCGCGATCGCCCAGGTGACGTGGCGGGCGCTGCGCGGCGAGCCTCTCGACGAGGCGATCCGCGCCCCGCGTCTGCACGTGGACGCCGGGACGCTCCATCTCGAGGGCGGCTGGGAGGAGCGGCTCATTACCTCGCTCCCGGACGCGTGGGACGTCGTGCGCTGGGAGGGCCTGAACCTCTACTTCGGCGGCGTGCAGGCGGTCGCGCGCAGCGCGGACGGCGCCCTCGCGGCGTGCGGCGATCCCCGGCGCGGAGGCGGTGGGACGGTGGTGCCGTGATCCGCGTCCGCCCGGCCGAGCCGACTGACGCGCCCGCCCTCGTCTCGCTCGCGGAGGCCGTGGGGCGGGAGGAGGGGCGCTGGATGCTGACCACGGACACCTGGCGCTCGGTCCGCGACGAGCGGCGGTACCTGCGCGCGGTTCGCCGCCATCCCGATGCGGCCGTGTTCGTGGCCGAGGACGACGGTCTCGTCCTCGCCCGGCTGTCCATCGCGCGCGACCCGCACCCTGCGAGCGGGCACGTCGCCGACCTCGGGCTCATGGTGGCCGGGCCTGCGCGCCGCCGGGGCATCGGCCGCGCCCTGCTCGACCAGGCGGTCGCCTGGGCGCGGGGCGCGGGCGTTCGCAAGCTCGAGCTGCACGTCTTTCCGTGGAACGAGCCAGCGCTCCAGCTGTACGAGTCGTTCGGCTTCGAGCGCGAGGGCTACCGCTCGGGGCACTACGAGCGGGACGGCGAGTACGTGGACGCGATCCTCATGGCCTACCGGGTCGAGTCGGCCTCCTGAGGCCGGGTGCCGCGGCTAGCGGCGGGCCGCGACGACGAGGCTCAGGAGGAGCCGGTATGCCAGGCGGCTGCGCGCCCAGGAGCGTGGGCCGAGGCGGAGGAGGATGTCGTCGATGAGCCGCATGACGCCGTGGGGTTCCCGCTCCCGCCCGGGGCTACACCTCGCTCCCCCGGATGGGGACGACCCGGGCGCCGTCGGCCGGAGCCGCCGGCACGGCTTCGGTGGTGCCGGTCGCGTCCTCGAGCCGCTGCAAGCGCCACTCGATACGCGAGGCGAGCCGCTCGAGCTGGGTGAGGACGGCCTCGCGGTTCTCGCGCGTCGCGTCCTCCGCGTGCTCCATCCGCAGCTCGATGCCGCGGAGCTCGTGCCGCAGCCTCCCGTCCGCCCCCTCCGCAGCCGCGCGCTCCGCGCGCTCCACCTGCTTCACGCGCCGGCTCAGCTCGTCCAGCCTCGCAGCGAGCTCCGCTCCCACGGCCTCGGCGGTCTCGGCGGCGAGCGCCTGCTGCGCATGCTCGACGGAGTCCAGACGTAGCAGGAGCCTGCCCAGCAGGCGCTCGGTCTCCTCCTGCGACGCGGTCGAGCGCAGCTTGGCGGCCATCGCGTCGACGCGGGCGTCCAACTCCCCGAGGCGCGCCTCCTGGGCCGGGTCCGGCCCGGGCTCGGGCATCGTCTCGAGCGCCTGCCGCAGGTCGCCGACGAGCGCGTCGACCTGTGCGCGACCCTCGTCGAAGCGGCGGGACAGAGCCTCCAGCTCGCGATCGCGCTCGGACTCGGCCTGCCCGCTCCGCTCGACCGCGCCCGAGAGCTCCTCCAGGCGGCGGGAGACCGACTCGAGCGACCCGGACACGCCCTGCACCCGCTCCTCCAGCCGGTGGGCGGTGCCCGCGAGCGCCTCGCGCTCCGCGGCAGTGGCCTCGAGCGCGCGCACGAGTTCGTCCGCGGAGGTCTCGTGGCCGCGCTCCAGGGCCCCGATCCTGTCGGCGAGCCGATCCTGCGAGCCCGCGAGCTCGGCGCGCAGGCCGGCAGCCTCGTCGCGCAGGCCGTCGCTCGCGGCGTCCAGGCGAAGGAGCTTGCCTCCGAGCTCCTCGACCTGCCGCACGAGTCCCTCGAGCGCGTCGGCCGCGCCTGTCTCCGTGAGCGACTGCACCTCAGCGCGAAGCTCGGACACCGCTCCTTCGACCGCTGCCTGCGTCTCCTGGACGCGGCCGGACAGAGCCTCCAGCTCGCGCTCGCGCTCGGACTCGGCCTGGCCGCTCCGCTCGACCGCGCCCGAGAGCTCCTCCAGGCGGCGGGAGACGGACTCGAGCGAC
>Ga0075313_1000193_pt1 | contig 11515 bp, 12 predicted proteins | sample MayberryNE_Catta_3_FD_120051 | JGI IMG/M metagenome (GOLD analysis project Ga0075313, IMG submission 120051) | Natural and restored wetland microbial communities from the San Francisco Bay, California, USA, that impact long-term carbon... | ecosystem: Environmental > Terrestrial > Soil >...
CCTCATCGCCGATCCGGAACATCGCGATGCGATCGTCACCCAGGGTCACGCGAATTCCGCGGTCGCGAGGGAGCGTGTCGACTGCGCCGATCTCGACCCTCATGCGACCCTGCCCTCCTCTTGGGCGGTCACGAACCGTCGGAAAACCTCATCGGAAACCGCCTCGCCGAGACCTTCGATAGGCAGCCGGTCGATGACCTGCTGAAAGAACCCGCGGATCAAGAGTCTCTCTGCCCTTTCCCGGGTCAGTCCCCTGCTCATCAGGTAGTACAGATGCTCGGATTCCAGCGGGCCCACCGACGAGGCGTGGCCACAGATCACGTCGTTGCACAGGATCTCGAGGTTGGGCACGGAGTGGGCCTTGGCGTTCTCCGAGAGCACGAGGTTGCGATTGGTCTCGAAGGTCGAGGTGCGCGCCGCGTCCTTCTCTATCCGCAGGAGGCCGGTGAAGACACTCTGGGCATCATCTTCGACTGCCCCTTTCAGGAAGACGTCGGACGTTGTGTTGCGGCCCTGATGATCGATCACCATCCGGTAGTCGAGGGTCTGATCACCCTCTCCGAAATAGAGACCGACCACCTCTGACGACGATCCGTCTCCGACCAGGCTGACCCCGAGATCGAGCCGCCCCAGCCTGGCGCCCAACCCCACCTCACCGATGCGGGACGTGGAGTCGCGGCCCAACACCGCCCGTTGATGCACGACGTTGGTGGCGGCGTGGTCGAGGCCCTGGACGGTGAGGAATCGAAGACGTCCACCATTCCCCACCTCGAGGTCGACCCTGGGGACGAGCAGAAGTCGGGCGCCCTCGGCCGACCGATAGTCCACGAGGACGCTGGCTTCGGCGTTCTCGCCGACCACGACCTGGAGATGCGGGAAGGAAGCCGTCCCTTCTGTCGTGGCCTGAATCTCGACCACCAAAGGCCTCTCCATGACCGTGTTTGGTGTCACCTCGACTCGAGCTCCCTCCGCGGAGAAGGCGGCGTGGGCTGCGGCGAGCTTGTTGTGGTCTGTCGGCACCATCCCGATGAAACCCGGATCGTGGTCGAGATCGGAGAAGCGGTGGACCACGGCGACATCGGATTGATGCTCGACGACCAGGCCGTCGACGATCAGGACTCGCCCGGATCGCTCCGGCAGGGAGGCGACGAATGGGCCTGGCTCGAGCTCCTCGCCCGGAGCCAAGGCGGGCATGAGCTCGGAGAAGCTGTGGTCGAATTCGACGTATCGCCAGTCTTCTTCGGCCCCGGTGGGCTCCTCGAGTGCGGCGAAGACCTGGTAAGCCGCCTCCATCTGGGATCGCCTCCACGCTGGGGCGGAGGCTGTGATCTGGGCCAGATTCTCTCGGTCGAACGCGGTCAAATACTGCTCCGGAAGGGACCGGAGAATGGTATTTCACCTATGCCCATAGTGCGAATTACTCCGCTTGCAGGGCGTCGACGGTCACGTTGGATGCCGCATTCCACAGCATCCAGCCCAGGCCGTACTCCTCGGCAACCTCGATCTGGGCGCGTACCTGATCGGGCGTGTATCCAAAGTCCTGCAGCCACGGCCGGACCACCACGTTCCTCGAAAGCCGCGCCATCCCGTCCCGGATGGCGTTGGTGACCATCGGCCCGGGGTGATCGTTGGGTGTCTCGAAGTCGTACCAACCCGAGGTGTAGTGAGAGGGGTAGACCATCGGTGAAGCCACATCGACCACGGCGGTGACCTGTTCCCAGTTCTGGCCGATCCCCCCGTCGTCGGTACCTGGAGCTGTGGTGAAGCCGAACACGTCGGCACCGACAGCACAGCCCATGGGGTGCAGCAGGGCTACCGCCTCTTCGAGGAATCCGATGATGGTCGCCGTCCGCGTCTCCAGCTCGATGCCTCCATCGAAGGTGGTGCTCTCGGTGCGATTGTCAGGGAAACGGACGTAGTCGAACTGCACCTCGTCGAGGCCCATCGAGCAGGCCTCCTGCGCGAGTGCCAGCCCATAGGCCCGCGCCTCCGGATCGGTCGGATCGAGGAAGAACTGCCCGTTGGACTGATAGTGCTGATTCGTCGCGCTGTCCCACACCGACATCGCCGGCTTTGCCACAGCTGCCGTCGGGTCGTTGAAGACGACTAGCCGACCGATCAGATACAGATCTTCCTGCTCCGCCCGGGCTGCAACGGCGCTCAGGTCGTACACCGCCTGAATCGCGTCGACTTCGGCGGCGGTCGGGTCGGCGCTGTTGTACCAGACCTTCCCGGTCTCATCCTTCAGGTCCAGCATGAGGGCGTTGAGCTCGGTGTTGTGCGCCATCTCGAAAAAGCGATCGATGTCCTCTCCGGCGGCCTCACCTGCGATATGGACGGCGCGGGCGATGAATGGCTCGATCTCGACCGTGGATTCCCCGGCGCCACCGTCCCATTCGAAGGAGGTGGGAATCCAGGCCGGTCGGGAGACGTCAACCGTCCCCGGCTCCGCCCCACGAAGGCTGATCTTCCCCTCGGCATCGGTGATTCCCGATGCTGGGCCGGCCATGACCAGGGCCGACTCGACCGGGGTGCCTGCCGGATCGAGGACCCGCCCGCGGAGAATCCGCGCTTTGAGCACGACCTCGAAGACCTCGTCGGGACGCTCTGAGAGCGTCACCGTCTTGGGGACATGTCCGGCCGCGCTCACCTCGAGGACCGTGGACGAGCGGTTCCATTCGACCTCGATGGTCCCTTCCTCGGAGCTGGTCCCCACCTGACTCTCGTTGATGTCGACCGACGCCGCCGCGATCGGCGCCCCGGCGTCGTCGAGAACCCTCAAGGTGTAGGGAGTTGCACGTCCGAGCAGCGACCAGCCTGCCCACAATGCCCAAACGATGGTGAGCGCCACCAGCAATCGAAACTGGGAACGACGCGCCACTGAGCGACCGAGATTACTTGTTCATCGGGCGTTAAACAGAAAACCGTTTGCCAGATTCAGCCAGGAACGTTAGTTTTCCACAGGGGTTTGACAGGAGGGCCAGATTTTGGGGAAGGCCATAAGGGCCAAAGACGCCAGACCCGAGCGGGGCTCGAGTCCCGCCGACACCGTCGGTCTCTATCTCGACGAAGTCTCGGCCCATCTCCTCCTCACCGCCGAGGACGAAGTCCATCTCTCGCGCTCGATGGAGCTGGGGAAGAAGGCGAAAGCAACCCTGGAGGCGGGCGATTACGACAAGGCCGACCGGGTCAAGCTGATGCGTCTGGTCGCCGAGGGCGACGAGGCAAAGATGACCTTCATCCGGTCCAACCTCCGTTTGGTCATCTCAATCGCCAAGCGATACACCGGGCGCGGTCTCGACCTGCTCGACCTGATCCAGGAGGGCAACCTCGGGCTGATCCGGGCTGTGGAGAAGTTCGATTGGCGGAAGGGCTTCAAGTTCTCCACTTACGCCACGTGGTGGATCCGCCAGGCGATAACGCGTGGTCTCGGGAACAACGGCAAGACCATCCGGCTGCCAGTCCACATGGTCGATGTGGTTCGCACAGTCCAGGACACGCGTCAGAGCCTGCATGACAAATACCACCGGGCCCCCACTCTCGAGGAGATCTCCGAGGCTTCCGGCCTGGATACCGAGAGGGTGCTCGCTGCGCTCGAGGCGCCGGCGGAGACTGTCTCCCTCGATCGACCGGTGGGAGAGGACGGAGACGCCTCTCTGCAGGATTTCGTCGAGGACGCGACCGCGGTAGACCCTGAGGCCCGCGCAGCGGCGGCGTGGCGCCGGGATCGGCTCATCAAGGCGCTTCAGATTCTGGACCCGGAGGAACAACAGGTCCTCTGGCTGCGCTTTGGACTGGATGGAGACGAGCCCTGGACGCTGTCCGATGTGGGCAAGGTCATCAACTCGACCCGAGAGCGGGTTCGTCAAATCGAAGCCAGAGGGCTGGCGAAACTGCGCCACCCCAGCTGCGACATCGACCTACAAGCGCTGCTTTAGCGGGCCGCTACGGGCGGCCGACCGCTAACGATCGCCGGTGACCAGCGGGTCGTTGCTCAGGCAACCCATGATCTGACTCCTCCCTCGCTCTGCGCTGCCACATAGGTCTGCGTCTCCTCACTGCTGAGCCTGCTCTCCCCGAACACAGATTCGCACCTGTTGCAACCGAGCCGGAACCCGATCACTTCTGTGTTCTCATTCCTCTCGATCGCAAGGAGATTGGCTTCGTCGTGCCCGCATGTCGGGCATGGAAATCCGACGGCAAGATTCATTATCGATCCCTCCAGATGGTCGTGGCCCTCACGACGGATTCGATAGTGCGTCGAGAGGACGACATCTGGATAGGGGGACCATCCCTTGGGGAAATACCCCTATCAGCGTTCCTGTCCTACGTTTTACGTACTGCGGAGGGCTCGTTCGAGGCGGGCGAAGCCCTCGTCGGCCTCTTCTTCGGTGATGGAGAGAGGCGGTGCCAGCCGGAGCGAGTTGCCGTAGAGACCGCCCTTTCCGATGAGGAGACCTTCCTCCCTGGCCGCCTCGAGGACCGCGGAGGCCGCCTCCGGTGACGGCGTCCCGTCGAGTTTCACCAGTTCGAGACCGATCATCAGGCCCTTCCCCCGGACCTCGCCGATGACCGGGAGCTCTTCGGAAAGAGGCACGAGGTTCTGCATCAGCCGATTCCCCACCTTCAACGCATTGGTCTGCAGGTCGTTGTCGAGCAGATACTCGAGATTGGCGAGGGCCCCAGCCGTGGCCAGAGGGTTGCCACCGAAGGTGGAGATCCCGAGAGCCGGATAGGAATCCATGAGCTCCGCCGACGCCACCACTCCGCCGATGCTGAGCCCATTGCCGATCCCCTTGGCGAACGTGAGGAGGTCGGGGACGATGCCATGTGCCTGGTATCCCCAGAAGTGCTCGCCGGTCCTGCCCCAACCGGTCTGGACCTCATCCGAGATGAACAGGATGCCGTTCTCGTCGAGCACATCCTTCATCGCCTTGAAGAAACCATCGGGTGGGGTCACGAAGCCGCCCACGCCTTGTATGGGCTCAGCGATCATCACCGCCGGGCTGCCGGCCGCGGCCACGCCGAGCAGGTCTTTGAGATCGGCGACACAAGCGGCGATGAACTCCTCATCGGGCAAATGCCCGAACGGGCTGCGCAGCTTGTAACCACCGTGGACGTAGGTCACCTGGAACGGAGAGAAACTGGTCCCCGACCAGGCCTTCTGGCCGGTGACCGCGATCGCCGAATGTGACTTCCCGTGATAGCTGCCTCGGATTGCCAACACCTGATTCGACTTCTGGTGCGTGGTGGCAATCATCAGGGCGGCGTCATTGGCCTCGGTGCCCGAATTGGTGAAGAAGACCTTGGCGTCGGGGATACCGGACAACGACGCGATCTTCTCGGCCAGCTCGATCTGCGACTCGATCAGGTACAGCGTCGAGGTATGGAGCATCCGGTCGGCCTGGGCCTTGATCGCCTCCACCACCTCCGGGACTTTGTACCCGGTCATGGTGACCAGGATCCCGCCAAAGAAATCGAGGTATCGGTTGCCTTCGGCGTCGGTGACATAGCGCCCATCGCCATCGACGATGGCGATGGGCTGCTCGTAGTACACCGGAGCCCACCTGGGCAGGACCGCCTTGTGTCTTTCGTAGAGCTCGGCGTGCAATCCCATCGTGTCTCCCTTGGTGTCAGACCCTCAAATATCGCAGAAACACCGATCGATCGCCGATGAGTTGCCGGTCCAACTTCATCTCGAGTGGAGGATCGGCGAGGTCCCCGTGGGCGATCCGGGCCGACCGGCCACCGATCATGAGGGGGGCGATGGTCAGATCGAGCTCGTCGACCAGATGCTCGGCAACGAATTGGCCGACCAATGTGGGCCCACCCTCACAGAGGATCACCTTGGCTGCGCTCAGCCGAGCGAGAATCGCCTCAGGTGTCACATCCTCGAGGATGACGACATCGGCGGCATCCCCCAACATGGCCAACTTGGCCGGATCGGCATTCGGCCCGGTGATGACCATCGGCCGGTGTTCGGGGTCGGAGAACACCCGGGCGTCGGGGTCGAAGCTCAACCGTCCTGACACAATGGCCAGAACCGGGACCTCGGTCAGGCCGGTGGCCAATCTTCGCTCCCGACGCTGCTCGTCGAGGGCGACCGGTTGGTAGTTCTCGGCCTCGACGGTCCCAGAGCCGACCAGGATCACGTCCGGGACTGCCCTCAGCGCCTGAAACACCGCCTTGTCATCGGGATCCCCCAAACTCGAGGACTTGCCTGCGATGGCCGTCCCCCCGTCAGCGGAGCTGATGAAATTGATCAACATCCAGGGCCGGCCGTCAGCCTCCCGCTCGTCATTCATGTAGAGCTCGACGAGATCCTCGATCGGTTCGCCGGATTCGGTCTTCCGAAGCATCGGCGAGAACCTAGCCCTACTCCTCGACGATGAAGGCGGTCACCATCCCGAACATGCCCTCTTCCCGCTCCACGTGAGTGAGGATGTGGCAGTGCCAAACCCAGACACCCGGGTCTTCAAGCTGCATCAGGACCGAGTAACGCTCACCCGGGGCGACATTGAGAGTGTCGATCCAATAAGGGCTTTCCAACGGGACTCCGTCCTTCGCATAGACCAGTTGCCGGAATTGGTGCTGATGCATCGGATGGATCTGCAATCCCTCGTTGAAATAGTGAACCACCACCCAGTCCCCCACCTTGCCGATATAGGGCTGGGTGGCCGGGAACGACTTACCGTTCAGGCTCAGGCCGATGACCCCGGCGTCGTTGAGCACCATCGGGATCTCCTGCGAAACCAAAAGGTCGGTCGGGATCTCCACGCCAGAGATCGTCTGACCCACCGGCATCGCGACCTCGCCGACCATGAACGTCCCGAACATCCCGTTGGGAACTTGCATTTGCCCGTGGTGATGGGCGTGGTACATCGCCACCATCGGCTCCCGGGCAGTGAACTCGTAGACGAAGCTCTCACCGGACTCGATGAGAGGCTGGGTCAGAGGAGCGACCCCGTCCATGTTGTTCGGGACCTTCACCCCGTGCCAATGGACATCGGTGCCCATCGGTAGCTGGTTCTCCACGACCACCCGCACCTTGTCCCCCACGTCGACCTGGATCTTCGGCGCCGGCACCATCCCGTTGTAGGTCCAGGCCTCGACCAGCTTGCCCGGCTCGACCTCCCAGTCGGTGATCGCCGCCGTCAGGTGGAATTCCTTGGTGCCGTCGTCCAGAATGGTCGGCTCGAGCGCCTGATTGCCCACACCCTCGGTCTCGGCGGGGAAGGCGAGTATCGACTCCTCCATCAGCCGATCCAACTCCGCCCAATCCGCCTCGGTGCCCTCGTGATCGCCATCGGCGCCCTCACCAGGGCCCATGGCGCCCTCGACCACGTTGATCGTCTCCTCCATTCCCGCCTCCCGATGGCCGGCGATCGAGCAGAAGATCACGTACGAACCGGGTTGAAGCTCACCCACATCCAGGTTTGCCGAGTCGCCCGCGGCGAGGTCTGGTGTGCTCGGGCCACCCTCCAGCGCCAGATTGTGGGCCGTCGAACCGTCATTTGTTGCTCGTAGCACCGTTGCCCCGGCCGGGATCTCGCCGAGCCCCTCGATGGCGAACTCCGATAGCGAGTACTCGATGATTTGCTGCTCGGCCGGTTCGCCCCCTTCGCCAGTCGCGCCGGCCGGCTCACCGCGGAAGGCGACGATGGCGGCGAGGACGGCCACCGCCAAGCCGAGCAACGCCAGGATTATCAGGAAGCGATCGAAGGCGCGGGCAGGCGACAGATCCCGCGTGTCATCACGTTGTGGAGTCATACAACGAAAACGTAGGGAGCCCCCGGCACCGCCAATAGGGCAGATCGGCCCTAAACCGCCCGGCTCCAGGTCGCGATGATCATGTCATAGACACCAGGAGGCATAGATGAGAGTGCGTGAGTTGGTAGGCGGTGACGTCGTCTGGATCAACCCGGACGCGACCATACGACAAGCAGCCGAGCTGATGACGTCGACCGAGGTTGGATCGGTCGCCGTGGAGGTGGACGGAGCCCTCGAGGGCATTCTCACCGAACGGGACATCCTCAGGGCTGTGGCAGCCGATGCCGAGTTCGATTCGGATCCTGCCAGTTCCTGGATGACGGAATATCCCGACTCGTTCTCCCCCGAGATGGATGTCCGAGAGGCAGCCGATTGGATGCTCGCCACCGGGTTCCGCCATCTCCCTGTCGTCGAGAACGGTGAGGTACTCGGGGTCATCTCGATAAAGGACGTTCTGTGGGCGATCACGGACGAAACAGTGTGAGCCATGGAACCGATCACAGACGCCGAGGCCCTCGAGTTCCTCAGGGAAGCGATGGTGGCGCATCTCGGCGTCGTCCATGACGGGGAGCCCTATGTAACGCCGATGTCCTTCGTCGTCGACGACGATCGTCTCCTCTTTCGTACCAAGCCCGGCATGCGCTTCGAGGCCATCCAGACCAACCCAAGCGTCAGCGTAGAGGTGTCGCGATTCGACGAAACGACCGGCGAATGGATGAGTGTCGTGGTCAAAGGGACCGCGGTCGAGCGCACCGACGAAGCGACCACGTCGAAGACAGTGGAGCTCCTCCGGGCCAAGTACTCGTCGGTCCTCGGATCGCCCCTGGGGCGGGACGGCCTGCAGCCGATGGCGAGCTTCCCCCATGTCATCGAAGTCAAGATCGGCGAGATCACCGGCATGTCCTCGGGCAGAGGGTTCTCCTACCGCACCCGCCCCGGCCGTCTCTGATGTTCGTCCACTACGAGACCGAGGTGCCTATAGCCATGTCGGAGGTCGAGCATGCGCTCCAATCATTGAGATCCGACCTCGGGTCCATGGCCGATGTCGCGTACCGGGAAGGCGAGGACCTGCGTGCCCGTGTCGGTCCCGGTAGCGGTGCCATCGCCAAGGAGGTCAAGCTCTACATAGGCCCGGCGGAGATTCACCGAACCGGCCTGTTCTACCCGCTCCATTGGTCCGCGGTCGGGTCCGAGGTGCTCTTTCCCCATCTCATAGCCGACCTGGTCGTGTCCCACATCGGACCGGAGCGAACCAAGATCGCTATCGACGGGATCTATCAGCCTCCACTCGGGAAATTTGGCATTGCCGTGGACAGGATCCTGCTCCGGCGGGTCGCGGAGTCCACGGTCGAGGCCTGGATGAATCGGCTGGCCGAGTCCCTGACGAGCGACCGCGCCGTCAGCTGAGCGGGAGCCTCACCTCGACGATCGTGCCCTTGCCGATCTCGCTTTTCACTTCTGCATCTCCTCCCAAACGCTTGGCCCGGGTGGCAAGGTTTGCCAGCCCCATTCCCGCCGAGGACGCCGTCGGGTCGAACCCGATTCCATTGTCCTCCACCAGGATCCGAACCCAGGACGCGTCAGCGTCGACAACTACCGCCACTTCGGTCCCTCTCGAGTGTCGCAGGGCGTTGCTGAGCGCCTCGGTCACGCACATGAACACCTCGTCCTCGAGCATCCCGGTGGGCAGCCCGTCGGTGGCGATCTCCAGGGCCACCGACGCCGGATAAGCCGATCCCATCCGGGAGACCAACTCCTGGAGCCGATCGTCCAGTTGGCGCCGACCGGTGGTGGTACGCAGCTGGAAGATGTAGGCGCGGAGCGTTTCCACCACCCGGTCCAAGCGGTCGACCGATTCTTCGATGATCGAGGCGGCGTTGCTGTCGCTGACCCGCTCGGCAATCCCCTGCAAGGCAAGGCCCACGGCGAACAGATCCTGGATCGCGGAGTCGTGCAGGTCGCGGGCGATGCGCTCCCGGTCTTCGCCAACCGCGATCGAGCGCAACCGCTCCTGAAGACGAGCCGTGCTGACTGCTGACCCGGCGATTCTGCTCAGCGCCTCGACCAAGACGACGTCGTCGTCGGTGAAGCCTCCCTCCTTCTCGGTGAGGTAGAGGTTCCCGAAAGCGCGTCCGGCGACGGCCACCGGGACCCCGAGGAAGGAGGCCATCGCCGGGTGGTTGGGGGGGAAACCGTACGAGTCGGGGTGATCGGCGATCGAAGCGAGGCGAATGGTCCGATTCTCACGGACCAGAGTCCCGAGCACTCCCTTCCCCGTGGGCAGCGACCCGATACGCGCCACCTGCTCAGGGCTGAACCCCTCGTGTATGAACTGGGTAAGCACGCCGTGCTCCCCGATCACACCTAGGGCGGCGTAACGGGCACCGGTGGCTGCCCTCGCCTCTGAGACCAGGCCGCTGAGCACATGTTGTAGATCTCCCGCCCCCACCACAGTCGCTGCCGACTCGATGAGGGCGGGCAGACGTTCCAGCCCGACACCTTGTGACATCTTGGCCGTCGACGATACCGCTACCGTCTTTTCGGATGTCGAAGCTGAAAGTCTTACTCGTGGACGACCATGAGGTGGTTCGAGCCGGGATCAGAGCGCTCCTCGACGCCGAGGACGACATCCTGGTGGTGGGCGAAGCCGGGACGGCCGCGGACGGGATACGACGAGTGGGTTATGACGAGCCCGACGTGGTGGTCCTCGATGTGCGACTGCCCGACGGAAGTGGGGTCGAGGCATGCCGTGACATTCTCTCGCGGTTCCCCGATGTCAAGGTGCTGATGCTGACCTCTTTCGCCGACGAGGAGGCGCTGATGTCCGCGATCCTCGCCGGAGCTTCGGGCTACGTCCTCAAGCGAGTCAAGATGACTGATCTCGTCGACGACATTCGTCGAGTCGGAGCCGGGGAATCCCTGCTGGATGCCGATATGACCGAGCGTCTCTTCGCCCGCCTCCGCAACGGGCCAGAGGACGATCCGTTGCTGGCGAAGCTGAGCAAGCAGGAGAGGACAATCGTCGGCCACATCGCCGATGGTCTGACCAACAAGCAGATCGCCGACGAGATGTTCCTCGCCGAGAAGACGGTCAAGAACTACGTTTCCAACTTGCTCACAAAGATGGGCATGAGCCGCCGGAGCGAGGCGGCGGCCTATGTCGCCCGCATCGAGGGCGAGCACGAGAGTGCGGAGGCGCCTCAGGGCTGGAACGAGCGTTGAACGACCTCGACTCGCTGCTGGAGGAAGCGGCGCGGCGTGCCACCCGCTATCGACGAGGGCTGCTCACCCGACCGATAAGGCCGGAGACGGCCGATCTGGCGTCCCTCGGCGGTGACTTCCCGGACGGCCCAACCGACCCGAGGGAAGTACTCGAACTGATGGACGACGTCGGGTCGCCGGCGACGATGGGATTTTCCAGCCCACGTTTCTACGGGTGGGTCATCGGTGGCGTGCATCCAGTGGCGCTCGCCGCGGACTGGATGGTCTCAGCCTGGGACCAGCCGACCTACGCAGCCGAGGCCAGTCCGGCCACCGTGGCCATGGAGGCAGCTGCGATCGGCTGGATCAAGGAGGCGGCCAGCCTTCCTGAGAGCAGCTGGGGTGTGTTCGTCACCGGTACGACGGTGGGGCACATCGTCTCGCTTGCCGCGGCCCGGTCTGCGGTCCTGGCGGCCGAGGGCTGGGACGCCACCGGGCAGGGTCTCTTTGGCGCACCGCCGATCACCGTTGTCGTCGGTGAGGA
>Ga0075313_1000194_pt1 | contig 11511 bp, 10 predicted proteins | sample MayberryNE_Catta_3_FD_120051 | JGI IMG/M metagenome (GOLD analysis project Ga0075313, IMG submission 120051) | Natural and restored wetland microbial communities from the San Francisco Bay, California, USA, that impact long-term carbon... | ecosystem: Environmental > Terrestrial > Soil >...
CCCGGACCGACGCCAACGGCGCCACGCTGCTCACTTCCGACGTCGACGAGCGTGATCGTCGATTCGTGACGGGCGAGCGCACCGCGGAGGGATTCCACCGGGTCAGCGGCGGTCTCGAATCCGCGATCGCCCGAAGCCTGTCCTACGCGCCGTATGCCGACCTGATCTGGTGCGAGACGGCCCGGCCCGACCTCGACGAGGCGAGGGTCTTCGCAGAGGCGATTCACGCCGAGTACCCGAGCAAGATGCTGGCCTACAACTGCTCGCCGTCGTTCAACTGGTCGAAGAACCTGGACGAGGCAACGATTGGCCGGTTCCAAAAGGAGCTGGGCACGATGGGCTATCGCTACCAGTTCATCACCCTGGCCGGCTTCCATGCCCTCAACGCATCTATGTTCGAACTGGCCCGCGGTTTTGCCGAGGAGGGGATGCCGGCGTATGTCGAGCTGCAGAACCGGGAATTCGGGATGGAGAGCGATGGGTACACCGCTACGCGGCATCAGCGCGAGGTGGGCGCCGGCTATTTCGACCTCGTGAGCCAGGTGGTAGCCGGCGGGAGCACGTCAACCCTGGCAATGGAGGGCTCTACCGAAGAGACCCAATTCTGAGCCGGCGCCCCGCCCGGATTACTTCTGCAGATGCATCCGCTCGAGGAGCTATTCCGCGATGCAGCGAACGGTGTGTTCCCCCAGGTTGATGGAAGCGTCACCTACTTGCCCGCCTTGGGTGACGGCCATGAGGCAGTCGTCTGCTTCACCGGCCATTCTTATATCGCCAGCCGGCTCAGCGAGGCCGAGCTCTCCAATCTGGAGCCGGATGGGTTTGGCCGAGCGCTCCACCCCGAGGTCTTGCTCAGGCTGGCAGGGCCGCGTGGGAGCATCGGCTCGATCGACATCACAATGTCTGCGCCCGGGCGAGGTGGGGGGTTGCTGCAGCCGAATCGTGACCTGGATCATCATCCACGGGTCGCTTTCGCCCGGGAAAGACGTAACGAAGTCGTGAGCCATGAGGGCCCGATGGGCTGTTCACGCTGGGCGTGGGACTCGGAGGGAGGCGCGAGATGAGTGTGGAGGTCTCGGTGGAGGGACCTCGGGGTCGTGGGTTGATCGAGCAGGCATTGACCATGACACCCGAGGGTGAGCATCTGTTCGCCGCCGTGGCTCCGGGGAACGCCCGGTCGTTGCGCAGCTTCCTCGCCTGCGGGTTCTTGCCGTTGGCCAGCGAGGTCCTGATTCGCACCGAGGGTTTGGGAAAGGAAAGAGAGGGGCAAGTATTGTGAGCTCCAGGACCAGCGCTGTTCTCGGAGGAAAACCGTCATGAACATCGTCCATGTGGTGGGCACCGGCACCATCGGTGAGCCCCTCATCGGCCTTCTCGCCGACAACAAGGAACATTTCGGCATCGAAGAGGTGACCTTTCACAAGCGCACGCCCTTGCTGACCGAGAAGGCCAAGGTCGGCGATCTCGAGCGAAGGGGGGCGGTGCTGGCCGTCGACGACGAGCGGTTCTCGTCGTTCCAGGAGCTGGGCCACGCCCCCAAGTATGAGGCCCGCGAAGCAATCGAGCGGGCGACTGTCGTCATCGACTGCACGCCGGTCGGCAACGGGATGAAAGAGGAGTTCTACAACCACGCCGAGGGGCCGAGAGGGTTCATGGCCCAGGGCTCGGAATTCGGGTTCGGGAAGATGTACGCACGGGGCATCAACGACAGCGCTCTCGTTGCCGGCGAGGACAGGTTCCTCCAGATCGTCTCCTGCAACACCCACAACATCGCCGCTCTCGTTCGCTCCCTGGCCATCGACCCCGACGGGACAAACCACCTCGAGGACGGTCGGTTTCTCTGCATGCGGCGGGCCAACGACATCAGCCAGGACGAGGGCTTCGTCGCCAGCCCCACCGTTGAATCACACAAGGACGAGCGATTCGGGACGCATCACGCCCGGGACGCCCATGAGCTGTTCGAGACCATGGGTTACGACCTCAACGTCTACTCATCGGCGGTGAAGATCAACACCCAGTACATGCACTCGATCCAGTTCTCGCTGCAGTTGGACGAGGACATCACCGTGGACGAGGCCAAAGAGCGTCTGATGGCCAACACCAGGGTGGCCGTCACTCACAAGAAATCGGCCAACCAGGTGTTCTCGTTCGGTCGTGACCACGGGTACTTCGGCAGGATCATGAGCCAGACCGTGGTGGCCCTGAGCACACTCGCAGTCCGCAACGGCAACGAGGTGGTCGGGTTCTCCTTCACCCCACAGGACGGGAACCCACTCCTCTCCACGGTGGCCGCGATGCTCTGGTATCTGGACCCGGAGACGTTGGACGACCGCATCGACATCCTCCGTCGTTACCTCTTCCGCGAGATCTGATGCAGGCGAAGGCAGAAGCCTTCGTCGAGGAGGCAATTCGGGCGGTTGCCATCCACGATGTGGCTGAGGCTCGTATCGCAGTCGCCCAGGCCTATGACCTCGATCACACTCTCGGCCCTCTGGTGGACGCGGTCCATCTCGCCTGTGCCGAGATCGAGGAGGACGGTCTGGTGAGCATCGCCACATGGAACACTCTCGCCGATGCGGTTGGACCCGGACATCTCCTGGTCGTAGTCGAGTCGTCGCGGGAGTAGGCGCCTTATCTCAGTAGGGCGTTCCACCCTTTTCTAAGCTCACGTGATGCCCCGTCCTACGGTTTGGTTGAGCACGCTCGGGTGTGCCAAGAACCAGGTCGACTCGGAGAAGATCGTCGCCATGCTCTCCGAGGCTGGTTACGGCTGGGCGGAGGGACCAGAGCACGCCGACGTGGTCATGGTCAACACCTGCGCATTCATCGAGGAGGCAAGGGCGGAATCAGTCGAGGCGATCCTCGAGATGGAGGACCGCAAGCGAACCGGTGCCCGGTCTGTCGTCATCGGGTGCATGGCCCAACGCTTCGGGTCCGAGGTCGAGGCCGCCTTGCCCGAGGTCGACGCCGTGCTCGGGATCGACCGCTACGGCGAGTTGGTAGGTGTTCTCGACGGCCTCACTGGATGGGAACAGGTCGATGTTCGCCGGCGCCCGGTCATGGACATACTGCACGCCACGGGCCGTCCTGTCTCCGACCTGCCGTATGCCTACCTGAAGGTGGCCGAGGGTTGCGACAAACCGTGCACCTTTTGCGCCATCCCCAGCATCCGCGGCAAGCAGCGCTCGCGACGCCCGGTGGAGATACGGGAGGAGCTCGAGCTGCTGGTTGCGGCCGGGGTGAGCGAGATCGTGTTGGTGGCCCAGGACCTGGCGGCCTACGGGCGGGATATCGATGCTCCAGGCGGGCTTCCCGAGCTCCTGGCTTTTCTCTCCGATGTCACCGGTCTGAAGCGGCTGCGATTGCTCTACCTCCATCCGAGGGAGATTCGGGAGCGCCTCCTCGTCGAGATGACCAGCAACGAAGTGGTGGCGCCGTATTTCGATCTCTCCCTCCAGCATGTCTCCGGCCCACTCCTTCGTCGGATGAAACGGCCGGGGAATCTGGAGAAGCACCTGGCCCTCGTCGGCCGAATCCGCGACCTCGATCCGGACGCTGCCCTGAGGTCGTCCTTCATCGTCGGCTTCCCCGGTGAGACCGAAGAACAGGTCGACGAACTCTCCGATTTCCTAGGCGAAGCCGGGCTCGATTGGGCCGGGTTCTTCCCGTATTCGGCCGAACCAGGCACCCCCGCCGCCGAGATGGAGGATCAGGTGCCGCGCGAGATGACGATGGAGCGTCTCCGTCAGTTGACGGCGATCCAGGAGGACGTCACCGAATCCCGTCATGCCGAATGGTTGGGCCGTGTCGACCGTGTCCTCGTCGATCAGGTGGAGGACGACGTCCCATTAGGGCGCTCCCACCGCCAGGCTCCCGAGATCGACGGGGTCGTGCGTCTCGACGGCGGTGAGGTGGGGGAGTGGGTCACTGTCGCGTATACCGGAGTCTTCGGCCCCGACATGGAGGCAATCCAAGTACCAAGTACTGAGTACCAGGTACTTGGACAATGATCGTCGAAATCATCGCGGTGGGGACCGAGCTTCTCCTCGGTCAGATCATCAACTCGAACACCTCGACCATGGGTGCCGCCCTGGCCGAGCGAGGGATCGACGCCCATTACCAACAAACGGTCGGCGACAACCTCACCCGCATCGCCGCGGCGATCAGGGTCGCACTGGACCGCTCCGATGCCGTTGTGATGACCGGTGGCATCGGGCCCACTCAGGATGACATCACCAGGGAGGCGGTATGCGAGGTCACCCGGCGGGAGATGGTCTACAGCGAGGACTACGCCGATCGGCTGAGGGAGTGGTGGTCGAGGCGGGGCCGAGAGATGCCCCAGAGCAACCTCCGCCAGGCGTATCACCCCGAAGGGGCTGAGATGCTCCCCAATCCGCGGGGGACGGCGCCCGGTCTCATGCTCGAGCACGAGGGCAAGCTGATCTTCTGCGTGCCGGGTGTCCCCGCCGAGATGGAGCACCTCATGATCGCCGAGGTGTTGCCCAGGCTCGTGGCCGCCTCCGGGGATCAGGAGGTGATCGCCAGCCGCGTCATCCGCACCTGGGGCCGTCCCGAGTCCGAGGTGGCCGAGATCCTCGACGACCTCTACACCTCGTCCGTGAATCCATCTTTGGCCTTTCTCGCCTCGAACTCGGAGATCAAGATTCGGGTCACAGCGAAGGCTTCAACCGCAGCCGAGGCCCGGCTTCTCATCGAGCCGATGGAGCTGGAGGTGCGCTCCCGCCTCGGGGACACCGTGTTCGGATCGGATGATGAGACCATCGAGCGGGTCCTCCTGAAGCTGCTCTCCGATCGTGGATTCACGATCGGAACGGCAGAATCGATGACCGGCGGCATGGTCAGCGCCCGACTGACCGAGCTGCCTGGTTCCTCTGTCGTGGTCAAGGGAGGGCTGGTCGCCTACGACTCCGAGTTGAAGCAGCGACTGCTCGGATTGGCAGATGTCACCGAGGTCGTGACCACGGAGGCCGCCCTCGCCATGGCGCGAGGGGCGCAGGGGCTGCTTGGCGTCGATGTTGCTGTCGCGGTCACTGGCTCGGCTGGTCCCGAGCCCATGGAGAAACCAGTCGGCACCGTGATCGTCGGCGTCGCCACCCCTGATGACGCCCGAGCGCGGGACTTGAGGTTCAGTGGCGACCGGGAGCGGTTGCGGACCTACGGCACGGCGGCGGCTCTGCATCTGACCCGGCTGGCTCTCATCGGCAGATGGTGGAAGGAGTAGCGACTCGCATCTTCGTGGCGGTGCCACTGCCCGACGAGGTGCGTATGGCCCTGTTCGATCGCCTCGGGTCCCTCGACATGCCCGGGAAGGTAGTGCCGGCGGAGAACTGGCACATCACCCTTCGCTTCCTCGGCTGGGCCGATGATGTTGCCGTTGACCGGATGCTGGCCGCACTCGACGAGGCGGATTTGGGGGCGCCGTTCGACCTGATGCTCGGAGAGATGGGCGCCTTCCCCCGGCCAAGGAACGCGACCGTGATCTGGCTGGCGGCGTCCAAAGGACTGACGCGACTAGAGCAGCTGGCGGCCGTGGCCGAGGAGGCGGCACAGAGCGCCGGCTTCGGCCCGGAGGACCGGCTATTCCGGGCCCACCTGACTCTGAGCAGGGTGCGGCCGGCCGAGGACGTGAGTGGCCTGCTCGAGACCTTCGCCGATGCCGGCGTCGGTTGGAGATGCCGGTCGGTTGTGGTCTATCGCTCGCATCTCGGGCGGGGTGGGGCGAGATACGAGCCTCTTGAAACCTTCCCCCTCACCCGCTAAATCCAATGACGAACACCTGTTCGGTCTAGTATCCAAGTGCTGAGGAGATTGGAAACGAAGGACAGGATCTGTCCCACCGGGCAGATACCTTGGCCTAGATGACAGACCGTTAGAGGAAACCGGGCATATGGGATCTAAGAACGAGCCCCAAAAAGGGTCAGGGAAGGAGCCGAAGATGGAACGAGACAAAGCACTGGACATGGCGGTCGGCCAGATCGAGCGTCAGTTCGGCAAAGGGGCGATCATGAAGATGGGGGAAGCGGCCAACCGCAAGGTGGACGTGATCTCCACCGGCGCCCTGTCTCTCGACCTCGCCCTGGGCATCGGTGGTGTCCCCCGTGGGCGGATCGTCGAGCTCTACGGGCCGGAGAGCTCGGGCAAGACCAGTCTCGCCCTCCACATCGTGGCCGAGGCCCAGCGCAACGGTGGGATCGCCGCCTTCATCGACGCCGAGCACGCCCTCGACCCGATCTATGCCAAGGCGATCGGGGTCGACGTCGACGAGTTGCTCATCTCCCAACCCGATACCGGAGAGCAGGCCCTCGAGATCGCTGACATGCTGATTCGCTCCGGGGCGCTCGACGTCCTCGTCATCGACTCGGTCGCAGCCCTGGTCCCTCGCGCCGAGATCGAAGGCGAGATGGGTGATTCCCATGTCGGGCTTCAAGCGCGGCTCATGTCTCAGGCCCTCCGCAAGCTGGCCGGGACTCTGAACAAATCGAGGACCACCGCCGTTTTCATCAACCAGCTTCGGGAGAAGATCGGGGTGATGTATGGGAGCCCCGAAACCACACCCGGAGGGCGGGCGCTCAAGTTCTATTCGTCGGTCCGTCTCGACATCCGGCGCATCGAGACCATCAAGGACGGCACCGAGAGCGTCGGCAACCGGGTGAAGGTAAAGGTGGCCAAGAACAAGATGGCTCCGCCCTTCCGTCTCGCCGAGTTCGACATCATGTTTGGCGAGGGCATCTCCCGTGAGGGCAGTCTCCTCGACGTTGCTGTCGAACACGGCGTGGTCCGCAAGAGCGGCGCCTGGTTCACCTTCGACGACGATCAGCTGGGCCAGGGCCGGGAGAACGCCAAGCGCTTCCTGCGGGAGAACCCCGAGGTGGCGATGCAGCTCCAGGCCAAGGTGTACGAGTTGGTCGGCCTCGGGGAGTCGACCCCAGGAGACGATGCGGGAGAGGCCGTCGGTGAAGAGGTCGTCGCGGGCGGGGAAGAGGCAAACGGGGCCTCGGAGTAGTGGTGTTCCTTTCGCTATCCGCGTGTAGCATCGGAACCTCACACGAACACACCTTTGAACTGCAACCGGGAAGAAGACGTGAACAGAAGGAGCCAACGAACCGACGGGTGACCGACCCGCCTCGTTAGTCAGCTTCTCTTCGTGTGCCGGGCCACCGACCTGATCTCAGGTAGGGGCTCGGCACGTTCATTCTCCAGACCGGGAAAGGGGACCGACCATGGAGACCATTGCCGTCGTCGGCTTGACGATCCTCGGGGTCGTCCTCGGTCTGGGCTTCGGGTACTTGCTAGCCCGTCTCGCCATCGCCAGGAGAAGGGAGCGTGACGGTGCATCGGCCGAGGACATGGTCACCAGTGCCCGGCTCGACGCCCAGCGCATCCTCTCCAAGGCCGAGGAAGAGGGCCGGGCCAAGGCCGAGGTATATCGCGAGCGCGAGGACGCCAATCTCGAGCATCGTCGTCTCGAGATGTCGAATCTCGAATCCAGATTGGGCCAACGCGAGGAGACGCTGGACCAACGCGCTTCCAACCTCGCCCAGCGGGAGAAGATGATCATCGACCGAGAAGAGGAGCTCAACGTCTCGCGCGGCGAGCTGGAGCGACTCAAAGAGGAGGCACGCTTCCGTCTCGAGCAGGTCGCCGGAATCGACGTCACCGCCGCCAAGACCGAGATGCTGGCCCAGGTGGAAGACGAGGCCCGTCGTGAGGCGATGATCGTGGTGCGTGACCTGGAGATAAAGGCTCGCGAGGAAGCCGATCGTCGGGCGCGTCGCATACTTGCCACTGCGATTCAGCGCTTGTCCTCAGAAGTTGTCACCGAGACCACCGTCTCCGTGGTCCAGCTTCCCTCCGACGATATGAAGGGTCGGATCATCGGTCGCGAAGGACGGAACATCCGTCATCTCGAATCGGTCACCGGGACCAGCCTGATCGTGGACGACACTCCGGAGGCAGTCTCTGTCTCCTCGTTCGACCCCGTGCGGCGCGAGGTAGCCCGAATCACCCTGGAGAAGCTGGTGGCAGACGGCCGGATCCATCCTGCTTCCATCGAAGAGGCCTACGAGAAGGCGCAGGCCGAGGTGGAGCAGAGCATCCGTGATGCCGGGGAGTGGGCCCTCGTCGAGGCCGGCGTGTCCCGAATGCACTCTGAGATCGTGACCCTCATGGGCCGCCTCAAGTACCGGACGTCGTACGGTCAGAACGTCCTCAACCATCTCGTCGAGACGGCTCACATCGCTTCGATGCTGGCCTCGGAGCTCGGGATCGACCCCGCACCGGTCAAGCGGGCCGCCCTGCTCCATGACCTCGGCAAGGCAGTCACCCACGAGGTCGAGGGCTCACATGCCCTGATCGGGGCCGAGATCGCTCGTCGCTTCGACGAAGACCCGGCCGTGGTCCATGGCATCGAGGCCCATCACAACGAGGTGGAGCCGCGAACCGTCCTGGCGGTGATCGTCCAGGCAGCCGACGCCGTCTCCGCGGCCCGGCCAGGAGCACGCAGGGAGACCCTCGAGGGCTATGTGAAGCGCCTCGAGCGTCTGGAGACCCTGGCCATGGAATTCCCCGGCGTCGATCATGTCTTCGCTCTCCAGGCGGGGCGAGAAGTCAGGGTCGTGGTCGACCCGGGCAACGTGTCGGATGTGGAGGCGCGGGAGCTTTCCCGCCGGATCGCACGTAAACTCGAGGAAGACCTCCAGTACCCGGGTCAGATCCAAGTGACCGTGATTCGGGAATTTCGGGCGACCGACTACGCCCGCTGAGGCCATCCACATGACCCAGTCCGTCCTTCTCCCGAATCCGACCCTGCGCGAGCCGGCCCGCCGTGCCCCGACGCGTGTCGGCCGTCGGTATTTCATCCGCACCTTCGGGTGTCAGATGAACGAGCACGACTCGGAACGGATCGCCGGCCTCTTCGAGGTGGATGGGATGACCCCGGCCGCTGGTTTCGAGTCGGCCGATGTGGTCTACATCAATACCTGCACCATCAGGGAGAACGCCGACAATCGGATGTACGGCAATCTGGGTCAGCTGAAGGCGGTCAAGGACCTCAACCCGGAGATGATGCTGGTGGTGGGCGGTTGTGCTGCCCAGAAGGACCGCGATCTCGTGCGACAGCGGGCGCCGTGGGTCGACGTGGTCATGGGGACCCACAACCTCGACCGGGTCCTCGACCTCATGGATCACGCCGAGCACTGGGGCCCGATCACCGAGGTGGTCGACGAGCTTCAGGCCATGCCCTCATCCCTGCCCGTCAAGCGAGAGCTGGAGCACTCCGCCTGGGTGACGATCCAGGTCGGGTGCAACAACTCCTGCACGTTCTGCATAGTCCCCTCGGTGCGTGGTGTGGAGGTGTCCCGCCGCCCCGGCGACATCGTGAGGGAGGTGGAGCGTCTCGCCTCCGACGGTGTGGTCGAAGTGACATTGCTCGGGCAGAACGTCGACACTTATGGCCGGGATCTGGCCCTGAATGGGAAACGGCGCCCTATCTTCGGTGAGTTGTTGCGACGGGTGGGGGAGGTCGACGGCATCCGCCGGGTCCGGTTCACCAGCCCGCATCCGAACGATTTTCGCGAGGACGTCGCTCATGCGATGGCCGATACCGAAGAGGTCTGCGAGCACCTCCACTTCCCGCTGCAGTCCGGCTCCGATCGCATCCTGCGTGCCATGCATCGCGGCTACAACCGCAAGAAGTACACCGAGAGGCTGGCGATGGCTCGAGAGATCATCCCCGGCCTGGCAGTCTCCACGGACGTCATCGTCGGCTTCCCTGGCGAGACGGAAGAGGACTTCGCCATCACCCTCGAGGTGGTCGAAGAAGCCAGATTCGACAGCGCCTTCATGTTCATCTTTTCCCCACGACCGGGCACGGCCGCCGCCGAACTCACGGAGCAGTTCGTGCCCGAGGACCTGATAAGGGAGCGATTCGCCCGTCTCAGTGAGCTGCAGAACCGCATCTCCGGCGAGAGGAACGCCGAAATGGTGGGCAGCAAAGTCGAAGTGCTCAGCGAAGGCCCGTCCCGCAAGAATCCGCAGGTCGCCACCACCCGTACCCGGACCGGCAAGGTGGTGCACGTGGCCGGCCCGCACCATGCCGGCACCTTCCTCACGGTCGAGATCGGGAAGGCGCACCAACATCACCTGGTTGGGAGCGCCGTCTGACCCGGCTCCTGGCGTTGCTGGGACCAACAGCAGCGGGCAAGACCGAGATGGCCGTTCGCATTGCCGAGCATTTCCGCGGAGAGATCATCTCCGTGGACTCGATGCAGGTCTACCGGGGCATGGACATCGGAACTGCCAAGCCGACGATGCTGGAGCGTCGGGGAGTGCCACATCATCTCATCGATGTCGCCGACCCTGGTGAGGAGTTCACCGTCGCTCGCTTTCGTCGTCTCGGTCGAAGCGTGCTGTCCGAGACGACGGCGCCGGCCCTGATCATCACAGGCGGATCAGGTCTTCATTTCAGGGCTCTGGTCGACCCCCTCAGCTTCGCCCCCACCGATCCCGGCCTTCGCGCCGAGTTGGAGGCGACCGAGGGAGACGCTCTCGTCGAGGAGTTGCTGACTGTCGACCCATCTGCCATGTCGCTCGTCGATCTCGCCAACCCGAGACGGGTGATGAGGGCAGTGGAGATCTACCGCCTCACGGGCGAGACACCAACCAGCAGGGCGGGCACGGCTGTCGCCGAAGACGTCCGCCGGTATGTGCCCGAGATCGACTTCTCGGCAGTCGGTATCGACCCGGGCGGCGCGCTCGAGGACCGCGTCGAAATGCGGCTGGCCCGGATGCGGGCCGGAGGCCTGATCGACGAGGTGCGTGCCCTATTGCCGATCATGGGGCGAACCGCCCGAAACGCAGTCGGATACAAGGAGATCCTCGAGGCGATCTCCGGTGAAGTGAGCTTCGATCAGGCGTTCGAGAAGGCAGCGTCCAACACCAAGAGACTTGCTCGAAAACAGCGCACATGGTTTCAGCGTGATCCCCGGATACGCTGGATACCCTGGATCGACGATCCTGACCAGCGGTTGCGCCGGATACTGGAGACCTTCGATTGAGCCGGTTCGAGTTCACCAAGATGCAAGGTCTGGGCAACGATTTCATCGTGCTCGAGGGACCCGCCAAGCCGAGTGCCGACGACGTGGCGCGGCTCTGCGATCGACGCTTCGGGATCGGCGCCGACGGGGTCCTCGTCGTGTCTGCAGGGTCCCCGATCGTGATGGACTACTGGAACGCAGACGGGAGCGCCGCCGAGATGTGCGGCAATGGGTTGCGCTGTGTCGCCCGCTACGCCTACGACAAGGGTTGGGTGGATGGGCCCGATTTCGAGGTGGACACACCAATCGGGATCCGACATGTCCGGGTCGGCGACCACCTGATCGACGGGGAGATCGGTCCAACGCTCATCGAGGGTCAGGAGACCATCGATGGTCACGTCTACCGGTTGGTCGACACCGGGAACCCTCACGCAGTGCGAGTGGTCGAGGACCCCGA
>Ga0075313_1000195_pt1 | contig 11429 bp, 9 predicted proteins | sample MayberryNE_Catta_3_FD_120051 | JGI IMG/M metagenome (GOLD analysis project Ga0075313, IMG submission 120051) | Natural and restored wetland microbial communities from the San Francisco Bay, California, USA, that impact long-term carbon... | ecosystem: Environmental > Terrestrial > Soil > Wetlands...
AGACGCTCCAGGGCATCATCGCCGCCCGGCTCGACGGCCTGCCGGAGCGCGAGAAGGAGCTCCTGCGCGACGCCGCCGTCGTCGGCAAGGTCTCCTGGGCCGGCTCCCTCCCGCACGAGCCGGCCGAGGCCGAGAGCACCCTGCACGCCCTCGAGCGAAAGGGATTCGTTCGCCGGCAGCGTCGCTCGTCCGTCGAGGGTCAGAGCGAGCTCGCGTTCGCGCACGCGCTCGTCCGCGACGTCGCCTACGGCCAGATCGCACGCCCGGACCGCGTCGAGAAGCACCGGCGCGTCGGGGCCTGGATCGAGTCCCTGGGCCGCACCGAGGACCACGCCGAGATGCTCGCCCACCACTGGGGCGAGGCGCTCGTGCTTGCGATGGCCACTGGCGCCGACACAGGGGAGCTGGTCGAGCGCGCACGAGCCGCGTCCCGGGCGGCCGGCGACCGCGCGTACACGCTGAATGCGTTCCCGACGGCGGCGGGGCACTACGCCAGCGCGCTCGCGCATGTGGGCGAGCACGCGGTCGAACGGCCGGGGCTGCTCTTCGGCTACGCCCGCGCGCTGTTCGCGGCCGGCGACGAGCGTGCGGAGGGCGCCCTCGCGGAGGCTCGCGACGCGCTCCTGCGCGCGGGCGATCGGGAGACCGCCGCCGAGTGCGAGGTGCTCCTGGGTCGAATCTTCTGGTTCCGCGGCGAGCAGGAGCGCATCGCGCCGCACCTGCACGCAGCCGAGGCGTTGATCGCAGATGCCGAGCCGTCGCCCAGCGTCGGGCGTGTCCTCGCCTGGATCGGTCGTCAGCAGGTGCTGGCGCACGCCCAGGCGGACGGTCTGCGCCAGGCCGAGAAGGCGCTCGGGATCGCGGAGCGTCTCGGGCTGGAGGACCTCCGCGTCCACACGCTCACGACGATTGGCTCGGCGAAGGAGTTCCTCGGCGACACGACCGGCCGCGAGGACCTCGAAGCCGCGATCGAGCTGGGCCGTGCCACCGGCTCGCCCATGCTCGCAGGGGCGCTGAACAACCTCTCGGTCGTCGTCGACAGTACCGACGTCCGCCGCGTCCTCGACCTCGCCCTCGAGACGGCGCACGAGGCAGAGCGCTTCGGCGACGTCCTGCTGATGCGCTTCGCAAGCGGCAACATCGTCCCCTCGCAGTGGCTCCTCGGCGACTGGGACGAGGCTCTCGCCGCCGCCGACGTGTTCGTCGCCGCGTGCGAGCAAGGTTCGCCGCACATCCTCGACGGTCCCACGCGCCTCTTCCGCGGCTACATCCGCCTCGCCCGTGGCAATCGTGACGCCGCACTCCCGGACTTCCAGCGAGCGCTCGAGCTCGCGCGCGAGCAGCGCACCGACGCCGACCTGCTCGTTCCCGCGCTTGTCCGCAGCGCATGGGCGCAGCTGCAGCTCGGGCGCGCCGCAGAGGCGCGCGAGCTCTTCGCCGAAGCCGTGCCGATCCTCACGAGGCACCCCTACGTGCGGCCATGGGTGGTCGCCGAGGTGGCGTTCGATCTCGGGGGGGCCGCCTCGATCCGCGACGTCTTCGCGGGTCTCTCGCCGAGCCCGGGGCACCGCGCGATGGTAGCCGTGCTCGACGGGGACTTCGAGCAGGCGAGCCGCCTCTACGGTGAGGCCAACATCCGTCTCTTCGAGGCAGAGGCGCGGCTGCGCCATGCCGAGCAACTCTTCGTGAGCGGGAGGACAGCGGAGGCCGAGAACCAGCTCGAGCAGGCGCTGGCGTTCTACCGCTCGGTGCGGGCGACGCTCTTCGTCGACCGCGGCGAGCGGCTCCTCGCGGAGGCGAGGACGGCGTGACGAGCACGCGGCGGCGGGAGCGCAAGGTCGTCAGCGTCCTCTTCTGCGACCTCGTGGGTTTCACGCAGCAGGCGGAGGCGCTCGACCCCGAGGACGTGGAGGCGATCCTCCGCCCGTACCACGAGCGCGTCCGCACGGAGCTCGAGCGTCACGGCGGCACCGTCGAGAAGTTCATCGGGGACGCGGTCATGGCGCTCTTCGGCGCCCCGACCGCGCACGAGGACGACGCCGAGCGGGCACTGCGGGCAGCGCTCGCCATCCGGGAGTTCGCGCTCGAGGAGGATCTCGAGCTGCGGGTCGGGATCACGACCGGGGAGGCGCTCGTGTCGCTCGACGCTCGCCCGGACGCGGGCGAGGGCATGGCCTCGGGCGACGTCGTGAACACCGCCGCCCGCCTGCAGTCCGCGGCGCCGGTGAACGGGATCCTCGTCGACGAGACGACGTACCGCGCGACGCGTACCGCGGTCTCGTACGAGGATGCCGACGCGGTCGAGGCGAAAGGCAAGGCTAAGCCCCTTCGTGTCTGGCGGGCAGTCGAGGCGCGCGCCCGCTTCGGGGTCGACGTCGCGCACGAGGCCCGCTCCGAGCTCGTCGGCCGCGAGCGCGAGCTGTCCATCCTGCGTGACGCGTTCGCACGAGCCCGTCACGAGCGGATCCCGCAGCTCGTCACGCTCGTCGGCGTTCCCGGCATGGGCAAGAGCCGGCTCGTGTACGAGCTCTCCCGCATCGTCGACGCCGACCCCGAGCTCATCACGTGGCGTCAGGGGCGCTGCCTCGCGTACGGCGAGGGCGTCACACTGTGGGCGCTCGGCGAGATCGTGAAGGCGCAGGCCGGCATCGTCGAGCAGGACCCGCCCGAGGAAGCAGCCGAGAAGCTCACAGGCCTGGTCGGCGACCTCCTCGGCGGCACGGCAGACGAGGCCCGAGTGCGGCCACATCTCGACGCACTGCTCGGACGGGCCGGCGAGAGCGAGCTTGGCGGCGATCGCCGAGGTGTCGCGTTCACTGCCTGGCGGCGTCTCCTCGAGGCGATGTCGGAGCAGAGGCCGCTCGTCCTCGTCTTCGAGGACCTTCATTGGGCTGACGACGTGCTCCTGGACTTCGTCGACGAGCTCGTCGACTGGGTCACTGACGTGCCGATGCTCGTGGTCGGCACGGCGCGCCCCGAGCTTCTCGAACGCCGCCCGGCCTGGGGCGGCGGAAAGCTGAACGCCACGACCGTTGCCCTCGAGCCGCTCTCCGAGGAGCTGACCGCCCGACTGCTCGCGCAGCTCCTCGACCGTCCCGTGCTCGCGGCCGATTCGCAGCGCATGCTGCTCGAGCGCGCCGGCGGCAATCCTCTTTACGCGGAGCAGTTCGCCGAGCTGTACCTCGAGCGTGGCCAGACGGACGAGCTGCCGCTCCCCGAGACCCTCCAGGGCATCATCGCCGCCCGCCTCGACGGTCTCTCGACGGGCGAGAAGCAGCTCCTCCAGGAGGCGTCGGTTCTCGGAAAGGTCTTCTGGGCGAGCGCGGTGAGAACGAACGGCGACGACGTCCGAGTACCGCTCCACGCGCTCGAGCGCAAGGGCTTCGTCCGCCGGCAGAAACGCTCGTCGGTCGAGGGTGAGAGCGAGTTCGCGTTCGCGCACGCGCTCGTTCGCGACGTCGCGTACGGCCAGATCGCGCGCGCGGAACGGGCCGCGAAGCACCGCCGGGCAGCCGAGTGGATCGAGTCCCTCGGGCGCCCGGACGACCATGCCGAGATGCTCGCGCACCACTGGAGCGCGACGCTCGAGCTCTCGCGTGCATCCGGGACGATCGAAGACGCGCTCGCCGAGCGTGCTCGGCTGGCGCTACGGGATGCCGGCGACCGCGCGTTCGCGCTGAACGCGTTCTCGGCGGCCGCACGCTACTTCGAGGATGCGCTCGCGCTCTGGCCCGAGGATGCAGAACGCCCTGCCCTCCTCCTCCGCCGCGCACGCGCGCTGCACCTCGCGGCCGACAACCGCCGGGAGGACGCCCTCGTCGAGGCTCGAGACGCGCTGCTCGCCGCCGGCCAGGTCGAGGGGGCGGCCGAGGCGGAAGCCCACCTCTCGCAGGCGCTCTGGTACCGCGGCCGCCGAGCGGAGAGCGATGCGAGCATCACCCGAGCGCACGAGCTCGCAGCGGCACTCGGCGACTCGCCCGCGAAGGTCCGCGTCCTCGCGCTCTCTGCCCGCTCGCGGGCGCTCGCCGGCGACGACGAAGGTGCGATCCCGGTCGCCCGCGAGGCCCTCGCCCTCGCCGAGCGGCTGTCGCTCCGAGAGCTCCAGGCACATGCCCTGACGACGATCGGGACCGCGCGCCGCGACACGGCACCCGCCGAGGCGAGGCGACACCTGGAAGCGGCGTTCGAGATCGCGCTCGCTGCCAACTCGCCCATCGCCTCGACGATCGTCAACAACCTCGGCGTCCTGGCGTTCTTCGAGGGAGATGCCGCTCGGGCCCACGAGCTCTACGAGGAAGCGGGCGTGGTGGCCGAGCGGGTGGGCGACCGAGATGGTCAGCGCTGGGCGCGGGGCAACGTCGTCGGCACCCTCCTCCTGCGCGGTCGCTGGCAGGACGCCGAGCGTCGCGCCAATGAGTTCATCGAGGAATGCGAGCGCTCGCCGCACTATCTCGAGCACGTCGCACGCGAGACCCGTGCCTGGGTCCGGGCCGGTCGGGGGGACGCCGAGCGTGCGCTCGACGACGTGTCTCGCGCCGTGGAGCACGCCCGCGCCGTGCAGGATCCTCAGGCGAGCCTGCCCGCGCTGCTCCACGCGGCGCGAACGAAACTCCGGCTCGGTCAGGCGGCAGAGGCCAGAACGCTCGCTGACGAGGGCATCGAGATCGCGCGACGGTTTCCGGCCTCCAGTCTGGCGCTCGGCATCATCGCCGCGGAGCTCCCCGCGTTCGGTCTCCAGCAGGCCGTTCGCGAGCTGGTGCAGCAAGCACCCGCGAATCGCTGGCGCGACGCAGCGCTGGCGGCTGCCGAGAATCGATTCGACGATGCAGCGGACCTCTTCATGGAGATCGGAGCGGTCACGCCTTCGTACGAGACACGGCATGCGCATGCACGGGAGCTCGTCGCCGCGGGGCAGCTGCCCGCGGCCGCAGAGGTTCTCCGCGACGTCGTGGCGTTCTACCGCTCGCAGGGAGCGACGCTCTTCGCCGAGCAGGCCGAGGCGCTGCTGGCGGCGGCCTACAGCGACTCGGCGTAGTCGAGCGCGAAGCGGTCGGTCATCCCCGCGATGTAGTCCACGACCGCGTCGACGTCGTCGCCCTGCTCGACCAGGTGATCGAAGATGCCGCGGACGACCTCGTGCGCGCGCGCGTGCTCCGGCGCGGCCTGTGGCCCGAGGTACACGCGCTCGAACATGAACGCACGAAGCGAGAGCATCACCTCGCCGACCTCGGCGGACTGGCGGATGTCACCCATGCCTTCGGACGCCTCGACGATGTCGTGCACGAGCCGGTCGATCCGGGCGGAGCCCGTCTGCCCGAGCACCTCGAGCTCGTCGTGCGGGAGGTCGCCGTCGCTCAGGATCCCGTACCGCACCGCGTCGTCGATGTCGTGGTTGATGTACGCGACGCGGTCGACGAGCCGGACGATCCTGCCCTCGAGCGTCTCCGGCTCGCGCTCGCCGGTGTGAGTCAGGATCCCGTCGCACACCTCGTGCGTGAGGTTCAACCCCCGCGCGATCCGGTGGGAGTGCTCGTTGTGCCGGAAGCGCAGCCCGAAGCGCTCGCGCAGGGCCGCGTCGAGCGCGTCCTCCCCCGCGTGCCCGAAGGGCGTGTGGCCGGTGTCGTGGCCGAGCCCGATCGCCTCGGCGAGGTCCTCGTTCAGCCGCAAAGCCCGCGCCACCACGCGGGAGATGGCCGTGGTCTCCAGCGTGTGCGTCATCCGCGTGCGGTAGTGATCGCCGCGCGGGTCGATGAAGACCTGCGTCTTCCCCTTCAGGCGCCGGAACGGCTTCGAGTGGACGATCCGGTCGCGGTCCCGCTGGAACTCCGTGCGCACGCCGCACGGCTCCTCCTGCCGCTCGCGGCCCCGTGTCTCCAGCGAGCGGACGGCGAACGAGGAGAGCCCAAGCTCGCGAGCGTGGATGATCTCCTCGAAGCCCACCGCGGTCAGCGTAGTGGCACGAGGTGCGGGACGGCCGCGCCGACGAAGAGGGCGGCGAACGCGAGCCCGAGCGCCGTGTAGCCGCCGCTCGCGAGCGCGCCGCCGCCGACGGCGGCGCCGACGAAGTACCCGCTCTGGAGCGCGGCCGTCCTGACGCCCGTGACGCCCAGGCGGAGCTCGGGGGCCAGGCCGAGGCCGCGTGCGCTTCCCGCGAGCGTCCTGCCTCCTGCGATGAAGGAGAGGGAGCAGAAGAGCGCGAGGGTGAACCACACCGACGGCCGCACGGCGCCGATCAGACCGACCGCGATCGCGGCGGAGAGAGCCAGCACGACCAGCAGGCGCCGCGAGTACGAGTCCACCCAGCGTCGGAACAGCAGGTTCCCGGGCACGTACACGAGCGCGCCGAAGCCGAGGGCGAGCCCGGTGGCCGCGACCGAGAGGTCGTACGACTCGACGAGGAGCGCTCCCATGTACACGAGGATCCCGGCCCAGCCGGAGAACGCGAGGAGCTCGCCGGTCGACCAGCGCACGACTCCCGGCTGCGAGAGGACGAGCCGCAGCCCCGCCCGGGCGCGTGCGGTGGGTGTCGCCGGCCGGCGGGCGAGCAGCACGACTGCGACGACGGCCATCGAGACGGGCACGACGAGCCACGCGAGACGCCAGCTGACCTCACCGAGGACGCCGACGAGAGGCATGCCGACGATCCAGGCGAGCGGCGGGCCGAGCAGCGCGATGGCGAGGGCCCGCGACCGGTGCTCCGCGCTCGCCCACTCCGCGGTCGCCGCGATCGCCGCCGAGTAGGAGACACCGATCCCGAGGCCGGTCAGCGCCTGGGCGACCACGAGGAGCGCGAATGTCGTGGCGAGCGCGCTCAGCAGCGACCCGGCCGCGAGCGTCGCGACCGCACCGAGCATCAGCCCGCGCAGTCCGACTCGCGTCGCGAGCAGTCCGACGGTCAGCGCGGCGACGCCGGCGGCCAGCCCGGACACGGTCCGGATCTGGCCGGCGGTCGCGACGGAGACGTCGAGGTCGCCCGCGACGTCCGGCAGGAGCGGGTTCAGGACCACGAGCGCCGCCTGCGAGGCCGCGAGCGCGGCCAGGAGCGTTATCCCGACCGAGCGGGGGCCGTCACCCATCACACGATGATCGGGACCGTGCCGCCGTCCGCGCTCCAGGCGGCGCCCGTCACGTAGGACGCTCGCTCGGAGCAGAGGAAGACGATGACCGCCGCGATCTCCTCGGGCGCCGCGAGCCGGCCGAGAGGACGCGCGGCGCCGACCCGTTCCAGCACCTCGTCGCGCGCTCCCTGCTGATCGGCGAGGCCCCCCTCGCCGAGCCACGCCTCCGTCGCAGTCGGGCCGGGCGTGACCGCGTTGCAGCGAACGCCGTCCTTCGCGTACAGGTCGGCCACGAGGCGCGAGAGCGAGAGCACCGCCGCCTTGGTCACCGAGTAATGGGGCATCCCCGTGGAGGGACGCTTGCCGGCGGTGGAGGACACGTTGACGATCGCCCCGCCGCCCTCCCGGAGGTGGGGCAGCGCGGCGCGGGTGGTCCGCACGTAGCTCATGACGTTCAGCTGCCAGTACGCGTCCCACTCCTCGTCCGGCACGTCCTCGAACCGGGCGTGCCGTGCGATGCCGACGTTGTTCACGAGGATGTCGAGCCCACCCAGGTCGGCGACTGCCTCCGACACGACCCGCTCCGGCTCCCCGGCCGAGACGAGATCGGCTGCGATGTGCGTGGTTTCGCCGATGCCCGGCGCCCGTGCGCGTCGACCGCAGGTCACGACGACGGCTCCCTCGCCGGCGAGCATGCGCGCCACTTCGAGGCCGATGCCGGCCGTCGAGCCCGTGACGAGACACCTCTTGCTCGCGAGTCCGAGATCCACGGCCGGCTAGCGTATCCCGGTGGCGACGACCATTCTGCTCGTGCGACACGGCGAGACCGACTGGAATCGCGACGGCCGCGTCCAGGGCCACACCGACGCGCCGCTCAACGCGCGCGGCTGGGAGCAGGCAGCCAGCCTGGCGTCCGAGCTCGCTGCGGAGCCGATCGATGCGATCTACGCCAGCGACCTCGCGCGCGCTCGAGACACCGCGGGTGTCGTGGCGGCCGCACGCGGGCTCGACGTAGTGACGCACCCAGGGTTGCGGGAGAAGCACTTCGGCACGTGGGAGGGCCTGTACGACCACGAGGTCTTCGAGCGCTTCCCCGGCGCGGCGACCGGGCCCTGGGGCGACGGCGAGTCGACGGAGGAGATGGTCGAACGCGTGCTCGCCGCGGTGCGCGAGCTCGCCGCGCGCCATCTCGAAGGGACCATCCTCGCCGTCTCGCACGGCGGGCCGCTGCGGGCGGTCCTTCGGCACTGTTCCGTGGACGGCGTCGACCGGATCGGGAACTGCCAGGTGGTCCGAATAGCCGTCGAGCATGGGACGATCGTGCGGGCGGAGACAAGGGGCTATCCGCCGGGCTCGGTCGAGCGCGTGGGCTGACCGCCTTCCGGCGGGACGGAGCGCCCAGACCCCCCGTTCGGGGAGTCGCGCGGGCGTGCCCGGCGTCCGATTCAACATCCGACCTGTCTGAGGGGGCGGGTCGAAGCCGTTGGATCCAAGGGGCGACTCGCCCCCCGACCAGAGGAGTCACCACTCCATGTACGACGTCATGATGCGCCCGCTCGTTCGGCTGCAGGTGGCCGCCTACGAGCTCCGCAACCGTGAGGATGGTCAGACGACGACCGAGTATGCGATCCTGCTCGGCTTCCTCGCCATCGCCATCATCGTCGCGCTCTTCTTCCTGCGCAACGTCCTCCGCGGCCTGTTCTCCGACGCGGCAAGCAGCGTCTCGAACGCGCCCGGCTAGGTCGGCGTAGTCCGCCCGTCGACCTGACGGCAGAGCACGAACGACAGCGCGCCGGCCCGGCTAGGGGAGCGGGCCGGCGCGCTTGTGCTCTTGCTCGTACGAGCTCCCCGGGACGCTCCACCGCGCAACGCAGGAGCTCGGAAGCCCGGCACGCGTCACCGGCGACGCGACGGCGATGCTTCGGCTCGGCCCGGTGGGGCCGGAAGGAGGCTCCGAAGGCGCCGCTCGGGTCGTCTCGTAGTCGCCGAACCGGCGCCCACTAGCGGCGAATGCGGACCCGTGCGGCATTCGGCTAGCCTCCTGCGGGTGGAGGACTACACGAACAAGTACAAGGGCGAGCAGGTCGAGGTCGCGCTCTTCGGCGGCGAGTACCAGGAGGGCACGCTGACCGCGTACTGCTCGATCGAGGACGTGCCGCACGTCGAGCTGAACGGGCACATCCTCATCCCCCTCCAGAATGTCGCCTCCCTCCACTGCTCGAGCCGCTGCGACGCGCCGGAGCCGGACTGGCCGCCACGCAGTCTCACCGAGGACGACGGCGGCGAAGCCTAGGGACCGCGTGAGCGCGCCGCGCGGAGCGGCCGCGCTCAACCTGGCGAAGGCCTGGCTCCTGGTCGCGTTCCTGGCGGCGCTCCTCGGCGGTCTCGGCTGGCTGATCGGCGGCACGACGACGGCGCTTCTCTTCGCCCTGTGCTCGCTCCTCGCCTCGACGGGCGTGTACCGTTACGGGGACCGCGCCCTCCTGGGCATGCTCGGGGCTCGCCCGTACGCGCTCGCCGAGGACCCGCTGCTCCGCTCCGCGACGGACTCGACCGCGGCCAGGCTCGGCGTCGCGCCTCCCCAGCTGCACGTCATCGCGGACGGCTTCCCGCGCCTCTTCGCCGTCGGCCGCGGGCCTTCCAGCTCCGCGCTCGCGGTGTCGACCGGTGCGCTCCAGGCGTTGCGGCCGGAGGAGCTCCAGGCGGCGATCGCGCACGAGCTCGCCCACGTGCGCCGGCGCGACGTCCTCGTGCAGACCTTCGTCGTCCTCTTCGCCGCGACGCTCATGGAGACGAGCCGTATCGGCGGATGGCTCTCGCGCACGCTGCTGTACGCCGCCGCCCCGATCGCCGCGGCCTTCGTGCACGTGCTGCTCTCGCCGCGGCGCGAGCTCCACGCGGACGCGCTCGCCGCGGGGGCGACCGGCGGCGCCCACGACCTGGCGGATGCGCTCATGCGGCTCGATCGCGCCGCCGAGCTGGTCGACTTCGCGGCCTCGCCCGCCACCGAGCCGCTCTATCCCGTCGACCCCTTCGAGGACGAGGGCATCGCGCGCATGTTCAAGACGCATCCTCCGCTCGCCGAGCGCGTGCGGCTCCTCCGAGAGCTCGGCGCCGCCACGAACGCACGCGGGTCAGTCGACGAGCTCACCGGGTAGCAACGAGAAGACGACGGAGTCGCGGACGCGTCCGTCCGGATGCCGGAGGTGGGCGCGCAGAACTCCCTCGCGCCGGTAGCCGACCTTCTCCGCGCACCGCTGTGAGGCGACGTTGTCCGGGTCGGTGATGAGGTCGAGCCGCTGGAGGGCGAGCTCCTCGAAACCCCACCGGGACACGAGCCGCAACGCGCGCGTGCACACGCCTTTCCCTCGAGACGGCGCGGCCACCCAGTAGCCGATCCGGCCGCGATAGCCGAACGAGTTCACCGAGAGTCCGATCGCGCCGGCGAGGGTACCCGCGAGCGTGATCGCGAACGAGTGCTCCGGCACCGAGTAGCCAGGCTCCGAGAGGGAGTGCCCGCCGATGAAGGCGCGTGCGTCCTCCTCGGCGTACGGGGAGGGAATGACCGGGATCCAACGGGAGATCTCCGGGTCGTTGCACGCCACGACGAGCGCCGGCACGTCGTCCTCACGCCACGCGCGCAGCACGACATCGGCGTCGCGGAGATCCATGGCGCGAGTCTACGAAGGGGACACTCGCCGTGGGTTCTTCCCCGATGAAGCCCGCACCGAGGCCTGCGGCTCCGGCTCCTTACATTCGAGGAGTGAGGTGGGGAGCGGACGTGCGCCACGAACGTCTTTGACGTGCGCGGTCGGAAACTCGCGCTTGCGAGTTTCCGACCTGCGAAAAAGGCGGGCGGCGTCCTACTCTCCCGGGGGCTTGCGCCCCGAGTACCATCGGCGCTGGCGGGCTTAACTTCTCTGTTCGGAATGGGAAGAGGTGTATCCCCGCCGCTATGACCGCCCAAGTTGTCGAGGTCGCGGTGCCCACGAGCGGCACGCTCACCCTCAAAACTCCATAGCAGCAGTCGTCGGTGTTCAAAGTCAAGACCTCGGGCAATTAGTACGGGTCCGCTGAACGCATTGCTGCGCTTGCACGTCCCGCCTATCGACGTGGTCGTCTACCACGGCCCTTACTCCCTCGAGGGGATGGGAGGTCTCATCTTGAGGTGGGCTTCCCGCTTAGATGCTTTCAGCGGTTATCCCATCCAGGCGTGGCTAATCAGCGATGCCCTTGGCAGGACAACTGATACACCAGAGGCCCGTTCATCTCGGTCCTCTCGTACTAGAGACGACTCCTCTCAAACCTCCAACGCCCATGGCGGATAGGGACCGAACTGTCTCACGACGTTCTGAACCCAGCTCGCGTGCC
>Ga0075313_1000196_pt1 | contig 11419 bp, 9 predicted proteins | sample MayberryNE_Catta_3_FD_120051 | JGI IMG/M metagenome (GOLD analysis project Ga0075313, IMG submission 120051) | Natural and restored wetland microbial communities from the San Francisco Bay, California, USA, that impact long-term carbon... | ecosystem: Environmental > Terrestrial > Soil > Wetlands...
CACAACGGCCTCGTCGCCGCCGCGCTCCTCGCGAAGCGCGGCGCTCGCACCCTCGTGCTCGAGAAGCGACACAAGACCGGTGGCGCGGCCGACACGAGCGAGCCGTGGCCCGACCAGCTTCCCGGCGTGAAGGTCAACACGCTCAGCTACACGATGTCGTTGATGCCGCCGTCGCTGCGGGCCGAGCTCCAGCTCGATCGGTTCGGCTTCAAGCTCCTGCCGCTCGGACAGGGCTACATGCCGATGAGCAGCGGCGGATCGATCATCCAGGCCGAGGACGAGCGCACGACCCGTGACTCGATCGCCAAGGTGTCCAAGAGCGACGCCGACGCGTACTTCGAGTTCTACGAGTGGATCTCGCGCATCTCCGACATCCTCGGGCCGCTGCTGATGGAGACGCCGCCTCACGTCGGGTCGAAGTCCCCGGCCGACCTCTGGGACCTCGGCAAGCTCGCGTGGAAGCTCCGTTCGCACGTCGACGAAGCCACGGTGGCCGACATCACACGCCTGTTCACGATGAGCGCCACCGATCTGCTCGAGCGCTGGTTCGAGTCCCCCGAGATGAAGGGGTTCATGGCGGTCAACGGCATCATCGGCACCTGGGCCGGGCCCGACGCGCCCGGCACGGCGTACGTGTTGATGCATCACTCCGTCGGCGACATCGGCGACGGGCACGTGGCGAGCTGGGGGTTCATCGAGGGCGGCATGGGCGCCGTCTCGAAGGCCTGCGAGGAGTCGGCGCGCTTCTTCGGCGCCGAGGTGCGCGTGAACGCCCCCGTGCAGACGATCACGACCTCGAACGGGCGGGTCACGGGCGTCGTGCTCGATGGAGGCGAGGAGCTGAGAGCCCCGATCGTGGTCACCGCGTGTCACCCGAAGATCACGTTCCTGCAGCAGATCGACCGCGCCGAGCTGCCGAGCGCGTTCGTGCACGACATCGAGCAGTGGAAGACGCGCAGCGGCACCGTGAAGGTCAACCTCGCGATCGACCGGCTCCCGACGTTCACCGCCGACCCCGAGTTCGATCCCGAGATCCACGGCGGGGCGATCGAGCTGCTCGACGACGTCGAGCAGCTCGAGCAGGCCTACCAGCAGGCTCGGTTCGGCGAGGCGGCCACCCGGCCTTTCAGCGACACCGAGATCCCCACGGTCGTCGACCGCACGCTGGCGCCCGAGGGCATCCACACCGTCTCGATGTTCACGCAGTGGTGCCCGGCCGACTGGGCCGACGACGACGACGATCACACCGCGGAGCTCGAGGCGTACGCCGACCGCCTGATCGATCACATGGAAGAGGTGGCGCCCGGATTCCGCGACAGCGTGCTGGCCCGCCAGATCATCGGCCCGAAGCAGATGCAGGAAGGCTGGGACCTGATCGGCGGGAACATCTTCCACGGCGAGCTCACCGTGGATCAGCTGTTCCACATGCGGCCGGCCGTGGGCTACGCCGACTACCGCTCACCGATCGAGGGCCTCTACCAGGCGTCGAGCGCGACCCACGCCGGCGGCGGGGTGACCGGGCTGCCCGGTCACCACTGCGTCCGCGAGATCGTGCGCGACCGGAAGGCTCGCGGCAAGCGGAAGCGGTAGCGACGAGACCGATGTCGGTTCCGCTCCTCACCGATGTCGCGCGGTCGCTCGCTCGTCGATGACGGCTCCCTCGAGGCCCATCGAGAGATACACCGCGCGACTGACGAGGTTCGAGGCCGGCGGCGACGCGAGCAGGTGCAGCGCGCCCGCCAACACGACCGAGGTGACGTCGTTGAGGTCGCGCAGGTTGATGGCGGCGCCCGACAGGACGAGGAGGATGCCGAGCGTCGAAGCCTTCGCGAGCGCGTGCAGCCGAGCGAGGACCTCGGAGAACCGGACGACACCGATGGCAGCGAGCAGCACGAGCGTCGCGCCGACGAGCGCGAGCAGCTCGCCGATCACGACTTCCTCGCTTCGATGAATCGCGCGATCATCCCGTTGCTGATCGGCCCGACGAGCGCGATCGCGACGAGCGTCGGGAGGAACGCGCCCACCGCCGTGTGCGCCGCCTGCGTCGCGATGGCGGCCATCCCGACGATGACGAGCCCGTTCAACGCGACGACGCGATCGGCCAGCGACGGTCCGACGCAGAGGCGGAACGTGAACAGGGCCGCGGCGACGGTGAGGACGACGAAGGTTGCCTGTGTCATGACGACTCCTTCCGAGAAGCTGCAGGACGGCGATCGGGGTCCCGCGCCTTGAACGCCCCCGAGGCGATCCGCTCCAGACGGTCGAGCGAGGCGCGCGCGGAGTCGACGTCGCGAAGGAGCAGGAAGTGGACGTAGATCGTGGTCGATGCGGGATCGACGTCGACGGTCATGGTGCCCGGGCTGAGCGCGATGACGCTGGTCATCAGCATCACGATCTCCTCCGATGGCGTCTCGAGACTGTGGGCGAGCACTCCCGGACGGATGTCCGGGTGTCGCCGCAGGATCTCTCGGGCCATGACCACGTTGGACGTCACGAGCTGCATCGAGACGTAGCCGACGAGGCGGGCGACCCCCGCCGGGCTCAGAGCGACGCCCGGCGTGCCGGGGCGCGCCACCGCCGGGAAGGCCACGAGCAGCGCGGCGGCCACCGCGACTCCGCTGACGAGGTTCGCGACGCTGATCTGGCCCCACGCGAGCAGCCAGAGCGTCACCAGGAGTGCGATGCGGCCGGCGATCCTCACGGGCCGAGCACCTCCCCGATGTACGCCTCACGGTCGAGGAGGTCGCGAGCCGTGCGCTCGCTCAGCGAGTAGAGGGGGCCGGCGGCGATCGCGATGGCGAGGCTGCACGCGACGAGCGCGGCCGTCGGGGCGATCATGAGGGCTCGGCTCGCGCCGCTCGACCACCGCAGGGGCTTCGCCGTGGCGAGATCCTCCGGTGGGCTCCAGAACGCGCCCATCCAGATGCGGATCATCGAGAACACCGTGAGCAGGCTCACGATCAGGCTGACCGCGATCACGGCGAGATGTCCTGCCTCGATCCCGGCTTGGACGAGCGCGAACTTCGAGATGAAGCCGGACAGTGGTGGGATGCCGGCGAGGCTCAGCGCGGTGACGAGGAACATCGCGGCGAGGAAGGGAGCGGTGCGAACCATGCCCCCGATGCGACTGAGCTGGCTCGATCCGCTCGCGTGGTCGATGAGGCCGGCGACCAGGAACAGCGCGGTCGTGACGACGATGTGGTGGATGATCGAGAAGACGACGGCGGCGACGCCGGTGAGGGTGAAGAACCCGAGTCCCATCACCATGTAGCCGATCTGGCTGACGAGGGTGAACGAGAGGATCCTGCGGATGTCGTCCTGGGCGATCGCACCCAGCACGCCGACGAGCATCGTGGCCGCCGCGATGACGAGGATGACCGTGGCGGGCCGTGCTTCCTCGGGGAAGAGCAGCAGTTGGGTGCGGATGATGGCATAGATGCCCACCTTGGTGAGCAGCCCGGCGAACACGGCGGTGATGGGTGACGGCGCGGTGGGATAGGCGTCGGGAAGCCAGAAGAACAGTGGGAACACCGCAGCCTTGATGCCGAACACGACTAGCAGCAGCACCGCGAAGGCGCTCCGAACCCCGTTCGGCAACTCACCCATGCGGGTCGCGAGGTCGGCCATGTTCACCGTGCCGGTCGCCGAGTACAGCAGCGCGAGCGCGGTGACGAACAGCGTCGACGCGATGAGGCTGATGACGACGTAGGTCATGCCCGACCGGACCTGCTCGCGCTTCCCGCCGAGCGTGAGCAGGACGTAGCTGGCCGTGAGCATCATCTCGAACGCGACGAAGAGATTGAACAGGTCCCCGGTCAGGAAGGACGCGGCGACGCCGGCGGCGAGCACCAGGTACGCGGACTGGAACCCGACGTGGTTGCGCTCCGCCCCGGGCTCCCCGATCGCGTACACGAGCACCGCGAACAGCGCCACCTCGGCCGCGACGAGCAGCATCGCGGCGAACCTGTCGGCGACCATCGTGATGCCCATGGGGGCCGGCCAGTCTCCCGCCTCGACGACCACCGTGCCGTTCCGGTCGACCTCCACGGCGAGGACGACGGCGACGACGACGAGCGTCGCGAGCACGGTCAAGCCGATCGCCCGCTGAGCGACGCGGGATCGGCCGACGAGGATCGACAGCGCCGCGCCGACGAGTGGCAGCACGACGGGCACCGGCACCAGCCAGCTCACGGTGCCTCCTCGCGGGCGATCACTTGCTCCTGGTCGGAGACCTCGTCGTGCACGACGTCGGCACCGGCGACGGCGCGGTCGCCGACGTCGTCCTGCACCTCGTCGTCGCGCGTGAGCAGCCAGCTTCGGAACGCGAGCGAGAGAAGGAGGACCGTCACACCGAAGGTGATGACGATGGCCGTGAGCGCGAGCGCCTGGGGGAGTGGGTCCGCGAACGCCGACTCCGGACCCGTTCCGACGATGGGTGGATCACCACGTCGGCCGGCGGTGATGAGCAGCAGGTTGGCGCCGTGTGTCAGCAGGCCCAGCCCGATGATGATGCGGCTGAGCTTGCGCTGCAGGAGCAGGTAGGTGCCGATGGCGAAGAGCCCCGCGGCGGCTGCGGCCAGCAAGACGGTCACGGCGCCGCCTCTGCAGGGTCGTCACCGAAGGCGTCGAACGCCATGAGCACCATCCCCACCACCGCGATGTACACGCCCGTGTCGAAGGACAACGTCGAGCTCACGCTGACGGCGCCGACGAGCGGCAGCTCGAGCGTGGCCGAGCCGGCTTCGAGCACGGCGCCGCCGCCGAGCAGTGGCGCCGCCGCCGTTCCCGCCGCCAACAGGAGTCCCGTGCCGAGCACGGTCCACGGGCGGAAGCGGGAGAGGGCGCGCACCTCGTCGATGCCGCCGGCGATGTAGATGAGGGTGATCGCAGAGCCGGCGAGGAGTCCGCCGACGAAACCGCCGCCCGGCTGATTGTGACCGGCGAACAGCAGCCACAGCGACATCATGAGCACGGCATAGAACACGACGCGGACCGACACGTCGACGAACGCGAGACGACGCACGGGCGCGGTGGGGCGCGGCGCGACCCCGCGAGCCTCGGCGGCCCGACGGCCCACCCGGGCGAGCGCCACCGCGCCGATCGCGGCGACGGCGAGCACCGTGATCTCGCCCATCGTGTCGAACCCGCGGAAGTCGACCAGGATCACGTTGACGACGTTGCGGCCGTGGCCGTCGGGCACCGACCGCGCCACCATCTCCTCGGACACCGGCGGCGAGAGCCGGACACCGGCGGCGGCGAGTGCGAGGACGAACACCGTGATCCCGACCGAAGCGGCGATCGCGAGCCTGATCACCCGTCGGCGCGATGAGGACTGGCGCTCGAACTCCTCCGGGAGCCGGCGCAGCACGAGCACGAACACGACGGTGAACAGCGTCTCGACCGCGACCTGCGTGAGCGCCAGATCGGGTGCCCCCGACAGCACGAACAGACCCGCCATCGCGTAGCCGGCCACGCCGAGGAACACGGCGGCCGAGAACCGACGCCGGATGATGGCCGCGCCGAGTGCCGCCAGGAGGAGCACGGCCGTCACCGGGGCCTCGGACAGCCGTCCGAAGCCGGGCCAGCCGTGCCACTTCCATCCCAGCAGCAAGGCGCCGGCCGGCAGGAGCGCGGCCGTCGCCATGATGACGCCCACGTAGACGGGCAACGACCCGCTCTGCACGAAGCCCGTCACCCGTGCGGCCGCGATGCCGAGTGCCCGCAAGGTGGCGACGTACACTTCGGCACCGCTCGGGATCGAGCCACCGCGTGCGAGGAGCGGCTGTGTCCAACGGTCGCCGAGCGCCAGCGCCGCCCCGCCCGCGAGAGCCAGCACGGAGAGGGCGAGCGGGATGCCGAACCCGTGCCACAACGACAGATGGATCTCACCGATGCCGCCGTACGCGGCGATCGACGCGTTCGCCAGCCCGTCGCCGATCCACGGTGCGACGCCGAGCACCAGCCCGACGAGCGCGAGCGCCGCCGCCGGTGCGAGGAACGAGAACGACGGTGCCCCGACCGGTGCGCGATCCCCGGACGGTCGGCGTCGCGGTGCCACGAACGCGCCCCTGTAGAAGCGCCATGAGTAGGCCACGGTCAGCATCGACCCGACGACCACGATGGCGAACACGAGGGCGACCCCCGGGAACGACGCCACGTCGAGCGACTCGTAGATGTATTCCTTCGCGACGAACCCCGCTCCGAGCGGAACGCCCGCCATCGATGCCGCGGCGAGGAGCGCCACGAGCCGCACGGGCCGCCACGCTCCCAGCAGGGGAGGGATGTCGCGGATGTCCCGCGTTCCCGTGTGGTGGTCGATCATCCCGACGACCATGAACAGCGCGCCCTTGAACGAGGCGTGCGCGACGAGCAGCATCCACCCCGCGATCGCGGTCCCCCTGGTGCCGGCCCCGAACAGGACCATGAGCAGGCCCAGCTGGCTAACGGTGCCGAACGCCAGGAGCAGCTTCAGATCGTGCTGCCGCAGGGCCCGCAGCCCCCCGAAGATCAACGTGGCGCATCCGACGGTGAGCACCAGCGGGCGCCACAGATCGGAGGTCGCGAACGTCGGGGCCAGGACCGCGACGAGGAACACGCCGGCCTTGACCATCGTCGCGGAATGGAGGTAGGCGCTGACCGGGGTCGGAGCGGCCATCGCGCCGGGTAGCCACGCGTGGAACGGGTACTGGGCCGACTTCGTGAACGCGCCCAGGAGCATGAGGATCATCGCCGCCGTCACCGCCGTGCCGCTCGCGGGCGGGTCCTGGAGGATCTCGCTCAGTCGGTAGGAACCCGCCGCCTCGCCCAGGATGACGAGCCCCGCGAGGAGCGCGAGGCCGCCCGCGCTGGTGACCAAGAGCGCATGCAGCGCCGCCGCCCGAGCTCTCGACTCGGTGTGCCGATTGCCGATCAACAGGAAGGACGTGACCGACGTCAGCTCCCAGCACGCGTACAGCACCAGCAGCTGGTCGGCCAGGACGAGCCCGAGCATCGAGCCCGCGAACAGCACCAACAGGCCGGCGAGCCGGCCGAGGTCCCGAGCGTCCGATGCGAAGTACTGAGCAGCATAGAAGAGCACGCACACACCGACGGCGCCGATGATCAAGGACATGGTGGCGGAGAGCCCGTCGAGACGGAGCTCGATCGTCAGTCCGAGGTCTGCGGCCCAGCCGGCCCGCTCCGTCACCTGCTGCCCGCTCGTGACGAGGGGGAGCTGGAGCGCGACGTACGTCGTCGCCGCGGCCAGCGGCACGCCGCCGATCAGGAAGGCGCGTCGCCCGAGTCGGGCGCCGAAAGCGATCAAGACGAGGCCGGTGAGCGCGAGCGCCGCGAGAGCCGCGATCACGCCGGCGCCCCCCTGGTCGGCCGGTTCCTCAGACGGCGGTCACCCCTGCTCTTCGTCGGGCGCCGGCACGACGACAACCGGGATCGGCGACTGTTGAGCCAGACGATGGCTGACGCTCCCCAACAGCAGCCTCACGAACGTGCCCAGACCACGTCTCCCGACGACGATCATCCGGGCTCGCTCGTCGTCCGCGATCCGCAGGATCGCCCATCGGCGCAGACCACTTGGCAGAGCTTCCATCTGAGGCGACCACCACCCTCCCGGCCGCGATCTTCGGACGCGATCAGCGTATCGGCTCGGGCAGGCTCGACGGTATCGCTGCCGAAGTCCCGATCCGATGCGTCCGCCGGCGTCGAGGGGTAGCGTTCGCGCGTGCAGACGGGGAGGGTCGCCGGGCTCTGGTCGTGGGTTCCCGGCCTGGCCGGCCTCCGCCGCTACGACCGGTCGTGGCTGCCGCGCGATCTGATCGCGGGCGTCGTGCTCGCCGCGTTCTTGGTGCCGGTCGGCATGGGGTACGCGGAAGCCGCGGGCCTGCCCGCGTACACGGGGCTCTACGCCACGATCGTGCCCCTGGTCGCATACGCGATCTTCGGCCCGTCACGCGTGCTCGTGCTCGGCCCCGACTCCTCGCTCGCGCCCCTGATCGCCGCGGTCGTGCTCGGGGTCCCGGGCGGATCGGCCGACGCGATCGAGACCGCCGGGGTGCTCGCGCTCGCGACCGGCCTGATCGTGGCCACGGCCGGCGTTCTGCGGTTGGGGTTCGTCACCGAGCTGCTCTCACGACCGGCCCGGCTCGGCTACCTCGCCGGCATCGCGTTGACGATCGTGATCGGCCAGCTCCCGAAGATGCTCGGGTTCACGATCGAGGCCGACGGGCTGGTCGACGAGGCGAGGTCGATCGCCGACGCCGCGGCCGCGGGCGACGTCGATCCGACGACGGCCGCGATCGGTGTGGGCGCGCTCGTCACGCTGCTCGCGCTCGGAGCGTGGGTCCCTCGCCTCCCGGCGGCGCTCGTCGTCGTGGTCGGGGGCATCGCGGCGGTGGTGCTCCTCGATCTCGCCGTGGCGACGATCGGACCGCTGCCCCGAGGGCTGCCGTCGTTCGTGCTGCCGACCGCCTCCTTCGATGTTCTGCCTGAGGTGATCGCCGGGGCCTTCGCGATCGCGCTCGTGGCGACCGCCGATACGAGCGTGCTGTCGCAGTCGCTGGCGTCGAGCCGGCGCGAGGAGGTCGACCCCGACCGCGAGCTCGTCGCGCTGGGCGTCGCCAACCTCGCCGCCGGGGTTTTCCAGGGGTTCCCGATATCGAGCAGCGCGTCGAGGACGCCGGTCGCGATCGTCGCCGGCGCGCGGTCCCAGCTCACGCCGCTGGTCGGCGCCCTCATGGTCGCGGCCGTGCTGGTCGTGGCCCCCGGCGCGCTGCGCGACCTGCCCGAGGCGGTGCTCGGCGCCGTCGTGGTGGTCGCCGCCGCGAGCCTCGTCGACCTCCCCGAGATCGGGCGGCTCTGGCGGATGCGCCGCATCGAGTGGGTGCTCTGGGCCGCGGCCTTCCTGGCGGTCGCACTACTCGGCGTTCTGCCGGGCGTGTTCGTCGCGATCGTGCTCTCGCTGGCGGACTTCGTCCGCCGAGCGTGGCGCCCGTACGACGCGACGCTCGTGCGGGTCGACGAGCTGAAGGGTTACCACGACCGGGAGCGGCACCCCGAGGGGCGTTCGATCCCCGGCCTGCTGATCTACCGGTTCGACGCGCCGCTGTTCTTCGCGAACGCGTCGTTCTTCCGGCGCGAGGTCCGCAACCACATCGCGGTGGCCGAGGAGACCGTGGCATGGGTCGTCGTCGCGGCGGAGCCGATCACCGACGTCGACACGACCGCCGCCGACATGCTCGACGCCCTCCTCGACGAGCTCGCCGAGGCCGGGGTGGTCGTGGCGTTCGCCGAGATGAAGGGCCCCGTGAAGGATCGCCTGCGCGACTACGGGCTGTACGAGCGCATCGGGGACGAGCGGTTCTTCCCGACGCTCGGGACGGCCGTGGACGCCTATGTCGAGGACACGGGCACCCATTGGGTCGACTGGGAGGAGCGCGAGCCGCCCACGCCCGGTCCCGGACGGTCCGGGTCCGCGTAGGCCGCACGGCGGCCGCGGCTTCCCCGAGGCCCGCGCCGGCCCGGCGCCCTCCCCTAGGTCCGATGGCCGATGCGGGAAGAACCGCCGAAGGTCCTATCCGGAAGTGCCGCCCGATACCCGAAAACAGGTAACGAAGCGTCCCCGAACCTCGGGAGGGTGAGACGTCATGCGACAGTGGGAGTTGATCGGCGTCACCGACACGGTGCCGGTGCCCCAGGCACCACCGCCTCCGCGCTCTCGATTCGTGAACGCGGAGTCGATCGGGGCGGCTGCGGAGGGGCGTCCTGTGTTCTTCTGGAGCACCGACACCGCGTTGCGGGTGCGCACGGTGACGGGCGCGGCGACCGAGGCCATCGGTCTGTCGCGATCGAAGGTCGAGGGCCGCGACCTGATCGCTGTCTTCGGCATGGAAGGGCCGAACCTGGCGCTGCTCGATGCGCATGTGGCCGCCCTGAACGGTGAGACCGCGTCGTTCACGCTCGAGGGGGCGCGCGCGACGGTCCGCTGCAGGGTCGCGCCGACCCACGATGCGCTCGACCGCGTGATCGGCACCTTCTGCCTGGCGACCGAGGTGCAGCTGGTGGACCTCCGGGAGGTCTCCACGGCTGCGGTCGCATAGGCGAACCGTCTCCCGCGTCCGACCGCCCGTCCGGCGCCGGAGACGAACCGGGATCGGCCTGCCTGCCGTGTCAGTCCCGGAACGACGCCACGGCCCCGAGGATCTTCTCCGTCTCCTCGGGGCCGTGCGTCGTGCTCAGGGTCCACAGCTCGTAGCCCGACGGGGGCAGCGATACGCCGTTCTCGAGCATGTGGTGGAAGAACCGCCCGTACCGCTCGTGATCGGCGGCTCGTGCACCGTCGAAGTCGCGCACCGCTCCCTCGGTGAAGAACACGCTGAAGAGCGAGCCCGCCCGGTTGATCGTCGCGGGGATCCCCGCCGCCTCGAACGACGACTCGATGCCACCGGTGAGCACGTCGGCGGTGGTCTCGAGCCCGAGGTAGGGGTCGGTCGTCATCGCCAGGTCGAGCGCGGCGATGCCGGCGGCGACCGCCACCGGGTTCCCGCTCAGCGTGCCTGCTTGATAGACCGGGCCCTCGGGGGCCAGCAGATCCATCAGGTCGGCGCGTCCGCCGAACGCGGCGCACGGGAAGCCGCCCCCCATGACCTTGCCCAACGCGGTGAGATCGGGCGTGACGCCGTAATAGGACTGCGCGCCCCCGTAAGCGATGCGGAACCCGGTGATCACCTCGTCGAACAGCAGCAGCGAGCCGTGTGCGTCGCAGACCTGCCGCAGTCCCTCGAGGAAGCCGGGCTCGGGCGGAACCACGCCCATGTTCGCCGCCACGGGCTCCACCACGAGCGCCGCGACGTCGTTCCCTCGCTCGTCGAAGATCGAGCGAACGGCGTCGAGGTCGTTGAACCGAGCGGTGAGGGTGTCCCGGGCCGAGCCCTCGGTCACGCCGGGTGACGAGGGGATGCCGAGCGTCGCCACCCCGCTGCCGGCGCCCTTGACGAGCAGGGAGTCGGAGTGTCCGTGGTAGCACCCCTCGAACTTCACGATCAGGTCGCGCCCGGTGGCGCCGCGCGCGAGCCGGATCGCGCTCATCGTGGCCTCCGTGCCGCTGTTCACGAGTCGCAGCCGGCCCACGCTCGGCACGGCGTCGACGATGCGCTCGGCCAGCTCCACCTCGCGGGGCGTGGGGGTGCCGAACGACGTGCCCTCCGCGGCGGCCGCTGCCGCGGCCTCGATGATCTCGGCGCGGGCATGGCCGAAGAGCAACGCGCCCCACGACTGCACGAGGTCGACGTACCGGTTCCCGTCGACGTCGACGAGGTACGCCCCCTCGCCCCGGTCGACGAAGATCGGGGTGCCACCGACCGCGCCGAACGCCCGGACCGGCGAGTCCACGCCGCCCGGGATCACGGCTCGGGCACGCTCGAACAGC